>Ga0302325_10008263_pt1 | contig 22899 bp, 27 predicted proteins | sample Palsa_T0_2_FD_201948 | JGI IMG/M metagenome (GOLD analysis project Ga0302325, IMG submission 201948) | Peat permafrost microbial communities from Stordalen Mire near Abisko, Sweden - Palsa_T0_2 | ecosystem: Environmental > Terrestrial > Soil > Palsa > Peat permafrost | place: Sweden: Abisko... | reverse complement strand
GCTTAGCAATGGAAGGTCAAGAAGGAAACGAGGTACCCCCTCCCTCTCCCTCTCCCCTCTTGCCTTCTTGCCCTCTTGCCCTCTTCCTGTGCGCTTTTCGTTGGCCTTCCCACCTGAATTGACGGAGGATAATGTTAGATCCTGTATAATCTCCTCCTGGATCAAGCGTGGCAGAACGACTCAATCGACTCGGCCCAGTACGTTATAAACTGGATCGAACGACGCTATGGCCCTGGAAATACGACGCCCGAAATATTACAAGCGTGGGATATTTTGCGTCAGACGGTGTATAATAATACATACCTCGCTGGCGTCAATTCCGTCGTCAAAAGCATCTTCGTAACTCCCCTGTTTCCTTCCGTTTGAGTCATTCCTATCATCCGCCGGCCGATTTCATCTAGTTCTGTTGCAGGATAGATTGCTTTGGTTTGTTGCCAGGATATTTGTTGATCGTAGGAACTCCAACCCGCGACAACAGGTCTAACGAACCGCACCGGCCACCACGGAACAAAACTCTTCTACCAACCCAGTCAACTCTCCAAAGCCTTCCACTTGCTCTTAAACGCCACACTATCACAACCGTCCCTTCTCGACGTCCCGACCTTCCACAACGACATGGTCGATATCACGCGCCAGGCATTCGCCAATGGATTCATCACGATGTATGAGAATTTGATCTCGGTGTGGCAGGAGGGGAATATCACTGCGACGCAGACCAGGGGGGTAGATTTGATTGATTTTTTGGGAGATTTGGATATGGTGTTAGGGACGAATGACGGGTTCGTCCTGGGGAAGTGGATTGGCGATGCAATAAGGTGGGCAGACGGGAATGAGACTTATGCTGCTTATTTGGAATATAATGCCCGGAATCAGGTACCCCCACTCGCTCCCTCCCTACATATCTGCGTTTCCACTTCTGTCTGCTTTACTTTATCCCCACAATTCCCCGCGGTTCGTGTAGATTTGTTCCTGCGGTGGTTTGCGTACTTACTCTAGATAACCCTCTGGGGCCCCAGTGAACAAATAAACGACTACGCCTCAAAACAATGGGCCGGCCTAATAAGTTCATACTACGTCCCTCGCTGGCGTATATTCGTCGATTACCTCAGTGCGACGGCTAAGGGGGGCTTCAACGAGACTGCTTTGAAAGCCAAATTGGAGAGCTTTGAGGTTGGTTGGCAGGTTGGCCGGTGGGGGGCGAATGAGGGAGAGGAGTGGAGTGCTACGGGGGATTTGTTGGGTATTCTGGGAGATGTATATGGGAGGTGGAAGGATGTTCTTTAGGCGTAGATGGACTGAATAATAAAGAAGATGTTGCTAGAATGGCTGGTAATGACAAAGGTTAAGTACAGTAGGGGGATCAAGAAAACGCATTCTCGTTTGACAGTAATACGTATCGCTGGATACAACCTGTAAACCTGCCGGTCCCCACGATTGTAGAAGAGATCGCCCAAGTCGGACAACGACAGACCAGGCTACCCTTCCTGGAGGTGGCCTTCCATACAATTCCAGGATCTATTTCACCCAAAAGACGACAAGAGATACAATATAGGGATTTATTTCATATGTGCGCATTGATCCATTTCGTGAACTAAATAACTCCTAGCTCAAGTGAGAGGAGAGAATTCCAAACATCTTCCCTAGAGCCGCCTCTAGCGACCCTTCACAACGCGCGGTGCCCTTTTCCGGTGATTCGAAATTTGCTCCCAAAGAGCCTGAAGCGGACCTCACATTGACCGAGGACATGGTAGCCATCCTCCTGGCGCCCGATGGCCGCGCAATTCGGGAGTTTGGGCTGTACATTAGCATTTCCTCGACGTGTAGCGGCAGAACCCCCATGAGGCCAGAACCAGGCTGACCTGGCTCCCTCGCCTTCTCCACTCTGAAGTAGAGGTTGTCGCTGATGATGCCCCAAAGGGCATCCCAGTTGTTGGGTGGGACGTTATCGCTCGACGAGGAATTGTGCTGATAGACGGTAATTTGGCCTTCCATGGTTGACTGAAAAAAGAGAACGGGAGTGGGAATCCTGTCGCTTAAATAAGACCACTGCGTTGCATTGCAAGCATTATAGGGAGCTAAAGATTTCATAATCCGTGCCTGCAGCTTGACCCCTCGCGCCTGCACTCCATAAAACCAAATTAAACCTTATCAGTGATATAAATAAGCTCAACCAACCAACCCTCACGTTGGCCGGCTGGCGTCAGCCTGGCGGTCCAATCACAATTTGAATAGATCTGCACGGAGCTATGACGTAAAAGGGGGCTGCGAGGAACGGTTTGTGTCACCGTACGAGACATCAATTTCAGGGAGGCTGCAGCACACACACAAACGATCCGAGTTGCACGCCGCACGAAAGATACGGACAACCAATGTCTATTGGCGGCCCGTCACGCACTACAGCCAATTATAGGTGTCCGCCGCGTGTGCTGCGCTGGCAGCCGGCCGCTCTGCTAGTTCAATCTCCCTTACGTAACGCGTGCAACACTCTGGTCATTTAATTGCGGGCCTCTGAGCGCAGGCATAGGAAGTCCGAGCAGGAGTGGAATGAAGGTGAGCCTACGGGGCTAGGGATATGAATGAAAAAAAGTTGCAAGCTGAAGAAATCAAGTCTAGCAAATCTATGGTTTCTTAGAGCGCATGCTCTAGCTCGAGCATCCAAATCTGGCAGCTCCAGCAGTTTTGAGTTTCAGTCGGCTAATTTGACTTGAACATTGCTACGGTATGATCTCATGTGGAAACCGTGGTGGATTGATTGATTACTAAAGTGCCCGAGAACCCGGGAGAACCTATTTACAGTCACTCTCTAATTGCCCGCCGATCTGGGGTGTGCAATTTGTGAGGTATGCAAACACAAATATTTACAAAATAGCTTTGGATATTTACGTAAATCGCTCTCAAAAACTTACAAAAAATTCACAATCTCAAGCAATCCCACCGCCAACACCTGGGGTGTTTCAACCTAATGGCCGCACGGGCCGCTGGCAGATCGAGCTTGGAATGTGGCTGCCATTTAGGCCCTATGTTAATGGCAAAATAGTTCTTAAACTAGCCCTTGCAAATTGCCCATCTACTATTTACACTGGGTAATGTGCAATTTGCAAGGGATGGGCAAATTTGTATGGGAATTTCGTCAGGAAACCAAAAAAGTGTGCAATTGGTGAGGGAGGGCAATTTGCGAGAGTGCAATTAGAGAGGGACGACTGTATGTAGTAGCGCCGCCGCACCACACTCTCACAATTAATGCATTAAAACCGAGTCAAAAGAAAGTCTGTTTAAGGCAATGTGATTGGTCGAAATTTGCTCAAGAATCTCGTGATTGCTAGATGAAAATTACTCTCGTTGCCCTACGACTCCGATAGGAGTCGGAAGGACACGGCTCGAAGCGCCTGCGACTTTGTGGAGCCTCCGGGAATAAAGTTGAGATGTCACTTGCCTTTACGCGGTTTCTCCAAGACAACTCGTCCCTTTAGCACGACAGCCACCACGACCACCCTTCGCAACAATGCTAATCCAAGAATCCCACGTCGACATCGCCACCTCCTCGACGCCAATGCGTCTCTTCCTCTTCCACCCCGTCCTCTCCTCGGGCCTCAAAGCCCGCTTCCCAGCCATCCTCGTCTTCACCGAGATATACCAGGTCACCGCACCGATAACGCGCTTTTGCAGACAACTTGCTGGCCGCGGCTTTATTGTTGCGAGTTGTAGTTCGTACCATGAGTTCATGGGCCCGGAGGCATTGGCTTACGATGATGATGGTTCGCACACCCAATCCCTGTGATGTTACTCTGCCCCTGGTCTGCGCTTGTTTTTGGTGTTGGGGATTATGTTGATTTCAGGAACGAAGGTCGGGAAGGATTTGAAAGTTGAGAAAACCTTGGCGGGGTATGATGAAGATGCAAAGTTGACAATTGACTATCTCGTCAACTTGGAGACGTGTAATGGCCGCATTGGCGCGACAGGTAGGCTGCCCCCTTGCACCCTCACCTCAGGGCGACGTGTTAACGGCAGGGATGTGTTTGGGCGGACATTTGGCGTTTAGAGCGGCATTCGATCCACGAGTTCTTGCGGCTGTATGTTTCTTTGGGACAGATATTCATTCCGAGACACTGGGCAAGGGCAAGAAATCCGATTCCCTGAAACGATGTAAAGAAATTAAAGGCGAATTAGTTATGATATTCGGCAAGAAGGTACGCACCCCCTTCCCCCTGTCTCGCTACTCTAATGACTTCTTCCACTTAAGCTGCGCTCCATGATACATTCATTGCCTATTTAACTTGCTTTTGGACCTCTTTTTATTTCGAGGGGACTGATATTTAGGATCCACATGTTCCTCCTGAGGGGCGAGATTTGATAAGAAAGACTCTTAATGATGCAGGAGTCGTGTTCTCATTTTACGAGCCGGCATGGGCTCAACATGCGTTCATTCGGGATGAGCTGTCCAAGGGACGGTATGATCCCGCTGTGACGAGTATATGCTGGGATATGATGATGGAGTTATTTCAGAGGACGATATGTTTGGATCTTGTGTGATCGGGCAGAGTAAATCTTTGAGCAGTTGTCAGGAATATTCGATGAAGATAATGGAATATATTTAGTGACACGATGTGCTAAGTTTTCGATTGCTACTTGAACTGTTGGAGGCTCTTGCTTGGGAAGTCGGGATTATCCTATCTCTCGCACTTCATTCTAGGATATGACCCCAATAATAGACTTAAGACAGAATGCTTTCATGTACTGAGAATATCTAAACTCGACGGGCGACGTACATCAATCAATAATTAGGCAATTGCTCAAGTAAATTAGGACCCTTCATCTGTTGTCAGTCATCTGTCGTACAAGCACGCAGATCCCTGAAACGTGGCGCTCTGGTCCCTTAAATCCCCCGATATCGGCCCCTCAGCAACCTCTCCACACGGCCACAACAACAATGCCTCTCTTCGGGCCCTCCAAATTCGAGTCCACAAGAGACACAAAGCTCTCTCAACGGTCCAAGGCACTAGATGCTGCCTCCAAACTCTTGGCGGAAATCCCTGTGCATGTGCAAGGAGATGTTATCGTAACTGCACCGATCAGTGAATTGGCTGGGAAAATCAAGGCCAAGGAGTGGTTGTCTGTGGATGTCGTTGCTGCTTTTGCTCGTCGATGCCTCGCTGCTCAGGAACAGACGAATTGTCTTACGGAGGGTACCACCTTCATTGAAGCAATGAGTAACGATAGTGATGATTGCAGAGGCACTGGAGACTGCGAAGGAGCTGGATAAATACCAAGCCACCCATAACGATACATTGGGCCCCCTTCACGGGATTCCATTCACCTTGAAGGATACATGGGCTGTCCAAGGCTACGACAACTCCATCGGCATCACCAGCTACGCAAACGATCCCTCGAAGGAGTCCTCCGTATTATACACCACACTAACTAAACTCGGCGCAGTCCTCCTCGCAAAAACCAACGTCCCTCAGACCCTGTTATCATTCGAATGCAACAACCCTATCTTCGGGAGTACACAGAATCCATTCGTCAAGGGACATACTTGCGGAGGCAGTTCTGGCGGTGAAGGTGCTGTTCTTGCGTTGAATGGCAGTGCAATTGGATTCGGAAGTGATATTGGTGGAAGTCTACGAATCCCTGCGGGATGGTGTGGGATATATTCCTTGAAACCAGTTGTTGGCAGGTTTACTACGAGGGGACAGCGGAGTATTTCTGATCATGGTTCACGTTACTGATTATATAGCTCTCGGAGCAGGGTTTGAAGGGATTCGCGTTGTTACGGGGCCGATGGGTCGTAATATCCCGGACCTCATCGTTCTCATGAAAGTACTTCCCTTTGCATGCATTATATATTTCTAAAGCGTGTATACTGATTCAGACCCTTTTGGCGGAAGATTTATCGGTTTTGGATGTAGGTGTTTTGCCGAATCCTTGGAACGATATCGTTTTCTCAAAATACGCGAATAAGAAGAAACTCAAGTTTGGATATTATTTTGATGATGGTGTTACGATTGCTTCACCACCAGTCGAAAGAGCTGTTCTTATGACTGCCAAGGCATTGCAAGCTCAGGGCCATGAGGTGGTGTCTATCGTTCCTCCCAATGTCGTTGAAGCAGTACAATGTTTCGTCGCATTGACCACCTACGACGGGTCCGTCGCCTCCCCTTCCATATCTTCATTCCCTCATCTTTGCCTCAATTTATCTCCTTTTCCTGCATCCCCTTTATTTCATTCAATTGCAAAGGCCGTTGGCTTACGAGTAGATACGCCAACCTACGCAAACCAATCTCCCAAGACCCAATGGAGCCGACCGTCCAATTCCTCCTCACACTAGGCCGCATCCCCTCCTTCCTGCGCAACTTCATCGCCCTCGCAATCCAATCCCTCCTCCGGGACCCCATCTCGGCCCGCACAATCCGTCTCTGCCACCCCAAATCGGCCTCCGAAATGTCGCACTGGACCGCCCGCCGCAACACCCTCCGCAACCAGTGGAACGACTGGTTCCATTCCCTCGACCTGGACGCGCTGATTTGTCCGACGAGTTCGGTGCCCGCGGCAAAGATCAACGGGACAAAGATGACGGGGGCGCTCGCGACAAGTACGTTGTTGTATAATGTGCTGGAATGGCCTGTCGGGTGTGTTCCTGTTACGACGGTCAGGGCCGGCGAGAATATGTCTGAGGAGAGATGGAAGGGACGCGAGAAGGAGGGGTATAGTTGGATGTTTTTGGATTATTGTTATGGGAAGGGGAAGATGTATGAGGATATTGCGAAGGGCGGGGAGGGTTTGCCTGTTGGTGTGCAGGTGCTTTATCCCGTCAAGGTGGAGAGGCTGATTGTAGGTTGTTGGGAGTGTGAGTGCTGGAGAGGAGGGAGTTCTAGCGATTATGGAACGGGTTGATTCGGCGCTGAAAGGGGCCGGGGAAAGTGACTAAATGGATTTTATTGTTGGTTGGTCAGGGGTTCGGAGGATTTACGTTACATTCATTCGGCATTGTTCGGTTGGTATCTTCAGTATTATCGGGTTTTATTATTAACCTTGCGTTCTAAGGTCGTGGCTGACTATCTTTGTCGTGTCTACGTAGGATGATTTTGATAATTTAATGTGAGATCGACAGCCCCTCACATCTTCAACTGACGATCTCAAATCACTTTCAGGGGCGATAAGATGTGAAATTATGTCATCCCAATAAACCTTAATAACGAATAAGTAACAAGTTAACAACCCTCCGTCGCGTCTCTCTTCCTGGTTCTCAAAACTCCTCTCAATGACCAGAAACAGTCGTCATACTCTCCAACCCCATGCCGACCTTCCTTCAACACAAAACACGCGAGACATGCCAATTGCGGCAGTCAATGCCTCGTCTCAGGAACAAGGGATCTGGAACGAAGAAACCCTTCGCCAATTCAATCAAATCAACTTGACCGCGTTAATAAAAATCGTCTCCCGTCTCAAAAATAAAACATGTATCCCACTTATTCAAAATACGCGTTTCGGTCGCACAAATATCACCATTCTGCTTTCCTTCGAGAATGATCCGGAGAAATGGATCGCAAAGTTTCCTCTCATGGGCGGCAGGGGAGGGACTGCCGACGACGACTTGTTGGAGGAACATATAGATTCGATGGTGGCTACTATGAAGTATGTTTCGGAGAGGACGTCGATTCCTGTGCCGAGGGTGCATCATTGGGAAAGTTCGTGTTTGAACGAGTTTGGCAGGCCGTATGTTATCATGGACTCGGTTGCTGAGAAGACGTTATTGGGCCTGGAACGCTCGGGAGTCGATATGGATGATATTCTAGAACGTCTTTCCTCGTTCGTGGATCAATGGGCGAGATACCACGCTGAACTCACAACCATACAATTCGCAAAAATCGGAAGTCTCCTCCCAAACGGACAAGTCGGCCAATTATGTACTTCCGCGCATCTTCATTTCTCAACACTTTTAAACGGGGACAATTTTCGCGGACCATTCCAATCGGTAGCAGAATACTTACTCACCCTCTCGGAGTATAAATGCCGTTCTCTCGCTACAAGTGCGATTGGGCATTCCTACCGCACGTTCCTGCAGGGTAAAATCCTCGAGTCGATGATGCCGTTCTTCGTGGATCATGGGTATGCTAACGGACCGTTCGTGCTGAAACATCAAAACTTGGATGTCGAAAATATATTCGTTGAAGAGGATGGGAAGGATGGGTTTCGGATTATGGGGGTCGTGGGATGGGAGTTTTCGTGTGTGGTGCCACTGCAGTCACAGATGTGTTTACCACAATCTTTGATCGTCGATGGAAAATCGGTGGAGAAGAAAGAGAAGGGAAACACATCGACATGGCGCATTAAATTTGCCGAGAAATATCGAGATGAATACCGAAATTGTTATCTACGACACTTACAAAAGCTGAAACCCAAGTATCCTGCATATCTCCTCGATTCCGGCCATTGGTTCGCCAAATTCGAGAAAGCTATCTCAATAGGTTCAGCAGAGGACTGTTTCACTCGTTTATGGCGACACGTATACAGCACCCGCGTTCCCTGGCAAGAAGTCATACTACAACTGGAATCAAGTGACTGGGGTTTAGCAATGGCCGAAAGATTCGCATCAGATGAAGCTGTATATGACGACGACGGGAAGAATACGATTGTTGTATCTCATTCACGACCGCAGACTCGGGCTACCTTTCGACCCTGTTGGAAACCGAAAGTCAGATGGCGGATGAGGATTGTGAATAATTTGAGATGGGGGTGGTGGAGGTTTGAGCAGTGCTTGTTGTGTCAGTTTGGGGAGAAAAGGGTGGCGGTTTTGATGAGATCGAAGAGACGGACTACGATCAGTGAGATCGTGGATTGTGGGGGTAGTATAAGGAGCAAGGAACAGGGAAGTGGAGCTGTGAAAGAGTTGTGATAATTCCGCATTGCATGGGATGGGTGGTAAGAATTAATTTGCATGGAAGGAAAGATAATCAATCATTGAACTAGGTTATTGGTAGTTAATTTATAATACACGGACGGGAAAGTTTCAATCTAGAGATCCCATCGCCATCTGCCGTTCATCAAGGTTGATTTTTCCAAAGTCAACTTAACTTCGGGATTCATCTCACGTGTCGGGGTCTTCGCGGATCCACGTCCTCGGACCGTGTAGCGCAGAGAACAAAGCTTCCCGCCGCCCAACCGCCCAATTCTCGCTCGTCCCACACACAATCACACACTGCTCCAAAAAAGTGTGATACACTCCCAATCCTTCACATTGAATGGACATATAACCTCGTCGCAAGCATGTCGTCGCCAACATCGCTTTCAAAGCCTCCGTCCACAGCATCTCTGCTCAAGCTCAATCTCATTTGGACTATCCCTATGGCAACCGACATATCAAATGATGATAGTGACAGCTGGTCCGTGACATGTATGTTCCCCTGTCAACTGCATTGACGTGCAGCGACTGACACTTTCCGCTCCGCGGTGTCGGCGGTCTCTGCTGACGAGGGAGATGATGCCATGGAGAAGATAACGCACGCGATGAACGCGTTTTGTCTTGATATCGGAAGACTTGAACAACTTGCTTCGAGTGTCAACGGCGGGATTGCATGTCGTATTCGCAAGGCTGGGAAATGGGAAAGAGCTACGTTTTGGCTGTTCAAGGTATATTTTGTCAATGGTGTGGTATGGGATGTTATTATCCCGCATCCATATCCGTTTACCTCTGTGCCTGTTGACAAGGCTGTTGCGAAAACGCCGTTTCATCTCCACGCGGGGAAAATCCATGGAAACACGCGTCCTCCAAAGATTATCAGTTGGCGCGCGTCATCTGATAACGATGCTGGCATAGCCTATTTCTTTATCAAAAGCATCTCAGGTCCGGGCCGCCGTTCGAGAATGATAACTAACTGTTAGGATACGAACATTGGGAGTATATGGATTGGATTTGTTATGCTTGCAGTGTCAGGGTATCAGAACTCCGTCGCGAAGCAAAGAGAAGTCAAATGACTAGACCCACAGCGGAAGGGACGTCAATCTCCCCGGAACAGCCGGTGATCAGCTACAGCAACAACGACAATGCCAATCATATAACACCCTCATCTCCACGTACTACGGCCCGCCGCACGACTCAAGAAACCATTCGAACGTCCTTTTCTAAAGTTTCTAATCCGACAAAGACGCCTAAATCAGTCAGATTCGTCACTCTTGGCCACGCTGATTGTGGACCGCCTGAGACGGCGGACGAGAAGATGTCCTCTTTCAGTCGGCTAAAGCACGGCGTGAGACGGAGATGGAAACGCGTGGGACGGTGTTTGAGATGTGTGGCGAGGAAAATGGAGAGGCCTGTGATTTCAGTGCTCATGAGACTGGGGTATTGATATCGGGGTTTGGATTCGGAATTGTCGATTTGGGATTGCATGTTGGGTTAAGGAAACGGGCCGCAGATGGGGGAGTACAGGTATTGATTGGCGTTGGCATGGGTGTTAATATCATTTCACTATCGTTTAAGATACCGGACTATAGCAAAGACAATGGCTATTGGAATCATCACACACACACACCCCTTCCTTCCTATGAACCGCCCCATTAAGCTCACCCCATCAATCCCATCAACACCCTACTAGCCTGCCAGTTCTATGTCCCCACAAGTCTAGCAAAATTAATCTCCTCAAACTGAATCCCATCCCTCTCCGCATCAGCCCACTCCCTCCTAAACACCAGCTCATGCTTCGCACTCCGAGCCTTAATACTACACCGATACGGTCTGGCCACACTCGTCGCCCCCGGCATGACCCCCTTCAACGTGAAATCAACAGGGATGTCCTTCCCCGTCGCATCTTTCGCTAATCCGATATCGAAGCCCCAGAGAAGGCGCGAGAGGACCAAGAATAGAGATCGTTCCGCGACGTGGATGCCGCCGCAGATTCGACGGCCACCGCCGTAGGTTAGGTGGTCGCGCATTAGGGGGTCGGGATGGGCGGCTGAGGCGGCGGCGGAGAGCGAGAGGATGGGGGAGTTGAGGAAACGTTCGGGTTTAAACTGTCGTCAGATGACGATGAACTATTAAGAAAGGAAGGGAGCGAATTGATGGAAGGGAAGGGAAGGTGGAATAGGGAGGGTACAGTGAATGGATCGGGGTAGTATCGTTCATCGTAATGGATAGCCCACCAGTTGGCCATGATAACAGAGTTCTTGGGAATAAAGACTCCATTGTACCAATCATCCTGTACGACATAATGATTGTTCCCAAATTTGTTAATTGGTCTCCATCTCAGAAGTTCCTGGCAATATTAGCCTTGCTTCACTCCAGGTACGCGCGCCAGTCCGATGGATGAGGGACTAAGGGGGATACCTTGATAATGGCACGCATGTAGGGGAGATTGGGTTCGTCGTCAAAGTTCGGGGTACGATCTGATCCGACGACTCGATCGAGTTCTTCATGGGCAGCGGTAATTGTCGATGGATTTGAGAGGAGTCCAATAATTGCATTGTTCAACATCGCTGAAGTTGTCTCTGAGCCAGCTTCAATCATCGCGCCGCTATCATAAGCGACATCCCCAAAGTGAGCGAAAGACACGACAATATAGTCATCTCACGGAATAAACGGTACAAAGGAACGGATAACGAAGACAGTCTGAGGGGGTGGGTACCAAATATAAGCAGCCTGAACTTCATCCACACCCATCGCTTTATAATCACTCTGAACAAACTCCTTCCCAAAACTATGTTGCGCCTTCCCCTGCTCAATTTCCTTTACCATGGTCTCCCAAAACTCCTTATACGTCTCATAGTCCCGTTTATGGTATTCATTACCCACCTTGCGCCAGTTGGAAAAAAGATCGAACAGCGGGAAATTGGCAAGAGATGGAAATGCGTCGACGAGGTAGGCTCCTGGACGGCGGACATCTGAGAAACGCTCTAATACTGCGTAGATCTTGCGGATTTCTTCACAGTCCCCTAGTACGAATAAATACTGCTCGGAAAAATGGGGAGTGATTGTGGGAAAGGGGGAGGTACATTGGGGGATTCGACGGCCGTAGGTGATGTTCAGGATTGTGGAGGCTGAGTATCGGCGGTTATGCATGTAGAAGTTTTCTGGATTGTCGAGGAGGTCGACGCTCAGTTTCTTTGCTTCGAAAGTTTGGATCGGTGCATATGACTTTGCCATATTCGGGGTCAACAACTATACCATCAACTCCTGCATTCATACCAGGGGTCGCCATACCTTGTGAAGAATCCCTCGAACAGTACGCCATCGTTTCCCGTATCTCATGAACGTAACTCTATTCCCACCACTACAATTAACATTCCCATCCCGCGCTTGGAGATCTACCTCGCGGCATCCAACGCCATAGGCATAGGTTGACGATCCGAGTAGATATTGCTTCTCCGGTCGAATAATTCCTTAACACTCTCCATGCTATTCAACCAAATAAACGTCGTAGTCCCGGACTTGGTCATAAATAACTCGCCATACTCTCTAGCCCAGTCCCTTAACAATCCCGTCGGATCGTCCTTCAACTGCAAGAAAGTCTGATTGATGATCGGCCACCCTTTCACTTGGGGAGGAAGATGTTTCCGTCTGGGATCTCGAGTCGCGTAGTGAATTACAATTAGAAGAACAGGAAGGACGAAAATAGCGCGCCAGTCAAGGTATTCCTTGAATATACCTATTATGGACATTTTGTTGCCAGTTTTGGGATTTTTGGGGGCGCGTTGGAGCAAGTTATGTATTTGCGAAGCTCGGAGGTTTCCATTATGAATTCTGCGGTTTTGTGGGGCTGCCCACAACGGGGGTGCGGGGTGGCTCGGCCCGAAACGATAGCGCGCCGCGCAGGATCTGTTCACCAATCATTTCTTTGCCCCTGGGGAAATTGGTTTGTCCCTGACGAAAACTTCCAACTTTGATTGTACCTGAGATTTCTGTCTAACTACCCTGTCCCAGAAGACTCTCCCTCTATCTGCATCTGATCGCCTGAATAATCCGGCGATTACTTCGACACATTGGGCGCGTTTTCCACTTCGATCCCCCATCGATCAGCCATCGCAATCCCCCAATCACCTTTCTTCATCGCGCCCCTGAACTCCTCCGCCCCCAACGCATTCCCAAAAACATGTTCCCACAAAGCAGGCAAGAATCTCTCATCGCTCGCATTCAACACCGCCTTCTCAAATAACCCAAACATCAACGATCGATCAATTAACTCCTCGATATTCCATTCCATGCTCGTCCCCATCTCGACCATCGCCTTCTCAAAATGGGGTCTATTTCTGCGTGAAAAACTGCATAAGCGTGGATTCTGGGCGCGTTCGACGGGGGGCATGAATTCAAAGTTGAGGGAGTCGGGGATGCGGATGTGCGATTGAAGGGGGAGCACGGCGGCGTTGTGCCAGGATAGAATGCCCGTGAGACGGCCTGAGGAATCGACTAGGATGGAATGGATGTCGAATGTCCGGTGAGAGAGGACAAAGGGCGAGTTGAGATATTCTGGGAGGACGAAGAATGGGATCAATGATTCGAGGAGACTGCTTCGTAGGAAATTCCCATAAGCATGGGGATCGGAAGTCGTTGTCGTCGCCATAGTGGATTTCTTCAGATTCGACATGGCAAGGATATAATCCGCCACCGAGCGAAACGGTCCACGATTCCCCTTTCCCTCAACCGTCCCATCCGATTTCACAGTTGTCGAAAGAAGAGGCTTCACCATCCACTCTTCTCCCTCCCCTTTCCTCAAAGTCCCTATTGCGGGAAACCGCAATTTACACATCTCCATGGTATACTCCGCCCACTGTCTCACGACCCCCTCCAACTGCTCTTTACTCAATTCATTCATCATTGTAGCGAGCGGTCTCCCCGGAAGACAATCCATCAACACGTACGGTCTCATCAACACATTGTCACACGTTAAATCGTACCGATGAATCCGCGCGACAGGTAACGTTGTATGAGCCCCGACATACTCCATCGTCGAAATCATACATTCGTACTTATCCCTGAACTCCGGTGTCTCGAACTGCAACTGCGGAAAATCCTGGTGGTGTCGAAGAGGGATCCTTGCAACCCACTCGATCCCGTCTTTGAAGCCTAGGAAGATGATCCAGTCGTGATCCCCGAACACCGGCCGGCGGGATAAGTGACATGGGATGCCGCGGACAGAGGTCGCTAGGTCGACCACCAGGGTAAGATCCGTTCTTTGTCCTTCAAGTAACACTGTATTGGTTTTGATTTCGTGTTTTTCTAGTTTTGAACTCGCGGCCGTCGGCTGTGCTGGTCGGACTACATCATCCGCCAACGCTACTACCGTCAGCTATTTCACTTTTCTCCCATCGATCAAGCGAGGACTTAGAATACCTCGTCGTTCAGGCATCCTTGAAGAAGTCAGTTCTCGAGTCAAGCCAACTTGTTGATGATCCTTTATCGATAACGCCTCGCCATCAAAAGACTCCTGAGGAAGAAGCACTTTCGCGTCCTTGGTCTTTGATGGTAATACATTCTGGAAAATAGATCTGAATTTGCCCATGTGTTTGAAAATGCTTACACAAGGTGCTTGTCATACAATATACTGCTGCGGATGCTGATGCTGGGTTGCACAGCACTTGGAGGGCGATGGCTACGCCTCTTCCAAGTCTTATGGGATGACTAAGGCGCACGGACCTCCTGGGGATTTAGGTTCGTGAACCGGGAGAGGGTTTGAAGGTACACGGGAATTGTAGGAGAGACCATATCTCTGACAAATCGATTCGGAGAGATTCCAGTCTGGTGACATGAGATGAATACCTACTCGGTATTTTACTTTTAGAGAAGTCGAGTTTATAAAATTGTTATGCGATCGCTTTTAAAGTCTTAAGATGTAAGTCTTAGTCCCGGTGATGGTATAACGCTGGGCTATCCTCAAGTCCAGCCGTAGACTTGGCCCCTTTTATTTTGCTCTCTTGCTGGCTGCAGTTTTTATCTCATGCGATCTGAGATTTTGCTGCTATCTGGTCAAAGGCGCGAGGTTCCCACTCCCCTGAAAGCTATCTGAAGCGCGCGCGGGGGGGGGTTAGCCAAAGCGTCTTGAACATCTCAGATTGCACGGATATTAACGCGGAACATATTGAGGAGGTTAGAGAGAGAGAAGTTCAAGTGCGTTGTAGTGGTGTGTTCGACGGCGGGCCGTTTCCAGGGTCCCATGCCAGCCCCGTGAGATGAGGTCGATTGATCGGTGGGAACACAGAACCCACGGTTGAAAATGGAAATCTCGTCCGACATCACCATTGCTAGAAAGCTGCTTAGACAAAATGGCCTTGAATTCTACCATATCCTGTACAATTCAGGCCGGCCTTAAATTGGGAGTGGGGCCGACGCTCGGACTCGAATGGCGTTCTTTGCCTTCTGAGATCTCCGGGAACTACTTGCAAACCTGTATTAAAACCTGGGGCCCTGAACCAACCAGTAATATTGTGCTTCATGCATATGCATGAAACTTAGAATCTGTCGCCGTTCTCGCAAGCCCGGATCTAAAAGGTGCCGAGAACACAAGTTTCCGAAATATGTGGTGCAAGCCGAAAGTGATCTGCATGTAGCCACAGGTTAAGGAAATCTAGGCTCGTATCCCGTATCCCGTGGTCCGCGGGTGGTCGGCGATCCACGATCACGAGCTTTAAACGAGTCTATGTGGAACCTTTTTCCGAATATCCCACCACTTCTGGAACTACAAAGAAAACCACCGGCAAGTCTTAAAATCTGCGATCTGAGCCCCGTTTCTTCACTGCGCGGCCGCTAGGCCCTGGCGGCAATTTTTCTGCGCTTTGACTTCCGCAGCGGGGCCAAAAGCGACCCCTGAGGGCCTGAAACTGCAGAGTCGGGCAACCCACGCGCGGAATGATGCACGCAGCAGCCCTCTCTCTGCATACATATATGCACTCGGACGCACTGCACTGCCGAGCCGCCCTACTCTAATATATTTTTGTGAGCCACGCGGATTCCTATCTGGGCGGGACGCAGGGTTAGTTAAGTGCACATTTCCCGTGTGAAGAGGACCGTGCATTCTGTTGGACGGGATATCACAAACTTATGGAGTTTTGTCTCTCTTATTCATCACACGCTGCTATCACACCAGGGCCATGGAGCAGTGATATAAAGGCCTTCGACGGGCTCTCTGCAATGTTTTGATCAACTTTGAGCACCGTCTCGAGCTCAAGTTCTATATTTTCGACACCTTGCCAACTTTCTCTTTTCAGTCTCTCGTGCCTACATCGTTATCAATTGCGAATCATGGCCTGTATCTCGACTCCTTTTGCTTGACTGATAGCGGTAGGTCTAACGCCAACATCTATCTCAACTGCCTCGGGTGGGTCGGCAATGGCGGTCGAGGATTTTCTTGGGAGTATCTCCCGGGAAGGTCTCTGCAAGATCGCCTCTCGCCTCAACAATGACCTTCTCTGCATTTCGGATCCAGTATCTTGCGTCCCTACCTTCGGCACCTTCAACGTTGTGATTCCTGTTCTTTTCGAAACCGGCGAAAAATGGATTGCCCGTATTCCTCGACCAGGTCGGATGTTCAGCCAACCAAATCCCGAGCTCCTCGAGCAGATCATGCAAAGTATGGCCGTCACCACCACAATCGTACGCCAACGCACTAGTATTCCAGTGCCGCAAATACATGCCTGGAGCGCATACGACGATAACGAAGCGGGATGTGCGTACATGTTCATGGATTTCGTGGAGGGCGAGTCATTGGGTGATTGTCTGCAAACGCTACCAGCCGACAAAATGAGTAATGTCATTTACGAATGGGCAATGTATCACTGGGAATTGACACGTCTTTCATTTCCTGCGATAGGATGTCTCGGTCTAAGTCCAGACTATCAACAAGTCATCGTGCAGCAATACCTGTCCGCGGGATCTGTCGATCAAGGTCGAGATGCTATCGGCCCTTTCTTTCGAGGCCCTTTCACCTCTGTCGCCGATTATCTGTTCGGCATTTCCACTCTCAAGAAGATGGCGCCATTAGACGACGTATCATACGATCGATTTTCATTCGGCACATATCTCGAGTCCATGATACCCTTCGCTCTCAAATCGCAATGCAACAATGGCCCATTTTATCTCACGCACGACGATTTCAATGTACAAAACATCCTCATCAATCCCAATTCCGGGCGTATCACTGCCATCCTGGACTGGGATTACGCATGTATCAAACCAATGCAATCACTGATAGCATACCCCGAGTCGCTTCGATGGGATTTACTAGAAAGCGTCAACAACACGTACGAACAATATCAAATCGACTGGTCTCGACAATATCGCAAACAATGGGCCGACGCCTTACTCCTGGCCTCCAGGAACATTCCAACCGGCTGTCATGTCAATGTAACTGAATTCCTGGACGACAGTCCTTTTTTCGCGGAACTGGAGAAAGGCCTCGGAGAGTCATGGAGGGAATCTGAAGCAATGAGGTTCTGTAACGCAATCGTGTACGGAGAACCAAGTCCTGAAGTCCTCAAATTGGCTGCCAGGGGAATGCGGAACGGCCCATGGATGACAATTTACGGCAATCGGATGGGTTTTACGCCCCCTCTCGATTTGGAAATACAGTCTCCCGCGCCAGTGACCGTCGTCCCAAAACGAGGATCTCTCGTCACCAAAATCAAATCAGGAATGGGTGCCCGTAAACTCAGTAAAAAGTCCTCCCCATCACGACTATGTGAATGGAAAGTATTCCGTGATCGCGGTCTTATTCGAAAACGTCTTCGACGAGCTCTTACGAGGGGCCGACAAGACGACGACATCAGTTTACACAAACCAGCCGCGGAGAAGGCGCGCAAAAGGGAGACATGGTGGATGATCTTGGCAAGGAAGTTGTCTGGATATGGAGTTAGGGAAAGGACATTATCGTTGGAATAGAGTAATTGTTCGGAGAATTTCATGTGATGCTGGCATTTTTTGCGGGGATTTATTGTGTGCGGGGGGGTATCGGGTATCGTATCGTTTTGTAGATTTTTGCCTTTGTTGTTGTTGTGGTCGCATACATAAATAAAGTTTCTGTGATAAGCGTGCATCAATCCGGGTTCCATAAATAACAACATTGCTTGCCGACTCTCGCCGGCGGACTGTGTTCTGCTGTGGAGAGAATGTCTTTGACGTTTATGAAAGGTTCTTCAGGGGTTGGCAATTGGTTTTCAGGCTCGTCGACGAATCGGCTTCGGAGACGGCCAAGGAAGCGGTGTGGCGCCCAATTGATTGCCTCCGAGAAGATTGACAGAGACCCAATCAAAGACGCGTCGTCGTCAAGTTCAGGTACCCGATCCACCTTGAAGAACACAATTCTCATAGCACAGGATACCTCAATGCCAGCGACGAAAAGGCATCGAGCAGAAGTTCGTGTAGTTCTCTCCCAGGAAACGAATTCGAAGATAAGAGCACCGCTCCCGCCGATGCACCCTCGCCACCAGCGTTGGAGATTGCACCATCGATCCGTTCGGTCAGTTCGCAAGACGAATCGCAAGAGGCGCGAAAACTCAAGGAAAAAGAGAACCTCAACCTATGGGGCCTATGCAAAATCGCATCGGCAACAAGGGACAACATCTCCTGCACATGCGATCCTCACAGCATTCACGTCGGCTCCTCAAACCTAGTCATCAGCATCGAGTTCGTTGACAACATCACATGGATCGCCCGGCTCCCACTCCAAACGACATCCCTCCCTTTCGACTCCCCACTGTTCACCGAATTCATGGAATCAACAATCACAACCATGGAATACGTCTCAACTCACACGAGCATACCCGTTCCAAAACTTCACGGCTGGGATTCATCATGCGATAACTTGATTTGTCGTCCATATATATTTATGGAAAACCTGTCGGGAGAGAACTTTTCATTCCACGTCGACACCCTTGATGACGTTACATTGCAGAAACTCACGGTCCAGTGGGCGCGATATATTATGCAGCTCGCCAAATTAAGGTTCGCCAAAGTAGGTTCATTACGACGAAATGAAGATGGAGATGTTATCGTTTCCCGCTTGCTTACTCCGCATACAACATTACTGGACAAGGCTTCAGAGAGACTACGTGGACCGTTTCAGTTGGCGGCGGATTATTTGTTATCCGCTTCGGCGGCCAAGAAGGAGCGGAATCGGCGGGAGGGTGGGCCATTGGCTTATGGGAGATATCTCCGCGCAACTCTTATCGATGGATTTATGTGCTATTTGATGGATTATTCCTATAATTCTGGTCCGTTCGTATTGAATCATCCCGATTTCGGAGTGGGACATATTCTTATCGATCCGCAAGGCGGAGATATTACAGGAGTATTGGATTGGGATTGGGCGGCTGTGGTGCCTCTTCAAAGTCATATCTACGTGGCGGATGAGTTGAATTACGAGTTCCTACCATCCGATGAACTCGACAACGAGCCCGGTGGAAGGGCGGAAAACGGCTGGAAATTAGACTTCTCCAAGAAATACCGCCAAACTTTCGAGGAGGGTCTAATTGCGGCAGCCGAGGGTATGGGTCTGGATTATCGAGTAGATGAGCTTCTGGACCGGTCATTGATGTTCAAAATGTACGAACGGGCCTTACAGTCTTCTCATGACGAGCGGTACTTTCCCGCACTATGGCAACATGTATATGGCGAGGTTGTTCCCTACGATCGACTGCGGACGGGGATGAAGTTTGCTGAATGGGGGCGGAAAGCGGCACAACGGCATGCCCTTAGCCACCCTTTACGGAATTCGTTTGCCGGCTGTGGGACAAAATCTATCGCCAATACCGAGAGTTCTGGACAACGGAAATCCGTCAACTTCAAGGTCACTGCCTGTGAGACGTTCTCCGAATACGTTGATGGAGGTCTTCCTCTTTCAGGTTCGGTTGCTGAAAACCTCTGAAATCGGCATGTTTACGCGAAACAATCCTTGCCGGACGGGATAGGACTATGGACTAGTGTAGTTCATAATGGGCTGGGGATTCAGCGATCGGGACAGGGAACCATCCATTACGACGGCTGGACTGAAAGGAATGGCCGAGATGTAAAATATGAATAGATGTATCGGTAACACTAGCTGCGGGATAGCAATAACTTCTTATAATGAGGAAATCATCACTAATGGAGGCCCATATAATATCCATGGTAACTCGTGTCCCCCAGCTCCTTATATTTGAATATGAAAAGTCAATGAACATTTCCTGTCCGCCGTGTAACACTTTCTCTCCAACAATGAAGGAAACTAGGCAGACGGAAAGCGATGACGAGCAGCGCGTCACCAAGGTGGAGGTGGTCGGTGATGACCCTCAGCCTGGCGTTTCGTGGCACCATCCCCTGGATAACCCCTGTTATCATACTACTGTGATCTCATGTTGTTCGGGTGTCTAGCTCCAAAGCCATCGTCTGTATCTGTGCGAACCGGATATTCGTAATATCTGTCATCATATCTGCCATCATATCTGTCATCATATCTGTCATCATATTCTTCGCGAGAAGCAAAGTTCTGTTGACTTTGGTCGTCTTGGCGGCGAGGCGGACGATATGCCCTCGGAACTTGAGAGGCTGCAGCTGGGGGCTTGTATAAATGTGAATGGCTCTCACTGTAATAGGTATATTGATCAACAGGAGCTGGATCCGATGAATAACGAGGCGTTCGATGAGATTCATAACGACTCGGATAATGATGGGAGTCTCTGGAGTCTGCGCAATAATCTCGAGTGAACGAGTGATAGTTCGAATATCGAGGAGCATTGTGGTATTCGGAATGCAGATGACCCACGTCGTTTGTTGTATTCTGGTCAGTGCTGTAAGGCCGGTATCGTGGACAAAGTCGCATCTCAAGGGATAAAGTTTCCTGCGATGAGTCGATGAGGGAAATCATAGTCTGTGTCAGGTGATGCTCCAGCGATCGACACTCAACTCAAAATTTCCGACTTACAGTGCCTTGAATAACTAATACCACCTCATGCACCTAAGGCCGACCTATAATAAAGCCAAAAACGAGGACACGGCGCCATGCATTATAAAGCGCAGCCCAATATTAGGTAGCGTTTCGCTGTACGGGCCGTTCCAAATGGCCGTTTGCCCAACCGGCCATTTGAGCAAAGAAACGCGCACAAGCCGTCTAACCCTGCTTACATAACTTCCAAACGGTGCGGAAGTCCCTTTACGGAATGCCGGGCCGCCCGGAAGTCCCAGTCCATATTGAATTTCCCTTATAAAATGCCCCGTTCTTGACACTATGACTTAAAAAAAAACATCACCATGTCCAGAATACTCTCCTCTATCTCCTGTCCAAATCCGTTGTCCTCATCTTCTCTCCTTCCAATTCTATTCAATGAAAACTCCAGTTCAATTTGAAATATCCGCAGCTGTAATTGAAATACCTGCACAAGAACGTTGGGTTCTACACCGTTTCATGTAAAAATGTTACAAGCATGTTCCTCTCATCAATCTGGTTCTGGACATCACTTTCAAACTTAACTATAACCCTCCGTTGCTCATAAGTTAGAGAGCTTGCAAACTGTCGTGGATCTGGCACGGGCTGCGGTCGCGGGTATGTCTTCTGTCATGAAGGTCTATGTTGCAAGCTAAGGAAAAGTTCTACGTTCTAAAACCGTCTATATTCCTCGTGGGGGGGGGCACTGGAGCCAGTCCCTCTGACTCCATTCTGACTCCACTCTGACTCCACTCTGACTCCTAGTCCATGTGGCCTCGCCATGGCCCATGTGACCTTGCCATGCCCCACGCGACTCCAATGCATTCCCACCACTGCAGATGGAAAAGGGAAGACTGGCGGATGGCACTCAGCCGCAAAAAAGGGATCACCCAAGTATGACTGCGCGGTCCCGGCATCCAAGAAGAGCGCTTCTGTCTCAGCCTCGAACTCTGACAATTCTCCAATAGGCAATGAACGCGGGAAGATCACTGGGCGGTCTGTCTTGTTGTGGTAGAATACTGCGGAGGTAGAGTTAGAACATACCGATTCCAGAAAGGCTCCCGAAAGTGAGAGATAAGCTGTGCTCTGATTGTGACTAGGGCGGAAGTTGACGTCTGCATCGCCGGCAAAAGGTCGGAACTTGATGGGAATTGCTCGGCGTGAATAGGGGAGAACAATGGTGCGCTCGCTCACCTTCACCTTGCGGCTCTGGGCTTGCATTCGAAGTCCAAACTCATACCATACGGCTTCAACATGTCGACTCCGATGAGCATGTGGCATTTCAATCCCTGCACAAGGTGAACTTCTACTTCGACTTCCATCAACATCGGTTCGTCGCCTTGTCGCCGCCCGGGCGGTTTGTCGCCTTGTCGCTGCCCGGGGACAAAGATGGTGACCACCGAATAGAGATTGCTAATGTGAGCATCGGTGGCGATACCTTTGATCCGGATGGGAGTCGGCATTGTAGCGGTGTGCGCTTGCGGGAACGTTTCGTGAAACCATTGTTCGTCGGCCACAGTCATCCCACACCCTGAGTCGACACAGATGTCGTGGTCCTCTCCAGTCGGCGTGGATCGAATCTGTAACTCGGCATACCGAAATCCACGGAAGGCGTATCCAGTGCCTAGGACAGGTCGCTTTACCGGCTTGATCACCGTGGCGTCCGTCGCAAGGAAAACAGTCGGACTCTCTGCCGTGAAATGCCCCTTTTCCTTCAAATGGCGGTGGAGTTGGTTCCGAGAAGGCATAGACACGCCGCAGGAAGGGAAGCGGCATTGATGTTGGTCTCTGGGCTCCTCGTCGGACCTTGCCGTTACCGGCTTCTTGTCAGTAGTCGGTTTCAGATCCTGCGAAGTCGGATTCGGATGGAATCAGTCAAGAATCACTGTCTCGCTCCGTTGAGGAATCAACGAAGTCGGATTCTTGATCTGACCAAGAACCTCGGCTTCGCTCCGTTGAATCAACGAAGTAGGGTTCTTGTCAGATGATTGCTGAAACTGATCAAAAATCGCGGTCTCGCTCA
>Ga0302325_10008262_pt1 | contig 22900 bp, 18 predicted proteins | sample Palsa_T0_2_FD_201948 | JGI IMG/M metagenome (GOLD analysis project Ga0302325, IMG submission 201948) | Peat permafrost microbial communities from Stordalen Mire near Abisko, Sweden - Palsa_T0_2 | ecosystem: Environmental > Terrestrial > Soil > Palsa > Peat permafrost | place: Sweden: Abisko... | reverse complement strand
TCGTGCCCGTAGGAGACGGGCTTGTTGTTGACGCACTTGCCGTGCTTGCGGACGTAGCCTTTTTTGCATTTCTTGCTCGCCGCGAAGGCCAGCTGCTGGTTGTCGACCAGTTCGAGCGTGCCGCCCTGGAAGCTCGAGAGGCTCGCCCCTTCGGAGACTTCGCCGAGGTATTCGCCTTCGCCTTCCTCCGGGAATTCGACTTCTTCTTCGATGATGCCGCCTGCGAGGACGATCACTTTGCCCTTGATAGGGGGCTTACTCAGGGGCGGGACGACCACCGGCGGAGGAGTTATGACCGGAGGCTTCGGCGGCGGAACTTTGACGCACACTCCTTCGCCCACGCGCGGTTCGTAGCCCGTCGGGCATGGTGGCAACGACCGGCCGGTGGTTTCTTTGATGATCGTGACCAGCTTGCCGGCGAATTCTTCTTTCACGCCTTCCTTCGCTTCCAGCGCTTCTCCACCGGTCTGTTTCGCCCAGTATTCCCAGTAGTGGATGTAGTTTTCGTATTCGCCCTCGTCCGTGTGGAAGTAGTCGACCATCGCCAGGGGCTTGCCGTCGACGTCGAGCATTTCCAGCGTTTTGTGGAACTCGAGCGAATCTCCCGGCACCCACTGCGTGTCCGGAATGCCGAATCTGCCGCCCGGTTCTTCTCCTGTGTTGAAAGGGTTCTCCAGCCAGAACGCTTCGGGGATGCCTTCGTTGACGTTCATTGTGTGCGGCACGTTGTCGGCGATCAGGACGATCTCGTGTCGGGCGCCTTCGCGCCAGCCGACCTGCGGGTTCGTGTCGGTCTCCCACAGCGCGCGTCCGTAGGCTTCTGGGCCGTCGCCGCCAGAGTGCGCGACCTCTTCACCGGACAGCTTTTCGATTGCTTCTTCGACCTCGGGTACTTCGGTGGTCACCGGCTGCCAAAGATGCCATGCCTTTTCAGTGTCTTGTTCGAAGCTTTCTTCCGAGCCCGGTTCGAAGCCTTCCTCGCTGTAGTAGCCGGGCACATCTTCGACATTCGCGACGCCGTAGGCGGTGCTCGGACCGAGTGACGCGCGAGTTTCTTCGATGACTTTTTTGATGCCTTCTTTCGCTTCCGTGAGCACGCCACCCATCGACCCGCTGGTGTCGAAGATGAACATGATGTCGGTTTTTTCGGGCGCCGCGGCGGCCGCCGGGGCCACGCTGCGCGCCAAGCCAACCACGAGGAGAGCCGTGACGGCCGCGATCATGTAGCAGATACGGCGAGAGAACCTAAAGTCAAGCGTGCGTGCTCGTGCGTCCATCGCTAGCCCCCATGGGTCGCTGTTCATAGCCGGTAGAGGCGCTGGATCCTAACGCATCGATTTGGGTCGTGCGCACCCAACCGGGGGTTCGCGTCAACCGGTGCATACAGAGCCTCTACCCGAACGTAAAGTCGTAGGCGCTGACGCCGTCGGCGAAGCGCAGCGACAGGCGGTGTCGTCCGTCGCCGCGCAGCGACACCAGCCCGTACAGGCGCTGGCGGCGCACGGTCACCACGCCGTCGTGGACGTCGGCGCCGGAGTCGGCGGCCGAGATCGGGTGTCCGTCCAGCAGCACATGCACCGGCAGCGGGCGTTCGCCGGGCGTGCTCAGCACTAGGTAGACGTCCTTGGCGTCGAACTCCCCGTCGATGCCCGCGTCCGAGACCGCTTCGGCTGGCTGTTCGCCGATGTTCCACGTGCCGCTGTAGGCGAAGTCGTTGAGCTGCAGTTCGCCTGTGGGCGGCGGGCCATAGTCGTGCGTGCCCGACTTCGGGCCGTCGATCCATCCCTGCGCGCGCGCGGTGCCCACGTAGGTCTCGGGGGTCGCCAGTTCTGATGGTTTGATCACGCCGGTGGGGTGGCTCTTGGCGCCCACCTGGTAACCGGCTTGCGCCAGCAGCGCCCTGATCGCGGTTTCGGTCTCTTCGTAGTCGCCCTCGCCGAAGGTCGCGTAGCGAACCTGGCCGCGGGCGTCGATCAGGTAGTCGGCGGGCCAGTCCTCGTTGTCGTAGGCGTTCCACGTGCCCATGTTGTTGTCCTGGACGATGGGGTAGCGCAGGCCGAACTGCTCGATCGCGTTGGCGACGTTGCTCGCGTCCTTCTCGAACTCGAACTCGGGCGTCTCCACGCCGACGATCGTCAGTCCCTCGTTGGCATAGGCGGCATTCCACGCCTTCAGGTAGGGCAGCGTGCGGATGCAGTTGATGCAGGTGTAGGTCCAGAAGTCGATCAGCACCACGCGCCCGCGCAGCGAGGCGAGCGTGAGCGGACGGTCGCCCGGCGTGTTGAACCAGTCCTCGGTTTCGGCGAATTCCGGCGCGGTGAAGAGTTCGGGAAGCTGCTGCGCGTCGGCGAGCAGGGTGCCCTGGCTGGCGTCGCGGGCGGCGGGGTGGACCTTCGTCGTGGAGCCGCCACAGGCGCTGGACCCGTTTGCGGCGACGAGCTTGGCTTCGCGGCCGGTGATCTCGTGCAGCCGGCCTGTCACTGTCTTCGAGCACTCCAGCGACGCGGTGAGGTTGACATCGGGGATCTTTTCGGCGACGAACTGGTCGAAGTTGACGTCGAGGTTCGTCAGGATCGCGACCGCCGTGAGGATCATGATCGTGCCGAGCATCCGTCCGAGCAGGGGCCCGCGGCCAGCCTTGCGGACGCGCTCGAACACGCGCCTGCCACCGAGCGAGAGCACGAGCAGCACGACCGCCGAGCCGGCCGCGTAGGCGAGCGCGATAACGATCGTTTTGCCCGACGCGGCGCTGACCGAGATCACCGCCGCCAGGATCGGGCTCGCACAGGGGGTGTACACGAAGCCGAGCGCGCCGCCGACCAGCAGCCCCGAGAGGAAGCCGTCGCCTTTGGTCCGCGGCCCGAAGCGCGCAAGGCGCGAGAGCGGCGCCTCCAGACGCGCGGTCGCGTCCGGTACCAGCAGCGCCAGACCGAACACCAGCAGCACCACGATCGCCACGTCGCGCAGCGGGTCGTCGCCCAGGCCGACCCCGTCGACGACGTTTGCCAGCCCGACGATCGTGACCGTGAACGTGATCGACAGGCCCAGCACGATGCCCAAGGGCCGACGCCGACCGCCGACGCTGCCCGCGGACAGCAGCGCCGGAAGCACGGGCAGCACGCACGGCGACAGCGCCGTGCCCGCCCCGGCGAGGATCGCGAAGCATACGAGGACGATCATGGTCTCTTCTCTACAGACTTCGCTGCGCGGATTTCGTTACAAGCCCAGCGCGAGCGTAGCTCGGCTGGGCAGCGTCGCGCGCAGCATGCGCCCCGCGCCGGGGCGGCGTTCAGCCCGCGCCCGCGCGCAGCGTGGCCTCGAAGTCGGTCCCGGCGATCGGGCCGACGCACGGCGAGCCCGCCCCCGCCTGACGGTAGCGCTGCAGGCCGGCGCCGACCGCCGCCTCATCGCCGACCGCCGTCAGCTCCTCCAGGAACCCCTCGGAGATCGCGCTCGCCATCGCCTCAATGTCTCCGGCGGCGCTGTCGTAAGCCGCGATGTCCGCGCCGTAGCCCGTGCGCTCGATCATCGCCCGGTAGAACGGCAGGCCGAAGTACGGGATCAGGTCTTTACGCATCGCCTGGAAGACGGCGTGGCGATCGTCGCTCAGCGCGGCCGGCACTGCTGCGACCACGTCGAAGCCCTCGAGCGTCAGCCCGGCGCGCTCGCGGCCGGCGCTCACCTCGGGGATCACGACATCGCGGATGTAGCTCGGGTTGCACAGCCACAGGATCACGCCGTCGGCGATCTCCCCGGCCAGGCGCAGCATCGCGGGTGACAGCGCGGCGATGTAGATCGGCAGCGCCGGGCGTGGATCCAGCCCGACGAGATGAAAGCCGGTGCGCCACTTCTCGCCCGCGGGAGGGTCCTCGCCGCGCAGGATCGCGCGCACGATCGCCGCGTACTCGCGCATCTCGGCGACAGGACGCTCGATCGTCTGTCCGTGCCAGCCCTCGACGACCGGGCGGTGCGAGACGCCGAGCCCGAGCGTCAGGCGTCCGCCCGAGAGCTCGTCAATCGTGGCGGCCGTCTGTGCCATCGTGGCGGGCGTGCGCGTGTAGATCGGGACGACGCCGCTGCCCACGCGGATGCGGCTGCTCGCCATCGCGTACACGCTCAACACGGTCAGCGACTCGCGCCCGGCGATGTGCGTCACGTACACGCAGTCATAACCGAGGGACTCGGCGAGCTTGACGCGCTCGACCGCCTGATCGAGCGAGCGTCCGGTCGTGATGAAGCAGCCGGTGCCCACGGCGCCAGCATATGGGACTCAGCGCCTGAGCATCACATACACGGTGCTTGCGGCGAACGCCATCTGCCCGAACGCGAGCGCCGTGCCCAGGTTGACCGCGCCGAGGGCGCCCGCGAGCGCGCTTGCGAGCACGAACGCCGCGAACATGATCAGCAGGTTGCGCCTCATCCGAGTCCCCGCTCGAGCTCCGCCACGAGCGCTGGCACGTCCATCCCGGGGTCCTGCTCGGCGAGCAGCGCCTGCGCCTCGCTGCGGCCGCCGAGGGCTCGCAGCCCACGTTCGCCGTGCTCGACTGCGAAGTCCGTCAGCGCGGCCGCGCGGCGCGCGGCCAGACGTCGCTGCGCGAGGTCCAACCCGGCACGGTGCTCCTCCAGCGCCGCCACCAGCTCGTCAACGCCCTTCGGCGGGGGCGTCGCGCAGACGCTGAGCACGCGCGCGCGCCCGGCGCCGAGTGAGCGCAGCGCGGCGCTCAGATCGCGAGCAGTGCGAGTCGCGATCTGGCCGAGGTCCGCCTTAGTCACGACCAGCACGTCCGGGATCTCCATGATCCCCGACTTCAGGAACTGCAGTGCGTCGCCGCCACCGGGCTGGACGACGACGGCGACGGTGTCGGCTACGTCGGCCACGTCGGTCTCGGCCTGCCCGACGCCGACCGTCTCGATCACGACCACGTCGAAGGCTGCCGCCAGCGCCTCGGCCGCGCTGCGAGTCGCCCACGCGAGCCCGCCCAGGCGCTGCCCGGCGGCGGTCGAGCGGATCAGCACGCCGTCGTCGGCCGGGTCGAAGTCGATGCGCGCGCGGTCGCCCAGCAGCGAGCCCCCCGACTGGCGCGAGCTCGGATCGACGACCAGCATCGCCACCGTGCGAGCCCGTCCATCCTGGTCGCGAGGGCCGTCCCGCCAGGCGTGAAGCAGCGCCGAGAGCAGCGTCGACTTGCCCGCGCCGGGCGGCCCTGTCACACCGATCACGTGGGCCGGAGCCTCGCCCCCGAGGGCGGCAGGGGAGACCTCGCGCAGCAGTGCCGCCGCCTGCTCGCGGTCGGCTGGCGCGGTGCTCTCCAGCAGGTTCAGCGCGGCCGGCGCCGCGCTCAGGTCCCGCGCGCGCAGGCGCGCGCCGAGGGCCGCGCCGTCGGTGCTCACGCGGAGCCGTTGCCGGAGGAGCCGTCCGAGCCGGCCCCCACGAGCGCCACGATGTCGCGCATGATGCGGGTGATGTCGAAGTCCTTGGGCGTGTAGACGGCGGCGACGCCCGCCTTCTGGAGCGCCGCCACGTCCTGCTCGGGGATGATCCCGCCGACGACCACCGGGGCGCTCACGCCGGCATCGTGGAGCGCGTCGAGCACCGCCGGGATCAGCTCGCGGTGCGAGCCGGAGAGGATCGACAGGCCGATCACGTGCACGCCCTCCTGCAGCGCCGAGGCCGCGATCTGCGCGGGCGTCAGGCGGATGCCTTCGTAGACGACGTCCATGCCCGAGTCGCGTGCGCGCACCGCGATCTGCTCCGCGCCGTTGGAGTGGCCGTCGAGTCCCGGCTTGCCGACGAGGATCTTCGGCCGTCGCCCGAGCTTCTCCTGCAGGCGCGAGACCTCGCTGCGCAGCTCGCCCAGCTCGCTGTCGATAGGGGGCGCTCCGATCGCGGCCGCCTCGCCGACGCCGGTGGGGGCGCGGTAGCTGCCGAACACCCGGCGCAGCACGCCCGCCCACTCTCCCGTGGTGGCACCGGCGCGCGCGGCGGCGATCGTTGGCACCATCAGGTTCTGCGACGGGTCCTCTTTCCCGGCGACCTTCGCCAGCGCCGCGAGCGCCTCATCGACGGCCGCCTGGTCGCGCTCGGCACGCCAGCGCCGAAGCGCCTCGATCTGCTGCGCTTCGATCGCGGGGTCGACGACCAAGATCCCGCCCTCGGCGTCGGCGGTCAGCGGCGAGTCCTCGGTCTCGGTGAAGCGGTTCTGCCCGACCACGACCTGCTCGCCGGCCTCGATCCGGCGCAGGCGCTTGCGGTGGGAGTCGACGAGCGCGCCCTTCATGTACGGCACGGCCTCGACCGCGCCGCCGTGCTCGGCCACGACCGCCATCTCCGCGCGCGCTCCCTCCAACAGCTCCGCGACGAGCGCGTCCATGACCTTCGACCCCTCGAAGATGTCCGGGTACTCGAGGATGTCGGTTTCGTAGGCGAGCACCTGCTGGATGCGCAGCGACCACTGCTGATCCCACGGGCGCGGCAGGCCCAGTGCCTCGTTCCAAGCGGGCAGCTGGATCGCGCGTGCGCGCGCGTCGCGCCCGAGCGTGACCGCGAGCGCCTCGAGCACGATCCGCTGGACGTTGTTCTCGGGCTGCGCCTCGGTCAGGCCGAGCGAGTTGACCTGCACGCCATAGCGGAAGCGCAGGTGCCGGGGGTCCTGCACGCCGTAGCGTTCGCGGCCGAGCTCTTCCCACAGGATCGACATCGCACGCAGCTTGGCGTGCTCCTCGACGAAGCGCACGCCGGCGTTGACGAAGAACGAGATGCGCCCGAACACCTGCTCCATGAGCTGCTCGCCCTCTGCGCCGGTGGCGCCGACGCGCGCGCGCACGCCGTCGAGCACCGCGATTGCGTTGCTCATCGCGTAGGCGATCTCCTGCACGGGCGTCGCGCCGGCCTCCTGCAGGTGGTAGGAGCAGATGTTGATCGGGTTCCACTTGGGGACGTGCTCGACCGTGTAGGCGATCATGTCTGCGATCAGGCGCATCGACGGTGCCGGCGGGAACGCGTAGGTGCCGCGCGCGAGGAACTCCTTGATGATGTCGTTCTGAGTGGTGCCCTGCAGCTGATCTTGAGCGACCCCCTGATTTTCGGCGGCGACGATGTACAGCGCCAGCAGCCACGCGGCGGTCGCGTTGATCGTCATCGACGTGTTCATCTCGCCGAGCGGGATGCCGTCCATCAGCGCGGCCATGTCGCCGCGATGGGAGATCGGCACGCCGACCTTGCCGACCTCGCCGCGCGCGAGCTCGTCGTCGGGGTCATAGCCGGTCTGCGTCGGCAGGTCGAACGCGACCGACAGTCCCGTCTGGCCCTTCTCGAGGTTGCGCCGGTACAGCTCGTTGGACGCCTTGGCCGTGGAGTGGCCGGCGTAGGTGCGCATCATCCAGGGCCGGTCGGGCTCGGACAACCGCGCGGATCGCTCAGCGCTCATGCAGCCAATTGTACGGTCGCGCCGTTGGCTTTATCCTGCGGTCAATGAGTCAAACAATTGAGATGCCCCGCACGAGCGGCCCCGGGGGCGGCTTGGGAGGCGACTGGCGCGTGATCGTGCGCAACGACAACCACAATACGTTCGAGCACGTGGCGCGCACGCTCGCGCGCTTCATCCCCGGCGTCAGCCTCAAGCGGGGCCTGGAGATCGCCGGCGTGATCCACGCCTCGGGCCAGGCGATCGTCTACAGCGGCCAGCAGGAGCCCGCCGAGCACTACTGGGAGCAGCTGAAGGGGGCCGGCTTGACGATGGCGCCCCTAGAGCAGGGCTGAGAGGGCCGAGGCGGCTCAGGCGCTCTCGCCGGCGACCACGCCGTTGCCGTGGCCGTTGGCGACGCCGGCGACCGGCTCCGGCGAGACTCCGCCCGCGGTGGTCAGATCCCACCAGCCGTAGAGCACCGGGATCTGGTACCAGCTCGAGTGCGTCGCCCGGAAGTAGGTCATCTCGGGGCCATCCCAGTAGCGTTCCCAGTCGAGGTGCTCGTCGAAGGCGGCGAGCTGCTGGAACTTATAGCGGTCGTCGCGGGCGCGGTAGACCGCGTAGGAGCTAGCTCCGTAGCGCAGCGCCGTGGCCGCGACCTCGTTCAGCGCCAGCTCGAAGGCGTCTCCGCGGAAGCCGGTGGCGTACCACGGGACGATCACCGTGCCGGCCATCAGGCGCCGACCTCCGCGTGGATCGCGCCGGGACCGTCGGCGGTCTTGCCCTGGCCCTCGGAGTCGGCGCCGACGAGGATCGAGATCTTGCCGAGGTGCTTGTTTTCGAGCATCAGCTGGTGAGCTTCGGCGACGCCCTCGAAGCCGAGCGTGCGCCACAGCACAGGCCGAATCTGCCCGCTCTCGATCAGCTCGTTGGCCTTCATGCACTCGTACGCGTTGGCGAAGTGCGAGCCGAGGATCTCCTTCTGCTTCATCCACAGGTAGCGCACGTCGAAGTCGAGGTTGTAGCCGGTGGTGCCTGCGCAGATGACGACCTTGCCGAACGGCTTGACGGTGAACACGGAGGTGGGAAACGTCGCCTGCCCGACGTGCTCGAAGACGATGTCGGGGGCGTCGCCGAGGATCGCCTTGACGCGCTTGGAGAACTCGCGCGAGACGCCGAAGCGCGCCTTGTCCTCCTCGGGCGTCTCCTTGCCGGTGCGCATCATGCCCGCGAACTCGGCCCGGTCGATGAAGTCGACCGCGCCCAGGCGCTTGACCAGCTCGCCCTTCTCCGGCGAGGAGACGACCCCCACGCAGTGCGCGCCGGCGGCCGCGCACAGCTGCGTGGCGAACACCCCGAGGCCGCCGGCCGCGCCCCAGATCAGCACGTTGGCGCCTGCCTGCAGCTTGCAGCGGGTGATCAGCATGCGGTAGGCGGTGAAGTACACGAGGCCGTAGGAGGCTGCCTCCTCCCAGGTCAGCGCGGCGGGCTTGGGCAGCAGCTGCTGGGCCTGCACCTTGGTGAACTGGGCGAAGGAGCCCCACGTCGTCTCATAGCCCCAGATCTTCTGCGAGGGCGCGGCCATCGGGTCCAGCCCGTGCACCTCGGGATCCTCGTAGGAGGCCTGGTTGCAGTGGACGACGACCTCGTCGCCGGGCTTCCAGCGGGTGACGCCGGCGCCGACCTTCCACACCACACCCGATGCGTCGGAGCCGCCGATGTGGTGCCCGAACTCGGGGTGGTCGCCGTAGCGCATCACCGACACGGGCTTGCCGAGCGCCGCCCACACGTTGTTGTAGTTCACGCCCGCGGCCATCACGCGGACGATCACCTCGAACGCGCCGGGCTCGGGGACCTCTATCTCCTCGATCTGGAACGCGTCCTTGGGTTCGCCCAAACGCTCCTCGCGGATCACCCACGCGGCCATCGTCGCGGGCAGCTCGCCGGGCTCGGCGTCTACGGCGGAGACTTGCTGGAGATCGATCGCCACGTGCTCTGAAACCTCCGGTGTTTGAAGTGACCCACCCTACCTGGGAGGGATCCCATCCTACCCGGGAACGGGGCTCAGCGGAGCTCGGTGAACAGCGCCAGCTCGCCGGAGAGCTGCTCGTAGAGGCGGCGGCGCAGCTGGGTGTGGATCTGCGAGACGCGGCTCTCGGAGACGCCGAGGCGCGCGCCGATGTCGCGCAGCGTCCAGCCCTTGGCGTACAGCAGGACGGCGACTTCGCGCTCCTGCTTGGTCAGGCGCGCGAACGCCTTGCGGAATCGCTCCTTGGCTTCGGCGCGTTCGGCCTGGATCGTGGGATCGCAGTCGCTGTCGGCGCTCTCCAGCGTGTCGATGCGCTCGATCGTGGCGCTGTCGTCGGCGCGGACGGTTCGGTTGAGCGAGCCGACTTCGGCCAGTGCGATCTCGTCCAGGCGCTCGCCAAGCGCGCTCGCCGTCATGCCCACCTGCGCGGCGAGCTCCTCGCTCGTGGGCGGCCGGTCGTGGGTGGCCAGGAAGCGGTCGCGGGCGTCGTTGATCTGTCGCTCGTCGCGTCTGAGCGAGCGCGGCGCCCAGTCGTTGCGGCGCAGCTCGTCGAGCACGGCCCCGTGGATGCGCGTCCACGCGTACTGCTCGAGCGTCGCGCCCTTGGCGGGGTCGTAGCGCTCGATCGAGTGGATCAGCGCCTCCAGTCCACACGACAGGAAGTCGTCAACGTCGCACTGAGCGGGTATCTCGCGCACCTTGCGGTAGACGATGTGGCGGACCATCGGCATGAACATGAAGATCAGCCGGTCACGCACCCGCACATCGCCGCTGCTCCGGTACTCCTGCCACACGCGCAGCACCTCGGGTGCCGACGTTCTCACTTCTCGCTTCGCGCCTATCGCCATTGCTGTGCTCCGGGTTCGAGGGAACTTCTACGGCGCACTATCGGCGGCTGGGCGCGGGTCGATTTAGAGCTGCACGCGGACGTGCGAGAAGCCCTGCGCGAAGCGCCGGAAAGGCTGCTCTTGCGGGCGCCGAGCGCGAGACCTATGCTGGAGGCGCATGTCCCCGCTCACGATCGTAATCGCCGACGATCACGCGGTCGTGAGGGACGGGCTGCGGATGATGCTCGAGGCCGAGGACGACTTCGCCGTCGTCGGCGAGGCGAGCGACCTCGAGCAGACGTGCGCGCTGCTGCGCGACCGTGCGCCGAGCATCCTCGTGCTCGACCTGCACATGGGGCGCATGCTCAGCGTGAGCATGCTGTCCACGCTTCGCGGCGCCTCGTCTCAGACCGCCGTGGTGATCCTGACAATGGACGACGACCCCGCGTTCGCGCAGCAGGCGTGGGCGGCGGGCGCCGAGGGCTACGTGCTGAAGGAGGCCTCGCGCAGCGACCTCGTGCGGGCGATCCGCACGGTCAGCAGGGGCGGGCGCTATCTCGACCCGGCGATCGGTGGATGGGCGCTAGCGGGCGGCGCCGGCGAGGTGCTCAGCGAGCGGGAGCTTGAGGTGCTGCGCCTGGTCGCGCTGGGGCACACCAACACGGAGATCGCCAAGCAGATGTACATCAGCCCGCGCACCGTCGAAACCCACCGCGGCAACCTCCAGCGCAAGCTCGGCGTCAGCGGACGGCCGGAGCTGGTGCGCTACGCGCTCGAGCGCGGGGTGATCCACCGATGAGCACCGGCGGCAGAGCACGAGCGCTGGCCGTCGAGGCCGCCGAACGTCGCGTGCTGGGGAGCCTGCGTACGGCCTCGGTGCAGGCGCCCTCGCCCGCGCGCCGGCTGGCGGTCCTGGCCGCCGCCGCGGTCCTGTTCGCGGTCACGTTCGCCGTGCGCCTGGCGATCAAGGACCCCTCGGCCCTGGTCGCGAACTTCTACGTCGTCCCGATCGCGCTGCTGGCGATCGAGTTCGGCACACGAGCCGGCGTGCTCGGCGCGGGGCTGGCGCTGGGCCTGGTGTTCGCGTGGAGCGCGCTGCAGACCGTGCATCTGGGCGCGCTGGGGTACACCGCGCGCGGGGCGGCGCTGCTGGTGACGGGCGCGGTGGTCGGCAGCTTCTCCGAGCGGTTGCGCAAGGACATCGTCGAGCGCCAGCACGCCCAGCGCGACCTGTCGCTGTATGCCGACGAGCTCTCACGCGCCAACCAGCAGCTCGCCCAGAGCGTCGAGCGGCTGGAGGCGTTCGCCGAGATCGCGCGCGCCGTCGGCGGCGAGACCGATCTCGAGCGGGTGCTGTCGCTGATCCTCGCGCGCGCGAGAGATATCGTCGGGGCGCGCAGCCTGCAGGTGTTCCTGCCCGAGGGCGAGCACGTCCAGCGCTTGGACGAGCTGGTCGCGGGCGCGAGCCGGGCGCTGCTCGTGCCGCTGCGCTTTCGCGGTCAGACGCTGGGGGTGCTTGCGGCGGTCGACCGCGACGACGGACGCGCGTTCGCGGACGAGGACGAGCAGCTGCTGCTGTCGGTCGCGGCAAGCGCGGCGACCGCGGTCGCGACCGCGCGCTCGGTCGCCGCCGAGCGTCTGAGGCTGAGCATCGACGCGGCCGAGCAGGCCCGAGCGCGATGGGCGCGCGAGCTGCACGACCAGACGCTGCAGGGGCTGGCGGGCGCGCGCATGGTCCTGTCGGCGGGCCTTGCTCGAGAGGACCCGGTCGCGCTGCGCGACGCCGTGCAGACGGCGGACGCGCACATCGGCATCGAGATGCGCAGCCTTCGCGACCTGGTCACCGAGCTGCGCCCGGCGGCGCTCGACGACCTAGGGCTGGGACCGGCGATCGAGTCGCTGGCCAAGCGCCAGGCGGCCGCGGGGGGCTTCGCGCTGCAGATGACGATCGACTTCGACTCCGGCGAGCGCTCGCGCGAGATCGAGGACGCGATCTACCGGATTGTGCAGGAGGCGCTCAGCAACGTGACACGCCATGCGGGAGCCGAGCGCGCGAGGCTGCTGGTGCGGCATGTGGACGAGCGCGTGGAGGTGAGCGTCGAGGACGACGGGTGCGGCTTCGCGACCGACGGGCCGAGCGAGGGCTTCGGCCTGATCGGCATGCGCGAACGTGCGCACCTGCTCGGCGGAGAGCTGTCGGTCACCTCGGTCGAGGGCGGTCCCACGCGCGTCAGCGCCGTCCTACCCCTGCCCGTCTGACTCCAAGATCGAGGCCCCGGACAGCGACGGCGCTCCATGCGCGGACGGCTGGCCGGCCATCGACCAGTTGAACTGGGTCACGTTCTCGCGGGGAGCGAACAGGCCCGTGCGCGTTCCGCGGCGCACAAACAGGACGGGGGCGGGTGCGGCCTTGGCGATCTCCGAGCGGGTCGGCCCGAGCCCCTCGCGCCGCCAGCGCTCGGACAGGCCGATCACCAGCAGCCCGGCGCCAGCCGCGGCCGAGACGATGCCCTCGCGCCCGCCGGCGGTGACCAGTGGCTCGGTGGCGATGCCGGTGCTCTGCTGCACGAGCAGGCTCGCGTCGGCCAGCAGGCGTGTGACCGACTTGCCCTCGTCGGTCTGCCCGCCGGCGCCGAGCAGCTTCAGCGGCGCGCCCGTGGCCGACGACAGCCACGAGCCGAGCTCCAGCGCGGCCCAGTCGTGTTCGGCGCCGCCGAACGGCACGAGCACAGGGCTGTCGGGCCCGAGGCTCACGGGCGAGCTCGCCCGCGCGATCAGCACGGCGACGTCGCACTCGGCCCGTTCGAGCAACACGCTCACGTCCCCGAGTGGCACGCCCTCGCCGATCAGGCGCCGGCGTCCCTCGGTCAGCACCAGGTCGATCGGCTCGCGCTCGACGACGTGCCCGAGATCCGAGCCGGGGTGGCTGGAGGTGAGCGCGACTCCGCGGGCGCGGACGCCGTCGGCGGCCAGGCGCGTGCGTGTCTCGGCGATCGCCTTGGAGGCTCGTTCCAGCTGCAGGTTCTCGCTCTGCAGGGCGCCGCGCACCCCGCCGCCCCGCGGCGGCGCCACGAGTCGCGTCAGGATCATCTCGTGCTGGGGAGCCGTGCGCGCGAGCGGCTCCGCCAGCGCGACCAGGCGCTCGAGCGCGGCGTCGGTGTGCGAGGCGACGAGGATCGAGCGCTCGGGCACCGGCAGCTCGGGGTGCTCACGCGTGGCCTCGGCGGCCGCCGCGGCGAGCTCGTCCTCGATCTGGGTCGCGTATTCCTTGCGCGGGTCGAGCAGTTTCAGCATGGGACCCGTCATCAGCGTGGTCACCAGCGCCATGATCACGAGCGCCGCGAACAGCACGTTGGAGATGGCGCCGACTTCGAGCGCGAGGTTGAGCACGATCAGCTCGGTCAGCCCGCGGGTGTTCATCAGCGTGCCGAGCACCGCCGAGCCGCGCCAGTTGAAGCCGCAGACCCTGGCCGCGATCGCCGCTCCGGCGAGCTTGCCGAGGATCGCGATCGCGATCAGGCCCACGGTGATCAGCCACAGCTCGGGACGGTCCAGCAGCGTGACGTTCGTCTTCAGCCCCGTGTAGACGAAGAACATCGGCAGCAGCAGCGTGACCACGAAGTCCTCGGTCCGGCGTGTGACCTCCTCGGTCAGCCGCGCGTGGCGTGGCATCACCATGCCCATGATGAAGCCGCCGAAGATCACCGCGATGTTGATCGCTTCGGTCACGTACGCCGACAGCAGCACGCCGACGACGATCGCGGCGAACCACCCCGAGGGGAGTTGACCGGCCTCGTCGAAGGCTGTTGCCATGCGTGCCAGGATCCGCCGCACGACGAACGCCATCACGAGCGTGAACGCGACGGCCTCGCCGATCGTGCGCGCGACCACGCCCAGCGAGCCCGACACGGTGATGGCGGTGGCGAGCGCGATCAGGAACCAGGCGGTGACGTCGTCGATCGCGGCGCAGCCGATCGCCAGCGAGCCGAGATCGCTCTTCAGCATCCGCCGCTCGGACAGGATCCTCGCGAGCACGGGGAAGGCGGTGATCGACATCGCCACGCCCATGAACAGCGCGAACGCCGCGAACTTGATGTTCGGTCCCAGGAGCTTGTACAGCGGCAGCGCCGCGGCGATGCCGAGCAGCATCGGCAGCGCGACGCTCGCGTTGGAGATTGCCGCGGCTGGTCCGGCTTTCCCCTTCAGCGCCTTCTGATCGACCTCCAGGCCGATCAGGAACATGTAGAAGATCAGCCCGAGATTGGCGGCGACGCCGAACGCCGGCAGGATGTCCGTCGAGAAGATCGAAGCCTGCAGGTTCTGCGAAATCACCCCCAGCAGCGACGGACCGAGCGCGATACCGGCGATCACCTCGCCCATAACGCGCGGCTGGCCGAGCCTGACCGCGGCGATGCCGAACAGTCGCGCGACGATCAGCACGATCGCCAGCGCCAGGAAGAACGCCGCCACGAGCTTGCTGAACGCGCGGCGCTGCTTGGTCGCGGTGAACTGCTCTCCAGACGGCGGCAGGCCGGTCGCGGTCGTGAGCGCGGGCTTGGCGGTCGGTTTCGTGGATGGCACGGGGGTCGCGACTTCGAGCGGTATCAGGTGAACGTTCTGGAGCAACAGGTCGTTGGCGGTCGCCGTCAGGCGAACGTGACCACCTTTCGTGCACGCGACATCGCCGGTGACGGCACTCGTCTTGGTCGAGTAGGCGACTTGCCCGAGCTTGTGGGTACCCGAGACGATCGTGTAGCTCGACCCGCTGCCGTTGAGGGTGAAGGAGCTGCCGAAGCACGTCGAGCTGGGGGACAGGGCGTACTTGCCGTTGATCCCGCTCGGCGTGCGCGGCAGCGCCGCGCCGGGGGCCGGCGGAGGTGTCTTCAGGACGGCCTTGAACGCCGCGCCGCCGAGCGTGCCGGCGATCGCTCCCTTCACCCCTGCGCTGACCACGGCGTCGAGCCTCTGGTGCTTGCCGGACACGCAGTCGATTGTCCCCGTGAGGCGGTGGCCCCCGCCGGCGCTCGCGCTGTACTGCATGCGCAGCTGGCCGCCCAGCGTCTGCCGGCTGTTGGTCAGGTTGACGAACTGCCCGGACTGGTTGACGCTGAACGCGGGACCGGGTGCGGGCGGTTGGGTCGGCGCGGTCGACGGCAGCGGCGCGCCGCCCACGGGTGCGGGCGCAGGTCCGAGGCAGCTGCTGGGGGCACTGGCGACGTAGCCGCCTGCGATCGACGGCAGCGCCTTCTCGCTGCCGCCCTTGTCGATGACGACGGCCACGACGACCGCGGCGACCGCGGCGAGGATCACATAGAAGGCGATCAGGCGCCCGGCCAGACGGTTGCCCGGCAGTCCGGTGGATGACGGCATCGAAGTCCCCCTAGCTCGATCTCATGGCGGCCACCGGCGTTCAACGATGCGCTCGGTCCGGCCTATCGAGAACCTACGTCCTGCGCGCGTCGCCCACATCCGGCCCCTGCCATCGAGATGCATCCGGGAACTGCCGCAGGTTTGATGCGGGAGGTGCCGCAGTCAGGCGAGCACGACCCGTCAGTTCAGCGTGGCCGAGTGGGGTTCGCCGCCTTGGGTCCAGTACAGCGTGCTTCCCGCGAGAGCGAGCGAGCTGGGGGCGATGTCGCTTCCGGTGGATAGGACGCGGCTGCCGGTTTGGTCCAGTGCGTGGACCTGGTACATGCCTTCTTCAGGATCTGTTCTGACTATCCACGCAACTGCCCCGTCGCTCTTCACTACTATCGCATCCACAGGTCCGAGTCCTTCTGATCCAGGTTCGGGCTTCACAGGGGTGCCATCGGGCACCTCGTGAAGCAGCCGGCCTGTGCGCAGATCACGCACGACTACCAAGTTGCGAGTTAGGCCGTACGGAGAATAGTAGCTTTTTGCGTATGCGACGACTGTCCCTGTGAGCGTAGGGTCGAGCACGCCGCTTTCTTTTTCGGGGCCGCCCTCTGCCGCCTGAGCAGGCGGGCCGCCGAGTTCGTGTTGCCGTCCCGTTCGGTACGCGCACCCAAAGATGCCGAGGGCTTCGGTGCTCAACACGAAGATCGGTGCTTCGTAGACCTCGGCCTGATGATCGGCCAACAGCAACCGCGACTTCGCGTGCCCGCATGCTGGCGTTGTCTTGCGGCTGACGTGTGCGGCGCCCGCCGGCGCCGGCGTTGTCGCGAGAGCCAGCCCTGCGATCGCCGCGGTCATGGCGCTTCGTCGTCTGTTGCTGAACACCATCAGTTCAGTGTCGCCGAGCGTGGCTGGCCGCCCTGAGTCCAGTACAGCGTGCTGCCGGCGAGGGCCAGCGAGCCGGGAACGATGTCGTCCCGTGTGGCGAGTACACGACTCCCGCTCTCGTCCAAGGCGTGCACTTGATAGACACCTTCTTCCGCGTCGGTTCCCACGATCCACGCCACTGCTCCATCGCTCTTGACCACGAGAGCAACCACCGTGCCGTTCCCCACCGAGCCTGGTTCCGGCTTCACGGGCGTGCCATCAGGCACTTCATGCAGCACCCGGCCTGTGCGCAGATCCCGCACCACCACAAGTCTACGCGACGGTCCCGTCGCGTAGAAAACTGTTTTCGCGTACGCGACGACCGTGCCCGCCAGCGTAGGATCGAGTACACCGCTTTCGCCTCCGGGGCCGCCTTCTGGTGGTGGCGGAGCGCTGCCGATTTCGTGCGATCGCCCCGTCACGTAGGTGCATCCATAGGTATTGAGCACGGTCGGCTCGGACGGCACTGCTGGCGCCTCATAGGCCTCGGCCTGACGATCCGCCAGCAGTAGTCGCGAGTGCGGATGCTCGCAGACAGGTGTCGCTTTGCGGCTGCCGCGTGTAGCGCTCGCCGTCGTCGGCACCACCGCCACAGCCAGCGCTAGGACTATCGTCAGTGTGCTTCGTCGCATTGCCCTAAGACTACCGCCGGCCTTTGGAGTTGCGCCCGAATCGACATTTGTTCGAGTGTTCTTGGCCCATCGCATGAGAGACATACTCGGAAGCGCGTTTCTACATCGGTACGGTTTGTCACCCGTTTCCGTTTGCTGTCGTGATGCCGTGCGCTCGACACGCCACGAGTTCAATCTATTCCGCGATATCGCACTTCGATGAGCTTCTACCCAGACCAGTTCTGGATTTTCATGGCCTTCCAGCTCAGCGATTACCTCTAGTTTATTGGACAGTCGTGGCTGTTCGGCTGGCAACGGCGTCGGCTCGTAGTGACCTTCTACCGTGGTGGCCAGCCCATTGGGATTTACAAGCACCAATGTCTCCGTTTCGCCTTCCGACGCTTCTTGTTCGAGTGTGATCGTCGGTCGATGGCAGCTTGTTTCGAATGCCCTTTCTCCTCCGAGACTGGGGCCGTTTATATCCACAGGGTTTTCGGCTTCGGCCTGGTAGTAGTAGGTTGTGCACGCTTTCAGGTTACTGAGGGCAACTGTCTCACTTTGTCTGCCTTCCGCGACAGTCGCTTCGGTAGTCTCTGTAGCTAGACCGGATGCGCTGGTGGTGCCATAAGTGACCCTGTACTTGGTTTCTGTCAGAACAACGAATTAACGCGCAAGTTCCGACAAAAGGGCCTCTGGGGGCGCCGCTCAGGCGTGAATGGTCTCGGTCGCCGCGCGCGGCGCGTGGGCGTCCGCCTCCGCTGAGCGGCGCTTGGCCAGGATCTCCCCCTCCGGGACCGCCGGCGCGGAGGCGTCCTCCCGCGCCCTGATCAGCACGAGCGCGAGCACCGCGCCGAGCAGCGCGACCGCGGAGCCGAGGCGCAGCCCGTACTGAAGTGCGTACACGAACGCGTCGCGGCCGGCGTGGATGATCTGCGGCGAGATGCCGTGCGGGACTTCGCCGGAGCCGAGGCCGGCGGCGAGGCGTGCACGCGCGCCGCCGGACAGCGCGGGCAGCAACTGGTTGATCTTGGCGCGCCCGAGCGTGGCGACCATCGCGCCGAGCACGGCCACGCCGAAGGTGCCACCGACCATGCGGTTCATCGAGAGGATGCCGGAGGCGACGCCGGCCTTGGCCTGCTCGACGGCGTTCATCGCGGCGGTGCTCATCGGCGACATCACGAACGCCATGCCGATGCCCATCAGGACGAAGCCCGGCAGCAGCGCGCCGTATCCGCTCGAGACGGTCAGGTTGGACTGCCAGAACAGCGCCCCGGAGACGGCCGTGAGGCCAAAGACGATCAGCCGCCGCGGGCCGACGCGGTCGGCCAGGCGTCCGGCGAGCGGAGCTATCAGCACGATCATCAGCGTCGAAGGCAGGAAGCGCAGGCCCGCCTGCAGTGGGCTGTAGCCGAGCACGTTCTGCATGTACAGGGCCATGAAGAAGAACATCGCGAGCATCGAGAAGCTGACGATGAAGGCGACGATGTTGGCGCCGAGGAACGTGCGCGAGCGGAAGAAGCCGAAGTCGACCATCGGCGATTGCTGGCGCCGCTCGACGGCCGCGAAGCCGCCCAGCGCGACGAGCGCGATCGCGAACAGCGCGAGCTCGCGCGGGGAGCCCCAGTGCCATTCGTTGCCCTCGACGAGGGCGAGCACGAGCGCGGCGAGGCCACTGGTCAGCAGCGCGACGCCCGGCAGATCGACCCGCTGCGCGACGGTCTCATCGCGCGACTCGCGCACGGCGAACAGCGTGACGACGATCGCGCCGGCGGCGACCGGTAGGTTCAGGAAGAAGATGGACTGCCAGCTGACCGCCTGCACCAGGAACCCTCCAAGGACGGGGCCGATGGCGAGGGCCAGCGCCGACACGCCCGCCCAGGTGCCGATCGCCTTGCCGCGCTCGGCGGGCGGGAACGCGTTGGTGATGATCGACAGGGTGCCGGGCATCATCATCGCCGAGCCGACACCCTGCGCGGCGCGCCACGCGACCAGCCAGGTGTCGTTGGGGGAGAACCCGATCGCGCCGCTGGAGCAGGCGAACACGATCACGCCGACGAGGAACATTTTGCGCCGGCCGAACAGGTCGCCGAGGCGCCCGCCGGTGACGAGCAGCACGGCGAAGGTCAGCGTGTAGGCGTTGACCGTCCACTCGAGCGAGGCGGTGGAGGAGTGCAGGCTGCGCTGGATCGAGGGCAGCGCAACGTTTACGACGGTGTTGTCGAGCATGATCATGAACAGGGCGAAGCACATCGCCCCGAGCGCCCACCAGCGCCGGTTGTCCTCGTTCATCTGCAGCGATCGGATCCGCTCGGTCATCGCGCGGCCCCCTGCTCGGTCGGCCGGTAGGCGGCGATCTCCGCGCGGCGCTCGAGGATCAGCGCCAGCGCCTGCTCGAGCGCGTGCGCCTCGTCGTGGTTGAGCGAGCTGACGAACTCCTGCAGCGCCGACAGGCGGGCGTCGTTGAGCGCGCGGGGCACCGTACGGCCGCTGTCGGTCAGCCGCACACGCTTCATGCGTCGGTCGCTGGAGTCTTCCTCGCGCCCGACCATGCCGCGCTCGAACAGGCCGTCGACCGCGCGGCTCATCGCCGCCAGAGACACGCCGAGCGATTCGGCGAGCGCCTTCACGCACAGCTCCTCGCCGCTGGTCTCAAGCGCGCACAGCGCCTTGATCTGCGTGAACGACAGGTCGACTTCGGCGATCGTGTTGAACGTGCCCACGTTGGCGGTGCGCATCAGGTAGCCGGCGAGCGCGGCCATGTCGCACGAGAGCTCCGTGCGGTCTGCGATAGACGCTGTCGGCATTGCTTGCATTGGCGCAACTATACCGGTGGCGCAATAGTTGACTGTGTGTTATGCATCACACAGGGGGTCGCGCTAGTGTGCGTGCTCGAGTGCCCGATCCAGAGCCGCCCGACGATTCCGATCAAAGCCCCGCCGACCAGGGCCCGAACATCATGATGCCGCCGGAGGAGTTCGCCGGCAAATGGGCCAACGCTGCGGCGATCGCGCGCACGCCGCACGAGTTCACACTCGACTTCATGCGCATCGGACCGCAGGGACAGCAGGGGATGGTCGTCTCGCGCGTGTCGTTCTCGCCGCTTCTCGCCAGCCAGCTGCTAGACCTTCTCGGCGAACAGTGGCGGGAGTACACTGAGGAATCGGGCGTACCGCCCGAAGGCGAGAGCGATGACTGAAGACGAGCCGTTCAAGGGCGCCGAGGACATGGAGCCGACGAAGGCCCCGCTGGAGGGGCCGAACGTGGCGAGCACGTTCGACACACCCCCGAGCGCCGACGCTGTCAGGGCGCAGGATGCGGCGATCCGCAAGCACCTGCAGGACCGCAAGCCCCCGCCGGACCCACCGGACCGCTGATCGAAGGGGCTTCCTGCCGACCTACCAGGTCGGCTGTTGTTACGTGCCTGGTAGCTGTGGTGCGTCGCCCGTTCAACACTGTGCGCAAATTGCGGCATTCGCGAGTTCAGTTTGTTGACACCGTGCTGCCAATCGATCTAGGATCCGCGCCGGGCGATGCCGACGTCTGTCTGCATCGCCCGAGGCGTTCGAGACTGCTCGCGATCGACGGGAGGGACTGTGTTCAAGCCATCGGCTCTGGTGTTGCCCGACCGCCTCTCTGTGCGACTCGGCTGGCTCGCTGGCCGACGTTGGCGGCGGTGCGCCCTCGGTCTGATGGCGCCGGTGGCCGTGATCCTGCTCGGGCTGCTAGCTCCCGGAATGGCGTTTGCCTCACCGCCGTCGACGGCGATTCGCTATGACTACGACGCGGATGGGCAGCTGAAGGGCTTGGTCAATCCGGCGAGCGAAACGGCGCTCTACACCTGGGACCCGGCGGGGAACCTTCTGTCGATCGGGTTGAAGTCCTCGAAAAAACTGTCGATCCTCGTGCTGGCGCCGACGCAGGGGGCTGTGGGGGAAACGGTCAGGATCAGTGGCACCGCCTTCTCCGCCACAGCCTCGGAAGACAAAGTCAAGTTCAACGGGACGACCGCGACCGTCAGTGCCGCGAGCGAATGGTCGCTTACCGTGACCGTGCCATCCGGCGCAACGTCGGGCACGGTGACGGTGCAGACGAAAAGCGAAGGGCCGGTCACGAGCGCCCAGAGCTTCACGGTCGCGAGCTCTCCCGCCCCCAAAATCACCTCGCTCTCCTCGAATCTGGCGACTGCGGGCGCCGAAGTCACCGTCTCGGGCTCCAACTTCGAAGCCAACGCCTACAACGACCTGGTATTGGTCAACCGGTCGAGATCCGAACTGGTGTCGGAGTCCCCCACGGCGATCAAGTTCAAGGTTCCCGGGGCGACCGGGAGTGGGCCGGTCGCTGTCGCCACCCCCCAGGGCGCCGCGAACGGCCCCGACCTCTTCATCCCGCCCAATGGCATCTCAACGTCGAAAATCGGCGCCACGGGAGAACTCTCGCTGGGCGGCTCGGCGACCGTCAAAGTCTCCAAAGCGGCCGAAGACTACGCCTTGGAGACGTTCGCGGCGACCGCGGGCCAACTCGTGTCGATTGTCGCTTCGGAAGCCTCCTATCATGGTTGGGTGAGCGTGTGGGGCCCGGAAGGCACGAAGGTGTCGGAAAGCGAAATGGGTTTTTGGTCGGGTGAAAACCCACGGTTGGACGGGCCGATCACGTTGGCGACCACGGGCACATATACGATCCTGGTCCAACCGAACGAAGCGGGGGCGACGGGTAGTGTGAAGTTGTCGGCGTATTCGGTCACGAATGTGAAAGGGTCGATTACGCCGACGACGGCTGGGGCTGCGACGAATGTTTCGCTGAACACTCCGGGACAGCAGGCGCTTTACACGGTGTCGGGGACAGCGAGCGAGTCGGTGTCGTTGAAAACGTCGAGCACGTCGTTTCCGCCCGAAGGTGGGTATGTGGAATGGAAGAACCCGGAAGGCATAACGATCGCGAGCGATAGTTTCTCCAGCACGGAAAACGAGTTCATCAAGCAGGTGCGGTTCGCGACGACTGGGACCTACACGCTGGTCGTGCATCCCTATGGCGTGTCGACCGGGTCGTTGACGCTGACGGCATATAACGCCTCGGATGTCACGGGCTCGATCACACCCAGCGCTGAAGGTGAAACCAAGACGGTCACGATCGGCGTGCCGGGCCAGTTCGCGCGCTACACCTTCTCGGGGACGGAAGGTCAGCGTGTGTCGTTGGTGGCCGCGGAAGCGTCCTATCATGGCTGGGCTTCGGTGTGGGGCCCGGAAGGCATGAGGGTGTCGGAAAGCGAAGTGGGCTTTGGGTCGGGTGAAAACCCGCGTTTGGATGGGCCGTTCACGCTGCCGGCGACCGGGACGTACACGATCTTGATCGAACCGGAAGGCGGGGCGACGGGTAGTGTGAAGTTGTCGGCGTATTCGGTCACGAATGTGAAAGGGTCGATTACGCCGACGACGGCTGGGGCTGCGACGAATGTTTCGTTGAAAACGCCGGGGCAGCAGGCGCTTTACACGGTGTCGGGGACGGCGGGTGAGTCGGTGTCGTTGAAAACGTCGAGCACGTCGTTTCCGCCCGAAGGTGGGTATGTGGAATGGGAGAACCCGGAAGGCATAACGATCGAAAGCTATAGTTTCTCTAGCACTGAAAACAGGTTCATGAGGCAGGTTAAGTTCGCGACGACTGGGACCTACACGCTGGTTGTGCATCCCTATGGCGTGTCGACCGGGTCGTTGACGCTGACGGCATATAACGCCTCGGATGTCACGGGCT
>Ga0302325_10008260_pt1 | contig 22902 bp, 15 predicted proteins | sample Palsa_T0_2_FD_201948 | JGI IMG/M metagenome (GOLD analysis project Ga0302325, IMG submission 201948) | Peat permafrost microbial communities from Stordalen Mire near Abisko, Sweden - Palsa_T0_2 | ecosystem: Environmental > Terrestrial > Soil > Palsa > Peat permafrost | place: Sweden: Abisko... | reverse complement strand
AAATACGTCGCCGCATTTTTGCTCGCCGTCCGGTTGATCGATGACGCTTAAGACCGCGCGTGCGTGGGTATGCGCTACGTATTTGTGCGGCAGGAATGCGTGCAGCGTGATTTCGACGGACGGATTTCGCGCTGCGGGATCGATCAGATTGGCGCGCTCGAAGGCAAGGAGCTCCTGGTCGGCCATGGCGTCGCGGGCACGCAGCGCCCGAAGCGGCGGAAGCCGTACCGCCGGTAAACCGGCCGGCTCAATCTCGGCCATGTCCGCGCCGCTTGCCTTGACGTAAATGACATCGGCTTCGTCGCCGAGCACGTCGCGCGTCTTCGCCTTCAGCGACGTATTGCCGCCGCCGTGCAAGACAAGCTTGTGATCGCGGCCAAGGAGCCGCGTCGCGTAAATGAGCAGTGCCAGGTCGCGCCCGACACCGGATTTGGCGCCGCGCGCAACCAGCGCCTCGGCGGCACGCTCGACCCAGCCGCTCTTCATGACGCGATGCTCAGCCGCCGGCGAAGCGGCGCGACCACCAGCCTCTGCGGCGCGGTTGTTCCGTAGCCTCGTCATCGCCGATTTCGGTGATGACGGGTTGCGGCGCGGAGGCAGGCGGCGGTGTCGCCGGCGACGGCGAGGTTTCCGCATTGCCGGCGATCGGCGCCGGCTCGCGCACCGTCGAGCGGCGGCGCGGCGTGGGCTCCTCCGCTGGAGCAATCGAGGAGGCCGCTTGCTGTTGTGCCGCCTGCGGCTGCGAAAACTCGGGCGCAGAGGAGGCGGGCGGCAAAGAGGCCTCGAGATCGGCAACCGCTTGGGTCAAGTTCGGCTCGGCAGCCGGCACTGCGGACAAATCCTCGGCGGTGCTTTGTGCGTGTTGCGGTTCGGACGCGTCGTGCTCCTGCCAAGTTGGCGTTGCTTGGTCGCGGTCCATGCGGTTGCGCCTGCCGCCGCGCCGGCCGCGCCTGCGCCGTCGCCCGCCGTCGCGCTGCGATCCGCCGTGTTCCGCGCCGCTTTCGCCCGCGTCTCCGGTGACATCGCCCGGGGATGAATCGGCAAAGCTGTCGGCTTCCGGTTCGGCCGCCGCCGTCGCAACATCGTCGTGGGGCGGTGGCTGGTCATGTGCGCCGGCCTCGCCGCCGTTGCGCCCGCCGCGCCGCCGCCGTCGCCGGCGCCGCCGGACACCTTCGGCCGGTTCGGCGGCGAGGGGACTTTCATCGCCCTCGCTGTCGGTCGCTTCAACGGCTTCGGGCTCTTCGAGTTCGTCTTCCTCTTCGAGGGGCACGGTTTGGCTTTCCGCCCGCTCGGCCAGCGCCTTTGCTGCCTCAAGCGTGTGCACCTGCTCGCCGCGGTCGATGACAAAGGCCTGCGGGGCGACGAGCGTATCGTCGGCGTTGATGGTGATGACGATGGCAAAGCGCTCTTCGAGTGCCCGCAAATGCGCGCGCTTGTGGTTGAGAACGTAAAGCGCAACGTCGCGGCGTGTGCGCGCGATGAGGTTGTGCGTCGCGCCCTTCATCAGCTGCTCTTCGAGCGCGCGGAGCACTTGCAGCGCCAGTGACGAGACCGAGCGGACATGTCCGCTGCCGCCGCAATACGGACATTTCTCCGTCGAGCTCTCGAGCACGCTGGTGCGAATGCGTTGGCGCGACATTTCCAACAGGCCGAAATGCGAAATGCGGCCGACCTGGATTCGCGCCCGATCCTGCTTGAGGCAGTCCTTCAGCCGGCGTTCGACGCTGCGGTTGTTGCGCTTTTCGTCCATATCGATGAAATCGATGACGATAAGGCCCGCGAGATCGCGCAAGCGCAGCTGGCGTGCGATTTCGTCGGCGGCCTCCAAATTGGTTTTAAGCGCGGTGTCCTCGATGTGATGTTCGCGCGTCGCGCGGCCGGAATTGACGTCGATCGCGACCAGCGCCTCAGCCTGGTTGAGCACGATGTAGCCGCCGGAGCGTAATTGGACGGTGGGCGAGAACATGCCGTCGAGCTGGTTCTCGACGCCGTAGCGGGACAACAGCGGCTGGCCATCCGCATAAAGCTTCACGTTCTTGGCATGGCTCGGCATGAGCATGCGCATGAAGTCCTTGGCCTCCTCGTAGGCCTCCGACCCCGCCACGATCACCTCGTCGATATCTTTGGAATAGAGGTCGCGGATCGAGCGTTTGACCAGCGAGCCCTCCTCATAGACGAGTTTGGGCGCGGTCGATTTCAGGGTGAGATCGCGGACGGTTTCCCACAGCCGCAGCAGATATTCGAAGTCGCGCTTGATCTCGATTTTGCTGCGGGCCGCACCGGCCGTGCGCACAATCACGCCCATGCCTTCGGGAACTTCAAGCTCTTGCGCGATTTCCTTGAGCCGCGAGCGATCCTCGCCACTGGTGATCTTGCGGCTGATGCCGCCGCCACGTGCGGTATTTGGCATCAGCACCGAATAGCGCCCGGCAAGCGACAGATACGTCGTCAGTGCCGCTCCCTTGGTGCCTCGTTCCTCTTTGACCACCTGCACCAGCATGACTTGCCGGCGCTTGATCACTTCCTGGATTTTATATTGGCGGCGGTAGCGCGGGGCGCGATCCGGCACTTCCTCCAGCGCGTCGGCGCCGCCCACCGATTCGACGACTTCGTCCGCTTCACCCACCTCTTCGGCCGTGCCGTTGCCGTTCTCGTCGCCGCCAGTGTGTTCGGAAGCCTCGGTGATGGCGCCGGCTTCGGCAGCGCCGGAAACTTCGTCGCTCTCCGCTGTCGGCGCGAGGGGAGTGGCGATGTCGCCCGCTTCGGCGCCATCCGGCGTTTGGGCGATCGGCAGCGCGCCGGTTTCTGATTCGCTTTCGCCAGCAGCAGCGCCGGCGTGCTCCGGCTGATGCTCAGAGGCCAGGCTTTGCTCGTGCTCGATTTCACCTACTGACTCGGGAACGGTCGGTCCTTCGGTGTCCTCGGCTTCGATGCCGGCTTCATCCTCGATCGCCTCGTCGGCCGCCGCCGCATCGCTGTGCGCTTCGCCGTGTTCGTCGGCGGCCGCATCATGTTCGTCTTGTTCGTCGTGTTCGCTGGCCGCCGCCGCTTCGCCGTGAACCGCGCTGTCATTGCGGCGTGCGGACCGCGCCCGATCGTGTCCGTGATGCCGTCGCGAACGTCGGTCGGCCTCGTCCTCCGCGGCGCGTTGCGCGCGGCCCTCTTCGTCGATGAGCGCCTGCCGATCGGCGACCGGGATCTGATAGTAATCGGGATGGATTTCGCTAAAGGCGAGGAAGCCGTGGCGGTTGCCGCCATAATCGACAAAGGCCGCCTGCAGCGACGGCTCGACGCGCGTCACCTTGGCTAGATAGATATTGCCTCGTAGCTGCTTACGGTTTGCGGATTCGAAGTCGAATTCTTCGACGCGGGTGCCACGCAGCACCACCACCCGGGTCTCCTCCGGATGGGTGGCGTCGATGAGCATTTTGTTGGCCATTGCAAATCTCGTGAAGAACGGCTGACCGTGCGCTCCGCGCCGCTGGGGCGAGAAGGTCGCGCGATCCGCGCGTTTGTTGATGAAAACGGATGGGGGATACCGGACGCGACGAACGGAAAGGCTCAAGTGTTCCGGCGCGCGCCGTAGCGGCGTCGCCGTGTCCTTCCGATCGAACGTGTCGCGTCTCTAACATGGACTCCAAGCCCGTCGTGGACCGCGGCGCTTTCGCCGCCGCGATGGTTCCGAGCTGTCGGCTTTCGGCGGCTCGCTGGGGCAGCCTTTGCTGCTTGCGCATGCCGCGCCGCGGATCCGGCTAACCTCTTCCTTTGGGCACCTGGCGCTTATCATCCGAAGCGGCCGGCGCCATATTTGGCGCGCCGGAGCGGATTGCGAGCAGCGCCACCGCTCCCGCTGCTGCGCGGGATTGTTGCGGCGGTGCCGCACCAGATGCCTGACGGGGTACAACCGGAACCATGACCGTCAGCATCCCTTCATAAGGCCGCGCCTGCGGAATTGGCAAGCCGCCTGTGGGATTTATGGGTAGGGCCACCGGCCGTCACCATGTTCCACATCCCTCATATGGGTATGTAAGTTTGGGTTAACCACGCGTGCCTAATGCAGTAAGAGGGGGCGCAAAGGGGTGGGACCGATGCGTTTTCGGGCCGCGACGTGGGCCGTCTTATCGTTCCTTTTTGTCGTAGCCGCAACGGCGGCGGAAGCGCCGCCGGAAGGTGTCGGCGCGGGAGCCGATTCGTTTCCGGTGGCCACGGACGCCCGTCTCGGCGGCGACGATTCGCAGACCCGCTTCGTCTTGGAACTCAGCCGCAAGACCGAGCTGCGCGCCTTCACGCTTGCCGATCCTTATCGCGTAGTGATCGATTTGCCGCAGGTGACGTTTCGCCTGCCGCCGAAAATGGGCGACGTTGGCCGCGGCCTCGTCAAGGCGTTTCGCTTCGGCCTGGTGATGGCCGGCGGCTCGCGAATCGTTTTCGATTTGACCAAGCCCGCGCGCATCGACGTAGCGTCCGTTACCGAAGCGGCACCCGGCGGACCGGCGCGCCTGTCGCTTGAACTTATAAGTACCGACCGCGAGAGTTTCTTGCGCCGCGCCGAACTCGACACCCGGCCGGCGCGGGCCGATGCCGTGCCGCCGGTTCCTGCCGCCGCGGCGGGCGATGCGCGGTCGCTCGTGGTTCTCGATCCGGGCCACGGCGGTATCGACACCGGCACCAAGGGTCCGAATGGCGAGACGGAAAAGGACATCGTGCTCAAAGTGGCCGAACGGCTGCGCCAGCGGATCGAGAAAGCCGGCAAGTACCGCGTCCTTATGACCCGCACCGACGATACTTTCGTACCGCTCGCCGACCGGGTGCGTTTCGCGCGCAATGCGAGCGCGGCGCTGTTTGTTTCGATTCACGCCGACGCGCTGCCGCGCCGCGAAGGCGATGCCCAGGGCGCCAGCGTCTACACGCTGTCCGATACGGCCTCCGATTCAGAGGCGGCGCGGCTCGCCGAGCAGGAAAACCGCGCTGATATCATTGCAGGCGTCAACCTTAAGACCGAGCCCGAAGATGTCGCCGGAATCCTGCTCGATCTGGCCGAGCGCGAGACCAAGGGCTTTTCCTTGCAATTCGCGCACAAACTCTTGGCCGACCTGAAGACCGTAACGCGGCTGCATAAGGAGCCGCTGAAATCGGCTGGGTTTCGCGTGCTGCGAGCCCCCGACATTCCCTCGGTGCTGATCGAGCTCGGCTACGTCTCCAACCACGCCGACTTGCAGTCGCTGCTTTCCGATGTTTGGCAAAACCGGACCGCGGACACGATCGCGCAGGCGATCGATTCCTATTTCACGACCCACGTCGCAGGCGCTCGCGCTGGCGCAAATTAACACACGCAGTCTGTCGGCGTGCTAAGGCCGATAACGGCCTCAGTTTGAACAAAAAACCGGGCGACGAAACGCAATGCGGACGAGGGGTTGCGGGCGATCGAAGCCAATCGCGCGAGAGCGCGCGTTCCCGCTTGGGCAGGTCGTGACGCGACCGGGGCAGGGCACGACGGTGGCGGGGCGTCGGCGATGAAATTCTTGGTCCGCTTCCTCGGCTTCCTGTTCACTACCGGAACCATCGTCTTTGTGGCGTTGATCTGCGGGCTGGCAGGCGTTTTGTGGCATTACTCCAAAGACTTGCCGGATTATTCTCAACTTCAGAATTACGAGCCGCCGGTGATGACGCGCGTTCACGCCGCCGATGGCTCGCTGCTTGCCGAATACGCCGACGAGCGTCGGCTCTATTTGCCTATCCAAGCGGTTCCGAAGCTCGTGACCAATGCCTTCATCGCGGCGGAGGATAAGAGTTTTTACTCGCATCCCGGCGTCGACGTGACCGGCATCGCGCGCGCGGCTTTGCTCTACGCGCAGAATTTCGGCCGCGGTCGGCGGCCGCAAGGCGCCTCGACCATCACCCAGCAGGTGGCGAAGAATTTCCTCCTCACCAACGAAGTCTCGGTCACGCGCAAGATCAAGGAAGCGCTATTGGCGCTGCGCATGGAACGCACCTATTCGAAGGACAAGATTCTCGAACTCTATCTCAATCAGATTTATCTGGGCCTCGGCGCCTACGGCGTGGCCGCGGCTTCGCTGCTCTATTTCGACAAGTCGGTGCACGAACTGACGATTGCCGAGGCCGCTTACCTCGCGGCGCTGCCCAAGGGGCCGAACAATTACAATCCGTTCCGCCACCGCGACGAAGCGATTGCGCGACGCAATTACGTCATCGATCGCATGACGGAAGACGGTTACATCACCGCCGACGCCGGGGAGAAAGCCAAGAAAGAGCCGCTCGCCGTCGCCGTGCGCCCGACCGGCGCGCATACCTTCGCCGCTGAATATTTCGCCGAAGAGGTGCGACGCTACATCTTCGAGAATTACGGAGAGAAGAAACTTTACGAGGGCGGGCTGTCGGTCCGCACGACGCTCGATCCGAAAATGCAGGTGCTGGCGCGCAAGACCATGATCAACGGGCTTGTCAATTTCGACGAGACGCAGGGTTGGCGCGGTCCGGTGACCAAAATCGCCATCGATGGCGATTGGGGCTTGAAGCTGGCTGAAGTGAAGTCGCTGTCGGACATCGATCCGTGGCGGCTCGCCGTCATTCTCGAGGTCAACGACCAATCGGCCCGCGTCGGCTTGCAACCGCCGCGCGATCCTGGCGGCGCGGTGGCGAAGGATCGTCAAGTCGGCATCATTCCGCTCGACGGCGTCAAGTGGGCGAAGCCCGCTAATTCGCCGCCGAAGCAAACCGCCCGCGTAAGCCAAATCCTTTCGCCCGGCGACGTGGTCTATGTCGATCCGCTCCCTGAGCAAGGCCAGTTCCGGCTGCGCCAAGTGCCGGAAATCTCCGGCGCCATGGTGGTGATGGATCCGCGTACCGGCCGCGTGCTGGCGATGGTCGGCGGCTTTTCCTACGACCAGAGCCAGTTCAACCGCGCGACGCAGGCGCTGCGTCAGCCGGGCTCATCGTTCAAGCCGCTGGTTTATGCCGCCGCCATCGACAACGGCTATACGCCATCGAGTGTCGTGCTCGACGCTCCGATCGAGGTCGATACCGGCGCCGGCGGCGCCATCTGGAAACCGGAAAACTACGGCGGCAAATTCTTCGGGCCTTCGACGTTACGCTTCGGCCTCGAACAATCGCGCAACGTGATGACCGTGCGGCTCGCCCAGGACATCGGCATGCCGATGATTGCCGAATACGCCAAGCGCTTCGGCGTCTATGACGATCTTCCGCCTTACCTCTCCTACGCGCTCGGCGCCGGCGAAACCACGGTGCTGCGCATGGTCACCGCCTACTCGATGCTCGACAATGGCGGCCGCCGGGTGAAGCCGACGCTGATCGACCGGATCCAGGATCGCTACGGCCATACCATCTACAAGCACGATCAGCGCGAATGCCAAGGCTGCGAAGCGGACAAATGGGACAGCCAGCCCGAACCGACGCTGGTCGACCGCCGCCAGCAGGTGATCGATCCGATGACCGCTTATCAGATCACCGAAATGATGGAAGGTGTCGTGCAACGCGGCACCGCGACCGTGGTGCGCGATGTCGGCAAGCCGATTGCCGGCAAGACTGGCACCACCAACGAGGAAAAAGACGTTTGGTTCATAGGCTATTCGCCGGACATCGTGTGCGGCGTCTATATGGGCTATGACAAGCCGCGTCACATCGCGCGGCTCGCCACCGGCGGGCATCTCGCCGCGCCGGTGGTGCGTGATTTCCTGAAGGTGGCGCTCGCCGACAAGCCGCCGATTCCGTTCCGCGTGCCGCCTGGCATCAAGCTCATTCGGGTCGATGCCAAGACCGGCATACGCGCCGGCCCGGGCGATCCGCACGCCATTCTCGAAGCGTTCAAGCCGGGAACCGCTCCGCCGGACAATTATTCGGTGGTTGGCGCTGAATCCGCCGGCGGCAGCATGGCGCTGCCGGTATCTCCGGATGCTGAGCGCGCCATCCGCTCCAGCGGCACCGGCGGGCTTTATTAAGGGCGATCCCGAGCTCTACATTGCCTCGGGACGCCGGACCCATTAAATCCCCTCCACCATGGGCGCGGAAATCGAAAACATCGTCGCCGAGATCAGGCAGTCGGTCGGGCTGCTGAGGAGGCATCTTTGACGTCGACAAGGCGCGCGCGCGACTAGCCGAGCTTAATCGCCAGGCCGAAGATCCTAATTTATGGAATGATCCGCAGCGTGCCGGCCGCCTGATGCAGGAGCGCACGTCGCTCGATGATCAACTTGGAGCGATTGCGCGCATCGAGCAGGAGCTTGACGATCAGCAGACACTGATCGAACTCGGCGAGGCCGAAAAAGACCAAAAAGTCGTCGCCGAGGCCGAAGCAGCATTGCATCGGCTACAGGCAGACGTCGCGCGCCGCCAGCTCGAAGCTTTGCTGGCCGGCGAAGCCGACGCCAACGACGCCTATCTCGAGGTTCATGCCGGCGCCGGCGGCACCGAGAGCCAGGACTGGGCGAGTATGCTCGCGCGCATGTATGTACGCTGGGCGGAGCAGCACGGTTATAAAGTCGAGTATTTCGAGGAGACCGAAGGCGAGGGCGCCGGCATCAAATCGGCGACCATCGAGGTCAAGGGCCGCAACGCCTATGGCTGGCTCAAGACCGAGAACGGGGTACATCGCCTCGTGCGCATCTCGCCATTCGATGCCAACGCTCGGCGGCACACGTCGTTTGCCAGCGTCACAGTCTATCCCGTAGTCGACGATCGCATCCACATCGACATCAACGAGTCCGACGTGCGCGTCGACACCATGCGCGCCGGCGGTGCCGGTGGGCAACACGTCAACAAGACCGAATCCGCGGTTCGGCTCACGCACATCCCGACCAATATCGTCGTGGTTTGCCAGAACGACCGCTCGCAGCACCGCAACCGCTCGCAGGCGTGGCAGATGCTGCGCGCCAAACTCTACGAGGCCGAACTGAAGAAACGCGAGGCAAAAGCCGCCGCCGATCAAGCGGCCAAGACGGACATCGGCTGGGGCCACCAGATCCGCTCCTATGTGTTGCAGCCCTATCAGATGGTGAAGGACTTGCGCACCGGGGTGTCGACTTCAAATACCGGCGCGGTGCTCGATGGCGACATCGACCGCTTCATGGAGGCGGCGCTGGCGCAGAAGGCGTTCGGCGGCGAGCCGGAAAAAGTCGAGGACGTGGAGTAAAGCGGCCCTAAGACTTGGCGTAACGGTAAGGGCCACCTTTTTCCAATGCGCGCTGGTAGGCCGGACGCGCGTGGATGCGCTGCAGAAAATCAAAAAGTTTGGGCCGTGTCTCACCGAGGCCGGCACGCGCGTTCGCTGCTTCCAGCGGGAAGCTCATGATGATGTCGGCGGCTGAGAAGCGATCGCCAAGAAACCACGGCGATGCGCCGAGCTCGCTTTCCAGAAAATCAAGATGAAGCTTGAGTTGAGCATCGACGAACTTTCTTGCCGGCAGCCCCAGTAATCCCAGTCTGCCAATCACGAGCTTGAGCAAGAGCGGCGGCATCAGCGATCCCTCGGCATAGTGCAGCCAATATTTATAGCGCCAGTAGAGATCGGACTGCGGCGGCGGCGCCAGATCCGGCCCGTAGCTCTCGACCAAGTATTCGACAATCAACCCGGTCTCGGCGAAAGTTTTGCCGTGATCTTCGATCACCGGCGATTTGCCGAGTGGATGCACGCGCTTGAGTTCGCTTGGCGCCAGCATGTTCGGCTTGCGCTGATAGCGGATGACTCCGTAGGGCGCGCCGATTTCTTCCAGCAGCCACAGCACGCGCTGGCTGCGCGAATTGTTGAGATGGTGGACGCGGATCATGCTGCTGCGACTAGTGGTCCGATTCTAACATTCGCATCCCCTTCTCGGTTCGCGATCATGCGAATGTTAGAATCAAAGGACCACTAGCAAATGTAAGGTCTAGTGGAGCTTTGGATTTGACATTCGCTCGTGAGGTTGCGGCTAAGTGAGTAGCGAATGTCAAATCCGCTCCACTACCTGTCGGCAGATCGTAGCGCGCCGCTCCGCGAATAGCGACGGACTATTCGCTAGTCTTTGCTCGCGTAAAGCCGCGCGCCGGCGTCGAGGAATTTTTGCGGGTCGACGGCTTCGCCATCGATGCGTGTTTCATAGTGCAGATGCGGGCCGGTTGAGCGGCCGGTCGAGCCCATCCGCCCGACCTCCTGTCCGACTTTCACCCTTTCGCCGACTGCGACCGTAATCTGCGAGAGATGTCCGTAGCGGGTGGCAAGCCCGTTACCGTGGTCGACCTCCACCATTCTGCCATAGCCACCGCTCCAGCCTGCGGCGGTGACCATGCCTGCCGCCGTCGCATAGATCGGATCGCCGGTCTCGCCGCGGAAATCGATGCCGGTATGCATAGCGGGAATGCGCAGGAACGGATCGGTACGCGCGCCAAAGGTTGAGGTGATATCGATCTCGCCGGCAATCGGCTTGCGGACCGGTATAGTAATGAGGCTGCGGCTTAACTGTTCGGCTTCGGCACGGGCAACATTGATGCGGGTCAGCGTGCGTTCGAAGCCATTGCTTTCGCCCGGCATCCGGACCGGCACGAACGGCCCGCCGCTCGCTTGACGATCCTCGAGGCGAAGTCCGAGATCGGCGAGCACGCCGCGCAGTTTGCGCGCCTTGTTCTCGTAACGCTCTTGCATGTGGGCGAGCGTGAGCTGCTGGCGCTGCTCGACGTGATCGAGCGAGGACGCGACACGCGCAAGCCGAGCGGCGATAGTGACGTCTTTGGCGCTCTTGCGGCTGCCGGCCGCCGAATCGTGATCAAGGGAGGAGCGCCGGTCGCGGCCCGGCGGGGTGCTCACGAAAAAATCCTGTGGGTTGCGGCCGCTCGGCCGTACTGCCCCGGTCGTTCCCGGATCGGAAAGGCCGCCGAGCGTAGTGGCGCGCGATTCCAGGGTGGACTCGCGGCGCAAAAGATCATCGAGTTTTTGCTCGAATTGCTCCTGGTCGAGGAGCTGGCGGCTGGTGGTGCGGTCGATGCGCGCGCGCAATTCGGCGATACGGTCCTCATAGGCATATTGTTGCTCCGCCTGCCGCGCCATCAGCTCCTTGAGCACGTCATCGCGGAAAGCAAAATAAGTTGCGGTGGCGACCGACCAGCCGGCCATCATGACGACGGTGCCCACCGCAATCCAAAAGGCCACCGGTCCGAACCGAATCTGCCGCCCCGCATGCGCGATGGTAATTCCGGCGCTACGGCTTACTTCTTGCGGCTCGTGGCTATACCCGGCATAGCGGGCGTTCCACTGCGGCTGCGACGCTGTCGACCCCATTGACCTCCCCGAGGTCGATACTCGACCGGAACCGCATTTGAGAGCGGTATGGTTAATTTTCAGGAAAATTGACGCGGGCGCGGCGTTTTACGGCGGTTGCCGAGAGGAAAGCCGGTTTGATTTTGCGAGATCGTGCGGCAGGATTCAGAGCGATTCGGCCGCGGCGAGCACGTCGGCGGCGTGGCCGGTGACCGAAACCTTGGGCCACACCCGGAGAATGCTCTGGTCCGGTCCGATTAGGACAGTCGTGCGCACAACTCCGAGAAACTTCCGACCGTACATCGATTTCTCGCGCCAGACGCCGTAGGCCTCGAGCATGCGGTGTGTTTCGTCAGAAGCGAGCGCAACGGACAGCCGGTGTTTGGCTTTGAATTTGTCTTGTGCCGGCACCGAATCGGCGGAGACGCCGAGAATGTCGGCTTTGGCCTTGGCGAAGGCGCCCTTAAGCCGGGAGAATTCGATCGCTTCCTTGGTGCAGCCGGGCGTATCCGCTTTCGGATAGAAATAAAGGACGAGCTTGCGGCCGGCATAGTCGGAAAGCGAGGTAGTATCACCGCCGTCCCGCGGCAGTTTGAAGTTTGGAGCCTTCATGCCGGGCTCGAGCTCGCGCGCCATGCGCCTTCCTTTCGACGCTTTCAAAGGGGCATTCTCGGCCTGCACAATACGTGCGCGGCATAAGCCGGTCGATGGCCATTGGGCGACCCTTAAGCGCCGGGACGAGGGGACACCTGACGGGGGATGACTAACCAGTTCAGGCAGCGTGCCTCATCACCGCGCTGGCGGTCGGTCGTCCGGCTGCGGCGCGCCGTGCGTTTGCCGGCAATTGAAGGACCGCGCCGTCCTGGCCACGCTCGGCGCCTGTCCCGGCTTTGGGGATTTTTGGCGCGCCACGCGACGTTGTTTCGGCGCACGGCGATTGGGCTGGGCGCTTTCGCCGCAGTCATCATTGTCGGATGCCTGGCGCTGTGGTGGCGGCTGACAAGTGGGCCTATCCAACTTGACGTGGTGACGCCGTGGCTCGCTTCGGCCATCGAAGAGAATTTCGGCAGCGGCCATCACGTTGAAATCGGCGGCACGCAGATTGAGCGGACCGAGAACGGCGACACCGCGGTTCGCATCCGCGACATTGTCGTGCGCGATGCCGACGGCACCGTGGTGGCGAGCGCGCCGAAAGCCGAAGTTCGCGTCTCGGGAATGAGCCTGCTCAGCGGCCACATGCGCGCCGAAAGTCTGAGCCTGGTCGGCGCGGAAATGGCGGTGCGCATCGAGCGTGACGGGCAAGTGACCATCTTTGCCGGCGCCGACAAGCATCCGATAGCGACCGCCGCGGTACCAGCATCGGCGGCCGCTGCGCTTCTTCGCTCAGCGCAGAAGAAAGACGGCGCGGAACCCCCGGCGGCGGCCGCGGCGGCTGCGGCGCCACCGAACACGCAAACGCCGGCCCAGCAAGCGCCACCGCACCCCGCGCGCGATGTGTTTGCGGCGTTGCTTTCGTGGATCGACGGTATCGGCGAGACCGGCCTTGACGGTCACGATCTCGGCGGGCTCGGCCTTAAGAACGGCAACCTGACGGTCGATGACGAGCGAACCGGCAAACATTGGGCTTTCCGCGACATCAATCTTAGCGCCAAGCGGGTCAATGGCGGCGGCGTCGAGGTCGCGGTCGGCTCCGACAATCCGGCCCGGCCGTGGACTTTGACGGCGGCGGTGACACCGACACGCCAAGGCTTTCGAAAGTTTCAACTTGAAGCGCGGAAAGTTTCCATCAACGATCTTCTCCTGGCTTCGCGCCTCGACGATCGGGGCCTGAAATTCGACACGCCACTATCGGCGAGCGTCAGTGGTGAGATCGGTCCCGACGGGTTGCCGCAAGTGTTATCCGGCCGGCTTTTCGCCGATGCGGGTTCGTTAGGCGACGCCAGTACGAGCGTGGCCATCGATCGCGCCGAATTCAAGTTCAATTGGGACGCCGGCACGCGCCTTTTGTCGATGCCTCTGCAAATTCTCTCGGGCGCCGACCGCATAACTTTGATGGCCCGTATCGAGGCGCCGCAGCAGCCCTCGGGGGTTTGGTCGTTCAGCATCGGCGGCGGCGCCATCGTTCTCGGCGGCTCCGCGGCAGCAAGCGAACCGCTGGTGCTCAACCGGATCGCCGTGAGCGGCCGCTACGACGCGGCGAAAGAGCGGCTGGTTATCGAGGAAGGCGATATGGGCAATACCAATGTGGGCGTCGCCTGGTCCGGCACGCTCGATTGGGCCGCGGGCGCGCCCCGCCTCGCCGCCGGTTTTGCCGGAACGCGCATGCCTGTCGATTCACTCAAACGGATTTGGCCCATCTTCCTCGTTCCCAAAGTGCGCGATTGGTTCAACGAACACCTTCTGAGCGGCTCAGTCGAGCGCATTGTCATTGCCGTGAACTCGCCGGTGGAGAATTTGAAGCCCGACGGACCGCCGGTGCCGGACGACGGATTGTCCATCGACGCTCTGGCGACGGGCTGCGTGATCCGGCCCGTGGACGGGCTGCCGGCGCTGCGCGACGCCGACCTTAACGTGCATATCGTTGGCCGCGACGCGGTGGTGTCAATCGGCAAAGCGGTCGCCGATTTACCCTCGGGCCGCAAGCTTTCGGTCTCGACAGGTGTCTTCGAGGTTCCCGACACCGCGCCGCAGGCGCCGCCCTCCCACGTTCATTTCAAGCTCGACGGGCCGGTGCCGGCCGCCGCCGAGCTTCTACGCATGGATCGCCTGCGCGATTTTGCCGACGGGCCCTTTGACCCGGCCGTCATGCGCGGCAACTTGAGCGCCACGGTCAGCCTCGGCATGCCGCTGCGCGCCGATCCGCCGCCGGGCTCGACCACTTTTGCCATCAGCGTGGAGGCGAACAACTTTTCCGCCGATCACATGATCATGGGGCAGAAAGTCGATGCGGCGCTGCTGAAAGCGAGCGCCACACCGCAAGGCTTTCAGCTCAAGGGCGACGTCAAGATCGGCGGCACGCCGGCCAATCTCGAATACCGCAAAGCGCACGGCGACGCCGACGCCGAAATTCACCTCAATGGGGTGCTCGATGACGCGGCGCGCGCCAATCTCGGCTTCGATCTGGGCGACACGTTAAGCGGCTCGATTCCAATCCGCATTGCCGGCCGCGTCGCCGCCACGGCGGATCGGGAAGGCCGCTTCAACGTCGAGGCCGATCTCACGCCGGCGCAGATTGACGGCCTGCTGCCGGGCTGGGCCAAGCCGACCGGTAAGCCGGCGCGCGCCACGTTTGCGCTGACCACCAAAGCGCAAGCGAGCCGGATCGAGGATTTGGTGATCGAGGGCTCCGGCAGCGGGGTTAAGGGAACGATCGATTTCGACGGCTCGGGCGCGGTACAATCGGCGTACTTTCCGAACTACGGTTTTGCCGACGGCGATCGCGCCAATCTGAGAATCGAACGCGCGACCGACGGAGCGCTGCGCGTGACCATGCGCGGCGACGTATATGACGGGCGCGGCTTCATCAAAACGACGGCCGGCGCGGCGTCGTCGAATCCTAACAGTAAACGCCGCATCGTCGACGTCGACCTTGAAATGAAGGTCGGCGCCGTCGTCGGCTTCAACGGCGAAGCTTTGCGCGGCCTCGATCTCAAAATGTCGCGCCGCGCGGGCGAGGTTCGCAGCTTCGGGCTGAACGCCAAAATCGGCCGCGACGCGACATTGACCGGCGATCTGCGCGGCCGCTCCACCGGGCGGCCACTCATCTATCTCGAAAGCACCGATGCCGGCGCATTTTTCCGTTTCACCGACGTATATTCGCGCATGACCGGCGGACAGGTGGCACTGGCGATGGAGACCCAGTCGGCCGACAATCCCGCCCAGCAAGGCACGCTCAACGTGCGCAATTTCGCCGTTCATGACGAGACGCAATTGGAGCGCGCGGTCAACACCGGCAAAGACACCCGCCGCAACGCCATCGATTTCTCCAACATGCGCGTCGAATTCACCCGGATGCCCGGCCGCGTCGCGCTCCGTGACGGTGTCGTGCGCGGTCCGCTGCTTGGCGGCACCATCGACGGGGTGGTCGATTACGCCCATGACGACGTGCACCTGCGCGGCACGCTCGTTCCACTCTACGGTCCGAACAATCTGCTGGGACAACTGCCGGTAATCGGGTTATTTCTCGGCGGCGAGAAGGAGGGGCTCGTCGGCATCACTTACGAAGTGGTCGGCCGGCCAAACACGCCGACCTTGCGCATCAATCCGATTTCAGCGCTGGCGCCCGGATTGTTGCGCAAGGTGTTCGAATTTCCCGCCAATGACAACAGCGACAACACGACCATCGAGCGGGTCCGCTAAAACTTGGATCAGACCGGCTTGAGCAGCACGTGGCGTTTGCGGCCGAGCGACAGCTTGATGACGCCTTCCGTCACATCATAAGAGTCGAGCAAATGGCTCTCGTCCGAAATTGTTTTGTCGTTGACCTTGAGACCTCCGCCTCGGATGAGTCTTCGCGCTTCACCGTTTGACGAAACTAGGCCGACCCGAACCGCCGCATCGATCAATCGCATTCGCGGATGAAAATCGCTGATTTCAACGGTGGGTAGCGTTTCCGCTAGCTTACCTTCCTCGAAAGTTGTGCGTGCGGTCTCGGCCGCAAGCTGTGCGGCTTGGCGGCCATGCACCAGCGCGGTCGCTTCGGTAGCGAGCACTTTCTTTGCCTCGTTGATCTCGGCGCCCTTGAGCGCCGAAAGCCGCTCAATTTCGTTGATCGGAAGCACCGTGAACAACTTCAGGAAGCGGACGACGTCGGCATCTTCGGTGTTACGCCAATATTGCCAATAGTCGTAGGGGCTCACCAAATTGGCGTTGAGCCAGACCGCGCCGGCCGCGGTCTTGCCCATTTTGGCGCCGGACGAAGTGGTGATCAGCGGCGCGGTCAGCGCGAAGAACTGCGCGTTGTTCAATCTGCGGCCGAGATCGATGCCGTTGACGATATTGCCCCATTGATCGGAGCCGCCCATTTGCAGCACGCAGCCATAGCGACGGTGGAGTTCGACGAAATCGTAGGCTTGCAGGATCATGTAGTTGAATTCGAGAAACGACATCTCCTGCTGGCGCTCGAGCCGCAGCTTCACCGAATCGAAAGCAAGCATGCGATTGATGGAAAAGTGCCGGCCGACGTCGCGCAGGAAGTCGATATAGTTTAGCGTATTGAGCCAGTCGGCGTTGTTGGCCATGATCGCGTTGCCGCCGGCGTCGGTGAATTTCAGAAAATTCGCGAAGATGGCGCGGATGCCTTTGAGGTTGTCTTCGATCGCGGCGTCGGTGAGGAGCCGGCGGCTTTCGTCTTTGCCGGATGGATCGCCGACCCGCGTCGTGCCGCCGCCCATCAGCGCAATCGGCCGATGGCCGGTCTGCTGCAGCCAGTAAAGCAGCATAATCGGCAACAGCGAGCCGATGTGCAGCGATGCCGCGGTGCAGTCAAAACCGATATAGCCGGTGATCGGCGACGAGCGCGCCAGCGCATCGAGCGCCTCAGGTTCCGAAACCTGATGAATGAAGCCGCGTTCGGAAAGAACGTGCAGAAAATCCGATTTGTACGTGCTCATCGCCTTCCAGCGCGTTTGTTCCGTCGCCGCGTGCCATCGGGCCGCCTTAGCGAGGTGCCAACAATCGGCGGCGCTGGTGTAACAGGTTCGATAACCGTTTCAACCGTAGAACTTAAAGCATGCCGCCGGATTTGCCATTGCCGCCAGATACAAGATCGGCCACGACGTCGGTACCCGCTTTGGCCATCGGATTGATGAGCGGAACGTCACAGGACGGCGTCGATGTTGCGCTGATCGAATCCGACGGTGAGGTTATTGCCCGTTTCGGGCCGACGGCATACCGGACCTACTCGAAAAAGGAGCGCGCGCTGCTGCGCAGCGCGACCGCCGCGGCGGCGAACGTGACCGACCGCACCGCGCGGCCGGCCGCGCTCGCGGCGGCCGAGGCGGTGGTGAACGCCGCGCATGCCGAAGCGGTCGAAACATTCTTTGCCGGCAATGGAATAAAACCCGGCCGACGTGACGGTCGTCGGCTTCCACGGCCAAACCGTGCTGCACCGGCCGCAGCTGCGCCTCACGGTTCAGCTCGGCGACGGACCGGCCCTCGCTGCGCGGCTGGGCATTCCAGTGGTGTATGACTTTCACGCCGCGGATGTCGCCGCCGGCGGGGAGGGGGCGCCGCTGGCACCGATCTTTCACCGCGCGTTGGTGGCCGCGCTCGGCCGGGAATCGCCGCTGGCCGTGCTCAATATCGGCGGCGTCGCCAACGTTACTTACATCGACGGCGACGATTTGATCGCCTGCGATACCGGACCCGGCAATGCACTGCTCGACGATTTCGTGCGCGTGCGCACCGGGCAGCTTCTCGACAACGAGGGCCGCATCGCGGCCGCGGGAAGACCGGACGAAAATGCCATCGCGCAATTTTTGGCGCATTCGTACTTCGCCAAGCCGCCGCCGAAATCGCTCGACCGCAACGAATTTCGCCGTGCGGCCGGCGCCGTGCTCAACAATAATCCCGGCATCGAAGCCGGCGCGGCGACGTTGACGGCATTGACCGCTGCCGCCGTCGCCCGAGTCGTGCCGCTTTTGCCGCGGCCGCCGAAGACCTGGATTGTGTCCGGGGGCCGCGCGCGCAATCCGACGCTAATGCGCATGCTTGGCGAGCGATTGGCGCCGGCGCAGGTCGAAGCCGCTGACGCGGCGGGCTGGTCCGTCGATTCCCTCGAAGCGCAGGCCTTCGCCTATCTCGCAGTGCGCAGCCTGCGTCATTTGCCCATCACATTTCCCGGCACGACCGGAATCGGCGAGCCACTCACCGGTGGCGTTTTGGCCAATCCTTAAAGCGGCGTCGCGGGGAATTAACGGTTAACGGCGAAGGCTTCCGGCGTTGCGCTTAAGCACAACGCGACAAAAGCGTTGCCCGTGCGCCCGCTTTCTTCAAGAACTTGCCGGCCTAGTGGTCCGATTCTAACATTCGCATCCCGTCTCGGCACGCTCTCGCGCGAATGTTAGAATCAAAGGACCACTAGCAAATATCAATGCTAGGGGAGCTTTGGATTTGACATTCGCTTCACGAACTCGCGCTTTGGTGGGTAGCGAATGTCAAATCCGCTCCACTAGCGCCAAATCGCGCGCGCCGTTGCAGGGGTTCGTCTTTTGACGTTGTCGCACGATTTTGCTCCGCAATTCGCACTTCCGCGTGCCGAACAGGCGCTGCCGACGCGTGCGCTTGGCAAGCTGTCGCGGTTTCTGGCGCGAAGGATCGTCAGCAAAAAATTGCCGATGACCAATGCGCGGCCGCTGGTCAGCTTCAGCTTCGATGATGCGCCGGAATCGGCATGCACCACCGGCGCTGCGCTGCTCGAAGAGCACCGGGCGCGCGGCACTTATTATATTTCCGGTGGCGGCTGCGGCGCCGTCGGCTATTGCGGCCGCCTGGCGAGCGCGGAAATTTTGCGAGCGCTTGCCGCGAAAGGCCACGAGATCGGTTGCCACACCTATTCGCACGTCGCGGTTGCCCGCGTCGGACGGCAAAAGCTCGCCGCCGAACTTTCCCGCAACGACGCGTTCTTGCAGGGCATTCAAAACGTCCGCACGCCTTACAATTTCGCCTATCCTTACGGCGAATTCTCTTTTGGCACGAAGCTTTATCTGCAGGGCAAGTTCGACTCTTGCCGCTCGTTGCGGCCGGGAGTGAATGCCGGCAGCGTCGATCTCGGCGCGCTCAAATCCTGCGAGTTACAGAATGCCTCGACCGGCCGGCGCGCCGTTACCGAGATCATTGCCGAAACGGTGCGTTCCAACGGCTGGCTCATTTTCGCTTGCCACGACGTCGCCGCCGAACCGAGCCGCTTCGGCGTCACGCCCGATCTTTTCGGCTTTGCGCTCAAGACGGCGCGCGAGGCCGGCTGTCATTTGGCAAGCGTGCGCGACGCGCTTCTCATTCTGCGCGGCCGCGTCGTTTATCCCGGCAGCGAGGAACTGGGTAGGGCGCTGAGTCATTAGCGCGCAACCACGGCCGTGTTGATGCGAACTGGACGAAGGCTAGAACCTCAACACGCCTTCTCCCTGTCGCGCCCAGCCTCAGGTCCGTTTTCAGGGCTGAGAAATCGAACATTTGGTGAAGCAGAGTGCCTCCGCACTGACGAACCCGCGCGAAATGCTTCTGTAGACACAGACTCGCGCTCTAGCGGCGCAAAACGAATGGAATGAGCATCGGGACGCGGCGGCAATAAGCTCGATAGGTTTCGCCTCCAAGTTCGATCATCAGGAAACGCTCTTCCGATCTGGCCTTCAGAGCTAACCCCAAAATGACCAACGCCGCACCGATCAGCGCCGTGATAGTCGCGTCCACGGCGGCGGTGACCAGCAGGGCTGCTATCAACCCAGTATAAATGGGATGCCGGACCAGGCGGTAAGGGCCGGTATCGACAATTCGATGGCCCCTCTTGAGCGTGATCGTGCTCGACCAAAGCCGCCCTAGATGGATACGCGCCCACCAAGAAAAGGCGAGACCCGCCAACATCAGCCAAACGATTATGTAGCCACCGCGAATGCCGACATCCCAAAGCGGCGTCTCGCCCAAAAATCTCTCGGTGCCGGGAAACAAAAGAACGCCTCCGGCAATCATGGCAGCGCGATAGGTCCATGTCTCTAAACCGCCGATTTGCCGTTGCGTACGGCCGGACCAGAACGATGCCGCAATCCAGCTAGCCAGCCAGACGATCCAGATCAAATCAATGAGTGTGTTCGGAGTAAAAGTCACGCGAGGCCTCAACTCCATCCGATGTTCGGGAAGGATTAGCCCTACCGGACTTTGGCTTTAAAATTCACTTTTATATGACGCCGCCATGCCGAACGCCGGGAGACCGCCCATAACCGAGGCCACAATATCTCGCAGTGCCGGTTCGATCGAGCGCGGCGCATAGCCAAGCTCACGCTGCGATTTTTCGTTCGACAGGGGCTTGGAATGGAGTGCAATGCGCACCCCCTCGACCGTTCCCAACGGTGGACGATGGGTGAGATGATCAGAAATGAGATCCATCCCCGTTGCGGCGATCTGACCAAGGACGGGAGACAATGGGATCCGCAGTGCGTTCCGCTTACTGATCAGGCTAATCACGTGGAGAAGCTTGCGAAGCGAGATATTCTCCCCGCCCAGGATGTAGCGTTCGCCCACCCGCCCTCGGTCCATGGCGAGGACGAGACCGGCGGCGACATCGCGCACGTCCACAAGGTTGAGAACGAAATCGATATACACTTGAATACGTCGGTTGAGGAAATAGTGCAGCATTGCGGTAGGTGGCGTCAGCCGGCGATGCGGGCCGATTGGCATGGTCGGATTGGCGATCACGACAGGGAAGCCGGAAGCCGCCGCTTGTTGCGCGCGCTGCTCAGCCAGCATCTTTGACCGCGTATAGGCGCCGGGCATCTCTTCTGGCGTCGTGCGCACACTCTCGGTGATAAGCGGATCAGTATTTGAGGGGCCAAATAGGATGGATTCGGTCGAGCAGTGTAGGAAGCGCGAGACACCACGCTCGCGCGCTGCCGCGAGCACGATTTCCGTGCCGCGGCAATTAACAGCGTAAAAATCGTTTTTATCCGGCATCCACATGCCGGGCAAACCGGCGAGGTGATAAACCTCGTCAACGCCGTCGAGCACATCCCTCACCAGGGCTGCATCGAGAATTGACCCTTTGACGAATTCCAGTGCCGCCGGAGCATATTCCGGCAATCGCAGATCAAGGACGCGCACGTTTCCACCGCGCGCCAATAGTGCCGGGACAAGATGTTGGCCGATGAAGCCGCTGCCGCCAGTGACAAGCGTTCGAGTCACTGCGTTCGGCTCACGTCGGTTCCAGCCTTTACGGGATTAAGTGGCGCTGTAAGAGGGTTGTCACATGGGGCCTGTCCGGGCGACCGCCGCAAGAGCGCCGCCAGATCAGGCCGGAAACCAAGTGAGATATAAAGCTTTGCGATCATATGCATGGGAGCAATAAGACTCTGTACCGGGTTATTGATCGCGGTCGGCTGCTTTTTTTCAAAGATTTGATGTCCGACGATTTGCAGGGCCCAGCCGAGAACAAAAAGGATCACGGCGATAATCCACACCCAGCCGACGGGGATTTTTTCGGAAATCGCGCCAGCGATCCAAAGCAGTGGAACCGCGGCAATGGCGATGCCAAGACCGAGCGCGAAGTCCCAGGCCATCCACATCAATAATGCGGGAATAACTAACAGCGGCGCCAGACTGGTCTGGACACCAAAAACCTTCATCGGCACGAGGCACAGTGGTAGCACCACGCCGATAAAAATCATCGGATTGCCGATGATGTGCGTTACGCCGTTAATCCGATCGGCGTGGGCTTCCGCATAGATAGTAAGCTCGCGTCGGAAAAACTGCTTCATGCCGCCCGACCCATCGCGAATACTGCCGCGATCTGGAACGCGCCCGGACAATTTCATTAAACGCGCCCTCAGGGACAGGTCAAATGGGTGATGGAGGAGCCGCATGTGTGCTTGCGTCTTGGCGTCAGCGAGTTGCGGCGCGTCCGCGGGAGTTTGTATCGCCTTTTTCATATCGCACACCGGCTTGACGACACAGCAGCCAGCATGTTGCCGGTGCTGAGGCGGTCGCCTTTTAGGATAGAACGGACGTGTGGTGCTTCATCGGCGCTGTAGCGCTTCGAAGCGGGACAAAACAGCGCAGGGTGCGCTAACGTCCGTTAGTTGCCCGCGACCGTTGGGCAGAGGTGGCGCTCACACGAGGCAGCCGGCCTCGATGTTAGCGCCATCGCGTCGGGGCAGCGGTGTCGCCAACCTGCCGCATTCGACGGCTTGGCGTCGATTGGACGTTCGCGGCTCGAGTCGCGAAGGAACGTGTCAACCGCGTGTTTCTAGCCTTTGGTGTAGATCGGCGCCTTGCCTTTGCCAATAGGGGCTTTCCCTTTGCCAACCGGCGGCAGTGGCGGCGGCATGCGGGGAGGCGCCATGTCCGCCGCAAATGCATTTCCGCCATTCACAACCGCTAAGCCTGACGGAACTTTAACGATCTGATACGTGCTGATGACGATCAAAGCTAAGGCTGCGCAGCCGCCGAGAGCTAAAAGCCGCTTCATGACCACACTCCTGCTGGTAGGTTTTCTATGTACCGGATGCAACAATGAATAGCCCCCGGATAGTGCAAAAAAGCCACAGTTGGCGGTTTTTTCGGAATTGGGGTCCAGTAACAAACATTTATGACCAAACGACGGTCAGCCGCGTCGAACTGCGATATCTCCAGTCGCCGTGAGACCGAACGATCATTGTGCTACCGTGTGGCGTGGAGGCAGTGACGTGGCGCTTCGGATCATTCCGGGAACATTGATAATCGGCGTCACACTGGGAGCTTCATTGTCAGCAGCCTCGGCTTGGTGGCAATTCGTAGCTAACAATCCGAATGCAGAGAGGCGCGCTTCGCCGCATTATGGCACGCTAAAGGAATGCCAGAGGGCCCTAAAACTCACTGAGTCGGCGCTAGCGAAAAAATATCCGGACCTTTACCCCCTCGTTGGCAGCTGCGAAGAATACCGTTGATGCATGCCT
>Ga0302325_10008257_pt1 | contig 22910 bp, 16 predicted proteins | sample Palsa_T0_2_FD_201948 | JGI IMG/M metagenome (GOLD analysis project Ga0302325, IMG submission 201948) | Peat permafrost microbial communities from Stordalen Mire near Abisko, Sweden - Palsa_T0_2 | ecosystem: Environmental > Terrestrial > Soil > Palsa > Peat permafrost | place: Sweden: Abisko... | reverse complement strand
TGGGCACTGCGGTCGGTGTGAACGATGTAGCCGTTGAGCAACTCGGCAGAGGCGTCCTCGCTCACCGTGCCGTCGTCAATCATCCTCATCACATCGTCAGCCGTAAACTGCACCAATCCGCCTCGCCCGGCAAGCGCGGACTGAGGAATTGGCGGCGTGGGGCTGTGTGTGATGCTCGCGACCATGGCTGGACCTTTGGCCAGAAATCCGAATGTCGAAGATCCCGGCGCGCCGGGGACGAAACGAAGAGACCTCACACACTATCCACCATCCGCTACCCACTATCCGCTATCCACTATCCACTATCCACTATATCCACTATCAACTATCCACTGCCCGCTGTCCACTATCAACTATCCGCTGTCCGCTGTCCGCTGTCCACTATCAACTGTCCACTATCAACTATCAACTATTCACTGTCCACTATCCACTGCCTTCGTCTCGTGCTCTACTGTCTCGCGCCAGCGTGCCCCAAAGCTTTGGGGTGACCGTCGTCGGAATCAGGTTCATAAAGGTTTCGGTTTTCGGTTTTCGGTTTTCAGTTTTCGGTGTTCGGTGTTCTCCCCGTCTTCCACCTCCTACTTCTTACTCCTGGCTTCTCGCTCTTCCTTCGCTTCTGGCCTCGCGCCTTCGCCGCTACCTATTGCGGCTCTTCTGCTCTACCGTCTCGCGCCGGAGTCACGATATCAGATCGCCGGCCCGGACGGCAGCGCATCTCGGAGCAGGCTCACCCGCAGGCGTAGAAACGGTAATTCGATGAAGTAGTATGATGCAAATCCTATCGCCATTACGATCGCGAAATTGACGGCGACGTTGGAATTCACCACATGGCGGGGTAGCAGGCGCAACAAAAAAATCTGCTGCCAGAGATAGACGCTGAATGAGATCAGTCCGATCTTCTTAATCCATCCGACATCCAGAATTCGGCCGACGGCCCCTCTGTGATGGGTGACGCAATAGAAGACTACGATCGCGGCTGCAAGTCCGCGAACGGTTGACGCAATTGCCTGGATTATCCGGGGCTCGGCGCCAGCGTTGAGCAACGGTGAGTCGATAATTAACGCGGCCACAGGCAGTGCCAAATGCATGCGGAAACGGAACGCGCGGGAAAGCAGCGATTTGAATTTCGGCGACGACCAGAAAATTGCCGGCAGGCTGCCCATCATCAAAATATCAAACGAGGCCCACCCGAATATATAAGCCATTCGATGCAACGCGCCGTGAGACGGGGTGAGCTCATACCATCGGACGAAGGGACCCAGAACAATTACAACCAGCCCGAAAAGAATGGTCGACCTGCGCGTCGCCAGAACCAGCATAGCCGGCCAAATCAGGTAAAAGTGCTCTTCGGCGCACAAAGACCAAGTGTGGCCTAAATAGTCGCTGCGCGAGCCAAAGAAATACATTCTTGTGAATGTGGCACATTGCAGAATCTCCTTCGGGTTGACGATAACGCGGCCGCAGAGGGTCAGAAGGCCTACCCCAAGAAGGAAAACATAATACGCTGGGAGGATACGAAACGCGCGGCGAACGTAGAAGTGGGTCAAGCGGATTCGCCCCGATCTTCGCTCCTCCCGCAGCAGGAGCGTGGTGATCAAAAATCCGCTGATAATGTAGAATGTGAAGACACCAAGCCCCCCGTCGCCGATCACTCCGACGGCGGCGGTGATCACTCGAGGGTAGGCGCCGCCAGAAAAGGCGTGGAAGACCATGACCATCATAACCGAGACGGCGCGTAGCCCGTCGAGAGATGGAATCCGGGAGCTGCCCGCCAGCGTAGCGTCGCTTGGCTCGGCTTGTCTCGGTTCGGTGGTTGGCCGATGCGTCAGAAGCTGGTTTTCGACGGACAAGCAATTCCTGCCTTTCAGGCTGGGAAAGAGTGAAGGGTGAAGTTCAACCACCCGCTTCGTCTACCGTTCTGCTGCTCCACGGTTTTACTGTCTCGCGGCAGCCAGCGCTTCGCGGTAAACCGCGGCGACCTCCCGGGCAACGGAATTCCAATCGAAACGCTCGGCGGCGTACCGGCGGCACTCCTCGGCGGAGGGAAGCACGCGGCGCCCTGCAAATACATCGCCAAGAAAGGCCGCGATCTGGGGCGCGTCGCCACCCGGCAGGATCAATTCCTGGGACAGTGAGGCGACAACTTCGGGAAGCCCGCCGACGCGCGTCACCACGGCCGGGGTGCCGGCAGCCAGCGACTCGGCGGCCACAAGCCCAAATCCCTCCAGCGACACGCTGGGAAGAATCGTCAGATCGGCCGCACGAAAAGCAAGCGGGAGATCGGAGTCGGAAATGAACCCGGCAAGCCGGACCGAATCTTCGACGCCCGCAGCGGCGATCTGCTGCTGCAGCTCATCGGCCAACGGTCCGGTGCCGCCGATGATTGTCAAGGCGGTCGGAGAGGTCGCCCGGAGCAGGGCGGCGGCTTCAATGAGTTTTTCCAATCCCATCCGACGGACGAGCCGGCGCACGCAGAGAACGATCGGCCGATCGACCGGCCAGCCCGACCGCTGGCGCGCTTCGGCGCGCGACAGATTCGTATTGAATCGTTCGAGATCGACGCCACCGGGGATGACGCGGATGCGATCGCGCTCCACGCCGTAATCCCTGGCGAGCACTTCTCCGAACGCGCGGGAAAGCACGATGCACCGTCGTGCCTGGCAATAGACGGCGCGTTCCATGCGCCGCTTCATCCAAACGGCTACGCGGCCGGCGCCTTCGGCGCGCGATTCGGCGGCCCATGGGCCGTGGAAATGGACGACCAGCGGAGCTTTGCCGAGCGATCGCAAAATCGGCCAGGCGTAGGGAGCGAAGTGGGTGACGACCACGTCGACCGGCCCGCTTGCAATCTCCGCGGCAACGGCGGTGCTCATCGCCCTCCAGCGGTCGCGCATCGGTGCGTTTGTCGGGGCCACGGCGCGGGCGATGTTGCCAGAGTTGACGGCGACGGAATCGGATCCAACGACCAAGCCACGGCAATCGACGCCGGCCGCGGGAAGGCGTTTCACCAGCTCCGCGTAATAGCGGTTGAGGCCCCCGCCGCGCTCGCTGAACCACCCCTCGCCAATCTGCAGGACGGATAGCTTGGGGACTGCCGACGGCGATGCCTGTTCCTCACTGAATGCACCAGGGGCGTGGAGAATGCTTCCCACTGGAATCGACATATCGTGCCATGCAAGGATCCACTGGATCCGGAGCAGCTCGACGTTGGAGATTGCGCGCAGAACTGGTCGTGCCAATCGGGGGCGGGCCGAGCAGGCCGCAGTCGCTGCTGTTCATGTGCTGAGGCTCGCCGGCTTCTCGGCTTCGACAATCAAGGTGTGCGGGAGCTCGGGATGCGACTCCCCCTCCCGGGCAAGCACCGCGTCCGAAATCATGTTCGGGTGGAATGTTTCGGTGCACGGACGGCATACACGCATGTTCACAAAACCTGCGGCTGTCGCAATCTCCTCCAGGTATGAAGGAGTGAGTACCGTCAGATGTTCCCCGCGGCAGAAGATGAAGTTTGCGAAGCGCCCACCAATACTTTCGTGACTGTCGGGGAAATCGCTGAACCATGACCTCTCGTTCTCAAGAAGCATTTTGGCGGCATTTTGCCCATGCGGTCCGCCCACCCGGATTACTCCGCCGGGCTTGAGACACCGAAACATTTCACGGAAATGAAACGGCAGCCTCGCGTCTGGAAGATGTTCGATGACGTGATGGGAATAGAATGCGTCGACGGTTTCGTTTCGGAACGGAAGTGCATTATGCAAATCCGCCCAAACGTCAATCTTCGCTGACACAAAGTTCGCGTCGACGTTTATCCAGCCGTCCAGGTAGTTGAACTTCCCCGGGCCGAGCTGAACCGTTATCGTTCCTGACCGGGGTGAGCGCAGGTGTCGCCAGATGTACCCGTTCCACATCATTGGAACGGCAAGGACACGGTAGAAGGCTACTTTCGCTCCACGCGACACCATCGTACCCATAAACAAATCCTTCTGAGCTGGTTACTTTTGACCGAAGCAGACTGAAGCGAAGATCCCCTCAAGACTATCCAATATATGCGGCAGGGCAAAGTGCGTCTGCGCCGCAGACCGAGCATCGGCCGCACACGCGGCTTTCGACAACGCGACTCTGGAGAGTGCGCGCTTCAGGGCAGCGGCCACCGATTCGATCTCGTAACGCTCGAAAACCTCGGCGGACTGTCCCACGTAATCCCTGGTGCCGTTCGTTGGTCCAATTACAACGGAGACACCGCATGCGAGCGCCTCGGCGACGGTGGAGCCGAAATCTTCTTCTTCGCTGGGCTGCACGACCACGGCAGTACACTGGAGTTTCCCGGGCACCTCGCTGCGGGGCATGCCTGCCGAATACTGCAGTGCGGCGGGGTAACGGAACTCATGGAGCAGCCGTTTGTAACCTGCCGCAAACGGAAAGCCGCCGAATACCTCGACGCGGATGCGAATGCCCTCGTCAAGCAATTGTTCACACGCCCCCAGGAAGAGGTCGAGGCGCTTGCGCGGAACGATCCGTCCGAGCCACAAAATCAGCGGGGGGCTGTTAGATTCCGAATCGGGCAGGGCGGAATCCGCGGGAGCGAATTGATCCAGGTCTAGTGGATAGGGAAGCGAGAAGATCCGGGAGCGCTCTATGTTGTGTGTAACGAGAATCTCGGCGGACATTTTGCTGCCCACGATGACAAAGTCGGAGTTTTTGAATGGCGGTAATCCAACTGTCTGGCGATAGGAGGAGTAGAGCTTCAACTTCACAAATTCCCGGCGACCGCAGAACTGGATAATCTGATCGGCGTGCCGATGCACCGAACGGCAATCTGATCCCGGCGCTCCCTGGACCCAACTGATCACCGGCACGTTCTTCATCCGGCCAAAAGCCCACGTGCCGAGAAACAGTTCGAGGTCGTAATGGCGGGTGCGGTGCCTTTGACGCATCGCATGCATGACTTCCCTCCGATGCGATGGACGCAGAAGCACGCCTATGAGCGTTCTCAACACGCGATTTTCCAGTTTGTTGAGTTTGTCGATCAGTCCCAGCTTCCGCGGGCGGCGCAAATCGATCAGGCAGAGGTTTGGGAAATAGCTAATTTCGTCCGGAAATGCGAAACCGGGGTAACCGAAGAAGTCGATCTCGTATCCCCGTTCAAGGAGCCCTTTCAAAATGAGGAATCCGGCTCCCGATACACTCCCGGAGCTACGCTCGGCATAACCGAAGCATGCGATTCGCGGGCGCTTCGGCCGGTGCGACGACTCGAGGGAATCGCGCACCGTCGAGCCCGAAATGGGTTGGGACCCTGTGACGCTCACGATTGGTGCTCCATCACGGCGGTTCTGTAGAGTTTGATCGTGTTCTCAACCATGGCGCGAGCGCTAAATCTCGCTCGCGCCGTTCGGCACGCGCGCTCGCCCATTTCGCGGCAGAGCGGTCTGTCGGCCCGGAGAGTTTGCAGGTGGGCCGCCAGCGCGGCAGCGTCTTCAAACGGGAAGATGTAGCCGTCCACTCCATGGGTGATCTGGTCGTAGGCTCCTCCGGAGGGGGTGCGCAATGGGACGGTGCCGCAGAGCATCGCCTCGGCAATCACCAAGCCAAACCCTTCGCGCCGGCTGGGAAGCGCGATGACATCCGATGCCCAATAGATGGCCCGCAGATCATCGACGTAGCCGCGCATCTCCACCACTTCTTCGACATTTCGCTGCGCGATCACCGTGCGTATGAGATGGTCGTCGCCGCCGCCGACGAAAAATATCCGCATGCCCCTGGAGTCTGGGTTCAGCTGACGGGCGGCGTCGCATAGCACGTCGTGGCCTTTCACCGGCTCGTATCTTCCAACCAGGGAACAAACGAACTCGGAGTCGCCAACCCCCAGTGCGCGACGAGCCTCACTCCTTTCCCATTCGTTTGGCGGCCGGAAATGGGCGTCATCAACCCCATTGAAGATTCGCGCCACCCGCGATGGGGACATGTGAATTTCCGAAACAAACCAATCGCGAAGTTCGGAACTGATCGCAATCGCCCGATCTGGCAAAACCGTTCGCCGCAAGAGCGGCGCAAGGCATCGGATCGCGGCTCGGGTCAATCCACGGGGACCGGTAGAGCTCGTTCCCGACGGATGAGCGGTGACGACGAGCGGCACATGCACACGAAACCCAGCGAGACGAGCCAGCGGGAGCGAGCTGATCCCATGCAGATGCAACAAATCGATTTTGTGATCGCGAACCGCTCGAGATATTTCCCTTGCGGCTTTGAGGTTGAAAGCCCATGCCCCGTCGACCTCCGGCTTCACCCAAATCTCAGCAAGCGAGGCCAACGCGTCGTGCCGCGCTCGCGTCTTTTCGTCGAAACTGACCGGCCCGGTGATGAGGATGACTTTGATACCGGCTTCCCGCAACCCGCGCATCAACGTCTCGCAATGAGACGCCACTCCGTCGTTGCAGTCCACTCGGCGCAGAAGGAATCCCACGCACCGCACATCCGAGGTGGACGAAGTTAGGGGGGGCATGCCAGCCCTTATGGAGTCACTACCGGTGGGCCGAGCCTTTGGCATTTCGGCGATTCCGCTCATGTGACCGCCGCGGACGGAGCTCGTTTGCGCACTGCGGCGGCTTCGATGAGGGCAAGGTATTGCGCCGCCATCTGACGCCAACCGTACTGTTCCGCCGTTGTCCGCGCGGCGCGGGACGCGCGGGCGCGCTCGTCGTCGTTGCGAACAAATCGATCGATCGCCGCAGCCAGTGCGGGAACATCATCGGGATCTTCCAGAATTGCGCCGCAATCATTTGCCATAATCTCGCATCCGCCGGCCGTTCGCGCCGTGACAACCGGAAGGCCGCTTGCCAGCGCCTCGATCAGCACCAGTGTTCCGGCTTCATAGCGCGAGGGGAAGACGAACAAGTCGCAGGCCTGCATGAACTCGGCCACATCGGTTCGATAGCCCGCGAAATGCACCCGGTCGGCGATTCCCAGGTCCCGGGCCATCTGGGGGAAGGGGCTACGGGAGACTTCGCCGACTACGGCGAGGTGGAGCTCCGGGAGGAGAGCGGTGGCTTTCAGCACCGAATCCAGATTTTTCCGCGGGGTGCGGATGTCGCCGCAGAAGAGGGCCATTGGGCCGTCTTCGGGAAGACCAAGCGAGGAGCGTGCGACGTTCCCGGGGCGAAATTCCTGGAGGTCGACGCCGTTATAGATCAATCCGATTTTGCTCGCTGGGATGCCGATGCTCAGAAGTTCGTCCACGATTTTTTGCGAGGGGGCGACGATTTTGCGGGCCATGGAAAAGGACTGGTTTTCCCAGCGCATGTTGCAGCGGCTGTAGAGCCACTGATACCAGGCCTTGGGACCGCGCTGGACACGGGATACGTGCACAGGTGAACGGATCCAAGCGCCGTGGACGAACTGGCAGATGCTGAGATCGTGGAGCCGGCGCATCGTAAACCCGGCTCCCACGATTGCGTCGAATCGGTCGGGGGATCGCGCCAGAGCGGTGTCGGCAGCGCTCGCAAAATGATAGACGCCCAAAAGATTAGGACGGTGCGGAGCCTGCGAGACCCTTGTCCAGCGTGCACCCCACTCGACCACTTCAGGTGCTACGCGATCGGCGAACAAAACCGCTTCATGGCCCTGCTCCAGAACGTGGCGGACGATCTCATACTGAATTCGTCCCTGCCCGTTTCCACGGATCAGGTTGTGCATGACGAACGCGATTTTCATGCCGGTCTCGAGGCCACGGAGATGCTCGACCGCATGAGTCGGCGCGGCGCGGCGGCGCGACGCGCCACCGGCGCCTGCAGAGACAACGCATCGGTGGCAGCTCGGTCAAGGGACCCTATCGCAAACCAGGTCAGAGGCGAGACCGCGTACAATCCTCCGGCGGTCCAGTGCCCCAATTCGAGCATGAGGATCGCCAGCACGTAGAGAGCAAAGGGGTCGCGCTGCCCGCGCCAGAACCGAATGACCGTGCGGATGACGATGAACATGATATATAGGTTGAGCACCCCGCCGCCGACGCCGCAGGCGACAAAGACGTCGCTGAAGTCGATCTCGCTGCTATAGCCACCTGCGGCTTGCACGCTGGGATAACCTAGCCCGTATCCGATGGGATTGGTGATCCCGAGGACCATCCCGGCTCCTATCATGTCGACGTGGCCTCCGGCACTGGAATTCTGAATCTCCAGAACGCCATCGGTGGTGTGATCTATCTGCGCCTTTACTTCGTCCGGGGCGTCGACCTCTTTCAACTGCGTCATCGCCACGACCAACAGGCCGCCCCCGACAAGCAAACCAACAACCAATCGGCCACCCATTGCGGCCCTCGATCGTGCGCCGATGACGGACCAGAGCACCGCCAGTGCCAGAATCGATTCAAATATTGGTTCCCGCACACTCTGAATCAACAAGGCGAGGATAAAGAGCGGGGCAAACACTGCGGAAATCCTGATGCGGCCCTGAAACAGCGGAACTAGCACAACGAGGAGCCCCGTGGCGACGTAAAATGGATATTCCCCCCAGGAGCAAAAGAAGGAGAACGGGCGGATATCGGGGTGAATGGACGATTCGGTCATCAGATGGAACCACCGAGCCTCGTAGTGGAGGAAACCAAAAAATGCCTGTGTCAACCCCAGAAGCGATGCGGCGACGGCGATCGGGACGACGACGCGCTTCAGCACCTTCTGCAAGAATTCGCTGGAGCCAAACGCCTGGCCGACCCAAAACCACAGAACCGGGACCAGGAAGAACAACGCCCCGGCAATGCCGATGTAAACCCCCCCTTGAAGGGGGTTGAGAATCTCAAGACACATGAGGATCACGAGGAGCAAAAGGGGCTTGGATATCTCCGAGCGGAAGGAAATTTGGCCTTTGAGCAGCGCTGTCAGCAAGAGCAGCACCAAAACCACTGGCCCTACAAGCAGCATGGGATCGTTGGTAGTGACACCGGCATTGGTCACCAAATAACGACGAAGGTCTCCCATGATCGCGAGGTAAATAAAGGTGACAACAATGGCCAATCGAGGGCTCAGCGCCGTCAGCCCGGCAAGGAGCACCATGATGATCAGCGCGGACTGAAGCTGATCCAGCGCTGCGGTGATGATGACAACAAACGCAACGAAAGCCCCCGCCCCCGCGACGATAGCGCTCGAGTGGTTTTGGCGAGCCTCAACCTGGGAGGCACGAGAGCCACGAGCCGCCACGTTGCGGAGCTGGGATTGACTGCGTTGGAGTTGCATACAGGGTTAAAGCAGCAGAATCAAAACGTCAAGAGTGATCCGGAAGTTCGTCGAAATCCGTCAGGCGGGAGATGGTTCGTTCATCGCCCCTATGCCCGTGGGGATCAATTGTGGAGCGACGGATAAGCTCGCACGCGGTTGCGGCCGCAGAAACGGCCGTTCCACAAGCAGATGGGCCACGTACGCCAATGGGATGATTCCCAGAACGCAAAGCGTCCACGCGGGGTTGGTGGGGAGTTCGCCGGTCGGCGATCGCGACATTAGCCAACCGCTGATGAGCATGACGATCGGGGCGTGAATCACATAGAGCGTGTAGGAGCAGTCGCCCAGCGGGCGAAGGCGCTCGAGCAGCGAGAGGGACCAGCCGCGCTCCTGAGCGGCGAAGCAGGCGGCGATCAGGCCGGAAAAGCCAAGGCCCCATACGGGCCAGGGCAGCTCGTGCCCCAGCGAGGAAGCGATTGCCGCCACCGGCAGCAGAACGGTCATCAGGGCAATCTTCCAGTATGCGATGCGCAAACGGCCGACGTAAACCTCCGCCAGCAACGCCCCAAGCCACCAAACGAATATTGCTGAGAGCACATCCAGCAGGAGCGGCATTGGAGCGTTGCGCGGGATGAAGAGCGTCATCGCTGACAGACCTCCGACTACGACTGTCACCAGCCCGACAGAGCGGCGCAAGAGAAACCAGCAAGCCGGATAGAGGACGTAGAACCACCATTCATACTTGAGGGACCAGAGCGGGCTGTCGGTGCCCCATACCGGAACGCAGCTGTTCATCAGAAACGCGGCGTTGCCTAGCAGCGTGCTCACGTGATGATCGGCAAACACGTTTGCGTTGATCACCGGATAGGGGGTCCGCTGAAAATAGACGCTGTATCCGAGAGAGTAGCCGAGGCTATCCAACGCCCAGGTCAGGAGAAGCGCGAACAGCAGCGGGGGATAGAGACGCCTCGCTCGGCGAAACAGGAACATGCCCCATTCGATCTGCGGCACGTGCTGGCCGGCAGCGAACTTTTTGGCGTAGCGCAGGTGTACGACGAATCCCGAAAGGACGAAGAAAAAAAGGACGGCACTGTGGCCAAACTTAAATACGTAGGAAAAGGTCAGCACTCCCGTTTTGAAGATGCCGAATTGCTCGGGATGCTTCAGGTAGCCATATCGATACCCCGGCTGCAAAAAGAGGAAGGCGTGATGAAAAAGCACGTAGAGCGCGGCGAGTCCGCGCATTCCGTCCAAGAATGCGGTGGACAGGTTTGAACCCGTGTCGGGCAATGGTGTGGCTCGGCTGATCAATCGTCGCACAGTTGCAAGAGGGGCACCGAATCGTTCATTCAGCTTCGTCCGCTCGGTTGTGCCATCGCTGTCCTGGAATCAATCAGGGAATCGGCGAAGTTTGGGGGAAGCGCCGGCACGACGAGGGACGGCTTCGCCTGAACTTGGAAGGCGTGCCAGGCGGTATCCACAGTCTGGCGGAGTTCATCGCGGAAACGCTCGGCCGAGAATCGCTCGGCGTTTTCGCGGATTGCCACGGGGTCCCAGGGGCCGCCGGCTTCGAAGGCGCTGATGGCGCCGACGATGCTCTCGGCGGTTTGCTCGTTGAAGAAGATGCCGGTTCGGCCGGCGATGACGCTTTCGCTCACCCCGCCCACGGAATAGGCGATCACCGGCGTTCCACATGCCTGTGCTTCCACGGGCGCGATGCCGAAATCCTCCTCGGCGGCGAAGACGAACGCCCGCGCGCGCTGCAGATAATTGATCAGCCGGTCCTGTGGCTGATGACCTACGAGCCGGACGTTGGCGGTGGCGCGGGCGTGCAATTTGGCGAACTCGGGGCCGTCGCCGACGACAATCAGCTTTTTGTCGGGCATGAGGGCGAAGGCTTCGACGATCAGGTCGATCCGCTTATACGGCACGAGGCGCGATGCGGTGAGATAGAAGTCGCTCTTTTCCTCGTGGAGCACGAACTGCGTGGTATCCACCGGCGGATAGATCGTTTTGGATTCGCGGCGATACGTCTTGCGGATGCGGCCGCCGACGCAATTGGAGTTGGAGATGAACAGATCGACCCGATTGGCGGTGAAGGCGTCCCATTGGCGAATGTAGTGGAGCAGCACTCGCGCGCCCGCCGAACGCAGCGCACTGATCAATCCGGGCTTTTTGAGATACTGATTCTGCAGGTCCCAGGCGAAGCGGGCGGGCGTATGGCAGTAGCAGACGTGCAACTGCGTTCCGCGGCTGAGGATTCCCTTGGCGGCGACGTAAGAGCTGGAAATGACGATGTCGTAGGCAGAGACGTCGAGCTGCTCGATCGCCAGCGGCATCAGCGGGAGGTAGGCGCGGTGCATTCGCCTGGCCAACGGAAGATGCTGCAGGAAGCTGGTGGTCACCGGCTTGTTGGCGATGAAATCGCGCTTCCCCGGGGGAAGAAAATCGAACAGAGCAAAGAGGTCCGCGTCGGGATAGATGTTGATGATCTGCTCGAGGACGCGCTCCGCGCCGGCGTAGACGTAGAGGAAGTCGTGGACAATTGCGACCCGCGGTCCGGGCACGGCAATCCGCGGGGATTCGGGGATTGGCGCAGTAGGAATGGCCCGGGAAACCTCGGGAATGTCCGCTACGCGCGGTCCGCCGACACGCCCCGAGGGAGGAGCGAACACCGTCGCGGGGCGGCGCGAGCGCCCGCGGCTTGGTCCGATCGGGAGGGACTGTCCGTTGGTTCCCGCGTCCGGCGGCGAGGCGGGCGGCTTGGCCGCGGGTGGGACGCGGGCGAGGCTGTGATCGACCACCAGCCGGGAAAAGAGGGCGATGCGATGCCCGGCCGATTCGAGGAACGTCGCGGCGGCGACTTCCACTTCCGCACGCACCGGGTCGCCGGAGCGGCGGTGCTGAATCGGGAGCATCGCCTTGGCGGTTTCGCATCCCTCCAGATCGCGGTCGCTGCGACGCCAGTGAAGGATGCGCGGCGAACCGTCGCGGTTGGTCAGCGGGATCGTCAGGGCCACGAAGTCGAACATTTCCGCGGCGACACAGAGCTGAGCCCACCAGGCGTCGAACGTGTGAACCGCGCGGAAACGCGTCTGCATTTCTTCAAAGACGCTGCGATAGCGGCGGGATTCGCGCCCGATGGCCATGTTGCGGCGCATCGCGGCCAGGGTCTCCCCCAGCCGCGCAGACCCGGCGACCTGAAAGACCAAGCCGACCCCCACCGCCAGAACAGTCAGCGCGCCGGCCATCGCCAGGCCGCCCCAGAACAGCACCGCAAGCCCGACCGCCGCCGCCACTCCGGTCAAGGCGTAGATCACGAGCACCGCCTGAAGGTGCGTGAGGCCCTGATCCATCAGATTGTGATGGATATGCCCGCGCTCGGCGGAGAAGAGAGAGCGTCTCTGAAGGATCGCCCGGCGGATCAGCGTGAAAGTGGCGTCCGCCAGCGGCACCGTCAGTGCCAGTGCCGGAACGATGATCCCCGTGGTCGTACCGCCGTGGACCGCACACATCACGCTGGAGGCGGCCAGCATGTAGCCGATGAACATGCTGCCGCTGTCTCCCATGAAGATTTTCGCCGGATAGAAATTGAAGACGAGAAATCCGCTGAGGCTTCCGACGAGGCAGACGCACAAGACCGCCACGACCGGATCGCTGTGGTAGCGCGAGGCACTAATCGAGAGCAGGCAGGCGGCGATGGCGACCACGCCGGCGGCAAGTCCGTCGAGGCCGTCGATGAAATTGATGCTGACGGTGACGCCGACGATCCAGAGCATGGTCAGCGGCCATGCCGCGAGTCCGAGCGGCAGCTCGTAATGACTGCTGAGCTGAACCTGGCGGATCTCCACGCCCGCGGCACACAACGCGGCCGCCGCAGCGAGAAGCGCGATCAATTTATAGCTGGCCGGGAGATCGAACACGTCGTCGGCGAGCCCCACCACCGCGATGAAAAACGCGGAGCCGAGGAGCGTGGTCAGACGGCTGTGATCGAGGACGTCATGAAGAGTGATGAGGTTGGTAAACAGCAGCACCGGCACGAGCACGACGAAGAATGCCGATGAAATGGCAACTCCGCCGATGCGGGGAGTGGGCTGGGCGTGGACTTTGCGCGCGTTGGGGAGGTCGACAATCCCCCAGCGTTGCGCCACCCTGCCGACAAAGGGAGTCAGCAGAACCGCCGCCAGGAAAGTGCCGAAATAGCAGAGCGAGTAAGCGGTCATCACGCTCATAACGAAGCTCTCAAATTCGTTGGGTTCGGCGCGCCCCGCCGAGTCTGAGGTACTCTGAAGGCTCGGATCGTCACGCGGAAGAATCCGGGCCTGCGGAGTACCTCCGACCCGGCGTGGTCGGAGCGCACCCCGTCCCCGTCGGTGCACCCGTCGGTTCGGTGCAACAAGCCGTCTAGTATGACCCCGGTCCCAATTTTGGCAACCTGCACTCGGAGCGCCGGAAGAATCCCTGTGGCCACATTTTTTGGCAACTCCGTTAGACCCCGGCTTTGCCGGGGATTAAACCCCGGCAAAGCCGGGGGCTAACGGAAGGGCAACTACGGTCGCCACAGTCTTTGGCCACACCCGACGAGTCTATTACGGCTTATCGGGCGTCCGAGTGCGCGCTTGGGCTTCCGAAATCAGCTGCTCGGCCGCGGGCATGTGCGGCTGCCGACGAAGGCATATTGACGCTTCCTCAACCGCATCGGAAGGGCGCCCCGCGTCCAATAACAACTCCGCGAGGTTCAGGTGCCAATCCATCTGATCGTACTCTTTAGCCAATGCGCGCTGATAACAGTCGATGGAGCGGTTCAGATCGTGTTCGGAACGGTAAATCTCCGCGAGTGCGGCCAGGTCGGCCGCCGACGCATCTTCCGTCCTGCACCTGTCGATGAGTTCCGCTCGCCGTGCGGCTTGCGCATTTGCCTCGATCGTTGTGGCAAGCGTCTGGAAGTCGGGACGATCGTGAAGATTGCGCAGAGCGCGGACGATGCTCAACTGCCGATCCGGGTCGGTGCCGGCCAGTTCCATCGCCAGGTCGGGACGCTTATTCCCGGTGACCAGGGTGTTGACGACCTCCTCAAACGAGCCGCGCACGATGCCGTCCAGGCTCAGGTAATGGCGGTACGCTTGCATCGCGCCGATGAAATCGCCCTGATCGCAATCAATGGAGGCGAGCGTTGAAAAGATGGATGGAGTTGTACTAGCCACCGACGCAGCGAGGCGGATCAGATTGAGGGCTTGCGGTTCATCGAGGACGAGATAGCGGAGTTGTCCAGCCTGATATATTGCGAACCCGTAGGTAGGGGCGAGTCTTCGAACGGCGTCAAATTGCTCGACCAAGTGTTTGACCTGCGCCTTGTCGGCGGCCGGGCGAACGTCTTCGTCAGCATTGGGATCGTGTTTGCGTTCAAGAGCCTGCCAGGCGAAGTAAACTTGCCAATAGAAGTACCTGACGTTGTCGGGCTCGGCCTGATGGGCCCTCTGGGCGCTGGCGATCATGTCCAGGTTTTGGTCGTCGGAGAGGGTAAAAAAGTTAGCCGGGTCGGCGAGGAACTGGCGGGCCGGCTCCCATTCCGCTTCCCCGCGACGCGCGCGATCCGCACCGAGAAGCGCCGGCACAAACAACAGGCACACGACAATCGCTCCCCCCGACTTGAGAGCCCAGGACAGAGTGGCGTTCCGAGAGAGCTCGGTTTCGAATTGCATCGCGGCGGGCGACGGCGGCACCGCCGCCTTGCTTTGGGACAATCGGGCGACGTTTAGAAGCAGTGCGCATTCGACGGCCACCAGCACGGCGTTGGCCGCGACGTGGGCGCCGAATCCGAACCCGCTCTGGACGGCCACTGCAAACAAACCCATTCCCAGCCCGAAACAGGCAGCGCCGATCGGAGAATGCCTGCTCTTGCGCACGGCTCGAAAAAATGCCGCGACCATCGATCCGACAAAGAGGAGAATAATCGCCAGCCCGATGGCGCCGGTCTCCTCGAGCATCTGGGCGTATTCGTTCTCGGCGTGATCGAAGTTGGCGGTTGCCAAAAGATGCTCGAACATCGGATAGACCACTTCGTGTGTTCCCAGCCCGGTGCCAAAGAGCGGGAACTGTGGCCACGCGGCGAGAATGTCCTTTACGATCTGCCAGCGGCTCCCGTATTCGTCCAGCGGATGGCTCAGCGTCGCGAGGCGGTGGCTCACTGAATCGGAGGCGACGTAGAAGCTGACGGCAAAGCAGACTAGCACACACACGCCCATGAGCCAGCGCTCCATGCTTAGACGCCAGCGGAGGCAGACAATCACGGTGATGCAGATGGCGGATGCTCCCAGCGCCACCAATCCGCTTCGGCTCAGCGAGAGAAAAACAGCGCCCATGCCCAGGACGATCAGGCCGATCAACGCGCCGATCGGCACACGGTGCCAAGGGAATCCACGCCGCGAGGAGCGGCGCGAGCCATACTCCGTTCGCGACGAACGGCGCTCGCGGAGGATGTACATGAGCAGCGCCGCTGCTGCGCCGATGGAAAGATTTGCAAAGGGCGGAAAGTCGTTGTGTCCGATAAATGGGCCGCCGAGCGCTGCCTGAATCGGTTTGCTGAAGGTCCAGTACATTTTGGCGGCGCCGGTGATATCCTGCGCCAGCGCCAGAAGAATCACCAGCCCCCCAACGGTGGAGATGGCGATCAGAACTCGCTTGATTCTTCCGCGGGTCCGCAGCACGTTCAAACCGACAACGAAGATGACGGCGCACGCCAGCACCATGCGCAGATCGTGGAGGGTGGCGTTGGCATAAAAGGTCAGCGGCACCGCCCCTGCCACGGCCCCCGGCACGTCCGCGAGCAGTCGCGACTTCACGTCAAGGGTGTTTGGAGAAATGACGCTCAACAGCGCGTGGGGGAGCGGAATCAGCTGTGCAAGCGCCAGCAGCAGAAACAGAGCGACGGGAAGATACGTCCACGTCCCAATCACGCGGGCACGGCGCAGCAGCAGGAGTTTTGCCGTGAACAGCAGGGCCAGAAAGGCGGCGGCGAAGAGAACCACTTCCTCCGCCCAGGGGTGAACCGATCCGAACGGCCAGGGCACAAACGCGATGAGCGCGATCAGGACAGTTTCGATGACGCGATCGAACCGCCGTTCAACATCAGCATCGAGATTGAACGATTGCGGGCCGATCCGCTCCAACGCGGGGGAGGGAGCTTCCTTTGCACTGCCCATGGCGTGCATCCTGACTCGAGAGCCTGTGACAAAAAACAGCGGCTGCGCGTGCCCTCACCGGCACCATGCGAGAAGATTTCTCCGCCGAGACGATCTGTCGAAAGTGGCGACGCCGGCGCGATCAGCCGCGGTTCGCGTCATCATCGTGCGTCGCGGCAGGCTCCGAATCGACTGCGGTCTGGACACCTGACTCTGAAGCCTCCTCGTCTACCGACTCGGACTTCAGATTGCGGTAGCCACTCTTGCCGCCGTAACCATATTGATAGTAACCGGCATCATAGTAACCGCGGCCGCGCGACAGCCCGTTGATCATGACGCCCAGGATGTTGGTGCCGACACTTTGGAGCACGTCGCGGGCAAAAACGCTGACCTTCCGGGTCGATTTCTCGGCACGGACGACGAAAATGGTTGCGTCGCAGACGGCGCCGAGAATGCGGGAGTCGGTCACGGGCATCACGGGGGGCGAATCGACGACGACGTGATCGTAACGCTTTCCCAATTCCTGCAGAAGGTCGGCAAATGCCTGGCTGTTGAGCAACTCGGCAGGATGCGAAGGAGCCGGGCCGCAGGGAAGCAGATCCACCCCCTTGATGCTGGTGTGCTGGATCACCTGGTCCAGTGTCGCCGTTCCGGCCAAAACGTTGGTGGAACCGATCGCGTTCTGCAGTTCGAAAATGCGATGTTGATTCGGACGGCGGTAGTCCCCGTCGAGCACCAGGGTCTTCTGGCCCGCCTGAGCCATGACGATTGCCAGGTTACTGGCAGCCGTTGACTTTCCGTCACCGGGGAGCGGCGACGTGACCAGCAGGGTCTTGGCCTGTGAATCGGGCATCCCGAAGTAAATCGCCGTGCGAATGGCGCGGCAGGCTTCGGCGAAATCGGACACCGGCATCAGGTGCGACTTTTGCCCGCGCACGTTGATCGGCTCGCGACCGGTGATCTGCGGAACAGCGCCCAGAATCGGGAGATTCAAACTATTTCCGACGTCCTCGGCGGAGCGGAAGCGCTGATCCATCCAGCCGTTGAGGAACGCCAAGCCTAAGCCGAGACTCAGACCGAGCAACAGCGCGATGCCAACCGTCTTGGGCTTCTGGGGCTTGCTGGGGCTGATCGGAGGTCGGCCGACCTCGAGAACCGAAACGTTCGTCATGCTGTCCCCGTCGGCGCTGATGTGAATCTCCTTCATGCGCGAGTCGAGGGCGTTGCAGAGGGCTTCGGCGCGGTTGAAGTCGGCTGTGAGCAGTTGATACGCCGCCGCCTTATTATTGCCGGCGATTGCGCGATCGTGCTGCGCGGTGTAGCTTTTCCCAAACGAATCTTCCAGAGAATCCACCTTGGCCTTGGCGAGCCGCCAACGTTCTTCGGTAGCTCCCAGATACGACTCCGCGAAGCTCTTTTCAATGGCAGTCATCCCAACCGCCCGGTCACGGCTCGCGTTGACTCCCAAGGCGTTGAGCTGATCCTCCACGCGGGACAGTTGCCGTTGGACCCGCTTCACGTCGGGATGATCGGGAAGCAATTTCATCTCCAGATCGTCGAGCTGCGATTGCAGCGCGTTCCAAGTGGCCCGGAGCTGCGCCTCCTCGGGAGTCATCGAACCCGCTCCGCCGCTCACTCCGTTATTAATTGCCTGGGCACCGATCAACTGGCGCAGCTTGACTGGATCGGCGAGGTCTTGTTTTGCCAACTCGTAGTTGGCTTGCGCCTCGGCTTCGCTCAACTGCGCGCTGGTGAGCGCCGCGTTGATGCTGGTGAGCTGCTGGACTTCCACGTTCGTGGCGGTATCGCCGCGATCGTCGAGCTGAACGTCGCTATTCGCCTTGCGGAAATCCAACATCGCCTGCATTTTCTGGTCGCGTTCCTGTTCCCGATCGTGAAACTCATTATCGAGGATTTTCAGGACTTCGGCTGCCGTCGACTTTCTGGCGTTGGCGTTGTACTTCTGATACGCATCGACGATCGCATTGACCGCTTCGGCGGCGTCGTCGGGCGAGGGAGATTCGAACGACACCGTGATAATGTCGTTCATCTTCCCCAACTCAACCGACAGGCCACCCTTGAGGACGCCTACGGGGCTGTCGCTCGACTCAAAGGTCCGCACATGCCGAGTGCGGAGCTGATCTGCCGCAAGGTTGAGAATCGCACTGGACTTGAGCACCTCGGTTTGCGTGGCCAAGTAGTACATGGCCTGCCCGTCTCCGCCAAGCTCGGAAATCCCATCGTTATTCATGATCTTGGGGCCGCTCTGAGCAACGTACATGGACGAACTGCTGCTGTAGAGAGGGGTGGTGCTCTGCAGATAGAGGACAGCTGCACCAATCGCCACCACCATTGACGCAGCAATGATCCATCGGCCGCGCCAGAAGATTTCCAGCAATTCGCCCTTATTTCCGCTGGCGTCTCCCCCGCCGGGCAGGGGTTGCCCGCCTTGCTGCTGGGGCAGTTCTCCCGCTTCACGAAGCTTACCGGGAAAAATGGACTCGCTTGTGTTTGTGTTGGCCGTTCCGAACGTATCCACGCTGAACCTCCAAAATGCTCTGCTTCAGACTTGTAATGCCCCAAATCCAATGAAAGCAGTTGTCATCAAAAAATAACGCGCGATTCGATTGGAATTACGTCAATCGGGCTGAGAAGTGCGAAAATTCCTGAAATAGAATTGGCTCGGAGGCCATGATGAACTCCGAGCCAATTCGTTTAGTCTAGCAACGCCGACAAGCAGCAGCATCGCTCAGTGTGCACGGTACCGGGCAACATTACTGATTGAGGCTAGCGGCCGGCGGTGGAGTGCCCGTGGTGATTACCGTCTTCGCCGACACCCGTTTCGTAAGACACAGCAGTGCTGCACCAGCGACCAACACCACGATGGCAATTCTTGTTTTCATTAGTACTATCTCCAAAGTAACAGTTAAGATCGGCAAACAATCACATCAACTTGACTATCCGACAGAAAGGGGGCGGCGATTGCGACGCAGACCAAAAAGCACGCCTCCGACGCAGAGCGCCGCCAAGCTCGTTGGCTCGGGGACAGACTCAGTGACCGAAAATCCGCTAAACGTAACGCTCGTCAGAGTGTCGGGAGCTGTGTCGCTCCCATTCCCATCCACGGCTATGCCCCCGAACATTTCCGCTAAGGAAAAAGAGGACGCACTGACGAGGGGAACGCCCTGACTGGTGCCGTCCACCAACGCGTTGTTCACCAGATAATTCAAAGAGACCTCTCCACCCGAGAACGTGGCGTCGATTTCGAGTTTAATACTAGATCCTGCAGCAAAATTGGCGACCAACCCGTTTGCTTCGTAATCGTCGTCCGCTGTGTCCCAGACATCTCCGTTTCCCGCGCTCACTACGAGTGAAGCAATCGGCACGGTACTTCCGTTGCCCAGTACGTTCAACCCGAACACTGGCCCCTCACTGTTGCCCGTCGAGGTGGTGTAGGTGGCCGGAAGCGTAACAGTGACGACACTATCCACCGTAAACGGGGCCGCTGACGAGTAGGCAATATTGTTGGGGCCAACGGCGAAATTATCGCCAGTTTCCCGGGACATGGTCAGATAACCCGGGTTATTCGAACCTGGGTTGGTAATGGTGGCCGAGGAATCACCACCGTTCCCACTCTCCTGTAGGCTGTCCTGACCATCAGCATTGTTGGTGCCGGTGGTGAAGGTGCTGGACGTAGGACTGCTGTTGTAATCGTAGTAGCTGTCGAAGTTGGTGTTGTAAAGCGTACTTGCCGACGCACTCTTCGCCGACAGCGATCCGGCAACAACCGCCGCTGCGATCAGAGCCACGCGACGAACTTTACGATGAATCCCAAGCATTACCGCCTCCTGAAATCGCGAGCCAAGCTCGCTGAAACTGTGCATTTTCGAACCCGACCGATTGATAAAGCCAGCCCGCAGGCAAGTTTTATTTAGAGCCACACAACGAGCGAGGGTTCAACGACCCACGTCCTAGGCTCCCACAGCCCTATTCGCCTTAGAGTAACCGACGACACAAAGAATGCAAGAAAAAAGATGAGAAAAATTTTGCGATTTCTTTCTGCCGTGATCGCCACAAAGCGGTGGGCATATATTGGCCATTATTACTCATAATTGATGAAGACTAAAATATTATCGCATTATTATGGGGTGCTTCCGGACGAAACGCCGGACGGAAACAGCCGAGCCCGCAACTGATCCCGAAGTTCGCCGGACCGTGCTAAGTGATACTTGCAGAGTTCCCATTTTGCCTCGCCGGCATAAAGCGTTGCCAGCAGCGCATGTGCTGTATCATTCAGAGGTTCGGCCTGCACGACCTGGAGAAGGTTCTGCTCGGCGCGATCCACCATTGCGGGGGTGCGCGACGGCGCCGCAAGCAGTTGTTGCGCCAGGAACAACCGCGCGGGCGGGTAACCCGGCCCATCGGCCGGGGTCAATCGAGCAAGCAATTCCGCAGCTTCGTGTTGTCTGCCGGCGCCGTTGAGGCTCAGCGCCAGCTTGAAGTCATTTCCCGGATCTGCCGGCCCGTCGGCGGCCAATCGCTGGTAGCAGACACTAGCCAACTGATAGTCGTGAACCGCCAGTGCGCGATCCGCCTGCTCCTGGTACCAGGGGAGAACGTCCGCCGGTGAACGCGTTGCCAGGATCCCCGCCAGTGCGACGCTTGTCGCCAGCGCCAGCAGCGCCGGTGCGGCCGCCAGCCATCGCCACCCTGTAAATTCAGTTGGTGCAACGCTTTCCACGCGTCTTGCACGAGGCCGAACGGCGGGAGGAACTGGCGCATTCGAGTCGCTCATCGTGCCGCCTCCACCTGGGTGACCAGCTGGCTGACGAATTGCTCGCGGGCGGCGAGGAACATCTGCTTGATTTGAGCTCGCTCCTCATTGTTCGTCGGGGCGAATCCCTGCATCAGCACCTGAACCTGATAAGCCTGCGGAGCCTTGGCATTCTGATACGCGATCGTCAGGTCGAGCTTCAGCGAATGCAAATTCGAGATGTCGTCAGCGCCCAGCCAATGTCCCTGCTCGTCACAGCAACCGTAGAGCAGATAGGCAAACGCGGGCGAAGGCCGCTGCATCTGCAACTCGGTGTAGAGGCCAAGTGCGCCGGCCGTGTCGCGCTCCCCGCGCCGCGTGCCGCCGGTAATCTGCCAGCCCGAGGCGAGGTAACAGGTCGACAACTCGTGATACCCGGGAAATGGGTAGTCGAAGGCAACCAGTACGCTGCGGCCACCTTTTCGATAGGTCCAGATGGATGAATGCTGCCCGAGCACTTCGGGCCGGCCGATAATCTGCTCGCTCCCGTCAACGCGTTCCCAGCCGGCCAGCGTCGCCGGCAGGTTAAATTGAGCGGAGTCCGCGAGACTTGAGGCTCGCCACAACCCCCCCACACGATACTGTGCGACGATCCCCAGTATCACAAATGCCCCGGCGATTCCCCAGCCGAGCAATATCGGCCCGCGTCCCGTCCACGCGCGCGGATGACCTATCCACGTACCCCGCCGCGACGGGGGCGTCGCGGACCAACTCGCGGCCGACTGAGAGGCTTTTTCTTCATTACCCCCTCTCCCGGTACCCCGGGAGAGGGGGTGGTCCTTCGGAGATTCTGAAACAGCCTCTGAGGAGAGTGCACGCGCTCCGGGCGCAGAATCAGCAGGAACTGATCGAGACTCGCGGCCAATGCGATGCAGATGATGAACAGCGCCAGTCCCAGCAATTCGTGGGCGGACCCGCCCAGGATGTCGATTTTCCACGCCACGATCAGATACGCCCCGATCGCGATCCGCAGGACGTTCGCCCACACCACAAAAATAATGGAGCAGAGCGTGAGTATCACGATGCGCCAGGCGGGCCTGTGCCAGTAAAAACCGAGCATCAGCGTCACCGCGACTACAGCCATGAGCGAGTGAATGCCGCTGCAGGCATCTTCCACCCCCAGGCGGTGGCCCATGACATTAATAAGAGTCCCGGTATTAACATGGGGAATTTTCACGAGGTCGAGAACCTGCCCGCTGGCCCAGACGGCCCATTGGCGCAGGGTGAGCGCGATCGCTTCATCCTTACGGCCCGGCGGAGGAATGATGGTCAAGAGCAGCACCAGCGCCGGTACCATTGCGCGGAGGAGCTTTGATCCGCCGATCCAGCAGACGCACCCCGCCAGAGCGAGCCACGCCGAGACTCCGCCAAGCCAGCGGACGAGCAGGACAACTCCCGCCGCGAGGAGCACAAACGCCACCGCAAGGAAAAGTGCTCCGATCTGTCGAGATAACCTGCTGGGCTCCAGGGTGGGTCCGTCGCGGAGGCGGTCCCATGCCAAATAGGCTGCGCCAAGCAGAATCAGCGGGAAAAAGCCAAATTGCGGACGTGTCCACAGATCGGAAAAGTACTTGATCAGCAGCGGCAGTTCGCCGAGCAGAACCAGCGCCATCAGGATGACCCCGTCCCGGGGCAGGCGCATGCGGCGGTCAGGCGGGCGGCCGGCTGTGCCTGACGCGGGGGGAGGGAATATGCCAGTGGTGGCACTCATGATCG
>Ga0302325_10008255_pt1 | contig 22913 bp, 14 predicted proteins | sample Palsa_T0_2_FD_201948 | JGI IMG/M metagenome (GOLD analysis project Ga0302325, IMG submission 201948) | Peat permafrost microbial communities from Stordalen Mire near Abisko, Sweden - Palsa_T0_2 | ecosystem: Environmental > Terrestrial > Soil > Palsa > Peat permafrost | place: Sweden: Abisko... | reverse complement strand
ACACCAGACGCGCCCCGCGGTCCAGCAACTCCTGTGGATACTTCCTCGCTCTTGGCATGCTCGGTGACTTCTCCCTCCGCCAGGAAAAACCTGGCATCGAAGTCTCCGTCAAACCCAGGACGGCTCAGGAGGGCACGGAGCGGGCCGTTTGGGCGGACGACCGGGGCGGGCACGAAGTTGTCGCGATCGGCAAAGCTGCTTTCGGGGGCCGCGGCGCCGGCGGCTTCACCGAAATGGTGGCGGGGGCGGCGGGGCGGGGGGCGGCGGGATACCGAAGCGGTATGGCGGCGGCCGCGATTTGGGGCGGCCCCTTTCAAAAAACAACAACCGGGATGGGGATTTCTTAGGTAGGGTGAAGTGTTATGAGGTTTTCGAGAGATGTTGTGTATGGATAGGACACAGAGGTTGGCTGTTGTTGGAGCTGTTGTTGGAGCTGTTGTTAAGTGAGCTCCTGTCTCGAGTTCCAACTGCCCTGAGGTAGGAGTCCTCCCTTGCCCTGTTGCTCCTCTCCTTACTGTCTCTGAGTGTGCCAACCCAACGTCTATTTAGAGGTATGAAGTCCCTCCGGGAGATTCGAATGATGGTGATTGAAGATGATTGAAGATGATTGATGACTCTGCCGAGGGGTGAGAGCTCTGCCGAGGGGTGTGCCGAGGGGTGTACCGAGGGGTGCACGCGTTTTTCGGCTGCATCGCGTACGTGCGTGAGGGCTCCCGGAGTTTGTCGGGGAAGCCTGTCGAGTTTTGGAAGTTTCGTGAGGGCCGGTTGGCGAGGAGGTTTGCGAGTTCAGTGTGCCCAACATCAGGCAGACGCGGACTATGCCGATCTTGGCTCCGCGTCTGCCCCCAAGGGTTCGTGAGGTTTGCAGCATTTAGCAAATGGGCACTGTGGTGATTGATGTCCCCACCCACCCCTAGTGCTCGTCTGCTGAACGAGAGGGGTTCTCCCCTTCGAGCCGGAGATCTGTTGAGCGGACAGATGACGGCTAGTGGCGATTTTTTGAAACCTTTGACCGATTGGTACCCTCTCTAACGAGAGGCTTCATCACCGGCACCAACCCCTACGGGTTACCCCCACCTTTGAAACCTTTGCCGATCGGGGCCCTCGCTTTGAATTGATCTTCACCGGCCCCGATCGCTGGAGTAAACCCCAGCGCACCATCCATCTAATTGTCCGACGTCCGCGGAGAGCTCTATGGAGTATGACGACCCCTCCCGGGAGGGTGTGCCCACTCCAGCGAACGTAGTTGTGAGCGTCTTCGAAAAGAGCTCATAGCGGCGGAGGACCTGGAGCGAGCGGAGGCGAGCGGTTACCAGAACCCCAAAAGCCCTTTCAACGATCCGTGATGCGGCCCGGTCTCCAGAACTACGAAAAAATATCCTCGCTAGAGGATGGAGTTAGCGCTGAATGCGGGTGGGGGTTATGAGCTGGTCGACATCAACTCAGCGCAGCCCGCCGCCACGCTCCGGCCGCCTCGCCACGCTCCAGCCACGCCGCCTCACGCCGCCTCACGCCCTCATCGCCACCGCCGCGCTCTTTGCGAGAACCAACGCGGTCTAGCCTCCGACGATCCTTCAGCGGTGCGGCGCGTGACGCACTCCTTCCTATTAGCGCCAGGCTCCGAATGGGGTGGGACGACCGTGTCCCACCCCCACCTCACCGTCAGAGCCTGTCGCCGCTAGGCCTTCAACTCGGTCGATTTCGTGAAGACCATCGTGATCTGTTTCGAGCCGACCTTGAACGTGGAGTGGGTCTTGGTTCCGCCCCAGTTGTCTTCGAGGTTGTGGATCGCTTCTTCGCCTTCGAAGTGCGTCAGTTCCTGTTTGCCTCCGAGCGTGTTGTAGGCCAGCGCGAACGTTTTCGTTTCGCGGTTGACGGGCGTGATGCCGCCGATGATCGACCCGACGATTTCCTGGGTGCCGAAGAACGAACCGTGACAGTCGGCGACGACGCTGCCGGAAGTCGGCGAGAGGAGCAGCCCGACGGTTTTGCTTTCTTTGCTGATGTAGCCGATGCGACCGTGCAGGCTTGTCAGCGTGAGGTCGTCTTCGCCGTTTTCGCAGCCGTAGGTCTTGTTGGTCCCTTCGATTCCGGTGAAGACGATGCTGACGCCACTGACTTCTTTGGCGCCCGTGAGGGTGCCGCTGATGGAGCCGGCTCTGGCACTCCAGTCGATGCCTTCGATGAGGAACGTGGTGCCACCCATTTCGCCTTTGAACGTGTTGGGGAAACCCCCGGTGAATTCGGGGTCGGCCGCGAACGCGGACGCGCAGACAACGGCTCCAAGCGCGAGCACCGCTATGAGCGCGACAAGCGCGCTCTTGAATGTAGATCTCATGAGTTGAGACTCCTTTGTATCGGTCCGGCGCCGGGGCGCCGTCTCTTCCAAAGGGACACCCCAGCGCCGGTCTTTTGCTTATCTCTGACACCCTATGCCGGGGTCGGACGGCCCGTCAAGATTGCACAGCGGACAGGCTTCCCTTTATGCCTGTGAACACCCTATGCAGAATTATTTTGTAATCAATTAAATTCGATCCTTCTCACTGCGCAGGGCCCGCGCGGCCAGCTCGCCCGCGGCGGTCAACCGCCATGCGTTGGGATGCCCGGGACGCCCCGTGCGCTTGGCGAGCAGCCCCGTGCGCCGCAATCGCGCGAGCAGTGCCGAGGCCTGACCCGGGTGCGAGACGCCGATCCCGGCCGCGACCTCGCTGTTGCTGGGCTCATGCCCCCGCTCGTTCTGTGCGGCGACATACAGCAGGCACTGCCGCGCGCGATGCGCGCCCGGGTTGCGCAGCTGCGCCGGCACCGCCGCGGCCGCGGACTCGGCGGCCGGCGCCTCCGAGTCCGACGCGGTCGCCGCGGCATGCCGAGCGCGCTCCGCGAGCATCTCGCACGCGAGCTCCTCGCCCCGCTGCACTTCCCGCGCGACCTCGGCCTCGTCCATGAACGGCGCGACGACGATCCCCATCAACGGCCCGAGCAGCTCGAGCAACGCTCGCCGCTTGCCCCCGGCCCGCCCACTCCCGGTCAAGCGCGCATTGACGATCCCTACCACCGACGCATAGGCGCCCTCCGCCGCCAGCGGCGAGGGATGGGAGAACTCGCCGATCTGCGCCACAACCAGCGCGCTGAACGCCTGCAGGATCCGCTCGCGATGCTCACGCACCACCGGAGCGGCGGTCCCCAGCTCCACGAGGCACACCTGGGCAAGGGCAGGATCTTCGTCGAAGAACGCAAGCATCTCCGCGAGCGCCCGGCGCATGCCCTCCTGCCAGGGGCCCTTCCGCGCAAACGCCCCGGCCACCAGCGGCGCCGCCCGCGCAAGCGCGCCGTCGAGCACCGCGACCAGGCACTCTTCCAGGCCGTCGAAGCACGTATAGAACGTGCGGCTGGACACCCGCGCCCTCGCGCACACCAACCCCACCGACGCGCCCGCCACGCCGTGCTCGGCGACGACCTCCACGACCGCCGCCAGGATTCGCGCGCGCTGCGCCTCCGCGACCCCGCCATTTGCCGATCGCGCATTTTGTGACGTGTCAAGTGACACGTCGCCATCCTTCTACCATCTGTTATGATTTTTCCCTGTATCGGTCTGATGCCGGGGCGCCGTCTCTTTCAAAAAGGACGCTCCGGCATCGGTCTATTAACACGGCTCATCGGCGCCAAAAGACGCTCGCGGCCGCCGGGATTGCACCGAGTCAGCCACGCCGAGGGAATCTCTACCGGAACCCGGCCGCGTTATCTATCCCCCACCGGGTGATCTTCGGGTTAGAAAAGCGGGTGATCTTTTGGGCTGAGCGCCTGTGCGTCGCGGCGAGCGAAATTATTCGTCCGCGCGCCCCCACGCGGCGTCGCGATCGCCGTCCTGCTGAGCTACCGCCTGCCCGCCTTCCCGTGCGCCCTCCGCTGCACGAGCTGCACATCCTCCGTGAGCGTCTGAGTCGGGCCGGGAGCGGACTTCAGCACCGTCAGGCTGGCGCTCAGCCGCCCATGAGCCGCACCGAGCAGCGCGCGGCCGACCGCGTTGAGCTTGAGCTCGATGGTTGCTGTCTTGCCTGCTGGAATGAAGAAGGTCGCCGTCCCGAGGGTCTCCGTCTTAGTCTTCGTCTTGGGCGTCGTCCGCTTGCCCTTCTCGAGCAGGATCTTCACCGCCAGGCGCAGCTCCGTCAAGGTCAGCTTGCCGGCGCACATGCCTGTGCCAGTGCAGCTCAGCTTGACCTCCGCCTCGCCGTTGCCCTGCACCGTGATCGTGGACCCGTCCAGCGACACGTTGCCTGTGAGGGGACTGCTGCAGCTTCTTCCGCTTTCTTTTTACTGGCTGCCGCGGCTTCTTCTTCTTGTTTCTTCCTGGCGGCCGCCTGTTCTTCCGCGAGGGATGGCAGGACAGTGAGCGTGCGTGCGGGTGTCGTGAACGTGACCGGTGGTTCTTCGCAGTCCTTCAGGGTGCGTGCGAACGAGGCATCCCAGTAAATCGTGCGGGGTGTGGCGGCCGCCTTGGTCGAGGTGAACGTGTATGTGGAGGTCCCCGGTTGCAACGTACCCGGACCGCTGTCGATGTCGGGACTGGAGAGCAGCGCCGGCGACGATGCCACACTGAACGTCAATGGCGATCCGACGCCCGATTCCCCCGAGAAGGTGACTGCCGTGCCCGCCGTCACGGTAGCGCCTTCGGACGGACCCAACAGCATGGTGTCTTTCTCCACGAGTTCATTCGACTGCTTTTCATTGGCGCACACAACCGGCGGCGGGAACCCATATTCCAACGCCTGCGCCGGTACGACGGTGACCATCATCGCGCAGCCCAGCGCGCCGAGAGCCACAAGCAGCCACGATCGTCGGGGCATCCTACAACCCCGCCTGCACACGCCCGCAGTCCGAGATCGCGTAACCCGGCTCGCAATATGTCTGGGCCGTCCACTTCAGCTTGAATTCATGAAGGAAGCGTTTCATCGCACGCAACTGGCTGCGTGCGCCATGATGGTGGGCTGTTACCCGCTTCTCGATTCTCTCCGAGGTTAGGTTTAACCGAACACGGAGCAACAGATCCGCAACGGTCTCCCCGGATTGCTTGAGGAACGCAGTGAACCCCTTCAACTTGGGAAACTGCGCGGCGCGAATACGGTCGAAGGAATGGCGTACCTCGCCTTCGGAGACATGCACATCGAGTTCAGCCGCCTCTCCGAGTACCCAATCGGAGGAGATCAGAAACCCCATCACCTCGCTTGTCACCCCGGCCGCCGACGGGGGATGCTTGCCACCCGACCTGCGCGCGATATCGGCCCAATGCGAAAAGGTCGCTCCCGTGATCGACTGCACCCCGACACACGCGACGACCTGTTCCGGCGCCGGGCTGAGCAACTCGATCGAGGGCGTCGGGCTCGATGGTGCACCTACAGGGGACGTAGCCGGTGGCGGACACGTCGCGACTGGAGCCGGCGGCTGGGCATCAGCCGTTGCGACGAGTAGGCTGACAAACACCAGGGTCATCGCCCCCAGAGTCCATCGACACTGCCTGCTCAGTCCCCCTGCTTCAAACACCTCTATACCCTACCCGATCAAAGGGATCCACGGGCCCCGTGTGGCACGCATCGTTCAGGTGTCACTCGTCGGCAGGCACGATCGAATATTGGCACCCGACAGGTCCTATTGAGATCGGTCGCGTCGATCTATGAGTTGGTCACTACGGTCAGTACGGGCCACGGTGCAGCGCAGACTTAAGGTACATCTCGAGCGCGTTTCGTGCCGCGTCGAGCATCTGTGTGATGGCGGGTGAGCTCTCGCCGTCGAATCGCTTGAGCAGCGCCCTTAACGTCCTCGCAGCGTCGGGCTTGCGATCCTGATACTCGAGGACCATGGCCTCAGTCAGCAGTACCCAGGCCAGCCGCTCGCGATCCTGTGGCTCCTCGGCTGACCACAGTCGCGTCGCCTCCTCATCAAACTCATCCACGGCTTCGTTGCCGTACTGGCTGACCATCGCCTCGAACGGCCGCATCGCGTGTCTTCGGCCGAGCCGCTTCAGCGTCGCCGACTTCGTCGCCAGTGCCAGCGCGAGAACCCTTCGCGGCTCCATATCGGCGGATCCGTCGAGCGCGTCGATCACGGTGTCCAGGACTTCGAGCGCCTCGTCCGCGGAGCCTTGGTCCAGCAACGCGTCTGCCTGTGTGACCAGAGCCTTTGCCGACAGAGCGACTCGCTCGGGATCGACCGCGCTTCGCAGATCACCGACCAACCCATAATCGCTAGCACTCATCGTGAGCAGAGTCTGGCAGAATCGTACCAGCGCCATTGCTCCCTCTATGATTTCCAGTTCTCCCATGCGCGCCCGGCCTGGACACCGACGCCGCCTCGTGCTCGCGGCCGTCGTGCTCACCGTTCTCGCCGCCGTGCTCGCCCTGGTGTTGAGCGCATTGCTCGGAGCAGGACGCTCCAGCTGGTCGTTCGGGCCGTTTGCCGGCTATACGTGGCGTGGACACGTCACATCGGTGAGCGCGTCCTGGACGGTTCCCAGCGTAACCGAAGGATCGCGCTGCGCCGAGGCCGCTACATGGATCGGAGCAGCCGCACGCGACAACCCGAGCTCTTTCGTTCAGATCGGTACCAATGAGCGGCGGTGCTACGTGTCATACGAAAATCAAGTAGGCGATACGTACTTCGCCTCCTGGAGCGACGTCGCCCACGACGAACAGACGCAACCCTTGTTCCCCGTCAACGCCGGCGACGACCTGAAGGCAAGGCTCGCATTCACCCGAGGACGATCGACGCTGACGATCGCCGACACCACCACCGGCGCGCACGCGCGCTTCTCCATCAGTACGCCCGGCGATGCCGCGATAAACGAAGCCGAGTGGATTCAGGAGGACGTCACGAACAGCACGCTCAACCGCCTATACCCCTACCCGCATCTGACCACAGTTGGCTTGGATCACCTCGAGATCAACTCGCAGGCGCCCGCCTATCCCGATCTGTACTCCTCATGGATGTCCGTAGGCAACACGAACTTGGCGCCAACTCCGCTGTACCACGACTCCTTCACCATAAGAGAAGTGAAGGTGAGCGAGTACGGCGCGCAATATCTGCGCATCGCCATACCGGAGGACACCGCCACGAACAAATTCATTGCGCAACTCGGCAGATGGACGGCAGACACACCACGCTCCCAAATCGACACATCACGCTCGCGCTACGCGATAGCCCTCCGCGACAACATCAGCGCGTTCACCAGCGCCCGATGGCCGGCACAGACACAAGACCTGGTCGACTCACTGACAGACAAGATACGCCTTCTCCTTGATCACACCCAATCCCCGATCCCCACACCTTCAGCTGGGATTGCAATATGGAGATCAATATGGAAACGCGACGCACAAGCCGTCGGCAGCGTTGCTCACACACTCACGCGAGAGCTAGACCTACCCCAGATCAGGCCCATACCGCGATAATTAGCAGGACAGAAACACTACCACCCTGGTGTCAACGAACGAATGGCTTTGCCTGCATACTTCACAGCGATCACTCGCCATCCTCCTCTTCTGGGGTCTCGTCCGGTTTCCACGGCTCGGCTTCTTGGTCGCCATCAGACGCACAGTAGAAGTTTCCCTCTACATCTACGCTCGGGTGCGCTCCATCGGGGCACACAGCCGGCGCGGGCTCTGGGCGTGCTTCAGGTTCCTGTTTGTGATGCCGGTTACGATACCACCCGGGCCGGTGTTTACGACATGGTTCTTGCCTGACGTCAAGTATATGTGCTCCTTTCGCGTCACGCGTTCCTTCCGTGCCTGAGCCACAGCGTTCCCCGGGAGTATGATATTCGCCGCCGCTTTCTTCGTCTTCGAATGGCAGACGGACCGCGTCTTCGGCGTGAGATTCACCACTGTAGTCCACCTCAGTCACGAACCCTGGCCCGAAGCTTTCTTCTTGTTCGGCTTGCTCTTCTTGATGGTAGCTGGCGTTTTCATATTCTTCTTCTTCGTATTCTTCTTCGTATTCTTCTTCACCTCCGCCTCCGTATTGGGGGCCTGCTGCGGCCTCGGCGGCTTCTTCTGCTTCTCGGGCCTTGCGTTCGGCCGCGGCTCTGGCGGCAGCGTTGATGGCGGCCTGTTCGGCGGCGGCTTCCGAGGCCATCTGTTTGGTGCCGTTGATGAGTGCTTGGGAGGGGCCGCCGAGGGTGTATTCGCCGCTCGGGTCTGAGGTATTGACAGGGTCCCCGAAGGTGTACGTGTAGGCGTTGGCGGAGCCGCCTGGCCTGGGGTCGGGCTGCAGGAAGCGCCCGAGCTCGGGTACGTAGGAGCGGGCGCCCATGTCGAGGACCCCCGACGGCAGTTCGGTTGGGATCTCATCGGCGCCGAGCCAGGAGTACTTCGGTGGGAGGCTGGTCGTGGGCACTCCGAACTCGCTGGTGTCCGCGGTCGAGGCGAGACTGGTCGCGGTTTCTGACAGGTACGCAGTCGCGTTGATGTCGCCGTGCAGGTTCGTCAACTGCAGCACGGGAGCTTCGGTGTTGCTCTGGGTCGCCGCGAAGCCGCTGATGCCGGAGATGTTGCGCGTGGTTTCGCCCGCGGTGTTCACCGTCCACGCGGGGGTGCTGCCCGGTCCGGCGTAGTGGTTGGTGACGGTTTCGGTGCGTTTGCCGGTGGCGACCGTTTCGGTCGTCCTGCCATCCGGGTCAAGGTTGTAGCCGATCGTTTGGCCGTTCTGGGTCTCGCTTGCCAATTGATTGTCAGTATAGAAGCCGCTGGCGAGTTCCGAGCCGCCAGCGTCTGAGGATGGGAGGTTGGTGATGTTACCGAATTCGCTATATCTCGTACCTGTATCAGTAAGGCGGTCGGCTGTGTCGTAGGTATGTTTTTCTTCAGCACCTTTTTCGGTCGCGCATTTCCCTTCGGTACCCGGTTCATATGTCTTGAGGCTCGTGCGGTTGGTGTCTTCGTCATAGGCGTACACCCTCGTCGTGCAGCCTTTCCCGGCGGGCGTGTTCTGCACCTGGGTCAACCTGCCGGCGGCGTCGTATGTATATGCTTGATGAGACAGCGTGCTCGTCTGTTCAAGCCACTGCCCGTGAATCGACGGTACGATGGCGTCGCTGAACCACACGCATTTTTCGGTGCAATGCGTGGTCTTAAGGTCTTCCTGGGATGTCACCTCGCCGGCCGCGCTATGTGTGTACTTCACTTCCATACCGTTGGGCAGGCCTTCGGAGGTCATGTTCCCTTCGACGTCGTACGTCGCCGTGAAGTTCAGTTTGGTCGTGCCGTATTCGTTGAGCAGTTCCTTGAGCAGCCCGGTCGTTTCGTTGTACGTGAGTGTTTCCGCGCCTTTGCCGTCGTTTACACGTCGCAGACGCCCGCCCAGTTCTTTTTCGCCTTTGTAGCTGCCCTCGCCTTCATATTCATATGTGGTCGTGGCTTCGTCCGCGTCGGTGTAGCTGGTGAGCTCGCCGAGGGTGTTGTAGACGTATGTGATCGTCTTTGGTTTGCCTTCGGTGCAAGCTTTGCCTTCGTTTGAGCATTGCTTGACCAACGCGCCAGTTTCAGCGCTGTATTCGTCGGTGACCGTCGGCAGCGCGGTGCCCACCGTGGAGCTGATCGCACTCGTCTCCAGGCGCCCGGCCGCGTCGTATGTCGCGGTCTTCGTGCGTTTCGTCGTACCGACGGTTTCAGTGCTCGTCAGTGGCTCATCCCAGATGTTGTACGTAACAGTCGTGACCGGCAGGTTCGGCACCCCGCTCGTTTCCGGCTGTTTGGCGGGCTGTGTCTGGCACGGCAGCTCCGCCCATTCGGGGTGTTCTCCACAGCCCGGATATTTCGAGTTCGCAGCGGTCGTGTAGTAGATAGTCTGTGTGTCGTGCGCGCTGTTTTCGCCGGGACTTGCAGGCATTCGCGTTTCGATCACATTACCCGTCGACGCTTCATACAGCGTCGTGTGCGTCAGTTTCAACCCGCTCGGTTCGGTCGTCACGGATGTCGGCTTGCGCAGTTTCCAGCCAAGGTTCGACTGGCCGGAGTACGAGGTCGTGGTGGTGCGCACTTCTTCTTCTTTGCCCGAGTACTGCGCCCCCTCAGTCACCTTCGTAACCAGACGGTATGGGCCGCCTTCGCTGGGAGCGCCTTCTTCGTAGGTGTACTGCTGATGGTCGCGCGCTTCGACTTTGGCCCCACTTGCGAGCTTGATTGTATGTTGCGGGCCGAGCGTGCTCTGCAGCTCCGTGCCTTCGCTGTTGTACGTACTCTCGCTGTCGAGCAGTTTCGACACTTCGGCGGATTTGCTGCCTTCTTTGAGCGCCGCCGCGCGGTTGTCGGAGTCTAGCGTGCGCACCACGTCATCGGTCGAGTTGTATTCGCTCGTGGAGATCGCGCCGCCGGGCGAGGCCACGTTGACCGTGCGCCCGTGGTTGTCGAGATAGAAAACGGTGGCGCGCCTGTAGTCGCTCGCGGGCGTGGCCTGGGGCTCGTCGGGAGGGAAGATCGCCGTAGCTTCGCTCGGGTCGTCTTTCTGACCCCATTTTTCGACTTCCGCGCCAGTCATCGTGTACGGCGTGCCAGACCCTGACAGACTGACGCCGTACTCGACCGTCGCTCCGGGCGCTGGCGGGAGCGCTTCGGCTGATTCCACTTTCGAGATGACCTGCCAGTGCTGCAAACGATTGTTATCGGTATCACTGACCCACAGGTTGCCTTTGGAGTCGATGGCGATGCCCTCCGGATCCTCGAACTGCCCGGGCCCTTCGCCCACGCTACCGAACTTCGTCTCGTATTCGCCTTTTTCGTTGAACTCCTCCACACGATTGTTTCCCTCATCGGCCACCCACACGTTCCCTGCGGAGTCGATTGCTATGCCCGCCGGCCAATTGAACTGGCCGTTCCCTTCACCAAAAGTCCCGAATGCTTTGAGAAATTCTCCTTTTTCGTTGAACTCCTGGATGCGATCGTTAGAGGTATCGGCGACCCACACGTTCCCTTTTGAATCTATCGCTATGCCTTTTGGTCCCTCGAACTGACCATCGCCTTCACCTTTGGAGCCAAACGTTTTCAGAAATTCACCTTTTTCGTTGAACTCTTGAACGCGGTGGTTTTCAGTGTCGGTGACCCACACGTTTCCTTTTGCGTCGACCGCGATACCGTTCGGAAATCTGAACTGCCCATTACCACTTCCTTCTGAGCCGAACTGCGACACGTATTCACCGAATTCCGTGACCTTCTCGATTCGCTGGTTGTCAGTGTCCGCTATCCAGAGATCCTCATTTTTAGTATTGGAAGCAATGGCGCCCGGCTCAGAAAACTGGTCGTCGCCCGAACCCTCCGTACCGAACCTCCGCAGGAATTCGCCATTTTCATGGAACCCATCGACCATATCGTCTGTACTGTGTTCCTCGATGTTTAGGTTGACGGCCCACGCGTTTCCGTTCAGTCCTATCGTCACACCAGAGGGCCAGCGTAGTTCACCCGGCGTTGGACCTTGATTATCGAACTGCGTTTTGTATTCGCCTTTTTCGTTAAACTCCTCGATCCGACTGTTGTCAGTGTCCGCGACCCACACGTTTCCTTTTGAATCGATCGCTAGGTCATACGGCGTGTTCAACTGGCCGTTGCCTTCGCCTTTGGTCCCAAACTTTTTTTCGTATTCCCTTTTTTCGTTGAACTCCTCGATTCGGCTGTTAGACGTATCGGCCACCCACACGTGTTTTTCCTTGACGACTATGCCCCGCGGCTGCGCGAGGTCGCCATTGGCTTCGCCTTTTGGACCAAAGCTCTGGATAAATTCGCCTTTTTCGTTGAACTCCTGGACTCCTGTTTCTTTGAGGGTTATCGTTACCCATATATTGCCGCTGGAGTCCACAGTGAGACTGGAAGGCCGAGCAAGGGTGCCTTTAGTAGCGAACTGTTTTTGATATTCGCCTTTTTCGTTGAACTCCTGGATCCGATCATTGGCGGTGTCGGCAACCCATACGGTTCCTTTGGAGTCGACCGCAACGCCCGCGGGGGATTCGAACTGACCATTGCCCGTTCCCTCCGAGCCGAAGCTCAGCAGGTGTTCACCTCTCGAGTTGAGCTCCTGAATCCGATCGTTACCCGTATCCGAGACCCACACGTCACCTTTCGAATCGACCGCTATCCCTTTGGGATCGGAGAATTGCGCGTTACCCGTACCGGCCGACCCGATCCGCCGCACGTATTCCCCGCTTTCGTCGAGCTCCACAAGCTGGTCGTCTTCGGTATCGGCCAGCCAAACGTCTCCCGCCGAGCTGACCGCGATGGCCTCAGGAGACTTGAATCCCGGGGGTTTCCCGCCGGGGGTCGAGGATATGTACACAGGCGCCCCGTTGGCGGTGACCAGACCGGTGGTGACCGCGCTCATCGCCGCCAGAGTGTCGTCGCCGTTGATCGCCGTGACGACCGCGGCGAGGGTATGCCCGACATCGGCTTCCACAGGTATGTAGTTCGGGTTGATAGCTCCCGCGATCGGCACACATTCGCCTCTCGAGGTGCTACAGCGCTCCCACTGGTACTCGTAGGTCACCGGCTCATTGCTCCACACTCCGTTCGAGACACCCATCCTGTTGCCGACCATCGCAGTTCCGGAGAGCTTGGGCGCTTCGACATTCACAAGCGCCTGTCCGTTCCACAGCACCGCCGACGCCGGAGCCTGCGCCACTTTCAGCAGACGACTCACACCCGGTTCGCTCGGAACGCTCGCGTACGTAAACGCCCACGTCTGGAGCCCGGGGGGAGTCAGCGCCACAACGTGACCTTCCGAGTCATAGCCGTACATCGTCTTCAACACCGGTGAAATGGCCGGATTCCACTCGGCTCGCAGCCGTCCCTGCTCGTCGTAGGAATATTGCGCCACCGCGGTGGTTGTCATTTCGGATTTAGACGGTTCCCACGCGGTGAAGAAGACGCGCGTAAGGCGACCTTTGTATTCACCCCATTCACTCTCGTCTTCACCTTTTGCCGAGGTTTCTTTGGCGTATTCGAACGTCAACGCGCGGCAGCCCTTTACTAGCGTCGTACAGCTGACCCCGGCGGATACGGGCGCGAGCGCTTGCGTCGGCTCGGTGATACCACCGACGGTCTGATAGGTGTACTTCACCGTCCCCGCGACGCCCGGCTCTTCGTGAGTATGCGGTGTGAACAATGTTCCGGATCCGCCCGAGGGCAGCGTGAACGTCGTGACGGTGCCATTCTGTTCGGTCAACGTGAACACGTTCGCTTCAGCTTGCTTCAGCGTCAGGTTCACATCGCCCGTCGGTGAAACAAATTGCGTGCCTTCCTTCGCAAACACCGACTGCGCGCCGTTTGCAGCCGTCAGCAGCATGCTACCCGTCGGCAGTTTCGCGAGACTTTGTGTGCCACCCATACCCAACCCCGACCACTGCGGCCCCAGCGGACCTTCCGAACCGGCCGTAAGATGACGCGAATTGTAGCTGCGCTGCACGGTGAGCCCGCCGCCCGGCGCCGCAATCGACACATCGGTCGCGTTCAACGTGTACGCACCGGAGGTCAGATCGACCGAGCCGGGGCCCACGCCCTTCGATTCAGAGCTCTCGATCGTAAGCGGGAATTCTTCTTTCGCGACATTCCCAGTCACGTCCGTAGCCGTCATCGTGAAAATATGCCTGCCGGCCGCATATTCTTCGCCGTTGATGACCCATTCCCCGCTGGCCGTACACGGACCCGGCGAACACGAACCCCTCGGCGTCCCGACTTCTTTCCCGTCGATCGCCAGCTTGATCGACGCGACACCCGAGCTCGGAGTCGAACCCGACCCATCCGTCGCGTTGACTTTCACGACATATCTCCCAAAGCTGATTCCATGATCGGCCGGGAACCCGGTCAGGGTCAAATTGTACGGGGGGCTATTATCGATTTTGACTTTGGTGCTGGTAGACGTGCTCAGACCCACCATATCCTTTGTTGTCGCTTCGATTACGTCTTCGCCTTCGGGCAAGCCCTGGAGATCGCCCCATATAGGTTTCCCGCCACATGTCGTCGACTCACACTCTTCGCACTGCACCCCAGTACAGTTACTGACGTACCCCTCGGGTGGATACCATGTGGGATCACTTGGATCGGTCCACTTTGACGAATAGATACCTAGTCCCGGATCGGTCGCGTTTAGGTAGAGGTCATATATATTGTCATTGTTCAGCCATTTTTCGACGGGAATGAAGCTAGCGGAAGGGCCCGCTTCCTGGACGATATCTACAGTGGCGCTATACAAATGGCTCGTTCCACCTCCCCCTTCGTTGGTTTCTCGCTCGTCCTGTTGGTAGAAAACTTCGCTTTTATCATTCGCGCTAGAGACCGTACCCGGGGCACACCCAGCTTCCGTACAGAGAGGTGAAACTGATCCGTAGTTTTCGATCCATGACTGCTCTGCTTCGGGGTGACCGGAATGCACGTTCTCGATTCCGAGAATGTTTTCCATTTTGCTTCCCGAGTAGCCTTCGAAAGCTGTAGAGGCTTTCGTCTCATAAATCTTTGATTCGCCTTGCGTTGGATAATAGAAGAATGCGCGTTCGCCCGCTGCCACAGATTTGCTTACAACATCCTCATAAGTAAAGGGCCGCTCGGCCCCAACTGTCTCGACTTTGAAGATCGAAGGATTTTCGGTAAAAAACCCCCACGTGGCGCCATATAAAATTTCACCTCCAGCGCCGTAGCCCGCGTTTTCAATTACTGTGGGGTCGACCTCGATAGGATACCGATACGCTTTAGCGTTCTGGTCGACGCTCACCGTGAGAGCGTCCCTCGAAACGCTCGTCGACACTGGCACCACGGTTCCTTCGGCGTCCCGCGCACTGGGTGCCGGCACCACAGCGATCACTGCCCCTTCATCGACGACTTCCACAGCCCCTGAACCGTCCTTTGCGGAGACCAGGCTCGCACCGGAAGGCAATCCAATCCGGAACGCCAATTGGCTCGGGCTATCTACCGAGCGCAACAGCGTGTCCTCCTCGAACCCCGTCGCCAGTGGCTTGACCACCGTGTCCGAGTCCGTCTGGGTATTCGCGTACAGCACCGTCGCGCCATCAACCGTGCCTTCCGAGCCACCCAGCGACGAACCGCTCGCGTCGACAGGTGTCAGCGAGACGCCGCTGCTCGCCAGCTGCACCCCATCGGCAAGCAGCTTCGGGACCCGCACCCGCACCACCGAAGTCTTCGGTTCAAACGCGCTGCCCGCTTCGCTCAGACCGAGAGCGAGCGGTTCATGATGGCCGGGCGAGGTTTCGAGCGCGATCGGTTCCGTCGATTCGATCACCCCGTGCTTACCTTCGGGAAGATCGATTTGCGCGGCGTTATCGATCGGATAACCGACGATGCTCTCCCCCGCCGGCAACTTCGGCGACCCACCCGCCGGTTCTTCGATCAACTTCGGGAAGGTTTCCCCGTCAACTTTCCCAGCCTGTTCGCTGTTCAACCCCTCGAACTTCGTACGAGATGCTTCGCGTTCGGCGCCCACGTTTGGATTCGCCAGCTTCGCTTCTTCGGCCGCCTTCGCTTCTTCGCCCTCCATCGGCGAGCCTGGGGTCACAAGCGCACCCCCCAGCGGCGAGGACGAACCGGTCTCTTCGCCGGACGGCGAACTCACTTCACCCAACGCGGTCACCGGCGAGAGCGCCAGCCCCACCACGCCGCACACCGAGCCCACCACCAACAACCGCGTCACGAGCCGCCGCATTGCCTGCCCCCCATGAGGTTGAATGACCGCCGCTCGAAGCAACGCCTCCCACGCGGCCGATGTCCAGAATCACCCTGTAGCCGGAATCTTTACTAAAATCCGAAGGCGTGTCTATCCTCCACCGGGTGATCTTCGGGTTAGAAAAGCGGGTGATCTTTGGGCCCAACACCGCTACAGCTCGCTTCCCAGCAAATCCCCCCGCGAGCTCACGCCGAGCTTGCGGTAGACGTGTTTGGCGTGGGTGCGCGCCGTCTCGATGCTGATCTGCAGCGCCTTCGCGATCTCGGCGTTCTTCTGGCCGCTGCCCAGCAGCTCCATCACCTCCCGCTCACGACGCGTCAGCGAACGCACCCGCGCCGCGCGCGCGGCCTGCGCCGGGCTCGGCGACACAGCGGCGAACACGTGCCTGCCGCCGGCCGCGAGGCGGACACCGCGCACGATCTCCCGCGGGGACGCGCCGGTCGACAGGCACACACTGACACCACACGCCAGCACCCGCAGTGCATATGCCCGACTCGGACGGTGCGCAAGCACGACCAGCCCCAGATCCGCGCGTGCGGCGCACAACCGCCGGGGGAGAGCCGGCGTGGCCACACTGTCTTCCTCGAGCACCACGACCTGCGCCCCACGCTGCGCGACCGCACGCTCGAGCGCGCCGTGATCGAGGCCGGCGCCCACCACTTGCAGACCCGGGTCCGCTTCCAGCGTCTTCAGCAACCCGTCGCCGATCACGCTCTCAAATCGGCCCACCGTGGGTGTAGACGTCTGAACTGGCTCCACTGTGGACGCTTGAAGTGGCCCCACCTCTGTCCGACCTGCGGCTGACGCTTGGCGCTTGGTTGAGCGCGATGCGAGGAGCCGGGAGGAGTGACCAGAATGGAGCAGTTCGAGCAGATCAGGCGCGATTATGCGCGGGAAGGGTTGTCGGTCAGGGCGCTGGCGAAGCGTCATGGGGTGCATCGCCGGGCTGTGCGGCAGGCGTTGGTGTCGGCGGTGCCGCCGGCGAAGCGTCGTCCGTCGGGTCGTCCGGCGCCGAAGCTGGGCGAGTTCCGGGAGCTGATCGACGAGTGGTTGACGGCGGATCTGAAGGCGCCGCGCAAGCAGCGTCACACGGCTAGGCGCGTCTGGCAGCGCCTGGTGCAGGAGCATGGCGCGGATGTGTCCGAGCGTCAGGTCAGCCGCTATGTCGCGGCCCGGCGTCGCGCGATCGGCGAGGTGGAGGCGTTCGTGCCGCTGGTCTCCGATGCCGGGGTGGAGGCCGAGGTCGATTGGGGCGAGGCGCAGGTGATCATGCGTGGCGATCCGGTCGTTGTGCATCTGTTCTTGATGCGGGCGTGTCACTCGGGTGCGTCGTTCGTGATCGCGTTCGAGCGGGAGACCCAGCAGGCGTTCCTGGAGGGCCACGTCGCGGCACTGGAGTGGTTTGGCGGGGTCTTCGACCTGATCCGCTACGACAACCTGAAGGCGGCCGTCGCGAGGGTTCTGAAGGGCCGCCGGCGGGTGGAGTCCGACCGTTTCGTCGCGTTGCGCTCGCACTACGGGTTCGATTCGTCGTTCTGCCTGTCGGGCAAGCAGGGCGCCCACGAAAAGGGCGGTGTCGAGGGCGAGGTCGGGCGTTTCCGCCGTCGCCATCTGGTGCCCGTTCCCAGCGTCGGCTCATTGGCGGAGCTGAACGAACGGCTCGAGGACGCGTGCTGGGCGGACTTGGAGCGCACGATCGTCGGGCGCTCACAGCCCGTCGGGGAGATGCTCACCGCGGAGCGGCGGGTGCTGAACAACCTCCCGCGAGAGGCGCACTGCACGGCGGAGGAGGCGACACCCCGCGTGGACTCAAAGGCGCTGGTCACGGTCCGTCAGAACCGCTACTCGGTCCCCGCGCGGCTGGCTGGGTTCAAGGCCCGTGCGCAGGTCGGCGCGCGGGATATCGCGATCTGGCACGACGGGAAGGTCGTCGCTTCTCACGAGCGGCTGGCAGGCAAGCACGGCACGAGCGCGCAGCTGGACCACTACCTCGATCTGCTGGTGCGCAAGCCCGGTGCGCTCGCGCGGTCCCTGGCGCTGCGTCAGGAGCGCGACCGTGGTGACTGGCCGGAGTGCTTCGATGAGCTCTGGGGCAAGATCACGGAGCGTCACGGCCGTGAGGAGGCCGCCAGGCAGATGGTTGACGTGCTGATGCTCTGCCGCGAGCACCCCTCCGGGCGGGTCGAGCTCGCGGTCCGTGGCGCGCTCGCCGCCGGTGCGCACGACGGCAAGGCAGTGGCGCTCTTGGCGCGCCGCTCGGAGCGCCCGACGCCGCCAGCGCTGCAGGTCGATGAGCGCCTGGCGGGGGTCGGCTGTCCGCCACCGCAGAACCTCTCAGACTATGACCACCTCACCCAGCAGGGGGCCCAGCTATGAGCGCCCCACGCAACAACGACCCCAAGATCGCGGCGATGGAAGCGCTGATCGAAGCGCACGCGATCGAGCTGAAGCTCCCCACGATCAAGGCACGGTTCCGGGCGATGGCCCAGCAAGCCACCCGCGAGCAGCAAACCCCGATCGCCTACCTCGCCGCGCTGCTCGAGGCAGAGACCCACGAGCGCTCAGAGCGCCGCGAACGCCGCAGGCTGATGGACGCCCGCTTCCCCCAGGTCAAGCGCCTGGAGGAGTTCCGCTTCGCGGATAACCCGAAGATCCCGCAGGCCACGATCGCCGCCCTGGCTGAAGGGTCCTGGATCGCGGACCGCGAGTCGATCATCTTCGTCGGCGACTCAGGGACGGGCAAGACGCACCTCGCGACCGCCCTCGCGGTCTGCGCCTGCCAGCAAGGACGACGGGTCCGCTTCACTACGCTCGCCGCCCTCGCGAACGAGCTCCAAGAAGCCGAGAGCAAGCGAGAGCTCGCGCGCGTCATCGCGCGCTACGCCCGCACCGAGCTCGTGCTGCTCGATGAGCTTGGCTACCTGGCGTTGCCCCCCGGCGCCGCGGAGCTCGTCTTCCAGGTGCTCTCCGAGCGCAACGAGAAAGCCAGCCTGATCGTCACTACAAATCTCCCGTTTGGTGAATGGACGAAGGTCTTCCAAGACGCCCGCCTCGCCAAGGCAGTCGTCGACCGGCTCACCCACCGCGCGCACATCATCGACACCGGCAACGAAAGCTGGCGCTTCCGCCACGGCCTACAACAACGGACAAGCAAGAAGGGAGGCAGCTGACCCCACCGCTGGGGAGAACCGACGTCCGCCAGCGGGGAGAACCGATGGCCACGACACCCCCCACGCAGAACGCGCCGCGAGCATCGCTGCTCCGCCTCGCCTACGGCTCGGCTCCGCAACGACGCTCGCGCACCACATCCGCCATCATCAACAACCAACAAACAAGACACAGAGGTGGGGCCACTTCAAGCGTCGAACCCGGGGCCACTGCAAGTGGCGACACTCACACCGCGACAGCGATCGACTCCTTGGATCTCATAACAGGATTCGTGGCCTGAAAGCAGCCTTTCGGCAAAGCAGGGTCCGGATTTCGGCCCGATCCGCGTTTGGATCCAATCCCTCTGATACGAGGTGACCGTTTCTGGGATCGGGCCGAAACCTCCGGATCATGCGCTCACCCAGCGGCCACCTCTTCCGCGCTCGCCAACCGCTGCGTGCCGTTGAGGATCGCCGTGTTGTTGCCCGCCGCGGAGGGCAGCTTCAGTTTGCTGTCCACGATCGGGTCGAGCAGGAAGGAGAACAGACCACCGCAGCCTTCGGCGACAGGGACCGAGAACGCGTTGTCGACGAGCGAGTTTTCGAGCAGCACGATCACTTCGCCCGTTTCTTCTCTGAATTTGCCGGCTTTGCCCTTGATCGACGTGTTCGGCGGCGGCGGGCTCGTCGTGCCCGTCGTCAGGTGCAGCTCGATCGGGCTCGTTTCCGAACCGATGTAGCAACCGCTACCCAACAGGGGGTTTTTTAGATGAACCCTGACCGGCAGCGTCAGCGCGGTGCCTTTTTCACCGAGCAGATCCGTGAAGTTCAGAATCGCCGGGTTGTGTTCATTGGCGACCAGTTCCGTCGTCGCCGTCACCCCCGTCGTCTTGTTTTCGAAGATCGCTTTACACGTCCCCCGCTCCAGTTTTTCACCGAGACCTTCACCTTTGATTTCCGTACAATTCACCAAATCCAGCAAACCACCCGGCACATTCTCTTCCGTTTTCGACAGGCTTTCCCCGTTCTTCGCCGGCAGCAACGCATACGCGCCTTCGGCGTTGATCGGCTCCGCGCCGCCCTGCTGAATAATCTTGTTCGTAATCGGGACCTTCGTCTTACCGATCGCGACTTCCCCGCTCGTCACTTCCGCGTACAGACACAATTCCACACCCGGCGTCGTAGCGGGACACTGCGAGAAATACTTTTCATACGGATTCGCCGCAAGCGCCGGCGACGCGGCGGCCAAGCCCGCCAACGGCACAGCCAACGCCACCACGGTGGCGAGTTTCAAACGTATCTGACCCATCATGCTGCCTCCCTTTGTTTGAGCTGTCGAATGAGACCTACTGTCTGCTCTCTACCTTCGTCTTCGCACCGCGTAGACCCGGCTTGCGGCTCATTACAAAGATTTGTTATGACTAAAGCTTCGGGCAAGAACCCCTACCGTTGGTGGTGGCAGACGGTTTTTGGCCTGGGTGGGTACGGGCGAATGATTAAGTCCCTCAGCCGGGAGGGTGCCGCGGTGGTCGCCCGCTTCGCGGGAGTGGGCGGGATGGGGATCGAGGGCCCGTCCACCCGGGCGGCGGCCGATGGGCTTTTCAAAGCGCGTAGCAGGCGCTAGAATCCCGCCGATGACCGCTAAAGAGAAGGTGCTGGAGCAAGCGCCGGACTGGACTGAGGAGCAGGCCGCAGCAGCTCTGCGCGCGGCAGAATCCACGTCAGGGTCGATCCTGGTCGAGGACAAGCGTCCCGCAGAGGCACCCTCGGACAGCGACGAGGAGTCCGACGAGCCCGAGCCCGAGCTCGAGACTTCAGAGGAGCTCGAGAGCGTCTGGATACCAGAGAGCTGGGAAACGTTCGAGGACGGCACACCGCAGCCGGACTGGACCGCGGCTATCCGCCGCTCACGCGACGAACACTGACGCTCGCCGTCGAGCTCGGCTGGGCCAAAACCTACGACGCCGAGTACGTCGCACTCGCCAAAATCCTGGGATGCCGGCTGGTCACACTCGACATGCGACTGTGGCGCGGCACCAGACACCTCGGCTTCGTCATCACACCCGAAGAACTCTGAGCACCGCCCAGCGGCGCGGGACGAAAATAAGCTTTCAGGCCGGACGGCGGTCTTCGCCGGCCGGAATGAAAGGTTTTTTCGGGACGCGACGCGTCGGGTCATCGCTTGGCCTTCTTCACCGGACCGTAGCTCTTTTTGGCCGCCTTTTCACACGACGCCCGTTTCGCCTTCCGGCGGTCTTTACGACAACCCTTCAACGCGTCGGCCAGCTTCTGCGCGCGGGTCAACGGCTTTTTGACCACCGCGGCCGGCTTCGGCGCGGGGAGGTCCCCGATCCCGGAGAACGTCGCGCTCGCCGGGGCGCCGTAGATGCCGGGCTCGGGGAGCGGGGCGGCGCGGCAGGCTTCCGCGGTCGTGCATTCCGCTTCCGCGCCCGGCGGCGGAGGGATACAGGGGGACGCCGCGGTGCATTCGTGGGCGTCGTAGACGTCGTAGGATTTATCGAAGTCCTGGGGGGCGAGTTTCGCGGTCGTCATGAAGAAGACTTCGCCCCCCGCTGCCGTGCCCGGCTTGCCGTGTTCGCCCGCACCGCCGCCTTCGTCGGCATCCAGGAACGCCGATTCCTGGGCGGAATTGCCCGAGGAGATCAGGCCGACACAACCCGCGCCCGATTCGCCCTTTTCGCCTTCCACTTCATAGGTACGGGCGGGCTTGAACACGACGCTGCCGCTCGTGCTCGAGGCCGCGCAGGGATGTTCGCCACCCGCAGGTACTTTTTCGGGCTCGTACTCATATACATCCCACGTCCCGTTGATGTCCTGCGGGACGAGGGCGTCGTCTGAGTCGAAGAACACGCGACCTTCGTTTGAGAGGTAGCGCGGCTGATACCGACCAAGACCAGGCGAACTTTCATACTGCGTAAACCCAGGCACATCCGCCGCAAGCCACGTTTCCCCATGACCATTATGACCTATCCATACCTCGTGGCCCGCGTCCTCAGGCATCCCTTTGCCTTCCTGTTCATATTCCACGCCCGTCGGCCGCGCGCCCGTCGGGTCACACGACGCGCACGCCAACCGGCCCGTCACCGCGTCAAACACATACAACTCCTCATCCGGATGACCGCTCACCGCATCATCCGTGTCATACCCCACCAGATCCTGGTCAGACATGAACGCCAGCCACCGCCCATCAGGCGACACCCGCGCCGACAACTGCGACAAGTTCGACCCCCCATTCGCCCAATCCGGCGTGTCTTCGCCCGACAAACCGGCGACCCGCGTCGACTGCCACACGCCGCCTTCCAAATGATCCTCAAACAACACGTGCCCCGCAACCCGGTAAGCGTAGGAGCCGTCTTCGCTCGCGCCAAGCATCGCGCCTTCCTCTTCACCCAACAATTCCGGCGTACAGGACAACCTACCTGCGACTTCCACAATCTCGCATGAGTGCAAGCTCCCATTTTCCGCATAGAACACCCGCGACCCATCAGACGAGGCGTCCTGGAACACGGCTCCACCGCCTCCCACCGCCAGCGATTCACCTTTTACCATGTCGCGCACATACAGGTTACCCGTGCCGTTCGTCCAGAACACCCGCGACCCGTCCGCAGACACCGCGCCCCGGGCGTCTTCGCCATCATGCGACCCAAGGGGGAAAGGTGGGGCCGCAGCGAGTTCTTCGCCTGTCCCATTGCGCGGCAGAATGCTCACCAGCTGCAGCTGTTCGCCCGCGGGGGCACCCTCGTTCCACTCATACAAGCCACCTTCCGGGACCGCTACCGGCGTCAACTGCACCCGCGACTCGAGAGCCACATGCTGCGCGTTCGGGCTCGCACCCACGAAATCCGGGCCACAGAATTTCGCCGGGGGACAAGTATGCCCAAAGAGTCCTTCCACATCCCCTACCTGCCCGAAGACGGTGTCTTCGGGGACGTTGGCGTACCCGGGCTTGCCCGTCACCAGAGGCGTGTAGCACGACACACCGCCCGCTCTCTCGGCCGGCGTCGGGCAGGGTTCCTGGGGGTTGCCGTTCACGAAGTCGCTATGCAC
>Ga0302325_10008254_pt1 | contig 22915 bp, 20 predicted proteins | sample Palsa_T0_2_FD_201948 | JGI IMG/M metagenome (GOLD analysis project Ga0302325, IMG submission 201948) | Peat permafrost microbial communities from Stordalen Mire near Abisko, Sweden - Palsa_T0_2 | ecosystem: Environmental > Terrestrial > Soil > Palsa > Peat permafrost | place: Sweden: Abisko... | reverse complement strand
AGCCGGCGAGACCTCCTCGTCGGCGTCGCCGATGAAGATCCGCACCGGCGCGTAGGGCCGGTAGCCGGCGGCAAACTGGCCGTCGAGGCCGCAGCCGGGATAAAAGGCCAGCGCCACGCGAAAGCCGGTCGCGGCCGTGCGCCCGGCCGAGCCGGCGCCGTTCACCGCCATCGTCGCCAGGGCCGCGCTGGCCCCGTTGGACCAGCCCTGCAGCCCGATCCGGTCGCCCGCCACGTCGGGTCTCGCCCGCAGGAAAACCAGCGCGCCATAGGCGTCCAGGGGCCGCACCGTCACTTCGTTGATGGCGCCCGGGCGCTCATCGTGAGTGCCGGCGGCGAACCCGTCCGGGTAGCCGCGCGGGCCGTAGCTGTCGACGAGCAGGGCGACGTAGCCTTTCGTCGCCCACAGCCGCGCCCAGGTGGCGTCGCGGCGGCGCAGGGTGGCGGCCGAATAGTCGCCGTTCGCCGTGGAGGAATAGGCCCCCGAACGCCCGTGCATCAGCACGATCGCCGGCGTCCGGCGGCCCGCCCGATCCGGCAGGAAGAGATAGCCGACCAGCGTGGTCCGACCGTCGGCGCTGGGAAACGACACCTGCTGGATCGGCTGGCCCCGGGCCGAGGCCGAGACCGCGGCCAGGATGGCCACGCCGAGAACGCCGATCGTACGCCGGCTCATTTGCGCAGGTCGAGCTCCACCGGCGCGGTGCGGACGAAGCCGTTGGTGGCGATCACCCGCACATGCTTCACGTCGGCGTCGGCGATCGGCACGGTCGGGCTGCGCGCGCCCACCGCCACCGTCTCCCAGGTCTGGCCGTCCTTGCTGACCTGGATGATGTAGGTGGTCGGATGGCTGGCGTCGGCGTCGGGCGCGGTCTTGTCCCACCGCACGACGCGGTCGCCGGCGACGGCGGTGTCCAGCCGCAGGTTGGCGATCGGCGCCGGCGCCGCGGCGGCCGGACGGTAGGTCGCGATGGTCTTGCCGTCGAGCACCAGGTCGACCTGCGCCGCGCCCGGCGGGAGGTCGATCGCCGCCTCGACCACGGCCTTGAGATCCTCGCCGGATGGCGAGTCGGAGTCCTCGCGCAGCGGAACCTGAGTGTGCGAGAGCTCGGCGCCCTTGGCGTCGCGGACCACCAGCGTCACCCGCGACGAGGCGTTGACGATCGGCGCGGCGTGCGACACCGGCGCCACGCTGGTGATCACGCCCTGCCCGCGGGTCAGGTTGACCACCGCGGCGACGTCGACCATCGCGCCTTCCCGCAGCCTGAACTGAGCCCCGCCCGAGGTCGAGAAGCCCGGGTTCTCGGCCAGGATGCGCTGCAGCACGCCCTCGTAGGCATAGGCGCTCAGCCACTGCGGCTGGTTGCAGTAGGTCATGATGTCGAAGTCGGTGACCCAGATGATCGACGAGGCGGCCGGCAACGAGGGATCGCCGACGTCCGCGCCGGCGAACGAATCGCCCTTGCCGTTGGAGATCCAGCCGTTGGGGTAGGGGAAGTGCGGGTCGCTGTGGCTGTTGCCGTTGCAGAATCCGGGGTGGGCGCGCCCGAAGGTGTGGCCGATCTCGTGGCCGCCGTACCAGCCGCCGAAGCTCGGCTCGCCGGCGTAGCCCACCGGCGGCGGCCCGGTGGCCCCGCTGCCGGTCGGCCCGGACGCCGTCGTGGCCGGATCCGGGCTGCTGGGAACGCCGTCGGCGCAGCCGCGGTAATAGCCGCCCTGGTTGAAGACCATGCCGTAATAGTGGGTGCGCGCGTCGGTCCCTGAATCGATGTCCTGGGCGCGGATGGCGGCCAGTTGCGCATCGCCGGTGTTGCAGTTGACCGCGCCCGACTGGATGTCGGCCTGGGTGGCCGTGGTGGTCCCATCGGATTCGTCGAGCACGATGGTGCGCTGCGAATAGTCGACCGTGGAGACCGGATAGGCGCGGCCCAGCCAGGACCTGATGGTGCTGAAATCGAGCGTCCGGGGCTGGGCCCAGGAGACCGGCTGGCCGGGACCGGCGAGGTTGTACTTCAGCCCGAACACTTTCACGATCAGCGGTGGCTCATCCTGGAACGTCAGCGAGACGGGGTTGCCGCAGCCCGTGTAGCAGCCGTAGACGCCCGACTGTCCGTGCGTGTCGGTGATGCCGGTCACGGTGAAGGTGACCGTGCCGGCCTTGGTGAATTGCGACGGAATCTGGACGTTGACGCTGGTCGCCCATTGCTTGCGCGCCGACCAGTCGCCGGAACTGATCGGCGTGACCGTCACGGCCTTGAAGGCGCTGAGCTTGCTGGTGGTCCCGTTGGCGGCGACCTGCAGCGTGACGTTGAGCGTCTGCGGCGACGCCGGTTGGAACGGATCGACATAGATGCGCGCCCAGGTCTGCTTGCCGGCGACCAGGGGCACCGAGTTGTTGAGGTCCTGGACCGCCTGGGTGATCTCCAGGCCGTAGACCGTGACAAGGTTGGGCGGTCCCGGCGGCGGCGGCGGCGGCAGGTGAGGCTTGCAGGTCAGCAGCACCTGCCGCTGCTCGGCCGCGATCTCCGACGCGAGGCTCGAGCCACCGCCCTGCGATTTCTCCAGCGCCGCGAGCTCGGTCTTGGCGGCGGCGCACTCCGCGGCGAGCTGCTGCTGCTGCTCGCTCGTCTGCGGCTGGGCGACGGCGAGGGAAGCCGAGACTCCCCAGGCCGCGGCCGCCAGCGGCGCCAAGGCGGCGAACGTGCTCGACAAGCGGCCCATGCCAAGCTCCTGCGCATCTGGCGGAACGGTGTTCCGCCACTGGAAGTCGGTATCAGCCGGGCCCATCACGGTCCATTCGCGGAGCTTCACTTTAAGGCGACCGGCAGGCGCCGCTAGCCGCGCGGCGTGCGCCGCGGCGCACCCCAGGTGAGGGTCGAGACGTAGCGCAGCTCGAGCATCCCATCGCGGACGAACGGGCCCAGGAGCGCCTCTAGTTGACGGCCGAACTCGGCGGCCAGCGCCGGGCCCATGGCGGCGCGGCTCCAGGTGGCGGCGGAGTGCTGGCCGTCGATGTAGTCGGCCAGCGACTGGCGGTGCGAGTGCGCGAACCGCTCGCGCCCGGCGATGTCCATCCAGGCCTCGTGCCGGTCCGCCTCGGCGGCGAAACCGGCGGCATCGTGCTGACGCCGCACGCCCGGCGTGCGCTCGGCCATGATCGCCAGCCAGCGCTTGAGGAACTCCAGCCCCGCCGCCTCGCCGCAAGGCAGATAGAGGTCGGCGTTGCCGATCACGGCCAGCGTCTCGGTCCATTCCGCCAGGCGGGGGAACAGCGCCGCGTGGTCGGGCCAGTGGATCGAGGTCCCGGCGGTCACCAGGTCGAAGCCTGCCGCGTCCTCGAAGCTCTCGGCGCGGCCCTCCACCCAGCGGATGTTGGGATGGCGCCTGGCGTCGGCGGCGCGGCCCTCCGCGAGCATCGGCGCCGACGGATCGAGCGCTGTCACCTCGGCGAAGTGGTCCGCGAGCACGATGGCCACCGTGCCCGGTCCGCAGCCCAGGTCCAGCGCCCGCGCACGTCCCGCAACCTGGCGCAGGAGGCAGTCGTAGAGCGCCGGCGCGTAGGGCGGCCGCGCCGCGTAGCTGCGGGCGACATCCGCCTCGGCGAAGATCGCGCCGACCCTATCGCGCTGCGCCTGGCTGGCGTGCATCTGCATGGTTGCGGCTCCCAGGCTCGTTGACGCACGATCCTGGCCCACTACCTTTCGCCCAGGCACTCGCGTTCGCGGGCGCCGTCGACGGGACGGAGGAACATCCGATGACTCAACGCCGTAGCCCGCGACAGGCGCGCTCGCGGGCCGCCTGCGAGGCGATCGTCGAGGCGGCCGCTCAGATTCTGGAGCGCGATGGACCTGGGGCGCTGAACACCAACGCCGTAGCCGAGCGGGCCGGGGTCAGCATCGGCACCCTCTACCAGTACTTCCCGGACAAGCAGGCCATCCTGATCGCCGCCGCCCGCCGCGAGCTGGGCGCCGAGCCCCTGCCCGGCCGCGCCGCGGCGCTGGTGCAGGCCCTGATCGCGACGCTGGAGCGCCTCGGCGGCTTCGGCGCCTCGCCGGCCGCCACCGGCGCCGCGGCGTCGAAGGCCGCCCGCCGACGCCGGCGGCCCGCCGCCTGGGAGCGCCGCATCGCCGACTTGGCCGTCGACTGGCTGACCGTCCTGACGCCGGCGACCGGGCCGATGCTGAAACCAATCCCCGCCAGACGCCCGCGCCGCGACTGATCCGCCCCTCGCCCGCATAACGCCGACCCGTCGGCCGAACTTGTGACGCTGCGCCGCCCCGGCTAAAAGGCCGCGCGCCGTGGGGCGACGCGGGGCCGGATGTCGAAACCCATCTACGTACTGAGCGGCCCGAACCTCAATCTGCTGGGCGAGCGGGAGCCGCAGATCTACGGGCGCTCGAGCCTGGACGACGTGCGCGCCGCCTGCGAGGCGCGGGCCGCAGCGTTCGGCCGCCAGGTGGTGTTCCGCCAGTCCAACCACGAGGGCGAGCTGATCGACTGGATCCAGGAAGCGCGGCGGGAGGCCGGCGGGTTGGTGCTGAACGCCGCCGGCTACGGCCACACCTCGGTGGCCCTGCACGACGCACTGAAGATGGTGGAGGCGCCGGTGATCGACTGCCATCTCTCCAATCCCGCCGCGCGGGAAGAATTCCGCCATCACTCGCTCGTGGCGACTGCGGCCATGGGCGTGGTGTCGGGCTTCGGCGTGATCAGCTATGAACTGGCCGTCGAGGCGGCGTGCCGCCTGGCGGCCGACTGAACCGGTCCAACCTGAGGTAATCTCCCAACAATGCCCGATCCCAAGGCTCCGGCCGACCCGATCGACGCGCGCCTCGTGCGGCGCCTGGCCGCCATCCTGAACGACACCGGCCTGACCGAGATCGAGGTCGAGCGCGGCGACCTGCGCATCAAGGTGGCGCGCAACCTCGGCGGCGCCGCGGCCGGACCCACCTATTACGCCGCGCCGCCGGCCGCGACCCCCGGCGGCGCGCCGCCGCCCGCCGCCGGCCCGGCCGAGACCCTGGGCGACCTGGTCAAGTCGCCCATGGTCGGCACCGTCTACCTGCAGCCGGAGCCCGGCGCGGCGCAGTTCGCCCGGGTGGGCGAGATGGTGAGCGAGGGCCAGACCCTGCTCATCGTCGAGGCGATGAAGACCATGAACCCGATCCCGGCCCCGAGGTCCGGGCGGCTGCTGGAGCTGCTCGTCACCGACGGCCAGCCGGTGGAGTTCGGCGAGCCCCTGGCCGTCATCGGGTAGGCGCCATGTTCGAGAAGATCCTGATCGCCAACCGGGGCGAGATCGCGCTGCGGATCCACCGCGCCTGCAAGGAGATGGGGATCGCCACCGTGGCCGTGCACTCGGAGGCCGACACCGGCGCCATGCACGTGCGGCTGGCCGACGAGAGCGTCTGCATCGGCCCCGCGCCGGCGTCCAAGAGCTACCTCAACATCCCCCAGATCATCGCCGCCTGCGAGATCACCGGCGCCCAGGCGGTGCACCCGGGCTACGGCTTCCTCTCCGAGAACGCCCGCTTCGCCGAGATCGTCGAGGCGCACGGCTACACCTTCATCGGGCCCAAGCCCGAGCACATCCGCATGATGGGCGACAAGATCGCCGCCAAGGTGGCGGTGAAGAGCGCCGGCATCCCGGTGGTGCCGGGCTCGGACGGGGCGCTGAGATCCGAGGCCGAGGCGCTGCTGGCGGCCGAGGTGATCGGCTTTCCGGTGCTGATCAAGGCCGCGGCCGGCGGCGGCGGGCGCGGCATGAAGGTGGCGCTCAACGCCGAGGCGCTGCCCGAGGCGCTCTCCACCGCCAGGAGCGAGGCCAAGGCCGCATTCGGCGACGATTCGGTCTACCTGGAGCGCTATCTCTCCACGCCCCGCCACATCGAGGTGCAGGTGATCGCCGACTCATTCGGGGCGGTCTGCCACCTCGGCGAGCGCGACTGTTCGCTGCAGCGCCGCCACCAGAAGGTGATGGAGGAAGCCCCCTCCCCGGCCATCGACGCCGCCGCCCGGGCCAGGATCGGCGAGACCGTCACCCGGGCGGTCGGCGCGCTGGGCTACCTCGGCGTCGGCACCGTCGAGTTCCTTTACGAGAACGGCGAGTTCTTCTTCATCGAGATGAACACCCGCCTGCAGGTGGAGCACCCGGTCACCGAGGCGATCACCGGCATCGACCTGGTGCGCGAGCAGATCCGCATCGCCGCCGGCCTGCCGCTGTCGTTCACTCAAGATCAGGTGACGTTCGAGGGCCACGCCATCGAGTGCCGGATCAACGCCGAGAACCCGCGCACCTTTGCCGGGTCGCCCGGCCTGGTCACCGATTTCCACGCGCCCGGCGGCCTCGGCGTGCGGCTCGATTCCGGGCTCTACACCGGCTACACGATCCCCCCCGACTACGACAGCCTGATCGGCAAGCTGATCGTCCACGGCCGCGACCGCACCGAGTGCCTGGCGCGGCTGAAGCGCTGCCTGGGCGAGATGGTGGTCGGCGGCATCGAGACCACCATCCCGCTCTTCCAGGACCTGCTCGCCGAGCCTGACATCATCGAGGGCCGCTACGACATCCACTGGCTGGAGCGGTGGCTGAAGGCGCAGGGATAAGCTCCCTCCCCCTTGTGCGGAGGGACAGATCGCGCAGCGATCAGGGTGGGGGACTCTGACGCATCTCGGGGCGCGCAGAACCTTCGCACATCCCCACCCTGGCGCTGCACGCCGGTCCCTCCCCATAAAGGGGGGGGAGGAAGTAAGCTGTCGGTGCGGTGGAGGACGAGGCCAGGTTGGAATTTTCCGTCGAGGACCTGATCGAGTGCTACCGCCGCGGCGTCTTTCCCATGGCCGACGCGCGGCATGACCGGCGAGTGTTCCTGGTGGATCCGGCTAGGCGGGGCGTGATCCCGCTGGACCGGTTCCACGTCTCGCGGCGGCTGGCGCGCACGGTGCGCCAGGACCGGTTCGAGGTGCGCGTCGACACGGCCTTCGCCGCCGTGGTCGCCGCCTGCGCGGCGCCGCGCGAGCTCAGCATGGAGACCTGGATCAACGAACCGATCCAGCAGATGTGCGCCGCGCTCTTCGCCCGCGGCCTCGCCCACAGCGTCGAGAGCTGGCGGGACGGGCGCCTGGTCGGCGGCCTCTACGGCATCGCCCTCGGCGGGGCCTTCTTCGGCGAGAGCATGTTCTCGGCTGAGCGCGACGCCAGCAAGGTGGCGCTGGTGCACTTGGTGGCGCGGCTGAAAGCCGGCGGTTTCAGGCTGCTCGACGCCCAGTTCCTTACCGAGCACCTGGAGACCTTCGGGGCCGAGGAGATCACCCGGGCGGAATATGCGCGGCGCCTGGCCGCGGCGGTGGACGCGCCGGCGGACTTCAAGGCGCTCGGGGCCTACGTCGAAGGCGCCTTGTCCATGCAGGCGATCAGCCAGGCGTCGTAGACCGGGTGCCGGAAGGGATTGAGGCTGGGCGAGTTGGCGAACATCCAGCCTTTGAACACTTCCTTGGGCGGCGGCGGCGCCACCCCGCCGGCTGGCAGCGGCGCGAATACGATGACCACATATGCCTGTGACTGCGGCTCGGCGTCGCCGATGCCGCTGGTCTCGCAGGACTTCACCGTGAACACGAGGTTCTTGTAGCGGATCGGCTGACCTACCGGCGCGGCGAAGCGCATGGTCTGGGCGGTGACCTTGTCCAGCGCCTGCAACACCGCCGTCGGCGCGCGCACCGGGGGCGGCGGCGGCGGTGGTGGCGGCTTGGGCGGCGCCGGGTTGGCCGACAGGCTGTTGGTGGGCCGGGTCTTGGCGGGCGTCGGCGTCTCGTCCGGCGGGACGCTGGCGTCGGGCGGGTTGAGCTCGGGCGGCGGAGCGGCCTCGGGCGGCGGACCGGTGTCAGGCGGCGGACTGGGCCCCGCGCCGGTGTCGTTGCCGGCTGGCTGGGCCAGCACCGCCAGCCCGGCCGCAACGGCGATCGCCGCGCCGGCGGCGATTTCAAGCGCCAGACGCGCGCGGCGCATCAATCCGGCCTCCAGGCCTCGTAGTCGCCGCTGGCCGCCGGCCGCTCGCCGCCGCGGGCGATCGAGCCCTTCGGCCGCCAGGCCCAGACCGTGCCGGTGAGGTTGGGCTGGTGGTCGAGCTCCCAGGCCCTGCGCTTCAGCGGCGTCGTCGCCGGGCAATCGTCGAAGGTGTAGTGCAGCCAGCCGTGCCACTCGGCCGGCACCTTCGAGGCTTCCGCATAGCCGCGGTAGATCACCCAGCGGCGCTTGTGGTCGTCGTAGCTGTCCTTGGCGTCGCGGGCTTCGTAGTAGCGGTTGCCGTAGTCGTCCTCGCCGACGAAGACGCCGCGCCGGGCCACGGTGAAGCGGATACCGATGGTGGCCGAGTTCCACCAGGTGAAGATCGATTTCAGCACGCGCGCTCCTCGGGACGACGGGACCTTATAGGTTCCGCCACGGCCAGCGTCCAGCGAGCGGCGCCGCTGCGACGCGGGTCACCTCGCCGCAATATGTTGGGGAGGGAAACGCCGGCGCCCGCAACATCTATTGCGAGCCGCGCCCGACGCAGCCTAGCCTTCGGCGATCATCCAGGATGGCCGACGTCTCGATCCGAATGTTTCCCGCCCGCCGCTTTTGCGCCGAACCCCTGCCGTTCACGCCGCAGATCCGCTGGGTGGAGCGAGCCAGCGAGCTGGCGGAGGTGGCCGCGCCGCCAGCCTGGACCACCACCCGCGTCGAGGCCTGGCTCGACTGGGCCGATGGCCTGCCCGCCGATGTTCCGGCAGGAACGCCGGCGGCTCTGGCGCTGGACGCGGTCCTCGATCCCCTGCTAGGCGGCGGTCCCGACCGCTACGCCCGCCGGCTGGCGGCCTGGGGGCTGGCGTTGGGCTTGTTCGAGGACGAAGCCGCCGCCGGCCGCTTCCGCGACGAGCTCGTCGCCGCCCTGGCGCTGGGACTGATCGCCACCGGCCGCCAGCTGCCCTTCGGCGCGCGGGTCAATCCGCTCGCGCCGGACCCGGCCTGCCCGCCCTCGCTGACCGCGCCCGAGCTCGGGTCGAAGGCGTTCGCCGAGGCGGCGTTGTCACTGCGGGCCGCCCGCGGCGCAGGCGCCGGCCTCGCCGGACCCGCGGCCGAGCGGCTGGCGGCCGTCAGCGAGGCGGTGCGGCGCTGCGAGGGCGACGCCACCGCCTGCGCCAGCCTGGAGACCAACCAGGCCCTGGCCCGCGCCGCCCGCGCGGCCCGCGACGCCGGCCTTGCCGACGCCGCCATCGCCGACGCCATCGCCCTCGGAGGCGCGGGCTCGGACGCGCCGGCGATCACCGGGGCGACGCCTTTGGGCGGCCTCGTCGCCGTCGCCGACCGCGCCGCGCTCGCGGCGGCCTCGCCGCACGCCCTGGCGGCCGCGGCGCTGGCCTGGGAAACCTCGGCGCTCACCCTCGCCTTCTGCGCCGACGACGCCGAGCGGACGCGTCTGGCGGCGCTGGCGCCGAGCGGCGCGGTTAACGTCTTCGCCTTCGAGACGCCCGGCGGCTTCGACGTCGAAGGCTTCGCCGCCGCGGTGCGCCTGGCCCTCCTGGCGCTCCGGCTCGAGGGCCTGGCCGGCTTCCTCGCCGATCCCGCCGACGCCTATCGCCGCCATGCCGCGCAGCCGGTGGCGCTGGGGCTCGCCGGCGTCGCCGAGTTGATCGCGGCCCGCGGCCTCGCCTACGACAGCGACGGCGCCCGCAGCCTGGCGGCCAGGCTGCACCAGAGCGCCCTGGCCGAGACCGAGACCCTCGGCGGCGGCCATGCGCTGCGGCTCTGCGCCACCGACGATCCCGAGATCGCCCTGCGGCTGGGCGGCGTCTCGCTGGGCGCCTCGCCCTGGCCGGGCCCGGTGACCCTGGCCGAGACCGCCGACGGCGCCTTGCTGCGCACCCTCGCCGATCCCGCCTTGCGGGCCGCCGAGGGCGCCGGGCTCGATCCCGATCTCCTGCGCACCGCCCTCCTCGGCCACGGCGCCCTCGCCGGCGCGCCGGGCGTCAACCACGAGAGCCTGGCCGCCAAGGGCTTCACCGGCCACGAGATCGCCGCCGCCGAGGCCGCCTTGCTGGAAGCGCGGGACCTCCGCGCCGCCTTCGCCCCGACCGTGATCGGGGCCGGCTTCGTGGCCGACGTGCTGGGCGCGGGCGCCGAGGCCCTCGCCGACCCCGCCTTCGACACCCTGGCCCACGCCGGCTTCGGCGCGGATGACATCGCCGAGGCGCAAGACTTCGCCCTCGGCCGCGCCTCGCCGGCCGCCGCGCCGCGCCTGCCCGCCCAGCTCCGCGAGGCGCTGAAGCCCGCCGCGGAGATCGACCTCTCCGCCCGCCTGGCGATGATCGCCGCGATCGAGCCCGCCCTGTCGGCGCCGGCGATCGCGCTCGCGCCGCTGCCGTTCGACTGCGCCCCGGCCGCGGCGCTGGCGGCGCTGGCGCAGGCGGCCAAGGCCGGCGTGCGCGCGGTGCGGATAGAGCGCGCCGGGCCGCCGGCCGGCTTCGTTCTCGAGATTCCGCCGCCGCGCGCCGCGCGCCCCGCCGAGCCGCCGCCCGAGCGGATCGTGGAGCGCTTCGTCGAGGTCGAGCGCGCGCGCCGCAAGCTGCCCGACCGGCGCAAGGGCTACATCCAGAAAGCGTCGGTGGGCGGACACAAGGTCTATCTGCACACGGGAGAATATGAGGACGGCGAGCTCGGCGAGATCTTCCTCGATATGCACAAGGAAGGCGCGGCCTTCCGTTCCCTGATGAACAACTTCGCCGTCGCCATTTCCATCGGGCTGCAATACGGCGTGCCGCTGGAGGAGTTCGTCGACGCCTTCGTCTTCACCCGTTTCGAGCCGGCCGGCGAGGTGGTGGGCAACGAGGCGGTCCGCTCGGCCACCTCGATCCTCGACTACATCTTCCGCGAGCTCGGGGTCAGCTACCTGGGGCGCGACGACCTGGGCAGCGTCGACCCGCAGGGGCTCAACGCCGATGGCCTCGGCCGCGGCAAGGCCGACGAGGCCGAGCCGCAGGCCGTCTCGCGGTTCATCTCCAAGGGCTTCTCCCGCGGCGCCGCCCCCGACAACCTGGTCTTCCTGCCGATGGCCAAGGGCCCCCGCGGCGCCGACGTCTGCCCGGCCTGCGGCGACCTCGCCCTGGTCCGCAAGGGCCAGTCCCTGATCTGCCAGACCTGCGGCGAACGCGCGCCCCAGGTGGGATGAGCGAGAGCAGGTTTCGACACGAAGCGCACGACGAGCAAGAAGCCGGATGTCGGCGCCGAGTTCATCCTCTTTCGCGGCCCGCTTGCGGGCCTTACCGCTTCCTTAGTGTCCTTCGTGCTCTTGGTGTCCTTCGTGTCGGTCTGTTTCTGATCGGGCGGGACTGGCCTCGGCTTTGCCTCGCCGACGGCAGAACCGGACTCCACTGCAAAGGCTTGTGCCGAAATGAAACCGTCGACCCTGATCACCGCGGCTGCGACCGCGCTGGCGCTCTTGGCGGCGCATCCGGCCGCGGCCCAGAACGCCGGCCAGATCGAGCACGCCCGCGGCGGCGCCAGCTGCCCGCGCTGCAACCTCTTCCAGGCCGACTTCTCCAATCTGGAGATGAAGGACCGCGACTTCGCCGGGGCGCGGCTGCGCCAGGCCGACATGTCGGCGGCGGTGATGAACCACACCAGCTTCGCCGGCGGCGACCTGCGCGATCTCAACGCCTATGGCGCGGTCTTCACCGGCGCGACCTTCGCCGGCGCCAACCTCACCAACGCCAGTTTCGTGGGCGCCTATCTGGAAGGGGCCAACTTGCGCGGGGCAAATCTTTCCGGCGTGAACTTCTCCGGCGCCGAGATGGACCGCGCGATCGGCCTGACCCAGGCTCAGCTTTCCGAGGCTTGCGGCGACGAGGCGACGACTTTGCCCCGTGGGCTGCACTTGCGCCCCTGCAGTTAAGCTTCGCCATTACCGCGATTTAAGTGGCGGCGGACGCCGGTCTAAGTGAAAAGTGACGAGCGCATATTGAGTTCGCGCCGCACGAGGACCGCCGCTGTTGCCACGATCCCCACTTAAGTTTCTCTCCCGGATCTCGCTCGCGCTCTGCCTGGCCAGCTGCGGCGCGACCTTCGCGGTCAGCCAGGCCTGGGCGCTGGACGACGGCGCAGACACCACTCGCGTGCTGGTGTTCGGCAGCTACTGCGTCAAGTGCGACCTCTCCGGGCGCAAAATGCCCGACGCGCGCTTCATGGGCGCCAACTTCACCGGTGCGGCGCTGGTAGGCGCGGACCTGCACGGCGCCTGGGTGTTCGGCTCTGACTTCTCCCGGGCCAACCTCGCCCACGCCAACCTGCACGGCGCCAGCCTGTTCGGCTCGGACTTCAGCGGCGTCGACTTCACCCTCGCCGACCTGACCGGGGTGCGGGCCCACGGGGCCAACTTCAGCGGCGCGATCCTGGCCGGCGCCAACTTCACCGGCTCGGACATGCTGGGCGCCACGCTGGACCAGGTGTCCGCGCACGACGTCAACTTCACCAGCGTCTCGATGTTCGGCGCCAACCTCGGCGCCAGCCACTTCGAGCGCGCCAGCTTCCGCGGCGCCAACCTGACGGGCGCGTCGCTGGCCGGCTCGGCGTTCGCCGGGGCCGACTTCACCGGCGCCAACCTCACCCACGCGGACCTCGCCGGCGCTGACCTGGCCGCCGCCCGCGGGCTGACCCAGACCCAGCTCGATGTCGCCTGCAGCACCCCCGCCACGCGCCCGCCGCCCGGCCTGGTCGGCAAGAGCTGCCGCACCGGCCCGAGCATCATCATCCTGCACTCCACCTCCCCGGTGCGCGTCGGCACGCCGCGGTACGTCGTCAACCCGTACTGAGGCTGCAGGCGGTCTAACCCCTCACCCTCCCATTGCTGCGAAATGGGCTCCTCCCTCTCCCTCCGGGAGAGGTCAACGCGGTAGACCTCTCCCAAAGGGAGAGGGAAGGGGCCCGCGATGCGAAGCATCGTGGGAGGGTGAGGGGTTACTCCGTCGGCCCCCTACCCCTTGATCGGAAGCGCCAGGCGGATGTGCAGTTCGCGCAGCTGCTTGTCGCTCACCGGCGAGGGGGCGTTCATCATCAGGTCCTGGGCCTGCTGATTGAGCGGGAAGGCGATCACCTCGCGGATGTTCTCCGCCCCGGCCAGCAGCATGACGATCCGGTCGATGCCGGGGGCCATGCCGGCGTGCGGCGGCGCGCCATAGCGGAAGGCGTTCAGCATGCCGCCGAACTGCCGCTCGACCTCGGCGGCGGAATAGCCGGCGATCTCGAACGCCTTGATCATGATCTCGGGCTTGTGGTTCCGCACCGCGCCGGAACACAGCTCCACCCCGTTGACCACGATGTCGTACTGGTAGGCCAGCACCTCCAGCGGGTCCTTGGCGTTCAGCGCCGCCAGTTCGCCCTGCGGCATCGAGAACGGGTTGTGCGAGAAGTCGACGTGGTTGGCCTCGTCGTTGAACTCGAACATCGGGAAGTCGACGATCCAGCAGAAGTCGAACCGGTCCTTGGCGACGAGGCCCAGTTCCTCGCCGACCCGCGTGCGCGCCAGCCCGGCGAATTTGTAGAAGGCCGACGGGTCGCCGGCGATGAAGAAGGCCGCGTCGCCGACGCCAAGGCCCAGCTGCGCGCGGATCGCTTCGGCGCGCTCGGGGCCGATGTTGCGGGCGATGGGCCCCGCGCCGCCCTCCTCGCCCTCGCGCCAGAAGATGTAGCCGAGCCCCGGCTGGCCCTCGCCTTGCGCCCAGCCGTTCATCCGGTCGGCGAAGGCGCGCGAGCCGCCGCCGGGCGCGGGCAAGGCCCAGACCGCGCTCTTCGGCTCGGCCAGGATGCGGGCGAAGAGGCCGAAACCGCCGCCGCGGAACTGCTCGGACACGTCCTGCATCAGCAGCGGGTTGCGCAGGTCCGGCTTGTCGGTGCCGTACTTGGCGATCGCCTCGCGGTAGGGGATGCGCGGGAACGGGTAGGGGGTCACCGGCTTGCCGTCCGCGAACTCCTCGAACACCCCGTGCATCACCGGCTCCATGGTGGAGAACACGTCCTCCTGGGTGGCGAAGCTCATTTCCAGGTCGAGCTGGTAGAACTCGCCGGGCGAGCGGTCGGCCCGGGCGTCCTCGTCGCGGAAGCAGGGGGCGATCTGGAAGTAGCGGTCGAAGCCGGCCACCATCAGCAGCTGCTTGAACTGCTGCGGCGCCTGCGGCAGCGCGTAGAAGGTCCCCGGATGGATGCGCGAGGGCACCAGGTAGTCGCGCGCGCCCTCCGGCGACGAGGCGGTCAGCACCGGGGTCTGGAACTCGGTGAAGCCGGCCCCCACCATTCGCCGACGGATCGAATCGATCACCTTGGAGCGCAGCACGATGTTGCGGTGCAGGCTCTCGCGGCGCAGGTCGAGGTAGCGGTACTTCAGCCGGATCTCCTCCGGATAGTCCGGCTCGCCGAACACCGGCAGCGGCAGCTCGGCCGCCTCCGACAGCGCCTCGGCGGCGCGCACCCGCACCTCGATCTCGCCGGTGGCGAGGTTCGGGTTGATGGTCTCCGGCGAGCGCGCCACCACCTCGCCGTCGATCTTGACCACGCTCTCGGCGCGCAAGCCGTCCAGCACGTCGAAGCCGGGATCGCCCGGGTGGGCGACCAGCTGGGTCAGCCCGTGGTGGTCGCGCAGGTCGACGAACAGCAGGCCGCCGTGGTCGCGCTTGCGGTGGATCCAGCCCGACAGCCGCACATTGGCGCCCACCTCCGCGGACCGCAGGGCGCCGCAGGTGTGGGTGCGATAGGGGTGCATTGTCAGGTCTCTGAGGGGTGGTTTTTGGGAGGCGCGGAAGGGCGCATGAGCCCCGGCCGATGTCAAGGCGAGGCGCCGCGGTGACTAGGGCGTCGCTGCATTCGCCGCTGCGTTCGCCGCCGACGGCTGGCCGCCAGTGATGTGGAACGAGATCATGAAGTCCTTCAGCGCCGGGTCGTCCATGCCGAAGTTGGATAGCGCGGTGACCTGGTAGAGCTTGTCGTTGATGAGGAACATCCGCACGTCCATGTACGGCTGGCCGTTCTTGCTGAGCAACACCTCGCGGCCGAGCGCTCCGTCCCCGGTGGCCACATAGGCCCGGGTCCCGGCCTCGGCGTCGAAGCCCTTGGTCAGCATCGGGATCAGGACGTCGGCCAGCGCATCGATGTCCTTGGTCGAGCCCGTGGCGTCGGTGACCGCCACGCCGAAGTCGCGTCCGTCGTGGACGCTCTCGACGACGAACTCATGGGCCGAGGACCCGTCCGCCGCCGCCGGCGTGTCCGTGACCTTGGGCGGCGCCGGGAACCAGGCCCTGAAGCCCCAGACGGGATAGGCGTAGTAGGCTCCCGGCGGCGGTGCGCAGGACGCCAGGCCCAGCGCCAGGAGGCAGGCCACGAGACCCAGGCGGACGCGCATGGACAACTCCGGTCGCGATCTGGCGCGCCGGCGGCACATCCGAGACGGAGCCGCGTTCAGAGTCCGCCGTTGAGCGCTTGGATGACAGTCTTTTTCCGGGGTGGGCCAGTCAAGGGCCGCCTTGGGCGGCCGCTCCGCGGCGAGGCGAAGCCTCGCCCCTGACTGGCCCAGACGCTGGAAATCAAAATCCGCCAAGCAATCAATGGCTTAGTCCCGCTCGAGTTCGCCTCAAGCGCGTGACCCGGCGCCGGTCGCGAGTTGCTCGGCCAGGGCGCGGAGCTCCGGCGCCTGCTTGCGGCGCAGGATCGCGATGGCGGTCTCGCCGTCCGGGCCCGGGATGTCGCCCCGCGCGCCGCGCCGGACCAGCATGGCGAGGTGCTCCGCCGCGCTGCCCTTCCTCAGCATCAGGTGCAGGGCGGTGAGGCCGCCGGCGTCCTTCGCGTCCACGTCCGCGCCCAGCTCGAGCAACACCTCGGCCTCGGCGAAATGGCTCCACTTCACCGCCTCGAGGAACGGCGTGACGCCCTCGTGCACGGCGTCCACCTTGGCGCCGTGGCCCACGAGCAGCCGGATGGCCTCCGGCCAGCGGGCGAACTGAGCGGCCCACAGGCAGTGCTCGTGATCGCAGCCCAGCTCGAGCAGATGCCGGGCCAGGGCGAGGTTGTGGCCGCGCCCGACCGCGCACCACAGCGGCGTCGCGCGCCACTCGCCCTCGGTGAAGGCCGCATCGTCGAGGCCGAGGCCCGCCGCCAGCAGCACGTCGGCCGTGCGGATCGAGGCAGCGATCTCGGCTTCTGACTTGGGCGGCGTCGCGCAAGCGAGGTGTAGCCAGGTGCGCCCGCGTTCGTCGCGCAGGCTAAGCAGCGCGGGCGTCTCGGCAAGCGCTCGTTCGACAGCCGCCGCGTCGAACGCCTTCACCAGCGCCAGCATGCGGGTCTTGGAAACCATGGCCCCTCCGGCCGTCCAGCTTAACGGCGCCCGGCGCGCGACGAAAATGCGTCATCCAGGGCAAAAATGCCGCGCCCGGCCTGCTGGCCTTTGCGCGACGCGGCGAAGCGGACCATATTGCGGGTCCCAGTCAACTAACTGAAAGGAGGTGATCCAGTGTCTCATTGTCTCCAACCGCGGTCGCAAGCGACCTGGAGCCTCAAGACCGAGGTTCACGCCTGACAGCGTCTTGACGCCAAAGGACAAGGTCGCGGTTCGAAGGGATCACCTTCCGGAGCCAACCGCGGTCACGACGATGGAAGGGCCGTCGCGGTAACGCGGCGGCCCTTCGCATTCCTGCCGGCGCACTATGCCTCGCTGACCAGCCTACCTCCGTCCACCACGATCAGCACCGCGAACGCGACCAGAAGAGTGACGCCGGCTGCGCCGGGCAACATCATCAACGGTGAGACGAACGACGGCAGCCCAGGCGGCATCGCCACGAGGGACATCGTCGAGAAGCCGATCCAGGGAAGACCGACGAAGCACAGGAACTTGCCCCATAGGCGGGGCTTTCGGGCCATCCAGAGGAAGGCCCATACGAGGAATGCGAGAAAAGCCACGGCGAGGACGAGAGACAGTATGGCGAAGGCCCAGAACAGAGTCGGAATCCGCCCGATACCGGCGATCACTTCAACGAAGCCCACCAACCCGCCGCCGACGCCGACCGCGGTTGCGGCGGCAGCCACCAAGTACGCCGCTTGCCGAATCTGCATTCGCGTCACGTTTGGGTTCCCTACCCCTCCCCCACCAGCTCCCGGCCGATGAGGAAGCGGCGAATCTCGTTGGTGCCGGCGCCGATGTCGTAGAGCTTGGCGTCGCGCAGGTAGCGCTCCACCGGATAGTCCTTCAGGTAGCCGGCGCCGCCCAGCGCCTGGATCGCCTCCAGCGACACCCGCACCGCGTTCTCGCTGGCCATCAGGATGGCGCCGGCGGCGTCGAAGCGGGTGGTCTTGCCGGCGTCGCAGGCCCGGGCGACGGCGTAGACGTAGGCGCGGGCCGAGTTCAGGGCCACGTACATGTCGGCGATCTTGCCCTGCATCAGCTGGAACGTGCCGATCGGCCGGCCGAACTGGCGCCGCTCGCGGACGTAGGGCAGCACCGCGTCCAGGCAGGCCTGCATGATGCCGAGCGGGCCGCCGGCCAGCACCGTGCGCTCGTAGTCGAGCCCGCTCATCAAGACGCCGGCGCCGCCGTTCTCGGGCCCCAGCACGTTCTGCGCCGGCACCTCGCAGTCCTCGAACACCAGCTCGCCGGTGTCGGAGCCGCGCATGCCGATCTTGTCCAGCTTCTGGGCGCAGCGGAAGCCCTTGAAATCCTTCTCGATGATGAAGGCGGTGACGCCGCGCGAGGCGCCTTCCGGATCGGTCTTGGCGTAGACCACCAGGGTGTCGGCGTGCGGGCCGTTGGTGATCCAGAACTTGGTCCCGTTCAGCACATAGTGGTCGCCGCGCGGGTCGGCGCGCAGGCGCATGGAGATCACGTCGGAACCCGCCCCGGCCTCGCTCATCGCCAGCGCGCCGACATGCTCGCCGCTGATCAGCCCCGGCAGGTAGCGCCGCTTCTGGTCGTCCGAGCCCCAGCGGCGGATCTGGTTGACGCAGAGGTTGGAGTGGGCGCCGTACGAGAGGCCCACCGACGCCGAGGCGCGGCTCACCTCCTCCATCGCCACCACGTGCTCGAGGTAGCCGAGGCCGAGGCCACCGAACTCCTCCTCGACGGTGATCCCGTGCAGGCCGAGCGCGCCCATCTCCGGCCAGAGGCTGCGCGGGAAGCTGTTCTCGCGATCGATGTCGGCGGCGATGGGCGCGATGCGGTCGGCCGAGAAGCGGGCGGTGGTCTCGCGGATGGCGTCGGCGGTCTCGCCGAGGCCGAAATCCATCGCCGGTCCGTGGTTCGGGATCATGGCGCCGGACTAGCACGACCGGGCGCCGGGCGACGAGGCCTCAGCCGATCGCGACGATCTGGGCCGACGCGCCGGCCGTCTTCGATCGGTTGGCGGGGCCTAGCAGCTTAGCCCGGCCGGCCGGGTAACCCCTCACCTTCCCACGATGCTGCGCTTCGCGGGCCCCTCCCTCTCCCATCGGGAGAGGTAAAGTGTTCCGAGGCCGATCAGTTACACCTCTCCCGGAGGGAGAGGGAGGGGCTCGCGCCCGTCAGGGCGTGGGAGGGTGAGGGGTTACCCGCTGGGGCCGGATCAGCTCCGGCGCCCTCGCGGCCGGCCAAGACGATCCAGCATCAGGTAGGCCGCAAACGAGAAGCAGACGATGCCGGCGATGGCGGCGACGAGACCGGCGGTGCGCGGCGAGACGCCCAGCACCTGATCGTACTCGGACTCGAAGTGGAGGGTGACGCCCAGCGCCAGGAGGCCGATGCCGAGGAAGCCGAGCAGCAGCAGGCCCAGCGTGCGGGTGAGGCCTCGCGGCGGCGGGCGGGCGACTTCGAAGTTGATCTTCGGCAGTCGCTCCACCGCGGACTGGGCGCCCTGGCCGACCGGCGCGGGCGCCGGCGTCTCGGCGGCGGCTGGTTCCGGGCTCGGAGGCTCGGTGGCGGCGGTTTCGCTCGACCCCGCCGCGGGTTCGGCCATCAGCGCTTCCAGCCGCTCGATCACCGCCGCGGCGGCGCTCTCGCTGGCGGAGGGCTCCGGGGTCAGCGCCATCACCGGCTCGGGCTCGCGCTCGGCGTAGGCCCGCTCGCCGGTGAGCTCGGCGCGGGTCGCCACCGGGGTGGTGAGCGGGATCAGGCTCATGGCGTCATAGTCGATCTTGGGCGGCAGCACCGGGGTCGGGGCGGCGACCCAGCCTTCCATCGGGCGCAGGAAGAGGGCCTTCTCGGCCGCGCGGCGGCGCACCAGCGCGTCGACCACGATCCGCTCGCCCTGCAGGTCGGACTTGCGCCAGAGCTCCATCGCCAGCGCCGCCTCCAGCGGCCGGCCCTCGTTGAGCCGGCGCAGGGTGGGCGAAGCGCGGAACGCCCGCTCGCCGATGTTGAAGACGAACGAGGCCAGGGCGTCGAACTGGTTCTGGTTGACCGGCGCGAACACCTGCTCGTTGATCGCGTGGGAAATCTGGATCAGGTCGTAGAGCAGCAGCGCCTCGGCGTCGCGCTCGCTGACCTCGGCGCCCTCGCGGGCGGTGAGCGTGTGGCCGTAGCCGATGGTCCAGCCGCCCGCATCCAGCCGCGCCGCCTTGGCGCGGAAGCCCTCGAACGCCTTGATCAGGTCCACCGCCGAGCGGGTGACCGACAACCTGGGTCTCATCGCGGCCCCTGACCCACTTTGACACAGCGCCAAATTCGCTGAACGTCGCTCCGCAAATTGGGGGCCGAGCTACATCATGATCACCGCGGCGATGGCAAGCAGCGCGAAGAAGCCCACGAAATCGGTGGTGAAGGTGACGATGATCGGCGAGGAGACCGCCGGATCGCGTCCCAGCCGCTCCAGCGCCAGCGGCGCCAGGATGCCGATGATCGCCGCGATGACGATGTCGGCCATCAGCGCCAGCCCCGCGGTCAGGGCCAGCTTCCAGTCGTGGTAGAAGACCACCAGCGCCGCCCCCATCATCACCGACAGCGCCAGGCCGTTGGCGATGCCGGCGACCACCTCGCGCCGGATCACCCGCCAGGTGTTGGCGGCGTTGAGCTCGCGCGCCGCCAGCGAGCGCACCGCCACGGCCAGGGTCTGGACGCTGGCGTTGTTGCCGAGCGAGGAAATGATCGGCAGCAGCACCGCCAGGGCGACGATCTTGGCCACCTCGTTCTGGAAGATGGCGATGGCGCTGACCGCCACGCTCTCGCTGACCAGGTTGACCGCCAGCCACGGCAGTCGCGAGCGGACGATGCCGAACATGGAGGCGTCGCGGCCGGCGTCGGACACGTTGGCCAGCGCCAGCATGTCCTCCTCGCTCTCCTCCTGCACCACCCCGATCACGTCGTCGACGGTGATCTGTCCCACCAGCCGCCCGCCGGCCTCGACCACCGGCGCGGAGATCAGGTGGTACTTGTCGAAGATGTAGGCGACCTCCTCCTGGTCCATGTCGACCGGGATCTCGGTGACCGGCTCCATGATCTCGGTGAGCCGGGTGTCGCGCTGCGCCCGCACCAGGCGGCTCACCGGCGCGGCGCCCACCGGGCGCATGGCGGGGTCGACCACATAGAGGTCGAAGAACAGCTCCGGCAGGGCCTCGCCGGCGGCGCGCAGGTGGTCGATGGCCTGGCCGACCGTCCAGAACTGCGGCGCCAGCGCCACCTCGCGCTGCATCAGCCGCCCGGCGGTCTCGTCGCCGTAGGCCAGGCTGGCCTCGATGGCGGTGCGCTCCTGGGCCGGCATCGCCGCCAGCACGCTGAGCCGCCGCGCGTCGTCCAGGTCGTCGACCACGTCGGCGGCGTCGTCGGTTTCGAGGTCCTCCAGCGCCTTGGCCAGCGCCGCCGGCTCGACGATCTCCAGCACCTCCTCGCGGATGTTGGTGTCCAGCTCGGCCAGGATCTCGGCCAGCGCCTGGGGCGGAATGTGGGGGACGATCTCGGCGCGGTAGTCGGCGGTGAGGAAGCCCATCAGGTCGGCCACGTCGGCGGGCCGCAGCGCCGTCACCAGTTCGGCGATCCGCGCCCCGTCGCCGCGGTCGGCCGCATCGATGACCATGTCGACGAAGGCGGCGGTGAGGGCGTAGTCCTCGTCGAGGGCGAGGTCCTCGAGGTCAGCGGCCTTGAGATCGGCGTCTTCGCTCATCGACCTCCCTTTCCGGCGTCCGAATCGCTGGTCCTGGCCGCGCCAAAGATTTCATCCGAACCCCGCGGTGTGCGAGCCGGCCTTGCGCCCCGGCGGGAGGTGCGCGACATCGCCCGCCGTGACGCGGAACCGGCTTGGATGCAAGGGGCCCTGCGGGCGGGCAGTCGCCCTAGCTGCGGGCGTGGCGGCGCAGGCCACAGCGGCGGCAGACCTCGTCGCCCGGGGCGCTGCGGCTCTGCGACCATCGATGGCCGCGCCAGATGCAGCGGAACAACGTCGACATCCGCATATCAGTCGCCCTCACCTGGGCCCCCCGGCTCGGATCATCGCGGACCTGCTTACGCTCAACTCGCGGAAAGCGCGCGTAGTTTCCGCAACTCAGCCTGAATGCGAGAATTGGCAGCGCAATGCCGACAGCCTGGCCGGCGCGCCTTGGCGCTTCAGGCCGCGATGCGCGGCGACCTCGCTGGTGCGGTCGAGAAGACTCGAACTTCCACGGGTTACCCCACAGCGACCTCAACGCTGCGCGTCTACCAATTCCGCCACGACCGCTCGCCGCGAGGCGCGGGGGTTAGCAGAGGGGCCCGGCTTTGTGAAGCGCGCGGAATATCCGCGTCCGGCCGGCCTGGGGCTCGGGGTTTGAGCGACGCGCGCCGACCCATCGCGGTGCTCGTCGACCGCGAGGGCCTCGGCGACGTGCTGCTGAAGCGGCCGTTCCTGATGGCGCTGCGCGCCGCCTTCCCGGGCCACGACGTCTGGTGGATCGCCACCCACCAGTCCTCGATGGCGGACGAGCTTGCGCCCCTGCTGGGCCGCCACGTCGCCAAGGTGATCACGGGGGCCGCGCTCGACGGCCCGATCGGACCGCTGCGCCAGCGGCTCGCCGCGTTGCCGCCGTTCGAGCGAGTGTTCGACTCGCGCACCAAGCTCACCACCGTCGCGGCGGCCCGCCTCACCCTGCAACATCGTGGCTTCTACTGCTGCCTGCCTGGCTATCTGCTCTGCGACGGCCGTCCGCCCTCGCGCCGCCGCCCGCGCCACATCGCCGAGCGCATGACCTCGCTGATCGTCTGCGCCACCGGCCGTCCCGCCGAGCCGCCGCCGGCGCTCGCCGCCTCGCCCGAGGCTGCGGCCGCCGCGCGCCATGTCCTGCCCGACGGCCCCACCTACGTCGGCATCGCGCCGGGCAGCCGCCAGGCCAGCAAGAACTGGCCGCTGGCGCGGTTCTGCGAGACGGCGCGGGCGCTGGTGGCCGAAGGCCTGACGCCGGTGTTCTTCCTGGGTCCGCAGGAGGACGACGTCGAAGCCTCGATCGCCGCGGCCGCGCCCGGCGCCCTGGTGGTCCGCGCCGAGCCCGACGTCGCGCCCGGCGCCGGTCTCGACCGCCTGATCGCCCAGGGCCAGCGCCTCGCCGCCCTGCTCGCCAATGACAATGGCGTCGGCCACCTGATGGGCGCGGCCGGCGTTCCCGTGGTCAGCTTGTTCGGCCCTACCGACCCGGCCCGCTGGGCCCCGGTCGCGCCGGCGGGCCGCATCGTCCGGGCGCAGGACTTCGGCGGCGGCGAGATGACGGCGATTCCCGTCAGCGCGGCGGTCCAGGCGGTGATGGCGATGCTGTAAGTGGGCTTAAGTGGGGGCTTAAGTGGGGACACGCACGACTTACGCCTCGGTTGGCAGGGGCGAAACGTCATTGTATTTTTCGGACGTCCCTCTGAGGGTCCAATGCTCGAACCTCATTCGCGCCGAGCGCCCCTTGTGCTGATGGTCGCTGCGGCATTGGC
>Ga0302325_10008253_pt1 | contig 22916 bp, 15 predicted proteins | sample Palsa_T0_2_FD_201948 | JGI IMG/M metagenome (GOLD analysis project Ga0302325, IMG submission 201948) | Peat permafrost microbial communities from Stordalen Mire near Abisko, Sweden - Palsa_T0_2 | ecosystem: Environmental > Terrestrial > Soil > Palsa > Peat permafrost | place: Sweden: Abisko... | reverse complement strand
CGCGCCCCGACCACTCCCCCCCGCCACTCGCCCCTTCCACCGCCGCCCTCGCCGGAGCCGCCGGTGTTACGCGCGATGAGCCTAAAGTGATAGGTGGTACCGGGGGTGAGGTTCGAGACCGCTGCCGAGACAGCCACCGGGCTGCTACCCGCGGCCGGCAGGGTGGCGCAGGGGGCGCTGAATTCATAGAACTGGGAGGTCCCGTATTCAAAGGTGCATTCGCTGATCGCGCCGCCGTTGGGGTTGACGGTGGCGTTCAGGGTGGCCGCGGTCTGAGTGATCGCGGTGGCCGGGGTGGTTTCGGCGCTCGGTGATCCGGGCGCCGCAGTCACCTGGACCGTCTTGGCGGTGCCAATGCTCGTGCCGTCGGTCGCGTAGACGGTCAGAGCGACGTTGTAGGAGCCGTCAGCTGGAAAAAGGTGTGAAAGCGTCGGCGTTGTGGTCTCGATCGGCGCACTGCCGTCGTTGAACTGCCACGAGTACTCGGCAACGCCTCCCGAGGCGGTCGAGCCTGTGGCGTTGAAGCCCACTTCCGTTTCCGTGCCGGCCGTGCTGGTAAACGTGGCCGCCGGCTCGGTGCCGGTGAACGTCAGTCGCTGTAGACATGCGTGATTCTGATTACTCCAGACCTGCTGATACCAATAGAAGTGCCCGTTGATCACCTGGTTGTAGTTGGCGCCGTTTGGCGCTTTCCCCAGCGGGGTCCCGAATTCGGATGTTCCCGTCTGAAAGCGACACTTGTCGGCCACCTCGTACCCGTTCATTTCGCCGCTGGCCAGATCGGTCCATCCGGTGCTGGGCTCGGGGTCTGTGAGTGACTCGAGTTGCTCGTGAACGAGCCCGCCCTGAAGTGCACCGTCCGAGGTAGTGCCGTTCGGGTGATTGCCTTCATCGCACAGCGGGTTGCCCGTCATGTAGGGAACGTCCGCATAGATGATCTCGCCCCCGGGAACGGGGATATTGTTGTGATATGAGCAAAAAAGCGGTTCAGAGGAACCCGCGGAGCAGGCTCCTTCCTCCAAACAGCCCTGCACTCCCGGGGGGGTGATGATGAAATACTCGTGTGTGAGGTCGGTCGGAAGGTGGTTGGCGCTCACGTAGCTGATGAGCTCGGACTGGAGCTGTAGATCGGTGAGGCAGATCGTCGCCTTGGTGCAGCCGCTGGCGGGGTAGGGGTCGGTATCGATCAGGGCGCCGCCGAAGTGTGAGTCGTAGCTCGCGAAGTCACCTGCGGCGTCGTTGTATTGAGCCACGACCGAGTCCACGTTTTCGTGTCCGCCGCTGTCATGTGCCAGGTCTTCGAAGTACTCATTGAGGCCGGGCTGGTAGTCGGACGGGTAGGCCGGTCCTCCCGATGGGTCCCAGTAGAGGACGTAGTTGGTGTTCGACGGCATCACCGGGCCACCGTTGTAGTCGACGTTATGGAAGATTTCGTCCAGGAGCGCTGAGGCTTTTATCTGCGGAGCGCCGCGAAGCGCCTCATAGCTGACGATCCGGCCATTCCCCAGATGCGCGATCACCGCAGAAGCCGGCGAGACCCCACCCGCCAGTGCCGCCCCGAGTACCAGCGCAACCGCCACAATTCGGGCCCGCCAACCCAGAGCACGGGTTGTCAAGCTCCGAGCCGCGTCATGCGCCAGAACCTTCATTTTTCTCCGTTCCGGTGGACTCGCGCCAGCTCCACCTGTCGTCCTAACAGCAGGAAGCCCTACCAAGAATGACGGGTGGTGTCAAGCTGCAGGGAGGGCATGTCAAGGCAATGTTTCCGGGCAGTCCCTGCCCGGAGTGAAGGCATGAGCTTACCCCGTGAGATGGCCGGCTACGCCGGGTCAAAGTGGGAGCGGGCATTTGTGCTGCAAACGACCACTAATTGGTGCGCTCGAGGAGAGCGGAGGGGGAGGGACTCGAACCGTCGTCGGAGGAATCTCCCCCGAAACGGTTTTTGAGACCACCGCATTCCTGGCCCCAGGCCCGTGGGTCCTGGGCTGATCGCCCCCGGGCTGCCCGTGGGTCGGAGGTGGGATCCTCGCTGAGCGCCAGGGCTCCAGATCGGCAGGGCCTACCGCGTTTGAGACGACGCTGTTACCGGAACGCTACGGTGCCGAGCTTGCCCCGGAGGGACACGCCAACTCGGATCGCCCGTCTGGCTCCACCAGTAACATTGCACTGTGTCAGACGACGTAACCGCTGCGATTATCGGCGCGGGTCCGTTCGGGATGGGTTTGGCTGCGCATCTTCATGGCATGCCGACGCGACTCTACGGGGAGCCCATGCGCACTTGGCGTCGCCTCATGCCCCCCGACATGATGCTCCGATCGACCTGGAAGGACTGCTCGTTCCCTTCCCCTGACGACGAGGGAATGACGAGTGAGTGGGCGGCGGCGACCGGGCGGGAGCTCTTTGACCCGCCACCGCTGCCCGAGTTTCTCGCATACGCCGACTGGTTCCTAGACCGCTTTGTCGACGAGCACGACATCGATAACGTCGCGAACGTCGAGCCGACCGATTCGCGCTTCCGGATCACAACGACCGGCGGTTCGGAGACGTTAGCCAGCTCAGTGGTGGTCGCGGTCGGCGTAACGCCGTTCGGGCAGTTGCCGCACGCATTCGCATCGCTGCGCGACGATCCCGCTGTCTCATTCGCGACCGAACAGAACGATTACCGGCGCTTTGAGGGCCGCCGCGTGGTCATCGTCGGCGGGGGTCAGGGTGCGCTCGAGGCGGCGCTCTGGTGCATCCGTGCCAATGCGGACGTCGAGATCCTCGTCCGGTCGACGATCACGTGGTTCACCGACCACGAGCCCTGGCGCCCGCGTGGCCCAATCCGCCATCGCCTCCACACGCTCGCCTATCCCGTCGTCGGCTTCGGTCCGCCTCTCGTGAATCGTCTGGCGGTACGCCCGGACATCTTTGCGCGCCTTCCCATGCGACCGCGGCTACGGTTGACGCGGCGCGTATTGCGAGCGGGAGGGTCCCCTTGGCTGCGCGAGGAGGTCGAGGCGGGTGCGCAGATCCGGGAGGGTGTGAGCGTACGGCGGGCTACGCGGAGCGGTGAAGCCATCGAGCTCGAGCTCAGTGATGGTTCCCGACGCCACGCCGACCACGTGCTCCTGGGTACCGGATTCGCGTTTGACCGCGGGCGCCTCGATTTCCTCGCGCCGGATTTGCGGCAGCGGATTGAGCTCGAAGGTGGCTGGCCGCGGCTCGACCGGACGTTCCAATCGTCTATCCCAAAACTCTACTTCGTTGGCTTTGCCGCGGAGGCACGATTCGGACCGGCCGCGCGGTTCGTGCGCGGGTCTCAGTACGCGGCGCCCACCGTCGCCGCTGCGATTCGGGGCAAGTAGCAAAGGGTCCACGCCCCGTGCACTACAAGAGCCTCACATGCCACGCGCACGCTTGATGCGCTTACGCACGGGCGCCATCGTGTCGAAGTAGAAACCGTGTATGCGCTGCGAGCGCTTGAGCCGCTTGCGGGCCGCTATTGTCGCAACCGTGGCGATCACAGCCGCTTTGCCTCGACGCGTTGCCGGCATCCCCAGGCCGGCGTAGAGCGGCTCGAAGCGATCGGCAAGCTGGCGCTTGTAGCGCTCGGCGCCCCCCAGAAACTCGACCCGGGTCGCGCCCTCATCAATCGCCGCCTCGACGGCGTCGAGCGTGTTCACAATCCCGGGCGAGAAGTGAGCGAGCGCCGGGTCGAATGACAGGCGGTGGACGTACATTCGCCCCGCGAAGAGGAAGTAAGCATGGAAGGCAATCGCCCGGCCGTCGAGCTCCAGTAAGGCGATCCTGGGAATGTCCTCTCGCGCGAGCGTGAGTAGGGCATCGCGCTGGAAGAGGGCGCCTCGCTCCGAGGCGAAATCCGAGCCGTCAGGTCGCCCCTCCCAGCGGACCCTGTGGAGGCGGAAGGCGTCCTCGAGCACGGAATCGATCTCTTGGGGTGTCCTTGCGATCCGCGTCTCCAGCCGGCCGAGTTCTGCGAGCTGCCGTCGCCGCCGCTTGTGTGTGTTCCGCGACTTGGCCGACACGTTCGAACGATAGGTCTCCTGCCACGAGTCGCGGACGTCGAGCACCGGCGCCTCAATCCTTTCGATCGCATGAAACTCCTGTCCGTGCACGCTTTGCTCGAGTACGCTGCTCGCCGGGATCCCGTACACATCAAGCAGGTCATACCGGCCGCTACGCTCGAGCTGCTCGACGAGCGCACGAGCCGTGCTTGGGTTCTCGCCGGGGGCAAGAAGGATGTCGCCAAGCACGGCCTGAGGTCCGCCGAGGAGTCGCAGTCGCCGGACGCCGAAGCGACGCTCGATGCATAGCGGAAGTACCCCAACCAGCCGTCCATTGCGCCGGCTCACGTGGACCTCGAGCTCGAGCTCGCTCCCGTAATGGCGCCACCAAGGCAGAACCCAGCCCTGGAGCATGAACGGGCTCGGCCGGGGCATCGCTCTAACGAGCGCGTCCCATTCAGAACCAACAGCAGCCAGCTCATCTCCCGTGGTCAGGGTTGTGACTTGCGGGTCGCCCGCTGGGAGCCGCGAGCCCCGGGAGGAGGCAGAAGCCTGGTTGCTGACACGAGCGGACGTCCGCGACGGGTGCGTTAACGAACCCAGCTTATTCGACATCTGGGATGAATCGGCGGTCACGACGAAGACCATGAGCGCCGCCGCCGTTGATCCGCAACGCGTCGACCGGCGATGCCAAAAAAACGGAGGGGGAGGGATTCGAACCCTCGTCGGAGGAATCTCCCCCGAAACGGTTTTCGAGACCGCCGCATTCAACCACTCTGCCACCCCTCCTGGGGGACGCTCGAAGGCTAGATGATCTTCCCCTTATCCCCGGCGCGAGGCAAAGAATCGGCTCAACAGCTCGCCGCACTCCTCTGCGAGCAGACCCCCTGCCACCTCGGGGCGGTGATTCAGACGGGCGTCGGAGGTCACGTCGAGCACGCTTCCGCAGGCTCCCGCCTTGGGATCGCTTGCGCCGTAGACCAGGCGAGGCAGGCGCGCCAGCACGATCGCCCCCGCGCACATCGCACACGGCTCCAGCGTGACGTACATGACCGTCTCCAGCAACCGCCAGCTGCCAAGGGCCCGAGCGGCCGAGCGCAGCGCGACCACCTCGGCGTGGGCAGTTGGATCCTGGCGCAGCTCGCGCTCGTTGTGCGCCATTGCCAAAACCTCGCCATCACGCACCACGACCGCACCGATCGGAACATCGTCGTGTTCCGGGGCCAGTTCTGCATCGCGTATGGCCAAGCGCATGAAGTAGGAATCGCGTGGAAAGAAGTGCTCGTTCATGGGTCTAAAACGCGGTCTCTGCGAGAGTGAGTTCGGCCGTCACCGTCGAAGCCCATCATGATGGCCCAAATGCCAATGCTCGTTCTTATCCGCCCTCACATTGCGCCCCTGATGCGCCGAACACTGGCCTTTGCGGCCGTTGCCGGCGCGCTCGGCTGCATCGGCGACCCCGTGATGGCAAGCGCAGCGACTTCTGGCGCCTATGCACCGAGTGAGATACTCGTCAAGTACGCCGCCCCATCCCCGCTGCGGGCGAGCGTCTTGCACGTTGCTCCCAACGTGAGCATCGACGCCGAACTCGCCCGCCTGCGCCGGAGCCGGGGTGTCGAGTGGGCCGTGCCCGACTACCGGGCGCACCTCACGGGCGCAATTGTTCCCAACGATCCCGGCGCCGCCGGCATACCGGGCGGCTGGGAGCAGCTGCAGTGGAATTTCGTCGGGCCGTTCGGCATAAACGCCCCGGAAGCCTGGGCCAACGTCGCCGCCGACGGCGCCCCGGGCGCCAAAGGCGTGGTCGTTGCAGTGCTCGACACGGGGGTCGCTTACGCCAACCGCGGCCCCTTCCGCCGTTCGCCGGACTTCGGCCGCTACCAGTTCGTGAAGGGCTACAACTTCGTCGCACACAATGCCTATCCCGATGACCTCAACGGCCACGGGACCTTCGTAGCCGGCACCATCGCCGAGGAGTCGGACAATGGCTACGGCCTCACCGGTCTGGCCTATAACGCCCGCATCATGCCCGTGGAGGTGCTCGACGGCGATGGCGAAGGTGAAGCGTCGACGATCGCCGAAGGCGTGCGTTTTGCCGTCAATCATGGAGCGCAGATCATCAACCTCAGCCTCGAGTTTTCCAGCGGCGTCACCGCCTCGGACATCCCCGAGCTGATCGAAGCCCTGCGATACGCCCACCGCCGCGGAGTGCTCGTGGTGGCGGCCGCCGGCAACGAGGGCCACACCGCTGTCGCCTACCCCGCGCGCGCTCCCGACGTCGTCGCCGTGGGAGCCACGACCGAACATGGCTGCCTGGCCGACTACTCCAACGACGGGGCCGAACTCACGCTCGTTGCCCCCGGCGGCGGCGCCGATGCCAACCTCCCGGGCGACCCCAACTGCCACCCCGAACAGACACCCGGCAGAGATATCTACCAGGTGACCTTCGAGGGCTCTTCGCCCCGCCTGTTCGGGATGCCCTCCGGCTATGAAGGCACCTCGATGGCCTCCCCCCATGTCGCGGCGACAGCGGCGCTGATCATCGCCAGCGGGGTACTCGGCCGGCATCCGACGCCGGCCCAGATCACAGCCCGGCTGCGCGCCACCGCGCGCAAACTCGGTGGCGGCGGCGATGAAGGGCTTTACGGGGCGGGCCTCGTGGACGCGGCCGCAGCCACCGCTCCGGGGGGGCCAGGCGCGGTTCCCCCCCCTGCCGCCTGAGCGGTGGCTGCAACGGCTCCTCAGGCGGGGGAGGCGCCGGAGAGGTGCGATCTCGCGGTCGTCGGGGGCGGAATCGTGGGGCTGGCTGTGGCCCGTGAGCTGATCCGCCGCGCGCCGCGCTCATCCGTGTGCGTGCTGGAGGGGGAGTCCGAGCTCGCATCCCATCAAAGCGGCCACAACTCGGGTGTGATCCACGCCGGCATCTACTACAAGCCCGGCTCGCTCAAGGCCCGTCTCTGCGTGGAAGGCGCGCGCGAGCTCTACCAGTACTGCGCCGCGCGCAGCATTCCCCATGAGCAGTGCGGCAAGGTGATCATCGCCAGCGACACCTCGGAGCTCGCCCGCCTGGAGGAGCTCGAGCGCAGGGGGAGGGCCAACGGCGTCCCTGGGCTGCGCCGCATCGATCGCGCGGGCATCGAGCAGATCGAGCCGCATGCGCGCGGCATCGCCGGGCTTTACTCGCCCACAACCGGTGTTGTCGACTTTGCGGCTGTGGCACGAGCCTACGCCCGAGACCTGCTCGACGCGGGCGGAACGGTCGCGCTCGGGTTCCGGGTGGAGCGCGCGAGCCTCAAGGCGAGCCGTCTGCGTCTCACCCACGCGCGGGGCACGACCGAGGCAGGCCATGCGATCTTTTGTGCCGGTGCCTGGGCCGATCGCGTCGCGGTCTCAGCCGGGGCTGATCCCGATCCGCGAATCGTGCCCTTTCGCGGCGCCTATCTGAGGCTGGTCCCCGAGCGCCGGGAGCTTGTACGCGCGCTGATCTACCCCGTGCCGGATCCAGCGCTGCCCTTTCTTGGAGTCCACCTCACCAGGAGCATCAACGGCGAGGTGCTGATCGGGCCGACGGCTTTGATCGCGGGCGCACGTGACGCATACCGACTGGGCAGAGTGCGACGCGCGGACCTGCTCGACACGCTCGGCTGGCCCGGGACCTGGAGGATGCTCGCGCACTGGTGGCGTACAGGGGCGAGCGAGCTGCGCCACGCCATGCTGCCCTCGACGCTCGTGCGCGCCGCCGCCCGCTACGTGCCGGAGCTTCAGCCCGATGACGTCGAGGCAGCGTTCGCCGGCGTGCGTGCCCAGGCGCTGGGCCGGGATGGGCAACTCATCGATGACTTCAGGATCTCCGCCACCGAGCGGGCCCTGCATGTGCGCAACGCACCCTCGCCGGCGGCGACAGCCTCCTCCGCGATCGCCCGTCACATCGCCGACGAGGCGCAGCGGGCGTTCGGATGAACGCCCGCTGCCAGCAGAGACTCAGTTGATTTTCGAAACTACGTAGGCCACCACGTTCAGGTCAGCGCTGGACGTCGGTTTGCTCCCGCCCGTGGTTGCACATTCGAACGTGATGTGTTCGCCGGTCAGAACTTTGCCTGCAGCAGACACGCTGACCGGGAACGTCCCACCCTCGCCCTCCGGCGCCAGCAGCTCGGTCTGCACCGTGGAGCCGACTTTCAGCGTGCAGGTCATTTCGCTTGTGGCGAACAGCGTCCCGGAAGCAGAGCCCGTGGCCACGTAGTTGCCTTCCGACGGTGTCAGTTCAACCTTTTGGGGGTTGGTGCCGCCTGCGCCGGTTGTGGTGTAGGCCTGCTGCGAACCCGGTGAGCCCGTGGCACCTGTGCCTCCAGTCGAGCCGGTGGCTCCGCTGACGCCCGTCGCACCCGAACCGCCGGTTGCGCCCGCGCCACCCGTCGCTCCGGCAGTGCCGGTTGTGCCCGTCGCTCCGGTTGAGCCGGTGATGCCAGCTCCACCCGTTGCGCCGGCTCCACCCGTTGTCCCGGCCGAGCCGGTTGCGCCGGACCCACCATTGTTGCCGCTCACACCGGTCGCTCCTGTGGCGCCGGACGCGCCCGTTGAGCCTGTGACCCCCGCCGCACCTGCGCTACCGGTGGCGCCAGTCGCTCCGGAGGAACCAGTTGAACCCGTGATCCCGGTCGCCCCTGTCAGCCCCGTGCCGCCTGTCGCTCCAGCCCCACCGGTGGCGCCGGTCCCACCGGTGGAGCCGGCCCCACCTGTCGCGCCGGATGTGCCCGTGGCACCGCTTCCGCCCGTCGCGCCCGTGGCTCCTGTGGCTCCGTTTTTGCCCGTGGCGCCCGCTCCGCCGGTGGCGCCCGTCGCGCCCGTTCCGCCGCTGGCACCCGTTGAACCGGTGATTCCCGTCGCGCCTGTCAGACCGGTGGCGCCGATGGCTCCTGTGGCGCCGCTGCCGGTGGCGCCTGTAGCGCCGCTACCGGTGGCTCCGGTCGCTCCGTTGCCGCCCGTGGTGCCTGTCGAGCCGCTACCCGTGATTCCCGTAGCTCCGACTTTGCCCGTGGCACCAGATGCACCGGTGGCGCCCGTCGCGCCGTTGGCGCCGGTCGAACCGGTGACACCCGTGGCGCCCGTAAGGCCTGTGCCACCAGTGGCGCCTGTCGAACCGCTGCCGGTAGCTCCCGTCGACCCATTGCCGCCGGTGGCGCCTGTCGCGCCGCTACCGGTGGCGCCCGTTGCGCCTGTCGAACCGCTACCCGTGGTGCCTGTCGCGCCGGTGGCACCCGTTGCACCGGTGGCGCCCGTCACGCCTGTCGAACCCGTGACGCCCGTCAGACCAGTCCCACCCGTGGCGCCTGTCGAACCGCTGCCGGTAGCTCCCGTCAACCCATTGCCGCCGGTGGCGCCTGTCGAGCCACTCCCCGTGGCACCCGTCGACCCGTTGCCGCCGGTCGCGCCTGTCGCCCCTGTCGAGCCGCTACCCGTGGCACCTGTCGCGCCGCTACCCGTGGCACCCGTCGAACCGGTGGCTCCGCTACCGCCCGTAGCACCGGTGGCACCAATTGCACCCGTTGCGCCGGTCACACCGATGTCTGTGACAGTGACAGTTACGGTCGAGTTGCCCGTGGCCCCCGTGGCTCCGGTCTGGCCGGTGCCTCCAGTGCCTCCGGTCTGGCCCGTGGCCCCTGTGGCTCCGGTGGGCCCAGTTGCGCCCGTGATTCCGGTTGCGCCCGTCAGGCCCGTCCCACCCGTTGAGCCGACAGACCCGGTCGCACCCGCGCTACCTGTCGAGCCATTCGCGCCGGTAGCTCCAGTGCCACCAATTGCGCCTGTTGAGCCAACGGTTCCTGTTGAGCCGGTGGCGCCGGTTGAGCCGTTCGCACCCGTTGCGCCCGCGATGCCTGTGGCACCCGCCAAACCCGTGCTGCCGGTGGCCCCTTTGCCACCGCTGGCTCCACTCGCGCCTGTTGAGCCGACTGAGCCTGTGGCACCCGTGTTCCCTGTGGAACCGAGGGTACCCGTTGCTCCCGTGCTGCCAGTGGCGCCAGCAGCGCCGGTGGCGCCGGCAATACCAGTGGCACCAGCAAGTCCCGTGCTTCCGGCTGAGCCTGTTGAGCCGGCTGAGCCTGTTGAGCCGGCTGAGCCCGTTGAGCCGACTGCTCCTGTTGAGCCGGCTGAGCCCGTTGAGCCGACTGCTCCCGTTGAGCCGGCTGAGCCCGTTGAGCCGGCTGAGCCCGTTGAGCCGACTGAGCCTGTTGAGCCGACTGAGCCTGTGGCACCCGCGCTCCCAGTGGCGCCCGCAGCGCCGGTGGCGCCAGCTATGCCGGTGGCACCAGCAAGTCCCGTGCTGCCGACCGCGCCTGTTGAGCCGGCTGAGCCCGTTGAGCCGACCGCGCCTGTTGAGCCGACCGCGCCTGTTGAGCCGACTGAGCCCGTGGCACCCGTGTTCCCTGTGGAACCGAGGGTACCCGTTGCTCCCGTGCTGCCAGTGGCGCCTGCAGCTCCGGTGGCGCCAGCTACGCCGGTGGCACCAACAAGTCCTGTGCTGCCGACCGCGCCGGTTGAGCCAACTGAGCCTGTCGAACCCGTGGTGCCGGTGGCGCCTTTAGCGCCCGTGCCGCCGACTGCGCCCGTTGAGCCGATTGCTCCCGTTGAGCCGGCTGAGCCCGTCGAGCCGACTGAGCCTGTTGAGCCGACTGAGCCTGTTGAGCCGACTGAGCCCGTGGCACCCGCGCTCCCAGTGGCGCCCGCAGCGCCGGTGGCGCCAGCTATGCCGGTGGCACCAGCAAGTCCCGTGCTGCCGACCGCACCTGTTGAGCCGACTGAGCCTGTCGAGCCCGCGGCGCCAGTTGCGCCCACAGAGCCCGTTGAGCCGACAGAGCCCGTTGAGCCGGTCGCGCCCGTGGCGCCGGCGATCCCTGTGGCCCCGGTCACGCCCTTCAAGCCTGTTGTTCCGGTTGCGCCCGTGGCACCAACTGAACCCGTCGCACCCGCGGAACCAGTGGAGCCCACCGCACCTGTTGCGCCCTTGGACCCTGTCGCTCCGGTGGACCCTGTGGCACCGGTGGACCCCGTCGCACCGCTCACGCCGGACAAACCCGTGGCTCCGGTCGCGCCCGTGGCACCTGTGGCGCCCGTTGCGCCTGTTGCGCCCTTTGCACCTGCGGGGGCAACTGGATTGCAGTGATAGTCAAAGAAGCCACAGTAGTCCGCCGAAGCCGCAGCTGGAAACACGGCCCCCGAGAGACCAACGGCGCTGAGCATTGCGAGCGAAACGCATGCTGCAACGCCAGTGCGACGAGCGCTACGCCGGCCGGCTGCTACTCCACTTTTGCGATCGGGGGCGTCCATGTGCTGGTGCACTAGCGGGTCCTCCCTGACTCGAAGTTGTGCGCATCCGCGGCACGCGTCATGCGCTCAGGCACTCGGTTCTTTTAGGCCCAGAACCGTCGGGCAAGCTAGCAGGCATGGGTAGGTCTGTCAAGGCAAGGAGACGTTTGCTAACAGTTTGATGTTAAGGAACTCTCGGTGTCTATTTTTGTGTCAAATGCAGTTCTCGCACTGAGCAGCGCAGTTTGCGTGTCGGGCCGGAAGCAACGCGGGAACGCTCTCTTCCTGTCCAGTTCGGCCCCACGCGCTAAGACCCTCCCAATGCGCCGCCGAAAGCACTGCGGTGAGGCTTCTCCCTGCGACCATTCTTGTTCTCCTCTCGGCCTGCTTCGCGTGTTCGACTGCCGCTGCCAGGCCTCGCGCAGCCGTTGTTCGCAGCGGAGCCTGTGGCGTTGCGCACGCTCGTGGCGCACACCAGCAACACTGCCGGGCAGTTCGCTCACGTACCTATCGTGGCGAGCGCCGGCGCTCGAACAATCGGCATCTGAGCATCAAACACGAGCGTCGCAAGTCCACGGCCGTCGTGACCACTCACCTGCCGACCCCGGCGCAACTGATCGCAAGTGTGCTCGCGACACCCTGCGAAAACGTCAACCTGACGCCGGAAGCCGGAAACCTCGAACAGATCCGTGCTGCGACGCTCTGCCTGGTCGATCAGGAGCGCGCCCGTAACAACGAGCTCCCTTTGCAGTTCAACGCGCATTTGGAGCGCTCGGCTCAGGCACACAGCGAAGACATGGTGAGCGAAAACTACTTTTCCCACATCGCCCCGAACGGCGAAACCCCAGTGAACCGGGTGCGAGCCGCGGGCTACATCCCCAACTCCCAGGTCGGCTACACAATCGGCGAGAACATCGCATGGGGGACGCTGTACCTGTCCACGCCCGCCGCCATCGTGTCAGCCTGGATAGCCTCGCCCGAGCACCTTGCGAACATCCTTGACGCGGAATACGCCGACACCGCGGTCGGAGTCGCACCCGCTGCGCCACCGTCGCTCGCCAACGGTCAGGCCGGAGCTGTCTACACGCAGGAGTTCGGCGTAATCGTCGACTGAGCCGCGCCTAGAAGTCAAGCTCTACCCACAGCTCACGTGGTCCGGATGATCAGAACCGAACAGGGGGCATGGTGGGAGACCTTGTTGGGCACCGAGCCCAGCAGAAAGCGCTTGGCTCCGGTCATTCCCTTGTTGCCCACCACGATGAGATCCGCTTTGCGCTCTTCGGCAACATCGAGGATGGCGTCGGCCGGGTCGCCCTGGCGTGGATAGACATCGACGGAAACACCGGCTTCAGCTGCCACAGCCGCTGCCGCGGCAAGCGTCACGTCGACATCCTCCCGGGGATTGATCGCCCACTGCAGATCCTCCGGTGCCTCCCTGCGTTCCTCGTTCAGACGCTGTGCCGGAACCGGCTCGTAGGCGCTGACGAGCTCGAGCTTCGCCTCGAGCGCGCGTGCAAGGTCGATCGCTTGGCGTACCGCCTGGGTTGCCGTATCCGAGCCGTCGGTCCCAACAACGATCGATCTGAACATGACCCTCCTTGCCTGGGGTTCATACGCCGGCCAAGCCGGCCGCCGCGATCATATCCGGGGACGGCTATTCGTAGCCGAGAAAGGCGAAGTCTTCGAGCGCCGTGTTCACGCTCGCTTCGGCTTCGTCGACCTGCTTCACGGCAGACGCGGTTTGGAACGAGCTTTCAGCGTTCGCTGCTGCCGTAAGCGCCATGTATGCGGTGCGCGCCTGCCCGAGGGCGTTGGAGAGCGCCGCCTGGGCCGGACCGGCGACCAGCGATGGTTCGACCGCCGACAGCGATGCGGCCGCGCTGGCAAAGCCGTTTGAGAGATGGGTCGCCAGCGTGCCAATCGTGGAAGCGGGCACGCGTACCGCCAACGCCTGCCTCAGCGCAGTGCGTTCGCTCTCCAGTGCGTCTATCGCTGCGCTCACCTTGGTGGCATAGGCGGGTTCGGGGGCCAGTTCATAGCTCTGGGACTGGCCCACGAGCGTAAGGGTGGCGGCGATCTGCTGGCACGTCCGCATGTATGCCGAAAGCGTCGCCGGCGCGTGACAGGCCAGAACTGTCGGACTGCCGCCGGGATCAGGAATCACAAACAGCGTGAGCGCCTGGCCAAAGCCCGGCACAACCAGCTGCATGTACATGTAAGCCTGGGTGTTCAGGAGGTCAACCTCCTGCGTGTGCGGGAAGTACTTCAGGCGTGAGACGAATTTGCTGGGCAGCAGGCCCGGTTCGCCGCTGGGCAGCTGCCCGATGACGAGTCCAGCCTCAGCGGCGGCTGCGGGAGCCAGCGCGACCGGTTTGGTGAGCGGAAGGTCGGGAATCGTTGGAGCCGTTTGAACCTGGTCCCAGCCCGTGGGATAGTTGAGCTGCACGCCTGCTGCAAAGATCGTATGGGCGTCTTCGCCAGAGGCGGCGGCCGAGTGACCATGCCCGACCACATAGCCGGCAATCGCAACGACGAGGAGAACTGCCACGGCAACCGCGGGAAGCCGGCGATTCCTGTTGTACATGCCGCTCAGCCTGAGCTGTCGAACGAACCGCCACCGGATGATCCACCTTCGCTGTGAGGCGCGGTGGCGTGAGGAGTCTGCACCGGTGTCGGTGCAGGCGTGGGGGTGGCCGTCGGTGCGGGCGCGGACACGGCGGGTGGAGCCGATTGAGACGAGCTCGTTGATTCCTGTGCCGGCGTAGAGGTCGGGGTGGAGGCGGCTTTGGGTGCTTGGTGATGGGTGCCCGCGCTCGTCAACGAGCCGAACGCGATCGGGGGGACCTTCTGCAGGCGAACCGGTATCGCGGCTTTGCCCAGGGAAGCCGGGAGGCTCGTCGGCGTCGCGGCCCGGGGGACGCCCTGCGAGTGGGTCATGCGACCGATCGCAAAGGAGCACGCAAACACGGCGATCACCGAGGCGAGGACCAGCAGGACGCGGCGGTCGATGCGAGGCCGTGGCCTACCCGCGCGAATCCAGGGTCTGTCAATGCGAATGGTGTTCATGAGGAGGGGCACACGATCGGATTTATACCTGTCGGGCCGAGACATCCATCGACCCTTAGAGGCAGCCTACCGCGGCGGACCTTGAAACGCGTGAACTTTCCGACCTCACCGGGTTTGGAGACCCGGACTTCCAGGGTCACACCGGCACGCAGAGAGCGCTCAAAGCGGTGGAAGGCGAACAGGGCCGTCCCGCCTTTGCTGTTGCTGGAGAAGGCGCTCTCGCTCTCGGATTTGATCGGGCAGCCGCGGCCGCTGCAGTACACGCTCACGAGAGCCCCCAGAGGCGCCTGGACGGTGAGCAGGCTAAGCCTGATGCCGCGGGAGGTCTTCGAGCCGGCGAAGCGGACCACTGGGAAGGGCTCCATCAGGACCAGTGGCGCCGGCACGACCTCGATCGTCTGCGTGGCGAGGCTCGAGAGGCCGCTCGCGTTGGTGACCCGCAGATGGACGACGTGGGCTCCGGGAGTTGGGAAGGAGGTGCTGAACACCGGGCCACCCCCCTGGAAGGCACCGGTGCCGGAGGGGTCCCACGCGAAAGCGGTGATGGGGCTGGTGATGTCGATGGAGTTCGACACGAGCGACACCGCTTCGCCGGTCTTTGGCGCGGAGGGGAACCATGTGAAGGAGGCAGTGGGGGGCGAGGGCGGCGTCGGTACCTGGATCGTGAAGGTGACCGCGGCGCTCTTGCCTACGCCTTCGACGGGTTCGGCGAGTGCCGTGTAGGTGCCCGGGCTGAGTCCGCCAAAGACGGCCGTCCACATTTTTTCGCTGGACGCTTCCACGGTCAAGCTTTCATCGGCCGGCGGTTCTGTTGTCGTACCTGAGAAGAGCTGAACCGTGACGTGCTTTGCGGTCCCGGCGGAGCCGCTCAGCTGCTGGGTGCCGTTGCTCGTCACCGTCACTTCTCCGCTTTTCGGGCTTTCAATCGACACCGCGGCGCCGGCGACGGCGGCTGGACCAAGAATTAGCACGACCAGCACGATCGCCCCCAGGCCCAGGCGCCTGCAGGCCGCCGCCGGTCTCATGACGGGCACGTCATGGTCTTGGTCCCCGCCGGGTTGAGGCAGGTGTCCGTGCGCAGAGGCAGTCTCCCGCGCCGGACCACAAAGCGAGTGAACTTGCCGATCTCGCCGCCCTTGAAGACACGGATTTCCAGGGTCACGCCCGCGCGCAGCGAGCGCTCGTATCGCCTAAATTGAACCCGCCCGCTGACCGCGCCTTTGCTCCCCGCCGCAATGGCATGCTCAGCCTTCACCGGACATCCTCGGCCCCTGCACACGACCGTGATCCGCGCGCCGACCGGCGCCTGTACCCTGAGCAGCCCCAGCCGCACACCGTATTCCGTATCGCTGGAAATGATCTGCACGATTGGAAACGGCTGCATGAGGACCGGCCCGGCCAGGGTGACCGGGATTGTCTCCGTTGCGATGCTCGACAGGTTGTTCGCATCCGTCACAAGCAGCTGCACGATGTGATTGCCGGCGGTTGCAAACGACGTGCTGATCACGGCGCTGCCCGATGCGAACTTGCCGTTGCCCGCGAGGTCCCAGGCAAACGCGGTTATTGCGCTGGAGGGATCGGTCGAACCCGAAACCAGCGCCACCGGTTCATTGATATGCGGAGAAGTCGGGAACCACGCGAACGACGCGGTTGGGGCCAATGGCTGCAGCGTCTGCCCCGCGGGTTGGACCGCTTCGGGCGGTGTCGTGTCGATGATGAAGGAGTCGGCAGCCGACAGGCCGATCACGTGTTCGTCGCCGACAATCGAGCTTTCCTGCTGGGCCTGCGCGGTGTATTCCGCGGAGCCCAGAGCGGGTTTCGCTTTTCCAGTGGTCCATTTGCCTCCCTGGGGCGTCGCTGTGGCGCTCGAAACGACGGTCCCTTTTGCCGTGGGGCCCGCGTAGATGTTGACCGAGACCGCCTTGCCGTTGTCGTTCGTCGTTCCGCTGAAGGTCGGTTCGGCGTTGTTGGAGCGCTTCGACGGGGCGCTCATCGCCAATTCGGGCGCGCGAGTGTCGAGTTCAAACGTCGCGGGCGCGCTCTTGCCTTCAGGGTTACCGGTCAGCGAACTCGGCTGGGTGGCAACGGCGGTGTATTTGCCGCTTGTTTTCAAGGCGGGACTCGACGGGCCGCTGGTCCAACTCCCCAAGCTCGGAGTTGCGGTGGCTTTTGAAACGATCGAGCCTGTTGCGCTCGTGCCCGAATAGATATCCACCGTGACCGTTGTGGTTTCGCCCGCAGTCCCACTGAACGTTGGGGTCGTGTCTCCCGAGACTTCCGATGGCGGGCTAAGCGTCACCGTTGGCGCTTCCAGCACCACCTTGAAGGTGACGGCCGAGCTTTTACCTTCGGGGTCGCCGGTGATCGAGCTCGGTTGGCTGGCGACCGCCGTGTATTCGCCTTCTTTCAGCGCGCTGACTTTGCCCGACGTCCAGCTGGTACCACTGGGCGTCGCCGTCGCAGTCGCGACCACCGTGCCCGTCGCTGTGGCGCCCGCGTAGACATTAACCGTGACTTTGGTCGTTGCACTTGCCGTGCCGGTGAATGAGGGCGTCGTGTTGTTGGATGGGGACGTCGGTTTGGTGATCGTGACGGTGGGCGCGGCCACCGCGATGGTGAATTCGACCACCGAGCTCGTGCCCGAGAGGCCACCTTCGCTCGCCTCTTCAGCTACCGCAAAGTACGTGCCGTTTTTGAGGGCAGGACTCGAGCTGCCCGACGTCCAGCTTCCACCACTGCTTGTCGCCGTTGCCTGTGCCACCTCTTCGGACGCCGCCGTGTAGATACCGATGACCACGGGCTTGGTGCCGCTCGCTTTACCGGTGAAGGTTGGCGTGGCGGTGGACGACGACCCCGGGTTATTCAGTTCAACGGCGGGCGCCGGCGGCGCAATCGTTTCGACGGTGAATGTCACGGGTTCGCTGACTTCAAATCCCTCGCTGGCGAGTGCTTCATACGAGCCATCTTCCAGAGCCGGACTTGCACTGCCGGAACTCCAACTGCCGCCGGTTGAGGTGCCTGTGGCTTTCGAGACTGCTGTTGATAGCCCCACCTTGAAGATTTCGACCTTGACTTCGCCGGCAGAGGCCCCCGACCCGCTGAAGGTCGGGCTTTTGTTTGTGGTTGAGCTTCCACTGGCAGGACTTTCAATCGTCAGCGCCGCGTCGGCCCTCGCCGTCCCCACCAGGCACACGCAGGCAGCCAGCAGCGCGACCGCGCCAACCCGCCACGCAGACACTCCCTTAAGCCTTCGCTCTACCCGTTCCATGGCAACCTGCTCACAGCCGTGCGATCCTCTTTCTTCCGTGGCGACTCAACCCATCCCGGGTCGCGCGCTGATCCGGCGCACCCCAGCGATGCGCCGCAATGGATGATATACCCGCACACGGCCCGTGCGCCAGTAGTTCGTTGAGATCATTCAGCCCGTGAGCGCCGCCACGTCCAGAGTCTCGGCAAAGCTGTCCAGCCCTCCCTAAAGACCTTCCGCGCCGGCTATTGCTGCGCGTCCTTTCCGGCCCGCACCACGTAATGCCAGCCGGTCAACCTCAGGCCCGGAAGCCCTCGGTCGGCGAGCGCCTGCAGGCGGCCGTTGATCCTGATTGCCCGCTGCTCTCCAAACAGCGGGCGCCCCAGGAACGAGAAGGGCCCAAACCCCACCGTCCTGCGCGCCAGCGGGCGCAGGCCGCCCTCGAGCAGGAAGCGATCTATGCGACGCGGGAAGTGCAGGCGCGAGCTTGCCAGCCCGCGGCGCTGTCGCAGCGCGACCAGGGCCCGCTTCAGCGGGGATAGGGCAAGCATCGCCCGGGGGTCAGTGAAGCTGGTCAGGCGCGCGCGGTTGTCGGCCGTGAGGATCAGCTGACCCCCTGGGCGCAGCACGCGCGCCATCTCCTTGACCGCCTCGTCGGGGGAGTGCAGCCAGGGGATCACGCCGACGGCGATCACGAGATCGAAGTGGCTTGACTCGAACGGCAGCGCGTGGACGTCCGCCAGACCGGTGCGTACGTGCTGCTGCAGGCCCGCCTCACGAGCCTGGCTCGCAGTGGTGTCAACCATCGCCTGGCTCGCGTCCACCGCGTCGACGTCAAGCCCACGGCGAGCCAGCTGGATGGTCAGATGGCCGGCACCGCACCCGATCTCGAGCACGCGCGCGTGCGCGGGGAGATCCACAGCCTCAACGCAGCCGAGGACGGCGGCTTGGCGCTCCTGGTATATGACCCCCTGCAGGCTGTCGCCCCGGTACACTCCGTCCCAGTAGGACGCCGTGGCGTCGAAGTGAGCGTTTACGTGCTCCTGGACGCCGGGGTCGGCGCGCTCGCCTCGCTGCTGCTGGACATCGCTTTCACTTTTCCTTGAACTCATTGCGCGCCAGTCCCTCGAGTGTACCGGCGCGCCCGGGGAGCGCCGGTATCGACACGGGCGTTCCAATCCTCGTCTTCGCGCTCAGCCGAAGCGTCTACCACCACGGAGCGCTCGGGATCGCACGCAGCGCCGGCAGGATCGGCATTCCGGTCTATCGCATAGGCAAAGAGCGCCGGGTCCCCGCCGCCCTGTCGCGGTACTTCAAGAGCCTGCCCCCATTCCCCGATCCGGCAACTGCGGGTGAGATCCTCAAGGCCCTGCACGCCTTCAGCCGCGACCACGGCCGGGCCCTGTTGGTGCCGATCGACGACGTCAGCGCCATGTTTCTCGACGAGCATGCCGGCGAGCTCGAGGACGCCTTCCTGTTTCCAGCGCAGCCCAAGGGGCTCCCCCAGGCGCTGGCGAGCAAGCGCGAAATGCACCGCCTGTGCCTTGAGCACGACATCCCCACGCCCATGGCGGCCTTTCCCGCCTCCGAGGCGGATGTGCTCGAGCACGCCGATCGGGCCGTGTTCCCGGTCGTGGCCAAGCGCATCGACGCCTCCCTGCCGGCCCCTCCCGAGGCCCCGAGCGTCTTCATCGCCGAGGACCGCCAGTCGCTGCTCGAGGCCTACCGCAGGATGGAGTCGCCACAGGCACCCAACGTCCTGCTCCAGGAATACATCCCCGGCACCCTCGCAATGACCTGGATGTTCAACGGCTACTTCGACAGCCGCTCAGACTGCCGCATCGCCGTCACCGCCCAGAAGCTCCGCCAGGCCCCGCCCTACACCGGCGCCACCACGCTTGGCGTGTGCCTCCCCAATCCCACCGTCGAGGAGACGACCAAGCGCCTGATGAAGGCGATCGGATACCAGGGGATCCTCGACATCGGCTATCGCCTCGATCAACGCGACGGCCGCTACAAGCTGCTCGACGTCAACCCCCGCATCGGTGGCAGCTTCAGACTGTTCCTCGAGACCGACGGGATGGACGTGCTGCGTGCCCTGTATCTCGACATGACAGGCCAGGAGTTGCCTGCCGGCACCCCCCAGGAGGGACGGCGCTGGCTCGTCGAGCCGCTGGACTTCGCCTCCTCGCTGGCCTACCGCCGGCGTGGCGATCTCACGATCGGCGAGTGGGTCCGCTCGCTGCGAGGGATACGCGAGACGGCCTGGTTCGCGGCCGATGACCCGCTGCCCTTCCTGGCGCTGTGGGCCTGGCTGCTCGCCGGCTGGCTGCCAGCTCGCATTCTCGGCCGCTGAGGCGCGCCCACCTGACTGCCGTCACGTTGTGGGGAGCTGGCGGACCTCTCCCTCCTGGACCACAAAGACCGAGTCCAGATCGTCGATGTGCTCCAGCACAAACGCCAGATCCAGCTCCTGCCCTGTGTCGCGCAGATAGTGAGCGCTGCGGCCCTGGAGGAACGCATCGTCGGGAGCATCTCCCCACTGCTCAAGCACCTCCTCGGTGGCGCTGTCGGCAACACCGTAGCCCGCCCGCACGAGCTCTCGCGCGACGCGCGCGGCACACAGCTGATCCTCCTCGCGAAATTCGCCGCGGCTGTCGGCGCCGAGAACCAGCACGTCCCGCCCGCTCGCCGCCAGGTGCGTTGCCGTGGCGCGTGCATTGCGCAGGCAGCTGAGGTAGGTGACACCGTGTTGAACAGCCTCTGCGATCAGGCGCGTACCGGAGGTTGACAGCAGGATCAGCGGGCGCGAGGACTCCTCCAGCGCCTCGATCTGAGTGGGGCTGTTCTGCAGGTCAAAGCCATAGGGCTGGACGCCTCCCAGCTCGCCCGCGAGGATCGGCCGGTCGAGGTCCGCGGCCAGCCTGACCGAGGACTCGATCGAGCCCGCCGGGTACAGGCGCCTGCCCATCGCCGCCGCCGTCACGGCGGTGGTCGTGGCGCGGATCACGTCGATCGCCACGATCGCCTGCTCGGGGGGAACCGGGGCGAGGTGCTCGTGAAAGCAGTCGATGGCGACGCTCGGCATCTGCTCAGGGCCCCCGGCGGGTCAGTCGGCCGGCGGCCGCGGGCGAAGGTTCTCTTGGCCGAAGGCGTCTGAATGCAGTCCCCGGCGATAGATCTCCACTCTCAGCACCTCCTCCAGGCGCACGTTGCCCAATTGAACCTCGGGCCCAAAGTGGTTTATGAGCGCGAACTGGCTGGCCTTGTTGGGCGCCTCGAACAGCAGCATCTCCAGGCCGAAGGCATCTACAAAGCTGTCGGCCTGGTGGGAATCGAACTGCCCGGCCGCCGAGAACAGGCCGACGTCCTGCGCGCTCTCCCGTGCCTCGACCACCAGCCGCACCGCCCCCGCCTCCAGCCAGCGCCTGCCGGTGGCTATCAGCTCGTCCGCCTCCTCGTCGGTGAAGCGCCCGGAGTGCTTCTCTCCCAGCTCGAACTCGACCTCCAGACCCCGCTCGTGAGCCTGGCGGACGATCTCGGCGGGCTCCAGCGCGAGCTCGGTGAAGCCTTCCCCGCACTCGATGCGCGTGAGGCCAACCTCGGTGCACAGGTCCAGGTAGGCAGGCATCGCGTGCTGGGCGACGGCGGTCTCAAACGGTCCTCCACCGGCCACCGTCGGAATGCCCAGGCGCCGCGCAGCTGCGATCTTGCGCAGCGTTGCCCCTTCATCGGCCACCATCCAACAGGCCATCGAGATCTTGAGCGTCTTGATCAGGTGGGCGCTCTGCTCCAGGTGCGCTTCGACCGTCACCGGGTCATATCCGGGGTCAAAGGGGCATGTGGCCCTGGGCGTCGGGCGAACACCGATCTGGTCGAGGTAGCGCTCGCAGGCCGATGCCGGCGCTCCGCCTACCATGGCGCTCGTCTCATTCGGGCGATTGTAGTGGCGGCACGATCTTTCGCACGTTGCTGGGATCTTTCGCCCGAATGCCCCAATTCTTGTGCCTTTTAGCCTAAACTTCGGTCGCTGGCCGGTCGGATCCGGCAGAAGTTGGCATACGCTTGGAAAAGCGAGGGATTTTGATTCGCCCCACGATCGCGCATGGAAGCACGTCACGTGGACGAAAGCTGTTTGGGTTTGCCTTGCTTTGCGCATTGGCGATCCTGGCCGCGATCGTTCTTAAGGACACCAACGGTGGCGCAGCGCGTACCCCGCGCACCCACGCGTCCACCAGCGCCTCCGCGAGCGGATCGGCCTCGAGGGTCTCTCCGGACTTTGAGCTCGGCGCCCCTTTCAACTCGCAGCCGGGCAGCAAACGCTCGCAAGGGCCCGAATTCAGCCCCACCAAAGTCCTCGTCGGCTTTAAGCGCGGTGTCTCGCCGCAGCAGATGGCCACGCTCGAGCGCTCCGCAGGAGCGCTGAGCGCAAAACCGCTCGGCCCGCCGACCCACCTGCTCCCCCACGAGCGCTACCTATCGCGGCCCTATGAACTGCACGTACGCGCCAACGCCGTGCTCACCGTCGCCCATCGTCTGGAGAAGAGCGCCGGGGTCGCCTACGCCGAACCGGATTACAACGAGGAGGAGACCGCGGTCGTCCCCAACGACCCCGACTTCGCCGCCGTGCAGTGGGCCGACAACAACACCGGCCAGAGCGTCCCACTGCAGGAAAACGAAGAGACGGAGTACTTCTCCGAAGGGGGCACGGTAGGAGACGATGACAACGTCAGCTCCGCCTGGTCGGTGACCACGGGTAGCCGCTCGATCGTCGTCGGCGAGGTCGACACCGGGGTCGAATATACCCACCCCGACCTAGCCGCCAACATCTGGACCAACCCCGGCGGGATCGGCGGCTGCGAAAAAGGCAGCCACGGCTTCAACGTCGTCGAAGACAACTGCAACCCCATGGACGAGGAAGCTCCACCGGAAGGTTATGTCAACGGCCACGGCACCTTTGTCGCCGGGGTCATCGGCGCCGTCGGCAACAACGGCACGGGGGTCGCGGGGATCAACTGGGAAACCACGATCCTGCCGGTGCGCTGGATCACGAGCATTGTCAAAGAAACCAGTTATCTCGTCTCTGCCCTCCAGTGGCTCATAAAAGTCAAGCAAGAAGGCGTGAACATCCGGGTCATCAACGACTCGGATGCCTTCACCAAATCTGCCTCCTCGACCGCGCTGAAGGAAGAGATCGAAGCGCTTGGCGCCAACAACATCCTGTTCGTCACCCCGGCCGGCAACAACGGCACCGACAACGACGAAAGCACGTCCGAAAGCCGCTATCCCTG
>Ga0302325_10008252_pt1 | contig 22919 bp, 21 predicted proteins | sample Palsa_T0_2_FD_201948 | JGI IMG/M metagenome (GOLD analysis project Ga0302325, IMG submission 201948) | Peat permafrost microbial communities from Stordalen Mire near Abisko, Sweden - Palsa_T0_2 | ecosystem: Environmental > Terrestrial > Soil > Palsa > Peat permafrost | place: Sweden: Abisko... | reverse complement strand
ACCCGGAGAGGATGCCGCAAGCGTCAGCAGCCAAGGTGAGCAAGGGAAGCATTAAAATGCACGCCAGCACGCGCGTGGCCGCCAAAAAACGATACGGATTTACGGCGCCCACTTCGATGGCGTCAATTTGATCGGTCACCTTCATCGATCCAAGTTCGGCGCCAATGCCGGCGCCTACTCGGCCACTCACCACCAAGCCGGTAATCACCGGGCCGCTTTCTTTGATCAGCGAGAATGCAATAATCGCAGGAAGCAGCGCTTTCGCTCCGAATCGGGCCAAACTGTCACGGGTCTGCAAGGAAAGGACAACGCCAGTCGCCGCTCCAGCGAGCGCCACCAGGGGTAGTGACTTAGCTCCGATGGCGTCCATTTGTCGGATCAACTCGGAGCCCTCGAATGGAGCGCTTACCGCCGCCCTTGCTACTCGCCCGCAGAAAAATCCCAAGTCGCCGAACCATTCGAAGAAGGATTTCAGAAGCCCCTTCACACCCCGCCAGAAATCGAGCCAGCGGCTTCTCCAAGGGAAGGTTGAGTAATTTGTGAGTGCGGCCATGACAACAATAAGTGACATCCGGACCTCTGTAATCCTCGTTGCTATTTAGTTGCCACTAACCGTTGCGCCTTGATTTCAATTGCTTAGGTTGCCACGTGCGAAAGCGGTTGCCTGAAATTCTTACCTTCTCGGCGAGGCGCCCGCGCAAAAACTTAAAAGGGGGCTCGCGCCCACGTCGCAGTATTTTTACTGGCGGTGGAAGTAGAGTGTCTCGGGCTGATGACCGGGCCGATCAACCTGCAACATCATGCTGCCGTCCACCCCAAGGCTGTAGCGTTCCATGAGTGTCCGGCCGTCCTGCTCGGTGGTGACTGTTAAGACATCGCCGACGCATTTCGCTTTGCTCTTGAAGCCAGTTTCCGTATCTTTGATGGAAGTTTTCTGGCGGGCGTCCGTGCTAAAGCTGGTTGAGATCGACCGGTTTGATTCGTCGAAATTGAAATTGCGCTGGACGTAAATATTGCCCTCACGATCGTTGACTGTCACGGTCCCCGTTTGAATGGCGGGCTCTCCATTAAATTCACTACGCGCCGGAATCAATTGCCAAGTGCCGTTCAAACTGTGATGGTTGTTCGCCAGAGCGCACCCTGCGAACAAAGCTGCCACCGCGGCAAACCTCAGTAAATTCTTACAGGATTGAATAGTCATGTCCCCTCCTGTGGGTTGAGTGCAACTGATTTACCAACGGCGGGCCTCATAACGGTGTCAAACTCCGCAACGCAGCCCACGACAACCGAGGAACGGGCAAACGAAAGATGATCAGACACATTATTTGGCGTCCAGCATCTAACAGCAGAGGTGACCGAACTATACCGGTTGCGAAAGCCCTCCTCGTTGAGGCCCATCCACCCAGAGAAAGGAGACAACACCTGGCAGGTTGGCCAAACACTCGGTTGCCCGAAACGGTGAATCATCGCCAATGTGGAACAAAAGTTCCACTCGCGACCCATTCCGAGGTGGTTTGCTCGAAGTGCCATTGGAAGTGCCTGCTCCCTTCCAGGCGTCGAACCGGTCTCGATTTCTTATTAGCGCTCTTGCTCCTGCGCCCCTACCGCTGCCGTTCGTGCCATCGGCGATACCATCGTTTCTCATTTTCAGCATAGTCCCGTCGACCCATGCCTCCTTTATCCTCTGTTCTCTATCGTCGGACGCGCCCCACTACTGGGTCCGTTTGGCCGATCCAATCGGCGTGCCGATAATATCGCCTGAGACCACCATTTCGACGCGCCGGTTCTTTTGACGGCCAGCCGCATTGTCATTGGAGGCCACCGGATTGTCCTTGCCGAAGCCCCTCGCCGTTACGTTGTCGGGCGCAATGCTTTGGCTCAGTAAATAGTCGCGTACGGCGCCCGCGCGCTGGTCGGAGAGCTTCAGGTTATATTCTTCGCCGCCGATGCTATCGGTGTAGCCATCCACTTCCAGCCTCAGGCCTGGGTGCGAGAGGATGATACCCGATATTTTAGCGAGCTTTTCGCGCGCGGCCGGACGCAGAGTATACTTGTTGAAATCGAACAAGACGTCCGACATGTTGACGATCAGCCCGCGGGCGGTGTCGCGGGTTTCCAGGATCAGATTGAACTGCTGGAGCAACTGCTGGCGAAGCTGCTGCTGCGCCTGCTCGGCTTGCTGGGCTTTTTGCTCGGCCTCCCGAGCCACGAAGCGAGCTTGCTCGGCTAGCCGTTGCTGTTCGTCGGCGGCCAGCTTGGCCTGCTCCGCTTGAAGACGTTGCGCTTGCTCCTGTGCGCGCGCCGATTCGGCCGCGGCCCGTTCCTCGGCGGCTCTCTGGGCCTGTTCGGCAGCCTGCGCGTCCGCGGTCGCTTTTTGGCGGGCTGCTTCATCCGCCGCCGCTCGAGCGGCCGCTTCGCGATCCGCTGCTTCCTGCTTCTCTCGGGCGATCCGTTCGTCTTCTTGCCGCTTCAACGCCAATAACCGGGATGTCTCGGCGTTTTGCACGGCTTCGCGCGCCGTCATGATCACCGGCTTGGAACCCGCGTTGCGCGTCTGGTAGTTCTCGGCCTGCCGCAGCAAACCCGCCGCGCTGTCATATGTGTCCTTGGCATATTGATCTGCGTTGGCGAGTTGCGCGATCTGGACCGCGTTTTCCGCCTCGAGCAATTGCAGAGGCACGGTTTTAGAGCTCACTACGGCGTGGAATTTTCCGGGAGGTCCGATGAGCGTATAGGTGCCGCGCTTCAGCAGATCGTATTTCACGCTGGTCTGCTCGACTTTACCTACCGTATCCTCTCGAATAATGTTTTCCATCACGACAACGTCACTCGGCTGCGTAACGCCAAAGTAGGGCTCGGAGGTCACGATGAGCGCAAAGGCCTGCAGGTCGGTGGTAACGTCCAGGTGCGAGTTGCCGCCATCGAGCACCACCTCACCCAAATTCTTCGAGCGACCCTCGGGCGTGATAGCCCACAGGACGTATGTCAGATACTCGGGGCCGAACTGCTCAGCCGGCAGCAGCTTGTGCATCTCGGTTTTCACTTGGATGTACCCGGCCCTGCTGTTGACGTCGGCGTGCCCGGTAGCGTCGGGCGCTAGCGGCGTGCCGCGCAGATCCACTTTGGTCCAACCACTGCGGTGGCGGTAACTGACGGCGTTTGTGGTCCGCTCAACCACCGAGACGCGAAAGATCGGTTGGCCTTCATTTCCCGGAGGCGGGGCTTGCGCCCACACACCTACGGAAATTAACAGGATTAAGCTTGCTTTGCCCATTGTGCAATGCTCCTCTCTCGGCGTTACGCTGCGTGAAAAAGTAGCAAACTTGTTGCCAATGGTGGGCCGCTTTGTTATGTGAGATTTTGGCGCAGGGAAGCAGCGGGGCAGGGAAAATTTTCCGGGTCTCTAAACCAACATTGCACACCAGCCGCACCACTTCTTGTTCCTTATATCCGCGTACTATCTGGATCTATCATGGGCGATTTCCGTTTTCCGCTTCGGGTCGCATACCGTTTCAACGACATCGGGAGTGGCAGCCAAGCTGCACTAAGGTCCCGCGAGACTGATTATGGCCGCCGCCAAAAAGCGGCCTGATTTCGAAAGGAGAACGGAAATGCTGTATTACGCTTTGTTTTTTCTGCTGATCGCGATTCTGGCGGCGGTATTCGGATTCGGAGGAGTTGCCATTGTATCTGCGGGGATCGCGAAGATCCTGTTTTTCGTCTTCATTGTACTTTTCCTCGTCTCATTGATTACTCATATGTCGCGGAGAGTGTAGGATCGCGCTCTGTGCCAGGCTCCTGACATCGCCTTTTCGGCCGGGCTGTAGCTCAACCCGCCACAAGCACCAGGCAGGTTACTGCCGTATGGAAGGAAGTCGAAACTGTTTTAATGACGTAGAGCCTGGACGGAATTGGTAGCGCTAAAGGGAATCGAACCCTTATTTAAGCCTTGAGAGGGCTCCGTCCTAACCGTTAGACGATAGCGCCACGGAGGTTGAACTCCACCATTATACCTGTTGGCCGGCTAAGAGCGGCGGGCGGTTACAGCAGCTTGTTGATGGCGCGTTCGAGCGCCGCCATGTCGGTTTCGCCGATGAAGGAGCGGACCTTGTGGCCGGCCTTGTCGTACAGGAAAAGCGCGGGAAGAGCGCCGCTCCACTTGGGATCGATAGCGTTGATGAAATGATCGTCGTCGTCGGCCTGCTTCAAATAAGCCGGCCCTTCGACGCGGAACATCTGGATGAACTTCTCGGCCGCTGCCTTGTGCTCCCGGTCGTCGGCCGAGATGGTAACCACCTCCAGGCCTCGCGAGCGCAGCCTGTCTTCGAGCAGAACCAGTTGGGGCAACTCGGCGCGGCAGGGGGCGCACCACGTGGCCCAGAAATCGAACAGGACCACTTTCCCTTTGTGCGAGTCCACCAGCTTTTGGAAACCGGCTTCGTTGATCGGCGCCAGCGGGCCCGGCGGACTGCTGGCCACCAGTGGCATCCAAAACAAAAAGGCGATCCCGCGCTTCATTATCGATCTCATTTTACCCCGCCCTGCGAAGCCGTTCCAGCGCTATCGATCACGTAGCTTTCCGGCGTAAGCTGCGCATCGAACCGATCCGCCGCCGCATTGCCGGGATCCTTGTAAACCGGGAAAGGAAAGCCCACCCGTGGGGCGTGATCCCGGACTTCGCTCGCCGGCTCGGAACGGTTGGCGTTCACGAAGATGAAGGCGAGGGCTTTTCCATCCAGGTAGCGGATCTGAAAGTCCGTCACCGGGGAGCCAAGCTTGAATTCCTGAGCCCACAGAACGCAGGCCGATAAGGCCAGGGAAATGACAAGAGCTTCCTGCATGGGTACTCGACTCACTTTTTTAGCTTCAGGTTGATGATCGCGGTTTTCTTGCTGTTAAACACGCTGAGAGTCTTCCACGAAGAATTGACGCCGTCATGGAAAGCCTTGAGCTGGTATTCCACGTCGGTCCCGAGCCCCACGAAATGATAACTGCCGTCGTCCGAAGTGATGAACGACCGGATCTGCAGCGTTTTGGTGTTTTTCAATTGCACCACCGCTTTCGCCACCGGCTGGCTGGCCGCGCTGGTGACCACGCCTTCCACCGTGCGTGTGGTGTCGTCTTCATTCTTCCGCTGGGCCTTGAGCGCGCCGCCGGACAAAACAATTGAAACGCCCAGCGCCAGCGCCAGCTTCGCCTTCACCACTTATTTCGACTCTCGTTCCATCTGGAAGGTTACTTCCACCCGCTCCTGATCCTGGACGCTAACGCTCTTCCGCTGGCTTCGGTAACCCTTGGCAGCTACTGTCACGGTGTACTGCGTGGGACCCGGCGGCACCCGGAACACGAACTCGCCCCGCGCGTCGGAAACGCTCTCCAGCGGCTTGGCCTTGCCCGCGGAAATGCCGGGCTGAGCTTCCGCGGCCAGCGTCACATTCGCGTCGGCGAGCGCATAGCCGCGGTCGTCGAAAACGCTGCCGCCCACAATGGCGTAGATATCCAGGGCAGGCTTCTTTTTGGGCGCGGCTGTCAGAGGAACCAATGCGCACAGCAGCAGAACCAGACGAATGCCAAGCCGGCTGATTCCAAGCGTGCTAATGCCAGTCTTCTTCCTCGGCTTCCTCTTCTTCCTCATCCTCGTCTTCTGCCTCATCGTAGTCGAAGTCGTCTTCTTCTTCCTCTTCTTCGTCCTCGTCTTCTTCGGTTTCCAGTTCCAAGGGATCCAATCCGGTTACGCTGAGATCGGCGCCGCACTCATCGCAGGTCAGCGTGTCCCCCTCATCTATCTCATCCTCGTCTACTTCGATCACGGCGTCGCAGTTTGGACAGTTGACCATCTACATACCCTCCAGGGCACAATTTTTTTATACAAGAACCGGCGGCGGATTGCTCAGGCGCTCGCGTTCACCCGATCGAGGCGTTCCATAGACACAGTTTTACCATGCAAGGGAAGGGTATGCGGAGATTTATCGGATGTCGAGCTTGGCTTCGATGCGGGTGACGCGGTTATCCAACTCGACGATCTTGCCGATCAAGGTGTCAAACTTGACTTCGAGATTGTTAAACCGGGCGTCGAAACGTGTTTCCAGGTTACTAAAACGTGTTTCTAAGGCACTGAACCGGGAGTCCTCGAAAGACGTGTAGTGGTACAGAGCTGGAGGAAGGCTCCGGCCCAGTACCTGCGGCGCATCCGCGCCGTCGCAGGTTCCGGCGCAGCTCCGTTTGCGCAGAGCGGCGCTGCCGACGCCAACGAAGGCGACGGAGGTTGGCGATGCCGACGGCGCGAGCCGGCCACGTCGCGGCATTTCCCGGAGGCCGTACACGGAGGAGCATTTGGACTCCACCGGGTGTCATTCAAGGATGAGGATATCGAAATCCTTGCTGTCCCCTTATTGAGGTTTCCTCTGGTCGAGCTGCCGACCCATCTCGTCGAACACTTCATCGACTGTTTTCCTGCCGAGTACTACATCGGCCATGTGCCGGTGGGCTTGCATGTTGAAAACGGGTTCGCGCAACAGGTCGCGTTTGATGGCTGCATAGTCCTCACGGTCGCGTGGCACGATGCGGTCAAAAGCTTCTTCGAAGCCCGCCCAACCACGTTTCATGAATGCGTCGAAGACTCGGGAATAGTTTTCCGTTCCCAAAGTCTTTGGCCCTGGTATTGGCGGAAGATCCTCCACGAGGGCAAGTAGGGATACCGTAAGTGGGTCGGTTGGAGAATTGACAAACGACTGGAGAAACCAGGGAATCTGCTCGCTTTGTTCGGCGAGGTCGCGGCGCAGGTCTTCGATGAGAGCTAACTCCTCGCTCTCGCTCAGCGATTCATTCTCGGCACGAAGCCGCTCAATCTCCGCTTTCAGTTCTTCGTCCGATGCCATGAGTATCACTGATAGCACAGTTGGGGAGGCGGGTTCGACAAACTGAGTGCAGTGCGCTGCGATCCCGAGGTTACCGGAACCCTGCTCAGCAAGGCACAACTCGATCATCTTCTACCGAACATCCTGATGCGGCCCGCCTGCTGAGAGGCGATCAATGCCTCTGGCGAAACGGCGGATGATTATGTCGTTCGTTCAGGGCAGCCGGAAGTCCGTTTCCCCAATCACTGTCTGGGCCTCTTGCTGGTGCGAAGGGGATTTATCAATAGGAATGGTATGTGTCGGATGGTGGCGCGTCCCCCACGCGCCGTCTCGAAGCCATTCTCCGAGTAGCCGACGATCCACTCGGAGCAGCCGTTGCAAGACGCAAGCGCGCTTCAGAGGACCAATGCACGTGAACGGCCTCATTCAGGTGTAGTAGCGCGGGTGCATCCCTGCAGAACGTCAGCGCGCCGTTTCGGCGTGGTCGATGTGGGATGAATCTGGTCAATCATTCTTGACCAACCCAGTTCAAAGCACTAATCGCATTTCAATCTCAGGTCAAGATCCCCGCGGATTTCTACGCCGTCAAGAAGCGAGGGTACCGACGATTTCATCGGTGTTCACAATGGCACTCGCGTAGTTTGGGAGATTGACTTCGAGAGCGGCGTGCATATGCTCATCGGAGTAGCTCGCGGTCGCGTCTTTCACCACCGTGACCTCATACCCGAGCTCGGCGGCATAGCGAACCGTGGCCTCCACACAGGTGTGGGCGATCAGTCCGATGACGATGAGTTTGTGAATGCCGTGCTTCTTGAGCTGCAAATCCAGATCCGTGTTGGCGAAGCCGCTGGAACACCAGTGCTCCGCGGCCATGACGTCGCCCGCCTGAGGTTCGAACCCGGGGCGGATCTCGCCGCCCCATGTACCGTATTCGAACGACTTCCGCGACCATGCTGCCTTCTGAATCGGCGCAATATACTTCCAGGTCTCGTAGTCGCCGGGGCGATATCGCCGATGCATCGCATAGAAAACCCGGATGCCGGTTTTTCGCGCCGCTTCAAGAATCTGCCTCATATGAGGAACACACTGGTTACCTTCGGCAACGCCCTTTATTCGATCCCATATTTTGCCGCCTTCGGAAATGAAGTCGTTATAAGGATCGATCACGACAAGTCCGGTGATCTCCTTCTCATAGGTGAGTTGTGGCATGCTTCCTCCGGTCAATCTCAACTTGTCGCAATGCGTGCCGTTCGATGCTTTTGGCGAACATCGGCGTCTCCTGCCGGTTGTGGGCCTCCGAGATCGGTTTACGAGCGCCGCGGAAGACTTCCAACGGGATTCCTTGCTTGTCGAGGAAGTCCGTCAATTCGGGAGTGGCACAGCTTTGCACCGTGTTTGTGAACTCGCACATTTTGTCGTCGATCTTTTTAACCGCCAGGTCCCAGATCACGCCTATTTTTGTGCGGCCCGTTGGAGTGAATACGTCTGAGGTGGACACCAGTCTCAGGTGATCCGGTTGACCGATCTCCTCGACGTAATGTTGCACGATCATGCTTCCGCCGAGAACCTCGACGTTGATCGACATGCGCCGGCCGTCAGGGGTGGTCGTCGAACCGGCGGAATAGTGAGCCGGTGAGCACGACTGGTATTCTGACTCGGGCAGCGTGAAGCACCAAGTCGGGATATCGACCTTCTCAATCGGTGCGTTGATCGTCTCTGAGAAACTTGACTGAACCAAGGTATTGTCTTCCATTTTCCATTCTCCTTTGAAATCGTTGTCGCCTGTCTTAGCCTGGCGCGGAGCCGCCCAACAGCCCGGCTAAATCCATTTCTGCGTCTCGGGTCTGCAATCCGCGTTTGAAAGCCGCTTGGATCAGGTCTTGCGCCTCGGGGTTGCGCAATCCCACTCCAAAAACCTCGGAGTCACGGCGGAAGTCCTCGGTCGGCGCGAGTGCGATCGCATTGACCCGATCTTTGATTGCGACGTGGCCCGCAGCCGGGAAGCCGGCGATGCGATGAGCCAGCGATCTCACGAACTCACCGAGCTCTTCAGCGGGCAAAGCTCGATTGATCCAGCCGTAGCGCTCAGCTAAATCGGCGTCGTAATCCCTCGCACTCAGCATGACCTCAATCGCCCGTGCGCGCCCCATCAGTCGCGTGAGGTGTTGGACCGCACCCGTGCCCGGGATCACGCCGAAGGACGGCTCGAACTGACCGAACACAGCCGACTCGCGCGCGGCGAAGCGCATATCGCATGCGAGCACAAACTCGCTGCCGATGCCTCGCACGCGGCCCTCGATTTGCGCGATCGTCACGAGGCGGCTTGCGCTCAGGTGGTGGAACAGGAGGCCGACCGACTTTTCGTCCAGCTTCGCGGACTCCTCCCTAAGCTCTTTGACTCGTGTCAAATCGACGTGGGAGATGAAATAGTCGGGGTCAGCGCTCTTGAATACGAGCACACTGACAGTGGGGTCGGCCTCAGCTTGATGAATGAGGGAGCCCAGATCGCGGGCCAGTTCCGGCCCAAAAAGGTTCATCGGTGGGGCCGCGATTTCCACAAATAGTGCGGCCCCCTCCTTTCGTATGGCGAGCGTTTCGAAAATCATAGGATCTCCTTGTGTGATGCCTTTCGTTTCCAACTAGCGGAGTCCTCGGAAGCCCGCGCGAACCTCTTCTGAAAAGAGCTTCGGCTGTTCCCAGGCCGCGAAGTGGCCGCCTTTCTCCACCTTGTTGTAGTGGATGAGTTTGGGGTATGCCCGTTCTGCCCAGCTCCGCGGCGCCGGATAGAGCTCGTCGGGGAAGACGCTTACGGCGGTCGGGACCACGACGCCTTTGACAGCGAAGAACGACGCGCCCTTGTTTTCCCAATAGAGACGCCCGCCTGACACCCCCGTATTCGTCAGCCATGTGAGCGTGACGTTGTCGAGCACGTCGTCGCGGGTGAGCCCTTCGGTCCCTCCGGCGAATACACGCGCGATCAGTTCGTAGCTGCGTGCGTCGTGATCGAGGAAATAAGCCGCCAGGCCGACCGGTGAATCCGCGATTCCGTACAGCGTCTGCGGTCTCAATCCCATCTGGAAGCCGTAGCCGATGCCCTTCGCATAGACGAAGCTCAGCCGCTCGTAAGCCAGCTTCTCGTCGACCGAAAGATTCGCCGGCGCCGGCTTGCCGGAAAACGCCAACCCGTCGATGTCGAGTGGAATCACGTTCGGCATGTTGGTGTGAATGCCCAGCAACTCCGGCGGCGCCTGCACGCCCATCAGTTCGGTGACGATCGCTCCCCAATCGCCGCCCTGCGCCACGAATTTCTTGTATCCCAGGCGTTTCATCAGGACCACCCAAGCGCGTGCGATGTGGGCGGGGTCCCAACCGGTCGTGGTGGGCTTGCCGGAGAAGCCGTAGCCGGGCATCGAGGGAATCACGACATCGAACGCGTCGGATGCTTTCCCGCCGTGTGCGGTGGGATTGGTCAGCGGCTCAATGATCTTCATCTGTTCCGTGATCGAGCCGGGCCATCCGTGCGTGACGATCAACGGCAAGGCGTTTTCGTGTTTCGAACGTACGTGGATGAAGTGAATGTCCAGTCCATCGATCTCTGTCAGGAACTGCGGCAGGGCGTTCAGTTTCGCTTCGATCTTGCGCCAGTCATACTCCGTAGCCCAATAGCGCGCCAGTGCCTGCATGGTTGCGAGTTGCACGCCCTGCGTCGCATCCTCGACGGTTTCTCGTTCAGGAAACTTTGTCGCGTTGATGCGTCTGCGGAGTTCGGTCAGTTCGGTTTCCGGAACATTCACGTGGAAGGGGCGAATGGCGGTGTTGTCAGTAGCAGTTTTGGGGGTCATGGTCGTCTTGCTCCTTTGTTGAGTTCCCCGTTTCTCGGGGTACGCCTCATTAATCGCAATCTTGACGCCATATTCAACTTATTGAAAAAGTTATAGATAGCTGCTCCGCCCGGTTGCGAATCTGGTGAATGCGGCGAATATGGCGATTCTGGCGAGGCTTGGGAGGCTTCAGGCAAACTTGAACTGGCTCTTATTGATCTTCAGGGCTCTGATCTTGTGTTCAAGCGTCGAAGGCGGGATCTGAAGCTTCGCAGCAGCGCCCGTAGCCCCGGAGATGCGGCCTCGGCTTGCGGTCAGTGCGGCTTCAATAATCTCGCGTTCGGTCCTAGGCTCGCACTCCGACGGCGCCGGAGTTACAACGCGCGAAGTCGCTTGAGACGATTCGTTGGAGAACCATACATCGTCGACGGCGAAGACGTCACCTGAAGTCAGGATCACCGATCTTTCGATAACGTTTTGCAACTCGCGAATATTGCCCGGCCAATCGTACGCCCTCAACCGCTCCAGGGTTCTTTTTTCAATTGTGCGGATACTCTTTCCAGCCTTCTTGGCGTAGCGCTGGACGAAGTACTCGACCAGCATGAAAACGTCATCTTTGCGTTCTCGCAACGGTGGCATTTCGATGGGGAATACGTTGAGGCGGTAGTAGAGGTCTTCGCGGAACCTTCCGTCCGCGATTGCGGTTCTCAGGTCCCGATGCGTGGCAGCGATGACGCGAACGTCGACGTGGATCGGTTGCGCACCTCCGACTCGCTCAAATTGCCGCTCCTGTAGGACCCTCAAGAGCGCGACCTGCGTGTCAGGCGGAATGTCACCAACTTCATCGAGGAAGATGGTGCCGCCATCCGCCAATTCAAAGCGGCCGACGCGCCGCTGCATCGCTCCGGTAAAGGATCCCTTCTCATGGCCGAACAATTCCGAGGAGATCAGTCCGGGCGCCAGTGCGGCGCAGTTCACACTGACAAAAGGGCGGCCGGATCTCTGGGATCGCTTATGGACGGCGCGTGCGATCAGCTCCTTGCCCGTGCCCGTCTCGCCCGAGATCAACACGGTGGAGTCTGTCGGAGCTACCTTGGCAACACGGGAAAGAACAGTCTGCAGCGTGTTCGAGGAACCAACAATTTCCTCGAACATGGATGCGCGATCCACTTCGTCCCGCAATGCCAGGTTTTCGCGTTGGAGTCGATCCTTGAGTGCCCGGATCTCGGCTTCTCGCTCCTGAAGTTCTTGATAGTGCCGGGTGGTCTCCAGCAACAATTCCTGGCTCGCGTTCAGCCTCTGGCGTTCCAGCTCCGCTTCCATCCGGAGCCGTTCTTCTCGCTCCGCGGTCTCACGACGAAGCTTGGCCAGCTTGAGGTGCACCTCCACACGCGCCATCAGCTCACGCGCCGTAAACGGCTTCACGAGATAATCGTCCGCTCCGGCCTGCAAACCTTCCAGTCGCGACTCTTCGCCAGCGCGAGCGGAGAGCAAGATGATGGGTGTACTGGCGAGAGCCGCGTCATCACGTACGGCTCGAAGCAAGCCGAAGCCGTCCAACTGCGGCATCATGACGTCGGCCAACAGCAGGGCTGGCCGGAGGAGTCGTGTGGTCTCCAGCGCCTGACGGCCATCCGAGACGGTATGCACCTCGTATTGGCCGTCCAGCAGGTGCCTGAGGTATTTCCGCATATCGGCGTTGTCGTCGGCAGCGACGATCAACTCACGGTCGGCGACCGCTTCTGGCCTCGGCAACGGCGTCGGCACGGGGACTATAGACGCCGAATTGGGAAGCGCCGCAACGTCGACTGGTCCCCACTCGTCCGCCAACCACCCCTGCGCCTCCTGGGCATACACGTCGGCTGTAACTCCAGGCGAAGCGACGGACCGTGTCGCCTGAATTCGCTCCGGGGGCAAGTGCATCGTGCCAAGAGGAATCGTCACCGTGAACGCACTACCCTGACCAAGCACGCTCTCCACTCGCACGCCACCGCCATGGAGTCTGACCAGCTCCTGAACGAAGGCCAAGCCAATCCCTGTGCCTTCGAAGGTCCGGCCATGAGTCCCCTCGACGCGATGAAAGCGCTCGAAGACCCGCTCGCGGTGCTCCTCGGGAATCCCCACCCCCGTATCGCGGACCTGCAACTGAACCGCGCTCTCCATCGACTTCAAGGTGACTGCCACGGAGCCCTCGAACGTGAACTTGAATGCGTTGGACAGAAGGTTTGAGACTACCTTCTCCCACATGTCCCGGTCGACGTACACCGGCTCGGCGATTGGCGGGCACTCTACTGAGAACTGCAAGCCGGCGTTCTCCATCGCGGAACGGAACACGCTCGCGATTTCCGACGTGACCCCGCTGAGGTCCGTCGGCTCATAGACCGCCTGTACGCGTCCGGCCTCGATCCGCGAGAAATCCAGAAGTGTGTTGACGAGCTTGAGCAACCTGACCGCGTTTCGGCGGACCGTGACCAACTGCTCGTGACTTTCCGGACTGAGCCGCTCGTGCGCTTCCTGCAATACTTCATCGAGTGGACCGAGCATCAGGGCGAGAGGAGTACGAAACTCATGGCTGACATTACTGAAAAACGCGGTCTTGGCCCGATCGATCTCGGCCAAAGCCTCCGCGCGCCGCCGTTCCTGCTCATGCGCGCGAGCGCTGGCCAACCCGATGGCGATTTGCTCGGCGATCCGGCGAACGAATTCCCGGTAGGTGTCGTCAAACGCCCGGCCCGGATGGATACCCAACGCCAGGAACGCCGCCGTCTCACTATGCTCGCGCAGGCGGATCGGCAGAACTGTGGCCTTTTCCGCCGGCAATGGCCAGTCAGGAATAGACAGCGCTGATGCTCGTTCACCCAGCTCCACCACGAGGCAATCCTCCGACAATGCCGTGTTGAATCGCCAGATGCTCTCGCTCGTGCAGTCGATGACTGCCGGACGCAAGTCTTTGTCGGTTTCCGCGCTGACGCTGACTAGACGAGCCTGGCGCTCGACCGGCAGATACTCATATAGAATTGCGAACGGGACGCTCGACCGATGTTGGCCGAGGGTTTCCGCGCTGACGCGGCACACTTCCTCCTCATTTCGTGCTTCAGCCATTCGCGACGCCAAATCTCGGAGCACCTGCCTGCGTCGATCTTCGATCACCCGTTCCGTCATATCCAGGACCGTGGTGAATACGCCGCCCACATTACCGTTGTCGTCCCGAATCGGGCTGTACGAAAAGGAGAAGTAACACTCTTCGAGGTAGTTGTTCCGGAAGACCGTGAACATTTGGCCGGTTAAGTGGCTGGCTTCCTGACCGTGTGTCATCACTCTGTCGAACCGTGGTCCCAGGAAATCCCATGTCTCGGGGAGCACCTCGCGTATGGCGCGACCTAACGCTGATAGCTGCTTTGTCCCGATCAGTGGTCGATAGGGGTCGTTAAACAGCATCGTGTAGGCTGGTCCCCAGCAAACGAGCATGGGAAACCCAGAGCCCAACATGACGCGAACGCTGGCTTGAAGCGATTGCGGCCACTGCTCCAGTGGGCCCAAAGCCGTTGTAGACCAGTCGAGCGCGCGCATCCTTGCGCCCATCTCGCCGCCTCCGGCGAATACCGACTCGATCAACTGCGTTTTGATGAGATCCATGGCGGAATCCCTCGATCCGGCCAGGGCACTCTGAGAGGTGCACAACCGAATAGATCTATTCTCGCTCGTCATCGACGCGATTGTTGTAGGTAGCGCCTGCTGCCTCGCCTGGCAGACCTTTCAGAGCAGAACGAACTCTTTGGATGCGAAACCGCGCATGTTGCAACCAGCAATGGGATGGTCTGCAAGAAGAAGCAGTCGTGCTTCAGAAGGTTGTCTGCCCAAAGTACCTGACACCTGCGATCCTTTTTTACCGCAAACATCGAACTCCCGGATACGCCGCTCAAAGTGGTGGGTCGTCGGAAGTCGCCGGTGTGCGGCGACTCCGGTCGGATCACGCGCAACCCGGACCGAGCCAACCAAGCACCCGCCGATTACAGACCTGTGGCAAATTGGAGGCCACCGGTCATGAAGCAAAAAACTCGCAACAAGCGGAAGCTCGCCAGTCCCAAATCGATCCTTCGATTGCCGGACCTGGAGGCGGCCAAATCCGCTGTCCTCAACAGTCTTTCCTGCCCTGATGCTCAACGCGGCTACCGGCATGCCATCGACGAATTCGTGGACTGGTACTGCTCCGAACCTCGACTGTCATTCAACAAGACCGTGGTCACCCGGTACCGGATGCATCTGGAATTCCGCGGCCTCGCTCCTGGAACTATCAACCTTCGCCTTGGAGCGGTGCGCCGCCTTGCGTACGAAGCGGCAGATTGTGGCTTGCTGAGCGCCGATTTGGCAGCCGGAATCAGACGTGTCAAGGGCGTCAAAAAGCTGGGAGTCAGGCTGGGCAACTGGCTAACGGCCGAACAGGCTCAAGCTCTCTGGCAGGCGCCTGACTGTGGACAGGTCAAGGGAAAACGCGACCGTGCTCTCCTTGCGGTGCTGCTTGCCTGCGGCCTTCGCCGCCACGAACTTGCCAAGCTGACCTTCGGCCACCTCCAGCAACGCGAAGGCCACTGGGCGATCGTAGACCTTCGCGGGAAGGCTGGGCACGTTCGAACCATCCCTGTTCCGGATTGGGTGTACGGCCTCTTGAAGGCCTGGACAACATCCGCCGGAATCACCATGGGGAGCCTTTTTCGCAGGGTCAGCAGCGGCGGCCGGGTCTGGGGCGAAGCTGTGACGGAAAAGCTGGTCTGGCATGTCGTTAAGGAGTTTCTAGCAAGATCGGCGTCAGCAAGCTCGCGCCACATGATCTCCGCCGAAGCTGCGCCCGGCTTTGCCGAACTGCAGGCGGCGAGTTGGAGCAGATTCAGTTCCTGCTTGGCCATGTTTCCGTGCAGACCACCGAACGCTACCTTGGCTGCACCCAACGGATCTCATCGGCGGTCAATGACCGCATCGGAATCGAGCCGAATACTTGAACGATGCCGTCGGAAGAGTGGCCGACGATATGCCCAGAGGTCGGCATAGGTATAGCAATCGCTTCAATAGGCCCGTATTCATCAGTAGTCGCTGGAAAGTCTTTTTTAGAACCCGTCAAAACGGAGGTCGCTAAGAAACCTTGTGCGCTGCAACTGAACGTTTAGTTACCCTTGCGGCGCTTTGATTTCCCAAACGGTTGGTACTTTGCGTCGAGATCCGCAATGAGCGCGTCGCGTTGCTCATCATTCACTGTCGTCGGCCCGGCTTGATTGCGGAGTCGTTGCTGAATCCCGCGCCAGACGTCAGAAAACCCTAGATCCAGGCCATCAGCCCAAGGCGTCGCTACGGGCGGGAACGCGAACGCGTTGAGGGTCTTGAGTGTGAAGACCAGTGGGCCGACGCCGAGTGCGAGCGCCGCCTTTCCAACCTGATTGACAAGCGCTACGATGCTGGCGATCTTCTCAGGCCCACGCTTGGGGTCGAACGTGAGCATATCCGGATGCGTTCGCTCACCGGCAAACACGAACAGGCTCGATGATGCAGGGTGCGTGTAGTCGCACAGCTCGTGGTATACGTCCACGATATCGGGAGCACTCTCTGACAGTACGGATACGCAATCCTTTGCGCTTGCCGCGCTGTGCAACGCAGGCCCATCGCCGGGACTGAGTTTTCGCGCGTACGAAAAATGGATGAGAGTGTTCTCCAGCTCTGGAGCCAATGCCAGGTCTTCAGACAACTCTCCCTTGATGGCTCGGCGGACGATTGTGTGGCCATCGGCGAGCGTCGGGCCGACATCGGAAAATCCCTGGAACGTGTCAGCAGCTGCTTCGAGAAAACCACGTACGCCTGCAGCGAGCATGAGCGCGTTCCCATCAGCCAGTGCTCGTTCGCCCCCGTGGAGCCACTCACGGAGACGCAGCATGCCGGTGCAGGCACCGAAATGTGCACGGAACAAGAGTTCGCGCCAGTACACTTGATTTCGTTCCGCAATGTTAGTGATGACGCTGAATTCCGCTAGCGGCATAATCCGGTACGACCGGGGCTCCGCAGCCAATGCGAAGGAGTCCAACAGGGATTTTAGAAACCCGGTACCACCAAAGAGTACGCCGTTGTCTGGCTCCGCCTGAACCGGGCGAGAACTAGGACCGTTTCCTCCGCAGCACTTTTTCCATTTGCGGCCACTGCCGCACGGGCATGGATCATTTCTGCCGATACCGCTCATCGGCTCAATTTTACGCGGTCCAGGCAACGGTCGGGCCGCCTCAGAAGATTACTGCCCTGCTTTAGTCGTAGTCGAACCAGACTTTGAAGCCGCAGTCCCGGCATTTCGCCGGTCATGGTGAGTTGTTTACAGAGAGTGCTCCACGTCGGTCGACGCAAGCTGGACACGAACACCTGTGGCGGAGTGGCGTTCGGCTCAGGGTAGCTCCGCCGCGGGCCTGAACTCTGTGGAATCAGCCTTTCATCGACGCATGCTGAGCGGCAACCCTAATGCCTGAAGAAGTGCCTGAAAGTCCGGGGGAGGTTCGCAGTCAATGCACACGCTTTCTCGAGTGCGCGGATGGATGAACTCAAGATGCGCCGCGTGGAGAGCGACGCGAGTCATTCGCCGTTCCAGTTTTTCAGCTGGATTGTACTTCCTGTCACCGATGACCGGGTGGCCGATCGCCGACAACTGGACACGGATTTGATTTTGTAATCCGGTCACCAACCAGACTCGGACGACCGATGCCCCTTTAAGGCGATGTTCTACGGAATAGCGAAGTTCCGCACGAGAAGATTTCGGATCTCGTTCCGTGGTCACCCTTTGAAACGTTCCGTCCTGCCGAAAGTAATGCACGAGTGTCCCTTCTCCCAAGCGAAGATGACCGCGCACTACTGCCAGATATTCCCGCACCGGGGTGTGCCGGATAAACTGTTCAACCAGTGCTTCTCGATCCGGCCAGGTTTTTGCAAAGAGCAGAATTCCCGATGTGTCACGATCGATGCGATGCACCACAAAGGCCCGCTGCCTCTTTGCTTCCAGCTCTGCCGACAGGAGAGAGAGGGCAGAGGGAAGATCGCCGTCATCCGTAGGCACCGCCAGCATTTTGGCAGGCTTATTGAGGACAACAACGGCATCGTCTTGGTAAAGGACGCGAAGCTGCTGCCGAGCCTGCTTTCCTAACCGGCGACCGCCACCGGGTCGAATGATTCTCATCTGAATGGCGGATTATTCCTTCGCAGAACGGTCAATCAACCAAGTGGCGAAGCAACGTATGATGATCCATCGCTATGTTACCAGGATCCCGGTCGGTTGACGCGCCACACGGAGAATGGTCTGGCGCGAGCGTCTGCGGCGCCGCCTCTGTACGATTTTCTGACGATCCGCTCGGAACGAGCCAGCGACGCATTCTTCTTGGCTAGGAGTAGCGAGCGGAGCGTTTTCCGCTTTGGAAAATGAGGCACGAGTTTGTGTTGCCGTTACTTGCGAAGTCATGCCTCACCTCGTTCGGTTGAGGAATCCTCCGCAAGGTGCGCCGCGGCGCCGGCTTGGCGAACTGAATCTCAATTTAACTCTACTTCATCGGTGGAGAGGTCCACTAGCTGGTCTGCCGGCCTCTCCGGAATGCTAACGGCCGGCTATCGCACACCTCTGTGGCGGCATGCCCCGACTGATTATCACTCCTTAAATCAGTGAGTTAGCATCTGTAAACCAAAAGCGATCTAGATGGGTGGAACAGCTGGCGCAGTGCGGTTTCGGACGGCGTTCGCTCACGAACCCGTCGAAAAATGCCGATAAAGAGCCGATAAAGAAGAGACAAGAAAGGTCTGGGTCATTTCAATGAACCTTCGGATTCTGCCCCATAGGCCGCGGCGAATGGCCGCCGCGGTACTGCTCTGCGGATTATTCTTCTGTTCACCGGGGGCGCCCGCACGCGCTCAGGAGACCCATCGGGTTCGCGAGGAGATCAGCGATCTGAACCGGCAGATCGCAGTGGATGGGGATCGAGCGGTTGCGCAGGGCCGGCTCGAGCAGCGAGCTCATCTTCTGGCCAGGTTGATCGAAATCGATCCAGCCGCGGCGGTGGAATCGGCTCTTCCATCCGACTTACGCCAGGCGCTGGCCAAGCGGCATCCGCAGGCTGAGCCGCTGCTTGAAGATAAGGGCTCGTGGACCGGCCCCCTGGTCGTCGCCATCGCCGACGACTTCACCCGCCAGCATCCCAGCAAAACGATCCAGACCCTGCGTGTTGAGGGACACCTCTATACTCTCTACGGGAACTCGCCGTCCAACGCGACCTGCGCCCGCTCCGCCAACGTGCATGGAATCCGCCTGGGCGATCGCATGGCTGCCGCTTCGGTCGAAGTCGCGGCGGATGCCGACTCCCCCTGCACCACAACGGGCGACCAGAAGACCGTGGTGCTGATGGTCAACTACAAGTCCATTCAAATCACCCCCGGCTACACCTCCGAATTTCTGCGCAGTGCCTTCTTCGGCCCCGCGCCGTCGCTCAGCGACTACTGGCATAACGCCTCCTACGGGACCACCACCGCTTCGGGCGACGTTTTCGGCCCTTTTGACCTTGATCAAGACTTCGCCTGCAACCAGGAGGACGCCATCCTTCAAGCGGCCATCGCGGCGGCCGATTCAAGCGTGGATTTCACCCAGTACCAGCGTATTTTCCTGATCCTGCCGGTCAACGTGGCGGGCGGCTGTGTGTACGACGGCCTGGCGCACGTGGGTTGTTCGCTCCAGCAGTCGCCCAGCAAGGGGCCCTTCACCGCGTCGGTAACGTGGCTGGAAACGCCCTCGCTCGGACCCAACATTTACGGCCTTCTGGGTGAGTTCGCGCAGACGGTGATTCATGAAGGTGGCCACAATTTCGGCCTGCGGCACGCCAGCTCTCTCGACTACGACACGCTTCCGATCGGCGCCGTGGACGCCATGGGCGTGCACAACGAATATGGCGACAGTTTCTCCTCGATGGGCTCGAACCCGGGTCACTATGCCGCGCCGCACAAGAGCATGCTCGGCTGGCTCTCCGAGGGCGCGAGCTACCAGACGGTGCGAGTGGGCGGGCGCCTTGCGCAGGCGGACCACAGGGTGCTGCTCGAGGAATCGGCGGGAACATGGACCATCTCTCCGCTTTCCTCGCAGTCTGGTCCTCTCTACGCCCTGCGCGTGCAGCGAGGCACAACCGACCAGTGGCTCTGGATCGAGTATCGCCAGCCCATCGGCCCCTACGAACCAGCAATTCTGGACACCGGCCTGCCCCGCGATTTCAACGGCGTGCTCGTTCATCTGGAGGACCCGGGCCTGACCACGAACTGGCCCACGTATACGAACCTGCTCACCTTCCAGCCTGTCCGCCTGCCCAACGACTTCAATAACGCGATGCTCGCGGCCAATACGACGTGGGACGACCCCTACACGAATCTGACGCTCAACGTCGGCGCCGCCACACCCGCCGGTATCCCGGTCACGGTTTCCTACGACAAGGGCTGCGCCACGCTGACGGCGTCGTCGCAGTCCTTCAGCGCGGCCGCTGGCTCGGGCGAGATCCGCGTTGAGGCTCCCGCAACCTGTTCCTGGAATGCCGCTGTGGGTGCGGAGTGGATCGCGCTCGCCGGCGCTACGGCAGGCAAGGGCCCCGGCACGTTACCGTTCACAGTCGCTGCCAACAACAGCAGCGGGCCCCGCTCCTCGTTCATCAGCATTTCTCACCAGAACTTCACCATTAGCCAGCCGGCGCAACCCCAGGGCGGATCAGTCGCTTTCGCGCCGTCGAGCGGAACCAGCTCCAGCCAGATCTTCTCCTTCCAGTTCGCGGACCCCACGTCATGGAAGAACCTGACCTGGGGCGAGATCTTGATCAACCAGGAACAGGTGACGGCCAATTCCTGCTACATCCACTGGAATGCGGCCGGGAACCAGCTCTCCTTGCGCGACAATGGCGATGATTCCTGGTTGGGCCCGATCGCCGTGGGCGCCGCCGGGACGCTGGCCAACGGTCAATGCGTTCTGCACCCAGAAAGCGCGACACTCACTGGCTCCGGAACCACGGCCGCGCTGAGCCTCCAGATCGACTTCACCAACCGTTTCGCCAATAACGTGGACAACATCTACATGCAGTCTCAGAGCCAGGCGACCGCCTGCGGCTGGCAGCAGGCCGGAACCTGGACCATCGCGTTCGCTTTCCGGCCCGTCTCGGTCAGCCCCGCCATCGGCTCCGGCTCCCAGCAGACCTTCACCTTTATTGTGGACGGCTTCTATCCGGCCTCCGATTACTATGAGGGCGACGAAGTCGACTTCATCTTTACTACGTCGACCGCATTCGGAACCGTGCAGTTCTACAATTACGGATGCACGCTGGCCTACTTCGGCAACAACAACATCACACTCGATCCCAACGTGGCGTACGCCGCCCCCACCGGCCCCGTGGACGGAACGCTCGGCTCCGGGCCTCCGCTGGCGAACTCCCAGTGCAGTCTCAACGTGGCCGGTTCGTCAGCCACGCAGTCAGGCTCCACGCTCACCCTGAACCTGGCGCTCTCCTTCACGCCCGCTTTCGACGGCACTCAGAACATCTACCTTTTCGGGCCGGGAACGGGCTGGCCCCTGGGGGCCTCTTATGCTCCGCTCGGCACGTACACTGTGACCTCCGGAAAGTAGTGCCAGTCGCTGGCCCGAGCGAAGTGGCTGGAGAAGCGTCAGGCCGAACTCCTGCCGTGCGAGTATTTTCATGTCGTATTTACCTTGCCAGCGCAACTGGCTGCGCTGGCTCTGCAGAACAAACGCCCGATGTACGCCCTGCTGTTTCGTGCTACAGCTGAGACCTTACAGTCGATTGCAGCAGATCCGAAACACTTGGGAGCCCAGATCGGGTTTTTCTGCATCCTGCACACTTGGGGGCGGACTCTCCATGCTCATCCCCATCTGCACTGTGTCGTGCCGGGTGGCGGAATCTCCCGGGACGGTAGTCGTTGGGTCTCCTGCCGCCGTCGTCGCTTCTTCTTACCCGTGGAAGTATTGTCGTGCCGTTTCCGAAACCTCTTCATTCGTTACCTGAAGAAAATCTACGCGGCCGGAAAGCTGCGTTTCTACGGCGAGCTACAGCGCTTGTCTTCCCCAGCCAGCTTCGCCCGCTATCTGGCTCCGCTCCGCCGCAAGAAATGGGTGGTCTACGCCAAAGCGCCGTTCGGCGGGCCCGCTCGGGTGCTGGACTATCTGGGCCGTTATACGCATCGAGTCGCCATCTCCAACAACCGACTCCAAAAACTCACAGAGGGACAAATCACCTTCGCCTACAAGGATTACAAACACGAACACCAGCACAAGTTGATGACCTTGTCGGCGGACGAGTTTTTGCGGCGCTTTCTGCTGCATGTTCTGCCAGACGGCTTCCAGCGCATCCGCCATTACGGTCTTCTCAGCAACCGGCACCGTACTGAAAACCTGGCCCATTGCCGGGAGTTGCTGAGCATGCCGGCGCTGATTCCACAGCCACAACAAAACTATCGCGAGCGTTACCAGCAACTGACGGGACACGACATGCTGCTTTGCCCACGCTGTATCCAGGGCCACATGCTGCGAATCGGTCTCCTCTCGGTCGGCGCTGGGGTAGGTTGGGATAGCTCATGAGCAGGCTGCGTCCATTCCTGCTGGCCGAGAGACTTCCGCCTCCCAGGTCCTTTCCGGAGTTCTGTCCCGATTCGATTCCATCACTGTGGCGAGCCCCATCACTCTCCCCATTCATCCTCGTCTCAGCTCGCCCCCATCGAAAACAACACCGTCCGCTCTTTTGGCGCATCCTCCTCACCACCACATTCGGCGTTCTCTCGGGTTTCCTCGCCACTCGTCGCACTTTCAAATCACATAGCTCGAACCATCCTGCCGCGGCTTAGCACAATAGACTTTTAAGCAGAGTGCCATCGGCTTTTGTGCTCAAGCACGCGTGTTTCTGGGCATGGCACCCTGCTTAAAATCCTCTGCATTAACGGTAGCTTCCTCCAACGCCTTCCGGACCGCGGATCAGTTCGGAAGCATGACGCGGTGCTGACACCGCAAGCTCAATCTCATGTAGGACGTCTGATCTGGTTCCCAAGTTGTTGGAAGTCAGCTCCACGAGCGAATATGACCAATTCGGCTGCTATTGAATCTGCTGGACCTGCACTAGTCCATGATGCTCGCCAGTCTTTTGTATGCCCGAATCGCCGTGTTTTGAAACTCCCACGCTTGTTGACCGGGTGGTGGTGCTCC
>Ga0302325_10008249_pt1 | contig 22932 bp, 19 predicted proteins | sample Palsa_T0_2_FD_201948 | JGI IMG/M metagenome (GOLD analysis project Ga0302325, IMG submission 201948) | Peat permafrost microbial communities from Stordalen Mire near Abisko, Sweden - Palsa_T0_2 | ecosystem: Environmental > Terrestrial > Soil > Palsa > Peat permafrost | place: Sweden: Abisko... | reverse complement strand
GGGGCGGTCGCAAACGGCGCGGATCCCAGCTGGGGCGCGACGATCTCGGGAGCGGCTGGCGGCCCGGCCGCGGCCGAGGCCGGCCGGAGCAGGGAGCTGCTCGCGGGCCTGGTCGGCGCGCTCGCAGGCGGGGACGAGCAGGCGGCGCGGGCGCTCGTCGACGCGGAGCGCTTCGTCGATCACAGCCCCGGCTGGGGCACACGGAGCTTCGACTCCGTGCTCGCCTCCTACGCGCTCCTCCGGGGCGCATTTCCCGACCTTGTCTTCGACATCGACTCCGCCAACATGGTCGGCGAGGGGAATCAGGCGGCGGCGCACTCGGTCGTCCGCGGCACCCACAGCGGCGAGCCCCTCTTCGGCATCGAGCCCTCGGGGAACGCGGTCGTCTGGACCCACAGCGACTTCGTGCGCACAGAGGGTGGCTTGATCGTCGAGCGCTGGACGGCGACCGACATGCTGACTCTCTTCCAGCAGGTCGGTGTTCTGCCGGCGGCGGGCGGGTAGCCCTCGCGCCGAGCCCGGAGGGGGAAGGCGTCCCCGCCCGGGAAGGTGGCATTCGCAGGTGGCATGGGTGCTCGCGCCGGACGCAGACCGAGGGCGGGCGACCTGAAGGAGCAGTTCGACTCGAGAGCGAGGAACGTATGGCCAAGCCCGAAGACATCACCCTTGCCGACAAGGCAAACCAGTGGGACAGAATCGTCACAGCGGACGACTCGACCGAGATCGCCAACAAGGCGATCATCGCCCGCTACGTCTACGCAACGAACCTGATGGACATGGACACCTTCGACGGGTACGTTGCCGACGACTACGTCGAGCACGACCCGATCCCGGGCCAGCAGCCGGGCCGCGAGGGCCTCAAGGAGGCCTACAAGATCTTCGCCGGACCCTTCCCCGACGCGGTCTTCGTCTTCGCCGACCTGTTTGGCGAGGGCGATCTCGTCTTCGGCCGCGGTGAGATCAGCGGCACCCACGAGGGCGAGTTCTTCGGCATCCCCGGGAGCGGCAAGAAGGTCTACTGGACCGGGACGCGGCTCTTCCGCCTGAAGGACAACAAGGTCACCGACGGCTGGTTCAACGTCGACCTCGCCGGGCTGCTCGTGCAGATGGGCGTCGCGCCCGCGCCGCCCGGACCGCCGCCGCCCGACCCGCCCCCCGTCATGCCGACCGGCGCGCCGGGAACGCGTGAGGACGCGACGAGGATCATGCGCACGCTGATCGACGAGATCTGGGCCGAGGGCAAGCTCGACCTCGCCGACGAGCTCTTCCATCCCGAGGCGATCTGCCCGAGCGCACCCACGCTCCCGGTCGGCCCCGAGGGGACGAAGGCGATCGTGCAGATGGTCAGGAGCGCCTTCCCCGACTACTGGGTGAAGATCGACCTGATCGCAGCCGAGGCCGACCGGGTCGGCGCGCGGATCTCCCAGGGCGGCACCCACAAGGGAGACTTCTTCGGCATCCCGCCGACCGGCAAGGAGGTCAGCTGGACGGAGATGGCGATCCTGCGGATCGGCGACGGCAAGATCCTCGCCACCTGGTTCGACAGCGATATCGCCGGCCTCATGCAGCAGCTCGGCGTGGGCGGCTAGGAACAGCGTGTCGCTTGAGCGCGTCACCTTCCCGAGTCAGGGGCTGAGGCTCGTCGGCGACCTGCGGCTGCCCGAGGAGAGCCCGCATGCCGGCCCCGCGGGGCTGCCGGGGCTCGTGCTCACCGGGCCGCTCACGGGCGTCAAGGATCAGGTGGTCGGCAACTACGCCGAGCGGCTCAGCGCGGAGGGGTTCGCGACCCTCGCCTTCGACCACCGGAACTTCGGCGACAGCGAGGGCGAACCGCGTCAGCACGAGGACTCCGCCGGCAAGCTTGCCGACCTGCGCGACGCGGTCGGGTACCTCGCGAGCCGCCCCGAGCTCGACGCCGAGCGGATCGGCGTCGTCGGCGTCTGCCTCGGCGGCGGCTACGCGGTTCGCGCGGCCGCGTTCGATCCGCGCGTGCGGGCGGTGGCCGGCGTCGGAGGCGCCTACAACAGCCCCCAGCGGCTCCGCAGCGCGCTCGGGCCGGACGGGTTCCGCGAGCAGCTCGCGAGCGCGGTCGCGAACCTCGAGGGGGAGCGGAGCGGCGGCGAGCCCGCCTACGTCCCGGCGGTCAGCAGCGACGGTGCCGCGGCGATGCCCGGACGGGAGCCGTTCGACTACTACGGCACCGAGCGCTCCCGCAGCGCGGTCTGGGAAAACAGGCTGAGCGTCGGCTCGTTCTGGCAGCTGATGACGCTCGATACCGTCTCGCCGGCCGAGCTGCTCGACCGAACGCCGCTCCTCATCGTGCATGGAACGATCGACACCTACTGCACACCCGAGGGCGCGCGGGCCGTCTTCGATCGCGCGAGCGGGCCGAAGGAGATCGAGTGGCTCGAGTCGCGCAACCACATCGACATCTACGACCAGCCCGAGCTCGTCGGGCCCGCGGTGGCGCGGGTGGCCGCGTTCATGGCGGAGCGGCTCTAACGGGTCGGCGCGGGCCGCCCTGTGGGCCAGGCGCGAGCGCGGCAGCGGCAGGAGCTGCTCGTCGCCTGCCCGCAGGTGAGGGGCGGGGCCGCCGGCGGCGCTCGCCTCAGCGACCCGCCGCCGCGGCCGCCTCGGCGAAGAGGTTGACGTTCCCGCCCGACGCGATCGTGTCCAGATCGCGGTGCTTGATCTTCCAGCCGGCCTCTGTCCGGACGAAGCGGTCCCGGTACTTCGCCCAGACGACGAAGGTGTCGCCGCCCGGGAGCCCCTCCTGGAAATGGCTTGCCTGCAGGTAGCAGCTCGCCAGCGCCGTATCGCCGTCGACGCTGACGGTGTAGTTCCCCTGGAGGTGCTGGGTCGCCCGGAGATCCTGGAGCGAGGCCCGGCAGAGATCGACGAGCGCCTGGGGGCTGTCGAGCACGCCCACCCCCGCGAGGTTGCCGAAGTCGGCCTCGCCGTCGGGGGCCATGCAGTCGGCCAGCATCTCCCAGTCGCGCGTGTCGAGCGCCGTCGTGTAGGCGTTCATCACATCGACGATCTCCTTCTCGTCCATCAGCTGCTGCAGTCTTGCGTCGTCCACCGATTTCCCTCCTGCTCTGAGTTGGCCCGGACGCCGCGTCCGCCGGACGGTTACGAATGCGATGATGCGTGACAACGGTGTGGAGCGCAAGCGCGATCGGTCCCGAGAGAAACTGGACGCTGCCGCCGCTCATTCCATAGACTCGTCGCAGCCGGGCTGCGGACCCTGCCGTTCACGCCCGGAGGCGCTGACGATCAATCCATCGAAAGGGGCATGCGTTCCATGAGCAAGAGCATTCTCGTCGTTCTCTCCGAGTGGGGATTCTGGGGCGAAGAACTCGTCGGCCCGCTCGAGGCCTTCAGCGAGCAGGGCTACGACGTCGACTTCGCGACCGCGACGGGGAAGCGGCCGGTGGCGATCGGCGTCAGCATGGATCCCGACTTCATCGATCCGCCTCTCGGCCGCTCGGTGACCTCGGCGGAGATGGCGGCGAAGGTCAAGGAGATCGATGCTTCGCCGCGGCTCGACGCTCCGATGAACCTGAGCGCCCTGCTTCCGGAGCGGCCCTACCACAGCGAGCCCGACTTCCTGCGTAAGCAGGAGGCCTACTACAGGGATCGCGACGCGAAGACCAGGGAGCTCGTCGACCGCTACGACGCGCTGCTGATCGTCGGCGGCTCGGGCCCGATCGTCGACCTCGTCAACAACCAGCGCGTGCACGACCTGATCCTCGCCTTCTACGACGCCGGCAAGCTGATCGGCGCCGAGTGCTACGGCGTCGCCTGCCTCGCATTCGCCCGCAACTGGGAGGAGCGCAAGAGCATCATCGCCGGCAAGCACGTGACCGGCCACTGCATCGAGTACGACTACAAGACGGGCACCGGCTTCATGGGAACCGACTTCAACATGGGCCCTCCCCCCTACCCGCTGGAGTGGATCCTCCGCGACGCCACCGCCCCCGGCGGCGCCTACCACGGCAACTACGGCCACGAAACCTCGGTGATCGTCGACTACCCGTTCGTGACGGGGCGCTCGACACCCGACTCCTACCTCACCGGCCAGAAGATGATCGAGGTGCTCGAGGACGGGCTTCGGCAGTGGGGCTTCCACCCGAGCGCGGTCGGCGCGGGAACCTGAGCGGCGCTCGCGTGCAATCCAGGCAGGGACGCTTCGCGATCGTCGAGCAGCTGCTCGCCGACGGGATCACTCACATGTTCGGGAACCCCGGCACCGTCGAGCAGGGTTTCCTCGACGCGATCGAGAGCTATCCGGAGCTCCGCTACATCACGACGCTGCAGGAGACGGTCGCGGTCGCGATGGCCGACGGCTATGCCCGCGCCAGCCAGCGGCCGACCGTGGTGCAGCTGCACAGCGGTGTCGGCCTCGGGAACGGGATCGGGATGATGTACCAGGCCAAGCGCGGCGGCGCCCCGCTGGTCGTGATCGCGGGAGAGGCCGGCGTTCGCTACGACTCGATGGACGCCCAGATGGCCTCCGACCTCGTCGCGATGGCGCGACCGGTGACCAAGTGGTCGACCCGGATCGTCGATCCCTCCTCGACCCTGCGCGTTCTGCGGCGGGCGATCAAGCTCGCCGCCACGCCTCCCACCGGCCCGGTGTTCGTCGCCCTGCCGATGGACGTGCTCGATAGCGAGCTCAGCGAGGAGGTCGTGGCGACGAGCATCCCCGACACGCGCGTCGCCCCCGCTGCCGAGGCGATCGCCGCCGCTGCCGCGCTGCTCGCCGGCGGCTCGCGGCCGATCGCGATCGTCGGGGACGGCGTCGCCTTCTCGGGCGCCCAGGCGGAGTTGACGCGTGTGGTCGAGCTGCTCGGGGCGGCGGTCTGGGGGGCGAACTTCTCGGAGGTCAACATCGACGCCACCCACCCGCTCTTCCGCGGTCAGCTCGGGCACATGTTCGGCGACCACAGCAGGGCGATCACCGCCGAGGCCGACGCGGTGCTGATCTGCGGCACCTACGTCTTCCCCGAGGTCTTCCCGGCACTCGAGGGCGTGTTCGCCCCCGGCGCGAAGGTCGTCCATATCGATCTCGACTCCTACGAGATCGCGAAGAACTTCCCCGTGGATCTCGGCCTCGTCGCCGACCCGAAGCTGACCCTCGGCCTTCTCGCGGCCGAGCTCGAGCGCAGCCAGAGCCCCGAGCAGCGCGCCGTCGCGGAGGCCCGCGTGGGCGAGCTCGCCGAGCGCAAGCGGCGCGAGCTCGCCGAGGCGGCCGCGCGCGACCTCGACTTCGAGGGGGCATCGCCGCTGCACCCCTCGACGTTCATGAGCGAGCTCGCCCGCCAGGCACCGGGCGACCTGGTCGTCTTCGACGAGGCGCTAACCTCCTCCCCCGAGCTGACCCACCACCTGCCGCCCTCGAGGCCCGGCCACTACTTCGCGACGCGCGGCGGCTCGCTCGGGGTCGGCTTCCCGGGAGCGATCGGCCTCAAGCTCGCCCTCCCCGACAAGACCGTGATCGGGTTCAGCGGGGACGGCGGGGCGATGTACACGTTCCAGGCGCTCTGGACCGCGGCCCACCACGGGATCGGAGCGAAGTTCGTCGTCTGCAACAACCGCAGCTACCAGCTCCTCAAGCTGAACGTGCAGCAGTACTGGCGCGAGCGCGGCGTGCCCGACCACAGCTTCCCCCGCTCCTTCGACCTGGGGGCGCCGGACATCCGCTTCGACGAGCTCGCGCGGGCGATGGGCGTGCCGGCGAGCCGGGTCGAGAGCGCCGAGGAGGTCGGCCCGGCGATCGCCGAGGCACTCGAGGCCGAGGGGCCGTACCTGATCGATCTGCTGCTCCACCAAGAAGTGCCCGGGCACGACGAGGCCGCGGCCCACCACCGCCCCGTCGCTGGCACCCGGGCGCATTCGTGAACACGACCGAGACGAAAGAGAGGTTTCAGTGAGCGACGCACTCACTCCCGAGGAGATCAACGACCTCGCCGACCGCTGGTACAAGGCGCTGGACGTGCACGCTCCGCTCGAGGACCTGCTGGCGATGCTCGTCGACGACGGGCTCGAGATGGTCTTTCCCGAGGGGACGTCGCGGGGGCACGCGGGCTTCACCGAGTGGTACGAGCGCGTCACCCGCATCTTCTTCGACGAGGTGCACACCCTCAAGAAGGTCGAGCCGACGCTCGCCGGGGAGAGCGCCGATGTCGAGGTGGTCGTCAACTGGCAGGCGAAGGTGTGGAACCCGCCCGAGCCGACGAGCAAGTGGCTCGGCTTCGACGCCTACCAGACCTGGCAGGTCGAGCGCTCGCCCGAGAGCGGCAACGCCCTGATCAAGCGCTACGTCGTCGACAACCTGGCCGAGATGCCGGGTTCGGCGAGCCTCTGATGGCGACGCGCGAGGTCATCGACCGCTACTACGAGCTCGCCAACGCGGGCGACTGGCAGACCTGGCTGACGCTCTTCGACGAGGACGTCGTGATCGACGAGCAGCTGGCGGGCCACGTCGAGGGCCTCGAGGTCCTGCGCGGCGCGATCGGCGGGATGGAGACGGGCTACTCGCGCTTCCAGAACGTCCCCCGGCACGTCGTGGTCGACGGCGAGGAGGCGACGGTCGTCTCGCACATCTCGGCTGCGAACGCCGCCGGAGTCCCGATCGAGGCGGAGGTTGCGAACTACTTCAGGCTCGAAGATGGCAAGATCGTCTACATGGCGAACTTCCACGACACCCGGCCCTTCGACCCGTTCGTGAACCAGTGAGCGGCGCCGGCGACAGCTACGACTTCGTCGTTGTCGGCACGGGCTCGGCGGGAGCGTGCGTGGCCAGCCGCCTGAGCGAGATCTCGGACGTCTCGGTGCTGGCGCTCGAGGCCGGCGGCGAGCCCTTCCCCGAGAACGTCTCGAACCCGGCGCTCTGGTACACGCTCTTCGGCTCGAGCGTCGACTGGGGCTATCTGAGCATCCCCCAGCGGGGGCTGAACGGCCGCCAGACCTACGAGCCGCGCGGGAAGATGCCCGGCGGCTCGAGCAACCTCTACATCATGATGCACATCCGCGGCCACGCCTCCGACTACGACAACTGGGCCTACAACGGCTGCCCCGGCTGGAGCTTCGCGGAGTGCCTCGAGTACTTCCAGAAGCTCGAGGACCAGGAGGACGACACGAACCCGACCGCCGGCAAGGGCGGCCCGATCCACGTCTCGAACGCCAAGCTGCACAACCCGAACCCGACCTCGGAGGCCTTCATCGCGGCCTGCCTCGAGCTCGGCTTCCCGGCCACCGACGACTTCAACGGCCCCCAGATGGAGGGCGCCGGCTGGCACCACATCAACGTCAAGGACGGCAGGCGCTACTCGACCAGGGAGGGCTACCTCGATCCGGCCTCCTACCGCGAAAATCTCATGCTCGAGACGCACGCACAGGCGACGCGCCTGCTCCTCGAGGGCGAGCGCTGCGTCGGTGTCGAGTACGTCAAGGACGGCCAGCGCCTGCAGGCGCGCGCCCGCCGCGAGGTGATCCTCTGCGCGGGGGCGATCGAGTCGCCCCACCTGCTCCAGCTCTCGGGGATCGGCCCCGTCGGCCAGCTGCGCCCCTACGGGATCGACGTCAAGGTCGACCTGGCCGGGGTGGGCGAGAACTTCCATAACCACGTGCTCACCGGGGTGATCCGCGAGTGCGCGAGGCCGGTGCCCCAGGGGACGCAGAACCTCTCGGAGGCGGCCCTCTTCTGCAAGTCCGATCCCGGCTGGCCGGGGCCGGATCTCCAGATCGGCTTCGTCCACGTACCGTTCAACATCATCGTCGGCCAGGGCCACCCGAACTCGATCAGCATCCTGCCGGGGGTCGTGCGGCCGCTCTCGCGCGGGACGGTACGGCTCACGAGCTCCGATCCGCTCGTCAAACCGCGCGTGAACCCGAACTACCTCGGCGCGAGTGCCGATCGCGACCGCCTCGTCCAGGCGGTGAAGCTCGCGCGCGAGATCTTCGCCACCCGCGCCTTCTCGGAGTGGCGCGGGCCCGAGCTCATGCCCGGGCCCGAGGTCGGCAACTCCGACGAGGATCTGCGGGCCTTCGTCGTCGGAAGCGCCGACTCCTACCATCACCAGGCCGGCTCCTGCCGGATGGGACTCGACGAGCTCGCCGTCGTCGACCCGGAGCTCCGCGTCCACGGCCTCGAGGGCCTGCGGATCGCCGACGCGAGCGTCATGCCCGCCGTTCCCTCCGGGAACTGCCACGCGGGCATCGTCATGATCGCGGAGCGCGCGGCGCACATGATCAAGAGCGCTCACGGGCTCCACCGCGCGGCGGTCGCGACCGGCGGGGCGAGCGGAGGGGCGCAATGAGCCTCGAGGGCAGGAAGATCGCGGTGCTCATGGAGGCCGACTACTACGAGCCGGAGATCTGGTACTACCAGCGCCGCTTCCCCGAGGAGGGCGCCGAGGTGCACTTCCTCACCCGCCTTTGGGGCCAGGAGCGGCTGAGCTTCGCCGGGCACGAGTGGAAGGTGCCCTTCGAGGTCGACCGCAGCTTCGAGGACATGGACGACGAGACGCTGCGCGGCTACGACGCGGTGATCGTGCCCTCGGGGATGGTCGCAGACCGACTCCGCTACACCGAGGACGTCGCCGAGCTGCCGCCGGCGACGCGGTTCATGCAGCGTGCCTTCGCCGAGCCGGGGATCCTCAAGGGCATCATCTGCCACGGCATGTGGCTGCTCGCCCCCACCCCCGAGCTCGTGCGCGGCCGCTCGCTCGTCGCCCACAACAACCTCCACGGCGACGTCAAGAACATGGGCGCGCTCTACGTCGACGAGGACGTCGTCGTCGACGGGGACCTCGTCACCGCGCGCACGGGCGGCCACTGCCACCTCTTCGCCCACCGGATCATCGAACTGCTCGGGGAGCGTTCCGGGTGAGCACCGCGATGCACCACATCGGCCTGAACTGCGAGGACCCGATCGCGATCGAGCGCTGGTATGCCAGGCACTTCGGCTTCGAGCGCCTGCGCGTCTACCTCCCCGGCCCCGATCAGGTCGTCGTGATCGGGAACGGCGGTGTCGCGCTCGAGCTCTTCCCGGCGAAGGGCGAGGCGCCTGGCGCACGGGGCGAGAACGACGGCCCGCCCACACCCGGCCCGCGCCACATGGCCTTTCTCGTCGACGACCTCGACCAGAAGCTGGGCGAGATGGGCGACGAGGCCCGCGTCACGCTCGGGCCGATCGACATGAGTGCGTTCATCGACGACATGCGCGTTGTCTGGATCTCTGACCCGGAAGGAAACATCGTTGAGCTCAACCAGGGCTACACGGACGAAAAGAACCCGCCGCCGCTCGATCGTTGACCTGCTGCCGACCTTCGAGCGGGGGCAGCCACAACCCCTCGGCGCAACCGTCGACGACGGCGGCGTCAACTTCTCCTTCTTCTCGGAGAACGCCACCGGGGTGGAGCTGCTGCTCTTCAACGGCCACGACGAGCTGCAGCCGGTCGCGACGATCCCATTCGATCCGGCGGTCAACCGCAGCTTCCACTTCTGGCACATGTACGTCCGCGGCCTGGGGCCGGGCTACCACTACGCCTACCGCGTCCACGGCCCCCACGAGCCCGGGCAGCGCTTCGACGCCGAGAAGGTGCTGCTCGACCCCTACGCGAAGGGGAACACCAACACCCTCTGGAAGCCGGTCGACGCCTGCCTTCCCGGCGACAACCTGGAGTCCTCGATGCGCGCCGTCATCGTCGACGGCCGCGCCTACGACTGGGAGGGGGACACCCCGCTCCACACTCCGATGAACGACTCGATCATCTACGAGATGCACGTCCGGGGCTTCACCGCCTCGCCGAGCGCCGGGGTCTCCCACCCGGGCACCTTCTCGGGCGTGATCGAGAAGATCCCCTACCTCAAGGAGCTCGGGGTGACGGCAGTCGAGCTGCTGCCGGTCTTCGCATTCGACGAGCGCGAGGTGCGAGGCATCAACCCCATCGACGGCTCGGAGCTGCGCAACTTCTGGGGCTACGACCCCTACGCCCACATGGCGCCGCAGGCGAGCTACTGCGTCAACCCCCAGGACGGCCAGCAGATCATCGAGTTCCGCGACATGGTGAAGGCGCTGCACAAGGCCGGAATCGAGGTCATCCTGGACGTCGTCTTCAACCACACCGGGGAGGGCAACCATCTCGGTCCCACGATCAGCTTCAAGGGCTTCGGCAACGACGCCTACTACCTGCTCCATCCGACCGAGAAGCAGTACTACATGGACTACTCGGGCTGCGGCAACACCGTCAACGCCAACCACCCGATCGTCGAGAAGTTCATCCTCGACTGCCTGCACTACTGGGTCGAGGACATGCACGTCGACGGGTTCCGCTTCGACGAGGGCTCGGTGCTCCACCGCGGCTCCGACGGCGCGCCGATGGAGTTCCCGCCGGTGGTCTGGGGGATCGAGCTGTCGGAGAAGCTGGCCGACACCAAGGTGATCGCCGAGCCGTGGGACGCGGGCGGACTCTACGACGTCGGCCGCTTCCCGGGCTCGCGCTGGTCGGAGTGGAACGGGCGCTTCCGCGACGACCTGCGCCGCTTCGTTCGCGGCGACTTCGGGCTGATCTCGACGGTCGCGACGCGGATCTCGGGGAGCATGGACATGTACCAGGGCATCGGCCGCGGCCCGGCCAACAGCGTCAACTTCATCACCGCCCACGACGGCTTCACCCTCAACGACCTCGTCTCCTACAACACCAAGCACAACGACGCCAACGGCGAGTCGAACCGCGACGGTGTCGACGACAACCTGAGCTGGAACTGCGGTGCAGAGGGCCCGACCGATGATCCGGAGGTGATCGCGCGGCGCCGCCGCCAGATCAAGAACTTCGCCGTCGTGCTCTTCCTCTCCCAGGGCGTGCCGATGTTCGTCGCCGGCGACGAGATCGGGCGCACCCAGCAGGGAAACAACAACGCCTACTGCCAGGACAACGCGCTCAGCTGGTTCGACTGGGCTCTCGCCGAGCAGAACGAGGATCTCTTCCGCTTCTTCCGCGAGATGATCGCGCTCCGCCGGCGCCACGCGAGCCTGCGCCGGCGCACGTTCCTGAGCGGGCAGCACAACCGCCGCGGCGTCGAGGACATCCGCTGGCACGGCCTCGAGCTGAACGCGCCCGAGTGGGGGAACGGCGGCTCGCGCCTGCTCGCCTTCACGCTCTCGGGTGAGGATCCGCTCGAGCCCGACCTGCACGTGATGATGAACATGGACGACAGCCCGCACGACTTCGCGATACCGCGCGAGAACGGGCGCCATTGGCTCCTGTTCGCCGATACCGCGCAGCCCTCGCCCGAGGATATCTTCGAGCCGGGCAGCGAGCCCCCCTTCGACGAGGAGCGCTGTAGCGTCCAGGGGCGCAGCATCGTCATCCTGGTCTCACCGGACGACTGACCTACAGGAGGAATATGGATTCCAGAATGCACTTCACCTTCTCCGACCTCATGGTCGGGTCCGTCGTCGCCTACAAAGCCGACGAGGACACCTTCACCCTGCGGACGATCGACGGCCGCGAGTTCGAGGTCAAGCTCACCTCGCAGACCTTCGCCGAGGTGATCAGGAACCTCGGCGACGCCTACATCGACGCGAGCAGCCAGATGCGGGACATGCTCGACCGCGGCCGGATGCTCTTCGCCTACGGCATCTTCTACCCCGAGGGAGGCGGCACGACCTTCGAGGCCAAGCACCTGGTCTTCGTCGGGCGCACCTCCCACGACTTCGTCTTCGAACGGCCCGACTGGTGGGTCCAGCAGGTGCGCGAGGTCGGAGACTTCTACCTCAGGGCCCAGTTCCCAGACGGCGTGTTCGACTTCGGCGAGTACCGCACCCGGATCAGCCTCGAGGGCGAGAAGCTGCCGGGGACGCGGCAGGAGACAGACACGATCTCGCGCCTGGTGTACGGCTTCGCGACCGCCTACCTACTGACGGGGGAGGACCGCTTCCTCGAGGCCGCCGAGGCCGGGACGGACTACCTGCGCGCGCACATGCGCACGGTCGACGCGGGCGAGGGGATCGCCTACTGGGTGCACGGCATCGACATCTCCGGCCCCAAGGAGAAGAAGATCCTCGCCTCCGAGTTCGGTGACGACTACGACGCGATCCCCGCCTACGAGCAGATCTACGCGCTCGCCGGTCCCACCCAGACCTTCCGCATCACGGGCGACCCCCGGATCCTGAGCGACATCGAGATGACCCACGAGCTCTTCAACCGCTTCTTCCTCGACCGCGAGGGCGGCGGCTTCTACTCGCACATCGATCCGATCACGTTCGATCCCAAGAGCGAGACGCTCGGACACAACCAGGGGCGCAAGAACTGGAACTCCGTCGGCGACCACGCCCCCGCGTACCTGATCAACGCCTACCTCGCAACGGGGGAGGACAAGTACGCCGACTTCCTCGTCTTCACGGCCAACACGATCTGCAACCACTTCACCGACTACGACCGCAGCCCCTTCGTCAACGAGCGCTTCCACGAGGACTGGTCGCAGGATCACGCCTGGGGCTGGCAGCAGAACCGCGCCGTCGTCGGACACAACCTGAAGATCGCCTGGAACCTGATGCGCATCAACAGCCTGCGCCCGAGCGAGCACTACGTCGAGCTCGCACGCAAGATCGCCACGGTGATGCCGCCGATCGGCAGCGACCGCCAGCGCGGCGGCTGGTACGACGTGATGGAGCGCGAGAAGTCCGACAACCAGGAGTGGTACCGCTACGTCTGGCACGACCGCAAGGCGTGGTGGCAGCAGGAGCAGGCGATCCTCGCCTTCCTCATCCTCTCGGGCATCCTCGGCGACGATGAGTACCGGGCCGAGGCCCATCACGCGACCGCGTTCTACAACGCCTGGTTCCTCGATCACGACGCCGGAGGCGTCTACTTCAACGTGCTGGCGAACGGCCTGCCCTACCTGCTCGGAAACGAGCGGCTGAAGGGCAGCCACTCGATGTCGGCCTACCACAACACCGAGCTCTGCTACCTCGCCGCGGTCTACACGAACCTCCTGATCACACGGCAGCCGCTCGACCTCCACTTCAAGCCGCGGGTCGACGGCTTCCACGACCGCATCCTCCGCGTGGCCCCCGACATCCTCCCCCCCGGCTCGATCCGCATCGAGCAGGTCTGGGTCGACGGCCAGCCATGGTCGGAGTTCGACGCCGAACGGCTCACGGTCACGCTGCCGCCCCCTGGTCAGGAGGTGGCGGTCAAGGTACGCGTCGTCTCGGCGCTCGAGACGTTCGAGAGCAACCTCGAGGTGGCGGACGGAACCGCCTCGATCACGCTCACCGGCAAGCTCGACGGCACGGTCGCCGGCGCGCTCGAGCGCGACCTGCAGAGCGCTCTTGCCGGGAGCCCCCGGCGCGTGATCCTGCGGGCCGAGAAACTCGAGTCGATGTCGAGCGCCGGGGCGCGCGCGCTCCTCTTCCTGCGCCAGAAGCTGCCCTTCGACGACGTCGAGCTCCTGATCGTCGGCGCCCCGCCCCAGGTGCAGGAGGCCTGCCGCCTGGTCGATACCGACGAACAGTCGTTCGTCCTCCTCGACGACATCAAGAAGGTCAAGCCGCTCAAGAGCGGCTAAGGCACGACCCCTGCCTCGGTGCCCGCGGTCAGGCGGCCGCGGGCGCCGACGGCTTTGCCACCTCGGACTCCCAGTTCTCCTTGAGGATCAGTGCGCTCGAGAGCGTCCAGATTTCGATCGTCTGGGCGCGGCCGCGGATCGCCATCGCGTCGATGTGGAGGAGATCGTCGGGAGGGTCGGTCAGCGACTCCCGCGTCGAGCCCGCCAGGTAGAGCGCGTGGGGCGTTCCCTTCGTCAGGCCCTCGATACGCGACGCGGTGTTGATCGTGTCGCCGATCGCCGTGTACTCGAGCCGGCGCTCCGAGCCGACGTTCCCCGACATGAAATCACCACTGTTCAGCCCCACCCCCATCTTGAAGCTGTAGTCGTAGCCCTCTTCCAGGAGCCACTCGTTGAACGCGGGCAGCCGCACCTCGAGCATCTCCCGCGCCGCCGCGAGCGCGCGGTCGGCGTGGTCGGGCTGGGGCAGCGGCGCCCCGAACACGGCCATCATGCCGTCGCCGGTGTAGGTCACGAGCGTGCCGCCGTGCGCGAGCACCGCGTCGCTCATCGAGGAGAGGTAGCGGTTGAGCAGGCCGATCACGTGGTCGGCCTCGCGGCCCTCCGAGAAGGTCGTGAAGCCGCGCAGGTCGGTGAACATCACGGTGCCGAAGACCTTCTCGCCGCCGAGGCGCAGCTCGCCCCCGGTGCGCTTGAGCACCTGGTCGACGACCGTCTCGGGCACGAAGCGGGCGAAGACGTCGCGGGTCAGGGCTCGCTCGAAGGCCTCGAGCACGTACCAGACGACGATCGAACCGACCGCCGAGAGCGCGAGCGCGAGCAGCGGGTAGGTGAAGACGACCACGCGACCGTGGTCGAAGGCGAGCTGGACCCCGACCGCGAAGAGAACGCCTGCCACGGCGGCGATCACCGGCGTGTAGACCGCCCGCAGGCGGAAGCTCAGCACCGGCAGCATCCCGAGCAGGATGATCAGGAGCACGTTCAGCCAGCCCGGAGCGCTGCGAAGCGGGAACCCGTGCAGCGCAGACTCGATCACGTTGGCCTGGATCTCGGCCCCGGACATCGGTTCGCTCCCGGACGCGGAGGTCGCGTGGATGTCCTGGAGGGAGGGAGCGGAGGGGCCGATCACGACGACCTTGTTGCGGAAGGCGCTTGGCGGCACCTTGCCGAAGTAGACGTTCGAGTAGGAGTAGGTCGTCACCGTCCCCGGCGGCCCGGCGAAGTCGATCCAGTGCGTCCCGCCGCGCGCCGGGGGCACCGGTTTTCCCTCGGCGACCGCGGCGGCGGCGATGCCGAACGTCGTCAGCCCGTCGACGGAGTTCGCCACGTGGCGTATGACACCGTCGGAGTCCGGCGCAAAGAGGGCGCTGTCGGCGTGCGCTCCGATCTCCTGCACGACCGAGGAGCCGCCGAACACGTTGGTGTGTCCCTGGGCGTCGACCTCGGTCGCGGCGAGGACGACGTGATGGGCCTTGGCGACCGCCTCGATGAGCGCGTTGTCGTCGGCGACGTCGGTCGGCTCGGTGAACTGGATGTCGATCGCGATCGCGCGCGGGTGACCGGCGGCGATCCGGTCGATCACCTTGGCGTGATACCGGCGCGGGAAGGGCCACTGGAGCTTGTTGCCGAAGCCGCTGAAGGTCTGGCTGTCGATCGCCACCACGACCACGTCCTTGGGCGTCCCGGTCGATCCCCGGACCGAGAAACGCGTGTCGACCGAGCTCAGCTCGATCGAGTGCAGCAGCCCGCCGGCATAGGCCCCGAGCGCGATCGCAGTCCCGAGGATCCCGACGGCGAGGAAGAGCCCGATGCGGGTGTGCTTGGAATGGCTACCCATCGCGCCTCCTCGCCCGCCCTCCCGCTTCGGGCCTGTGGTGCCCAGCGTTCGCACGGCCGCCTGCTTCACCTCGCCGCTGTGGATCACGTTCCCGGTTTGGCGACTTCCGCTCCCGAAGACCTCGGGCTTGAAGACTCCCGCTCTGGGGATTCGCGGTCTTCAGGCTCGCGGTTTGCGGACCCGCGCTCTGCAGGCTCGAGGTCTGGGCGCTCCGGCGACGACGCCGCAGTGGGTGAGCCGTCGCGACGACCCTTGACGGGGTGGCTCCTTCCTCGGCGATCGGACCCGAGCGCGGGTTATGCACGCAGACCACTTTAGGGCACGCGCCCCCCGGCGGGCGGGTGGAGGGCGGGCGCGCCCGGCTACTCGCCGGCCGCGGCGGGGCGGGACTGGACCTCGCAGTTCGCTCTCGGCCAGTTCTCCTCTGCCGTGCCGGCCTCGCGACTCGGATATCTCGAAGGCGCGCCCACGGCAGGCCTCCTCGTCGAACCGGAGCTCGAGCACGACCTCGACGAGCTCGTCGTCGATCTCGACGGGCTCGCTCGCGGCCTGGCGCTCGGCCTCGCTTTCGGACCTCGTTTCCGGCGTCGGTCTCGACCTGATGATCGACGGGCCGCGACGCGGGCCACCGGACTGCGAATCGACCGCGCGACGCCGGGAGCGTCGCGCTTCTCGCCCCGGCGGCGCTCGTGCTCGCGGCCGGGAGGTGCGGGAAGGTAGGCCGTGTCTTTCTCGCCGCCCGGGCCGGAGGCCTCGTCTGGCGCGACTCGCTGGGGCTCGGTTTCCTGCTCAACACAGCGGCTGATCGATGGTCGTTCTGCGGCTCGGCTACGACCTCCGCCTGCTCTCGCGGAACGCACTCGGGCTGCTGATCCTGGTCGCCCTCGTGACGCGCGCGGCGGCCGTTCCAGCGCTGCGCATGCCTCGGCATCGTGGCGCGCGGCGGACCGCATCCGCCGCACGCCACGGGAGCACGTCCGCCCGGGGGCGGGCCGCTCCCGGTCGAGGCGCCGGATGCGGCGAGCGAGCAGCACGCCGATTCGTGAGCGCGGGGCACCCTCGCCGACTACGATGAGCGTCGTTCTCAGCGAGGGAGGAAGGCGTGGCGATCACCAGCGTCGAGAGTCTTCGACGTCACCTGCAGTGGGCCATCGAGCTCGAGCACGCGACGCTGCCGCCGTACCTCTGCGCGCTCTACTCGATCAAGGAGGGCCACAACGAGGAGGCGGCCGCGGTCGTGCACTCGGTGTTCATGGAGGAGATGCTGCACCTCACGCTGGCCGCGAACATCCTGACGGCGATCGGAGGCTCACCCCAGCTCGACGTACCGAGCATCCTCCCAGCCTTCCCGACCTATCTGCCCCACAGCGACCGGGCCTTCCAGGTGCCGCTGACGAAGTTCTCGCGGGAGGCGGTCGAGACCTTCATGCTGATCGAGCGCCCCGCGGCGCACAGCGGCCTCCCGGAGGACAACAAGTTCGAGACGATCGGACAGTTCTACGAGGCGATCGAGGTGGCGCTCGTCCATCTGGGCGAGACGCTCGGCGAGGAGGCGCTCTTCTGCGGAGATCCGGCCTACCAGGTGACCGACGCGCTCTACTACGGTGGCAGCGGCAGGATCCTCACCGTCGCGGATCTGGACTCGGCCCTCGCGGCGCTCGGGGAGATCGTCGAACAGGGCGAGGGGTTGCAGCACCAGGAGGTATGGGACGGCGACCGCGACATGTTCCACCCGGAGCGGCAGGAGGTCGCTCACTACTTTCGCTTCCAGGAGCTCCACGTCGGACGGCGCTACGCGCAGAGGGACACACCTCAATCAGGTCCGACGGGGGAGAAGCTGAGCGTCGACTGGGACGCGGTCTACAACATGCGGCCGAACCCGCGCACCGCCGACTATCCGGCGGGCAGCGAGATCCGTGAGCAGATGGATGCCTACAACCACGCCTACTGCGGTGTGCTCCACCTTCTCCACGAGACCTTCAACGGCAGCCCCGGACTGCTCGCCGTCGCGACCGGCGCGATGTACGGGCTGAAGGCCCAGGCGGTCGAGCTGATGGCCCTGCCGTCCGGCGACGGGGAGACGACCGTCGGCCCGAGCTTCGAGTACGTGGCACCCGAGGATCGCCACTGGGTGCCGAGCAAGGCGCGCCGGATCGTCGTGCTCAAGAACGGTCCCTATCTCGTCTACGGCGACATCCCGCTCGTGCGCAAGAGGAAGATCGTCTCGGCCGAGAACAATGATGCGCTCACCTGGCAGAAGACCGAGCTGATCCCGACCGAGGACACCTATGCACTCTGCCGCTGCGGGCAGTCAAGCTCGAAGCCCTTCTGCGACGGCACCCACGCCCGCGTCGACTTCGACGGCACCGAGACCGCCGATCCGCGCCCGTTCGAGGAGCAGCAGATCGTTCACGAGGGCAACGGGATCTCGGTGCGGCGTGTCGGCTCGCTCTGCATGCACGCCGCCTTCTGCGTCGGTCGCGTCCGGCGTATCCCGGCGATGATGCGCGACTCCGACGACACCGACATCCGCGCGCACATCATCGGGCTGATCGAGCACTGCCCCTCGGGCTCCTACACCTACGCGATGAGCCCCGAGGGCGAGGAGATCGAGCCCGACCTGGCCGTCACGATCGCGGTCACCGAGGAGGAACGAGGGCTCGCGGGCTGCCTCTGGGTCACGGGAGGCGTTCCGGTCGTGAGGGCAGACGGCCAGCCGTTCGAGACCCGCAACCGGGTGACGCTCTGCCGCTGCGGTGCCTCGGCCAACAAGCCCCTCTGCGACGGCACCCACCGGACGATCGAGTTCCGGGAGACCCGGCCGGAGGCCTCCGCCGTCGGCGCCGTCTGAGCCGGCAGCCCTGACGCGACCCCCCTCTCCCCACGGCCGGCAGGCGAGCCCGACCTCGTTCGGGAGCCCGCGCCGGGCCTCTCTGCCCGCGGGCGCACCGGCAGCTGCGCGGACCTGGCGCTGTGCTGCGGCTCGCCGCTCAAGCGAGATCAGGCGGTGCGGATCGACATCACGAAGCTCCAGGCCCGGCTAACGGAGCTCGACGCTACCGACGTTGCCAGCGTGCGTGCCGCCTGCCCGAGCTCCCTGGCCACGGTCTCGAACGCGACGGGCGGTGCTTCCGCCAGGCTTGCGGCGCCGGGAGCTCCCCCGCTCCCAAGCGGCGCGCGCCGATCGAGCGGATCGTCTCGGGAGGTTCGCACGGCTCGCGGTCGAGTGGCCGCGATCGTCAAGAACCCGCGCTCGTTCTCCGACAGCCCGACGACCTCCTCCCAGGCAGCCGCCGCGGCGGGCGGGACGATCGATGCCGACGAGGACACCTCGGCGCGACCGTCCAGGGCGTCGGCAGGTCCCTCGCCCCGGCCTTCGACACGGGCGGAAGAACGGTCGCCGTGTCCAGGAAGCTCGGCGCCTGAAACAGCCCCGTCGCCTCTGCGCGCCACGGGACGAACATTACGCTTGCGCCGGTGATCGTCGTGCGCATCGCAGTCGCCCTTGCGGGAGTCGGGCTCGTCGTGTGGCCGATCGAGCAGGCGATCCGGACATTCGTCGTCGCGCGCGCCATCCCGCTTCCGATGACGCGGCTGATCTTCGTCGTCATGCGCAGGATCTTCCACGGGGTCGTCCGGCTCAGGGGAGCTACGGATGATCGCAAGCGACGCGACGCGATCATGGCGCACTGGGCGCCGCTGACCCTGGTCCTCCTGCCCGCGATCTGGCTTGGCATTGCGCTGATCGGCTACACCGCGATTTTCTGGGCGGTGAACCACGACGGCGGCCGCGCGGCGGTCGAGATCAGCGGATCCTCTCTGCTAACGCTGGGCTTCGCCGCCCCGGGGGGGTTCGGGCCCGACCTGATCGCGTTCTCGGAGGCCGGCGTCGGCCTCGCGCTGCTCGCGATCGTCATCGCCTACCTGCCCACGATCTACAGCGCCTACTCGAGGCGGGAGCTCGTGGTCGCGATGCTCGACGCGCGCGCCGGAACCCCGCCGAGCGCGATCCAGCTGCTGCTGCGCCACCACCGGTTTGGTGGGCTCGACCGCCTCGACCGGCAGTGGGACGACTGGGAGCGGTGGGTCGTCGACATCGGGGAGACGCACCTGACCTACCCGGTGTTGCCGTTCTTCCGTTCGCCGACCCACGACCACTCGTGGATCACCGCCGTCGCGACGCTCCTCGACGCGGCCAATCTCCGCCTCTCGGCGATCCGGGTCCCCGGTGGCGGGAACGCCGAGGCGTGGGTCTATCTCACCGCCGCCACGCGCGTCGTCCGTGAGATCGCCGCCTACTTCGGGATCGTCATCGATCGCGACGACGATGCCAAGCTGACCCGGGCCGAGTTCGACGCCTCCCTCGGCGAGCTCGAGGCCGCCGGGGTACCGCTCGAGGAGGACAGCGCCCTGATCTGGGAGCGGTTCGCGGCGCGGCGCGCCCTCTACGAGCCCGCGGTGCTCGGGATGGCTTCGCTCCTCGACGCAGCACCGGCCCCCTGGTCGAGTGACCGCTCCCCGCCGCTTCGCCTGCCGCCGATCTTCCGCCGGCGCCGCACCGCCTAGCCAGACCGACGGGCGGCGCCGGGGACGTGGGGGCGCTCCGCCCTCGGCGACATCGGCAGGGTCGATCCGGGCGGGCTCGGCAACCCCATCTCAGCCCTCGGGGCGGGACACGGCTCGACGGCGGTCACGCGCTCGGGCCGCTCCGGCGCTCGCGGATCCTCCGCGCCCGCGCGTTCAGGGAGAAGCGCTCGTCGAGGAGCCTGAGCGCATCGACGGGCGCCGATGCTCCGCGGGCAGCGTGACTCGCGCGGACAGGAGTTCGAGATTGAACGGCGCGAATCCTTCGCTGAGTGCCGCGACCGAGCCGGCCAGGAACTGGCCCTCAGGCGGGAACGGAAGTTCGAGTATGAAGGCGAATTCGGTATTTCGCGGCCGGTAGCACCGGGCGGTGTGTGCGACCGCCGCGAGAATTGCGTCTCCGACGCGGGAGAGCATGTCCTGGGCGACGAGCCGCCCGTAGAGGTCGGCGTACTCGTCGAACCCGGCGATGTCGAAGCTCGCGAGCATCCTCGCTGGACTGTCGGGCCGCAGCGCGACCGTGAGGTCGGCGATCAGCATGGCGCGCGTGGCGAACCCGGTCGGCGGACCTGAGCGTTGCTCGTGCCCGGTTTCGGTTCCTGTGGGGATGGCCACGAGATCGTATGGCCCATCCGCTCTTCTCGACTCACCCGTTCGGGGGTGGATTCGGCGGCTCGTCGGGTCCGCCCCTCGGTCATCGGGGTTGATCGGGCCGTCGAGGTTCGGGGGCATTCGTTCAGGGGTATTCGTTCCAGGAACATGTCGTTTGGCGGCGTTCAGCGACGTCTCGCCCGGATGGCGACCGGGCGAGCCCCGGGCCTCGTCAGAGATAGGCGGCGGCTCGCCGCAACGCGCTCGCCCGTCCGGCGGATACGGCTTGGCCCGTGCGCTATCGCCGCTCCGGCGCCGACCTCTCCCCGGAGCGCGGGCAGCCGCCGTGGCGGTGCCCGGGTTCGGCGCTTCAGCGAGCGGCTGTCCCGGCGAATCGCTTCCGCGTGTACATGTCGGCGTCCGCCCGGGCAAGAAGAGCAGTGGCGCTTTCGTCTCCATCCCAGACCGCGATTCCCGTCGAGGTGTTCGCGAGGAGCACCAGCAGGCTCGCCTCGTTACCCCGGAAATCGTGCGCGGTCGAGGAGTACACGAGGAGCACCCCGTTCATCTCCCCGCCGTGAAGGATCGGCACGAGGATCAGCGCGCGAGCGCCGACAAGCCGGCAGGCGGCGCGATGAGCTCGCGTGTCGGTCTCGCTGTCTCCGCAGATGATCGTGCGTCGCGTCCGAAAGCATTCGCCCGTGAGCGTCTCGCTGGCCTCCAGACGGAGGCCGAGGTGAGGCGTCGCGAGCCCCGCCGCGCCGCCGCATACGATCGCGGCACCATCGAGGAGCTCGACCGCGGCTCCGTCGGCGCCGGTGAGCGAAAGCGCCCCCTCACAGGCGGACTTCATCACGGCGTCGAGGCTCAAGTCCGCCGTGCGATCGCGGTCTGCGTCTCGACGAGGCTATCGAGGCCGAGGGCACCGGCGCGCGAGACGACGGCCTGGAGCCGTTGCCCGCTCACAACCGCGTTCGCGCCGAACCCCATCACGATCGACACGACTGTCCAGAGGATGACCCCTCGCCAGCCTCCGGCCGGGTACATCGGCCCAGCCACGAGCGCGATCGGGAGGGCGAACATCAGCGCGGTGCAGGCGCTGATCGCCGACACCGCGAACCGTCGCTGTGTCAGCCCGACCCAGGCGACAGGGAGGATTGCGAGGGGGCATAGCCGGAGGCGCCTCCTCCCTGCCCCTGGCGAAGCAGCGCGATCACCGCGTCGGCGGCGACCGGAAGCACGGAGCGCCTAACGCCGACTTTCGCGTCTCGCTTGTGCGGGTTGTGGGTTCTGGTTGTGGGTTGGCGGTTGTGGGTGCTGTTGGTTTTGGCGGTCTTACGGGGGCCGCGCTTGGGGAAGACGGTGGGTGGTGGGGGTGATATCGGTGATTGGTACTGGAGTGGTAGCAAAGTGCTCTGAGGGTTGAGCCTTGGCCGGGGCCGTGAGCGGCTCTCGTCTGCTTCCGTGTTTTCAGTCTTTGGCGGGCTTTGTGGCCATCACGGATCGGGTGGCGGCGGGTTCTGCAGGGTCTGTCCGGTGGGTGAGCTGTACTGTTTCTGTGGTTCAGTCAGCTAGATCACCCCAAGCTCGTGTGGGCGGTGAGTTCTTCGCGCGCCCGGCTGATCCGACCCAGCGCCGCTACGAGGCGTTGCGTGCCTACTTGCTGGAAGGCCGGTCGGCGGCGGAGGTCGCCGTGGGGTTCGGGTACACGGTCGAGACGTTGAACTCGATGGTGCGTGACTTCCGGGCTGGGCGGCGGGAGTTCTTCCTCGCCGCCCGGCCGGGCCCCAAGCGTGCGCCGGGGAAGGAGCGGGCGCGGGGCAGGGTCGTCGAGTTGCGCCAGGCGGGTCATTCGATCGACGAGATCGCGGTCGCGCTCGCGGCCGAGGGCACGCCGTTGAACCGCACCGGGATCTCCGAGCTGGTGGCGGAGGAGGGCTTCACGCGCTTGTGGCGCCGCCCGCGGGCGCTGCGGGGCGCGCCGCGGCGTGAGCAGCTGCCGCGCAGCGGCGTGATCGACTTCGAGCGGTGGCCCGACCGGGTCGAGAGCAAGCACGCCGGGCTGCTGTTGTGCCTCCCCGATCTGGTCGCCCTGGACCTGCCCGGGATCGTCGAGGCCGCCGGCTACCCGGGCACGAGTGTGATCCCGGCGCTCGCCTCGATCCTGTCGCTGCTCGCGCTCAAGCTCGCGAACATCCGCCGCACCTCCCAGGTCGAGGACATCGCGACCGACCCCGGCGCCGCCCTCTTCACCGGGCTCAGCTCGCTCCCGAAGACCACCGCGCTTGCGAGCTACTCCTACAAGCTCGCCCACGAACACCAGCGCGCGTTCCTGCAAG
>Ga0302325_10008248_pt1 | contig 22933 bp, 21 predicted proteins | sample Palsa_T0_2_FD_201948 | JGI IMG/M metagenome (GOLD analysis project Ga0302325, IMG submission 201948) | Peat permafrost microbial communities from Stordalen Mire near Abisko, Sweden - Palsa_T0_2 | ecosystem: Environmental > Terrestrial > Soil > Palsa > Peat permafrost | place: Sweden: Abisko... | reverse complement strand
CGGCGACCTGTTCGAGGGCGAAGAGGTGCTCGTCGACGGTGGCCAGACCGGCACCCATGGTGTTGACGGACAGGTGGGTGGCCCCGGCCTGCCGCCAGCTGTCGGCTGTCTTGATGAGTTTCCCGGTGTCGGCGGACCAGAACATCCCGCCCTCCATGCCAATGGCGGCTGGGTCGCGGCCCGCGGCGATCGCCGCCTCCTCGACGATGGCGCGGGCGGCGTCGAGGTCTGGTCCGGGCCAGGCCGGGGCAAACCAGCCGTCGCCGAGGCGCCAAACCAGACGGGGATCGGGCGCTGGACCGGCAGAGGGGACAGGCCGGCCCCGGTGACGTGCTCGTCGGCGCCGTGGAACGTGACGCTCTGCTCGGTCCAGAGCCGGCGGAGCAGCTGGACCTGCTCGTCGGTGCGTCGCCCCCGGCTGGTGAAGTCCTTGCCGAGCGCCTCGTACTCGACCGTGTTCCAGCCAATCCCGACGCCGAGCCGGAGCCTGCCGCCGGTCAGCAGATCGACCTCGGCAGCCTGCTTCGCGACCAGCGCGGTCTGACGCTGCGGCAGGATGAGGATGCCGGTCACCAGCTCCAGCCGGGTGATCGCGGCCAGGTAGCCGAACAGGACAAGCGGCTCGTGGAAAGTCGTCGTGACGTCATACGGGCCGCTCCAGTCCTGGTGGACAGCCGGGTCCGCGCCCAGGACATGGTCAAAGGCCACCAGGTGATGAAAGCCGAGCTGCTCCGCGCGCTCCCCGTAGGCGCGTACCGCCCCGGCATCCGCACCGATCTCGGTCTGGGGGAACACGACACCAATCTTCATGGGGTGACGACCTCGTTTTCGTGGTTGCCGACGCTGAATGTTCCCGCTGCGCCTCGGCTGCTCAGACGGCGCCATCGCCGTCTGAGCTGCTGCCTCAGCGTCGTTTCACGCCCGCTCGGGGCCGGCTGCCACCGGGCCGGGTGCAGCCGGCGCCTCACTCGACGTCTCGGGCGCGACAAAATTCGGACGGCGCACGAGCAGCGAGATCACGGCCACGACCGCCATAGCGATCGCTGCGTAGATCCACATGTACTTGAAGACCACAGGATCCGGGATGGGTGTGTGCGCGATGAACTTGGACGTGAGAATCGCGGTGAAGACCGCGGGCCCGATTCCGGCCACTGCCGCTTGGACGACTGTGCTAGCCGAGGAGTACATGGCGGCCTCGGCTGGCGTCGCATCGTGCAGGTAGGCAGCGATAGCGGCCGAGTAGCCGAACGCGAAGGCGAATCCCCAGACGAAGTCCCAGACGATGAACTGCCAGACTCCACTGTGGCTGTAAGCGAGCACCATGAAGCTGGCGGCGACGATGAGGGAGCTGACGACCATGACCGGCCGGGCCCCGAAGCGCGTGATGACGGGGTGGGCCGCAATGCCGCCGACCAGCAGCGCCAGGGATATGGCGCAGAGGCTTAGCGCGGCCTGCAGCACCGACAGACCGAGCCCGTAGCCGGTCACGGTGGGCAATTCCAGGTAGGTGGCCTGAGCGAGGTTCGTGTAGATCGACAGCGTGCCAAGGATCGCGATCACGATGAAGGAAGGCGCCGCGACGCGGTTAGTCACCCGAACCACGTTGATCAGCGGACTGGACTGCCTGGACTCGTAGAACGCCCAGGCCCCGAGCACCAGGAGGCCGCCGAGGAGTGACGCCAGGGTCTTGGCGGACGCCCAGCCCCAGGTGCTGCCCTCGGTGATGGCGAGCACCACGCCAAGCAGACCGATGGACACGCCGACCGCCCCAACCCAGTCGATTGGTGCTGACTGCCGCAGGTGCGTGTCGGGAAAGTAGAACCAGGCCAGCACGAGCGTGACGGCGGACAGCGCCGCCATCACCCAGAAGACGGTCCGCACGCTACCGTTGGCCTGGATAATCAGACCGCTCATCAGGTAGGCCACGGCCACGCCGACTCCCGTGGCGGCGGTCAGGAAGCTGACGCCCTTGGTGACGCGCTCCGCGCTGGTTCCTCTGGCCCTGAGAACGGCGTAGACCAGCGGAAGGGCCGCGCTCGCGCCAAGGACCGCGCGACCGAACAACAGCAGCCCGAATCCCGAAGCCACCGCGCAGATCACGTTGCCCACCAGGCCGAATGCCAGGCTCACGAGGATCAGGCGCCGCATGCCGAGTCTGTCACCGAGCCTGGCGAGGGTCGGCACGCAGCCCGCAGCGACCAGGCTGGCCACAGACAGCACCCACGACGCCTCGCTCGGACTGAGCGAGTACGTCTTCTCGAGGTTTGCTACCAGCGGGATCAGCGAAAGTCCCCAGGCATCGACGATGAGCAGGATCAGGCCACCCAGCAGCGCGATCGAGGTCTCGACGTGTATGCCTGTCGCCTGCAGGCGGCGGTCGACGGCGGAAACCTTCGCGGAAACGCCCGGTGTGATCATGCGGACCCCCTCCTTCGGGAGCCGACGGTCAGCCGCTCCGTGCGGTTGGCGTTTCGCTCCCCGATTCGAATCAGAATCGCTTCTGGAATGTGGCGTGTCAACCCTCCATTTCACGATCGTTAACTACTTGCTGGTAACTTGCGGACGAGGCCTTGCGCGAAGCAGTCGGAGCTGGTCTGATAACCAGGCAGCCTCCGTGCAAAATCACCCCATATAGGGCTCTGAAGTGGTAATCTGCTTACCGGAAAGCTGCGATGCGCTGCCCCGTAGCATCGCGGGCGGGTTCCGGTCTGGCTGACGAGGTTCCGTCGGGCAATGCCGGGCACGCCGCTAGGCACCGGACGGAGCGCGCAGCCTTAACAGAACACATTCTGTCGGCGAACGGCTATCTGGGCGGGTCGGCGGCGGTCACCGCGGCGGCATGTCAGCCAAGTCGCGGTCAGCCTCGACCTCGTCGGAGGGCAGGTCAAGCAGACGGCACGCGGTGTGGATCGCGAACCGCACTTCGCTTGGCGGTGCCGATCCGACCATCCAGCCCTCAATCGCGGCACCGGCTGCGGCTAGCGCCACCCACAGGACCTGCCGCTGATGCTCCGACATCGGCTCGGCCACCTTCAAGACGATGTCCATATGCAGCTGCCCTATGCGTTCCCGCTCGGCCCGGAAGGCCGGGTCGGACAGCCGGAGGAGTCGTCCCACCACCCGGCCGAGGGTCGGAACCCGCTGGTCGAACTCGAAGGAGCGGAGCAGGTTGTTCGCCACGCGCTCGCGCACGGTCATCCCGGCGCGCTGGCTCGGATGAGACCTGGCCAGCAAGGACTCCAGGTGGTGCTGCACGACCGCGTACAGCAGATGATCCTTGGAGGGGAAGTACCGGTACAGCGTCGTCAAGGAGACCTCGGCCAGGGACGGCATCTCGCTCATCTGCAGCGCCTCCTCGCCTCCGGTCGTGACCAGCATGCTGGCTACGTCCACCATGCGGCGGTAGCGGGCTCGCTGCGCTTCGGTGACCGGCCGGGCCGGGGTAACGGTCATCACGTCATCCTGGCTGCGCGCTCCTGCTGCCTGGGTACGCGTTCGGCCAGGGCGGGCGCGCGTTGCCGACGCGGGACCGGACGAGGCATTGACGGGCACCGTCGGCTGCTGATAAACAGAATCCATTCCTTTTTTCTTCTTCTTCGCCTGGGTCTGCAGGTGGGATGCGAGCGATTTGATGATAACCGGAGGACTGTGCCATGGGCGTCATTAACGGGCGGGTAGCGATCGTAACCGGCGGCGCCCGGGGCATCGGAGCCTCGATCAGCCGACTGTTCGCGGCCGAGGGGGCATCCCTGGTCATCAGCGATCTCGGTGCCGGCCCGGACGGCTCAGGCAGCGACGAAGGCCCGGCCAAGCAGATCGCGGACGAGATCGTCGCGGCGGGCGGCACCGCCGTGGCCGACGGCGGCGACATCGGTGACGTGGCGACCGGCGACCGGCTGGTCAAGACCGCGGTCGATCAGTTCGGCAAGCTCGACATCGTCGTCAACGTGGCAGGCATCCTGCGCGACCGGATGATCTTCAACCTGTCGGAGGCGGACTGGGACGAGGTGATTAGGGTCCATCTGAAAGGACACTATTCCACCGTGCGCCCGGCCTCGGCGTACTGGCGCGAGCAGCGCAATCCGCAGGGCCACTACCGGATCATCAACTTCACCTCGGTGTCGGGCCTTGAGGGGTCTCCCGGCCAGCCCAACTACGCGGCCGCCAAGATGGGCGTCGTCGGATTCACGTACTCGCTCGCACAGGCTCTGGCGCGGTACGGGGTTACCGTGAACGCGATCTCGCCTGGCGCAGCCACCAGGCTGACCGCGACCATTCCGGGCGACCGGGGGGGAGTGCCCGATGACGCGGCTATCTCAGCCGAGATGTCGCCTGACAACGTGGCGCCGGTCGCCCTTTACCTGGCGAGCGAGCGGTCGGACTGGCTGACTGGCCGGGTGGTCTCGGCGATGGGCTTCGATGTGGGCCTGTACGAGAACCCGCAGCTGATCCGCCAGCTCTCGGCGCCTGGCCCGTGGCAGTACGAGAAGCTCGCGACTGCCATGGAGCGGAGCTTCCGCCCGGTCGCCGACGGCTTGCCGGCGAGCGTGTTCCGCTCCGCTCCGGCTCACTAGGAGCGGTATAGATCTGAGAATCGATTCTGCCCTGTCCAGCCTGACCTGACGGCAAGCAGGGCTGGGGCAACGAACATGTTTGGAGGTCACCTTGGCCGGCGGATTCACGCCCACGCCCACGCCCGACACCGCTCCGTTCTGGGAGGCGGCAAAGGAAGAACGGCTAGCCATCCAGCAGTGCCGGTCGTGCGGGCGCCACTACTTCTATCCGCGGGACTTCTGCCAGCATTGCTCATCAGGTGACGTCGAGTGGCACGAGATAGCCGGAACGGGCCGACTCGTGTCCTACGTCATCAACTATCGACCGATCCCGCCGGCCGACCCAGCGACGCCCCAGATCATCGCGCTGGTCGAGCTCGATGAGGGAGTGCGCATGCTGACGAACATCGTAGGCAGCCCGGCTGACCCTGACTGCCTTCCCCTCGACGCGCCAGTATTCGTGGGCTTCGAGCCGCGCGGGGACTGGAAGCTGCCCGTTTTCCGCCTGGCCGGTGGCAAATGACCGCAATGCACAACGGGCAGGTCGCCGTCGTCGGCGCTGCCGAGACCACCGGCCTTGGCGTGCTCGCCGAGATGTCGATGATCCAGCTCCATGCCGACGCCGCGCGTAACGCGATGGCCGACGCCGGCCTGCGCATCGGGGACATCGACGGAGTGGCGACGGCAGGTCCGCTGGCGATGGAGGTCTCGCATTATCTCGGCATCACGCCGCGCTGGCTCGACGGCACGATGGTCGGCGGCTGCAGCTTCCTGCTGCACGTCCGTCACGCCGCAGCCGCGATTGCCGCAGGGGCCGCCACCACAGTGCTCGTCACGCACGGCGAGTCTGGCCGGTCGCAGGTTGGCATGAGCAGGTACGCCGCCATGAGCACCGATTCGGCGTCAGGGCAGTTCGAAGCGCCCTATGGTGCCTTGATGCCGTACGCCACGTTCACCGTGCCCGCGCTTCGGTTCCTGCACGAGCGCGGGATGAGCCGGGCCGACCTCGCCGAGGTCGTCGTTGCCCAGCGCGAATGGGCGATGGCCAATCCGCGCGCGTTCCGCCGCAAGCCCATCACCGTGGACGAGGTACTGAACTCCTCGCCACCTGTGGCCTACCCGTTCACGCGCGACATGTGCTGTGTCGTGACCGACGGCGGCGGCGCCCTCGTCCTGACATCCGCGGAGCGCGCGGCCGACCTGCCAAGTGCTGACCGGGCCGTCTACCTGCTCGGATCCGGCGAGTCCGCGGAGGCGCCGATCATGTCGCAGATGACAGAGGTCGGCACGTTCGGTGCGTTCCGGCGGTCAAGTGCCGAGGCCTTCGGTACGGCCGGGCTCACCCATTCCGACATCGATCACCTGATGGGCTACGACGCCTTCGCGCACCTGCCGCTTTACATGGTGGAGGATCTGGGCTTCGTCGGCCGTGGCGAGTCCGGCGCGTTCGTGGCCTCGGGCGCGACGCGGCCCGGCGGGTCGCTGCCGATGAACACCAACGGCGGCGGCCTGTCCTACACCCATACCGGAATGTACGGGATGTTCGCCATGCAGGAGGCCATCAGGCAGCTGCGCGGGGATGCAGCCGTCCAGGTTCCCGGCGTCCGGACCAGCTTCGTGCAGGGCGTCGGCATGTACTTCGCCGCCTCGGCGAGCTTGATCTTCTCCAGCGAACGACCGTAAGGAGGCTCGATGACCCTGAACCTGGACAGCGTGGGAATGACGGGACCGGCTGTTGAGCACTCGTGGAAGGCGAGCGACGTGATGCTGTACGCCCTGGCAGTCGGCGCTGGTCAGGCCGACCCGGCAGCCGAGCTGGAATTCACCACCGAGAACTCGGATGGCCTCCAGCTCCAGGTCCTGCCTAGTTTCGCCAACATGCTGGGCTTCGGCGCAGGCTTCGGCGCGGTCGGCGAGATCGACATGAGCGCAGTGCTGCACGGTGAGCAGGCGTTCGAGCTGCACAAGCCGCTGCCCCCCGCGGGCACCGCGCGCACGGTGGCGACCGTGGCCGGCATCTACGACAAGGGAAACGCGGCCGTGCTGGTGGTCGAGTCCGTGTCTACCGACGCCGCCACCGGGGAGCTGCTCGCCACGGCCCGCAGCGCGACCTTCATCCGTGGCGCCGGCGGGTTTGGCGGTGACCGTGGCCCAGCCACGGAGTGGGCGGCGCCAGAACGCGAGCCTGATTTCTCCCGCACGGTGGCCATCCCGCACGACCAGGCGCTGCTGTACCGGCTGACCGGTGACAGAAATCCGCTGCACTCCGACCCGGTGTTCGCGAAGCGGGCAGGCTTCGACCGGCCGATACTGCATGGCATGTGCACCTACGGGTACACGGCGCGGATTCTGCTGCACGAGGCATGCAGTTCCCAGGTCGAGCGGTTCCTTGGGATGTCCGGCCGGTTCGCCCGCCCGGTCTATCCCGGTGATACCGTGACCGTTGAAGGCTGGGCGGACGGCCCGACGGTGTACTTCCGCACCCGCTCCAACGAATCGATCGTCATCGATCACGGCGTGCTCCGTCTGCGGGCCTGAATGACCTCGTCCGCACGGCGGGTGCCCATGGCACAGGTCCGCGTGCGACGAGGGCACGAGACCGCAGGGACCGGCGAAGACCACATCAACGGCACCGTCCTGATCGCTGTGCTCGCGCTAGGCGGGCTTGCCTTCGCCTTGCTGCAGTCGATGGTCGCGCCCGCCCTGCCGGTCATCGGCCACGACCTTCGCGCCTCGCCTGCCAGCACGGGGTGGATTGTCACGGGCTATCTGCTGGCAGCGGCGGTGGCCACGCCGATCGCTGGCCGGATGGGCGACCGTGGGGCAGGCGGCGGATGCTGATTGGCGTGCTGGCAATTCTCGCGGCCGGCTGCGCGATCGACGCGCTGTCGAACTCGCTCCTGCTGCTGGTCGCGGGCCGGGCCGTGCAAGGCGCCGCCGGGGCAGTGTTCCCGCTCGCATTCGGGATCCTCCGCGATACGCTCGGGCCGCATCGGGTGAGTACCGCCGTCGGGCTGCTTTCAGCGATGCTCGGCATCGGCGGCGGCGCCGGCATCGTGCTCGCCGGACCCATCGTGGCGCACCTGAGCTGGCACTGGATCTTCTGGCTGCCGCTGATCGTGACCGGCGTCGCCTTGGCCGGCACGGTCGCCCTGGTACCCGAGCCGCCGCGCCGGGACGCGGGCGGACTGTCGCTGCCTGCCGCCCTGCTGCTGGCCGGCTGGCTGGTGTGCCTGCTGCTGGCCGTCAGCGACGGGGCAGGCTGGGGCTGGACCAGCGCGCTAACCCTCGCGCTGATCGCCGCGGCGGCGGTCATCGCGGTCGCGTGGATCGCCGTCGAGGTGAGGTCGCGCCAACCGCTCGTCGACCTGCGCCTGCTGCTCCAGCGGCCGGTCTGGGCGGCTGACCTGTCGGCTTTGGCGTTCGGCTTCGGCATGTTCGGCAGCTTCCTGCTGGTGCCGCAATTGCTTGAGGCCCCGACCGGGACCGGCTACGGCTTCAGTCAGTCTGTGAGCGCTGCCGGACTTTTCCTGCTGCCTGGCTCTGTCATAATGCTCCTCTTCGGGCCCGTGTCGGGTGTCATGCCCCGGCGCCTCGGTGCCCGCGCCCCCATCATCGCGGGCGGGCTCGTGTGCTGCGTATCGTTCGCTCTCCCGACTGTCGACTACAGCCAGATGTGGCAGGTTCTCGCCTGCTCGACCGGCTGCGGGATCGGCCTCGGGCTGGCCTACGCCGCCCTGCCCAACGCCATCGCGCACGTCACGCCGGAGCAGACCGGCATCGCCACCGGCGTCAACACCCTGGCGCGCTCTATCGGCGCCAGCATCGGCGCGGCGATGGTCACGGCGATCCTCGCCGCGCACCTGGTGCCGGGCGGGTCTCCGTGGGACGACGGGTTCACGATCGGCTTCGGGGCCTGCGCCGCGATGTTCGGCATCGGTGGCGCGGCGGCACTGCTGATTCCTGGCGGACGGGCAGGCCGGCTCGTGCCTGCCGTCTCAACTCGGTTACAGAAAAGGGGAGTGCTGTGTCTGCGACCAACAACTCGGCCGCGGCGGCTCCGGCGCCGTCGCGTGACGACCTGTCACCAACGGGGTTCTACCAGCTAGCCGTTGCGCACCCGGACCGAGCGGCCATCATCGACCCGGACGGATCGCTACTCACCTTCGGTCAGCTCGCGCGGCGGATCAACCGCGTCTCGCATGCGCTGCGCGCGCACGGCATCGGCGCGGGTGAGGTGATCGCTGCCGCCACGCGCAACGGGCACGAGTACCTCGAGCTGCTACTGGCCGCGGGGCAGGTGGGAGTTGTCGTGGTACCGGTCAACTGGCACCTTGCCGTCAGCGAGATCCTTTACATCATCGGGGACAGCGGGGCAAAGCTGGTGGTCGCGGCCGCCGAGCAGGCGCGCGAGCTGCCGCTCGCGGAACTCCCCCTGCATCGCTACGTCATCGATGGCGCCGCAGCCGGGTGGCTGCCCTATTCGCAGCTCGGCGCAGCCGAGCCAGCCACCGAACCAGCCGACTGCCGGGCAGGCGGCATGATGCTCTACACCTCCGGTACGACCGGCCATCCGAAGGGCGTCCACACCGCGCTTCCGGCGGCAGACCCGCAGGCCATGGCGAGTTTTTTCGCGGCCATACCGCGCGATTACGGAATCGCCGCTGGTGAAGGCGTTCACCTGGTGTGCTCGCCGCTCTACCACGCCGCCTCTGGCAGCCACGCGCTGGCATTTCTGCATGCCGGCCACACCCTGGTGATCCAGTCCAGGTTCGACGCCGAGAGCGTGCTCCGCGACATAGAGCGCTATCGGGTGACCACGGTGCACCTGGTTCCCACCCACTTCCACCGGCTGCTGCGGCTGCCCGAGGAGGAGCGCGCGCGCTATGACCTGTCGAGCCTGCAGGCGGTCATACACGCGGGCGCGCCCTGCCCGGTTCCGATCAAGAAGCAGATGCTCGACTGGCTCGGCCCGATTATCTGGGAATACCTCGGCTCGACTGAGGGCTCGGCGTCACGGGTGAGCCCGCAGGAATGGCTAGCCCGGCCAGGAACCGTCGGACGACCGCTGCCGGGCCTGACCGTGAAGATTCTCGGTCCTGACGGCGACGAGGCCCCCGCCGGCGAACCCGGAACTATCTACTTCGGGTACCCGGGCCGCCGGCCGTCATTCGAGTACCACCATGACCCGGAGAAGACGGCTGCCAGCAGGCGCGGAGATCTGGTCACCGCCGGCGACTACGGCTACCTCGACGAAGACGGCTACCTGTTCCTGCTTGACCGCCGGACCGACGTGATCATCTCGGGCGGCGTGAACATCTACCCGGCCGAGGTCGAGCAGCACCTCATCACGCACCCGGCGGTCCGCGATGTCGCGGTCATCGGCGTGCCCGATCCGGAGTGGGGCCAGCGCGCCGTCGCCGTAGTTCAGCCTGAGCCCGGCGCGACCACGGGCGACGAGCTGGCTGCTGAGCTGCTCGAATATTGCCGTAAAGGGCTTGCCTCGTTCAAGTGCCCGCGGCGGTACGAGTTCGTCTCTGACTTTCCGCGCACCGAGGCCGGCAAGGTTCAGCGCCGCCTGCTCCGCGACGCCTACGCGAGCCAGGAGGGCTGATGGCAAAGGTCGTGCTCATACACCGGCCCCGGCACGGCGCGATGCTCAAGGGGCGGGATGAGTTTCTGACCACTGCGGTGTGTTCGGCGGTGAACCGATGCACGATCTTGCCGGCCATGTGGGCCACGCAATGTCGAGCCCGTGCTCAGGACGGGGGCAGGTCCGCGCGGAGGTCGGCAAGCAGCCGTTGGATCTGGGACGCGAGATGGTCGAGCTCGGCGTCGGTCCAGTTGGCGAGCTGGTGGGCAAGCAGGTCATCGTTGACCGTGCGGATGCGGGCGTGGGCGTCGCGGCCGCGGTCGGTGGCGCGCACCAGCGAGACCCGGGCGTCGTCGGCGCGCGCTGTCCGGGTGATATGACCACCATCCTCCAGGAGCTTCACCTGGCGGCTGAGCGCCGAGGGTTGCATGTGGGCTAGGCGCGACAGTTCCGACAGCGACATCGGGCCGTTCGTGATGACGTGACCGAGCACGTCGTACGCCGCCAGGTTCAGGTCGATGCCGGACCGCTCGGCATGGACGGCGTCGAGCCTTGGGCTTCTGGTGAAGCGAGACAGGGCACCGATGGCCTCGTTGAGGCTGCGGCCGCTGGCGATGGAAGGCATCGGAACGAAGAATACCCTTCACAAGGTGAAGTAATTAAGGGGAATGCGACAGTGCCCTGGGAGCCCATCAAGCAGCAGGTGAAGGACCGGGGTCTATGGGCCGCCCACCTCGCGGCGAGGCCAGCCGCATCGCCGTGGCCGATGCCGGCGCCGTAGTGCGTCGTCAAGTCTACCATCATCCAGGATTCGGAGAAGGACCCATGACACTCAACGGACGGGTGGCGCTGGTCACCGGAGCCGGCCGCAGCGTCGGATTCGGGATCGCCCGGGCACTCGCTGCCGCCGGAGCGGCCGTCGCCGTGAACGACCTGCACCCTGACCGGGCCGAGCAGGCCGCGGCTGACATCGCCGCGCTCAGCGCGTCGCCCGCGGTCGCGTCGCCCTTCGACGTCACCGATCACGCCGCCGTGCTAGCCGCGGTGGCGGCAATCGGCGAGCAGCTCGGGCCGGTGGACATCCTGGTGAACAACGCGGGCGTTCCCGAGAACGGTGGTGCGGAGCCCTTCGCCAGCTCGAAACCAGAGTCGTGGATGCCGTACATCCAGCTGAACCTGCTCGGGTCCATGTACTGCGTCCATGCCGTTCTGCCCGGCATGATCGAGCGCGGCTGGGGCCGCGTCATCCAGATCTCGTCGGGCGCGTCGTCGGTGGGCCTGCCGATCGGCATGTCGGTCTATGGGGCGAGCAAGGCCGGCATCGAGGGCCTGCTCCGGCACGTGGCCGTCGAGGTCGGCCCGTCCGGGGTGACCGTGAACGCGCTGGCACTGGGGCTGATGGAGAACGTCGCGCAGATGCCCGATCAGCAGCAACTCGCCCGCATGGTCCGCGGGATTCCGGTGGGCCGTCTGGGACGCGGCGAGGAGGTCGGGGCGGCAGCGGCCTGGCTGGCCTCCGAGCAGGGCGCCTTCGTCACCGGCCAGGTCATCCACCTCAACGGCGGCTCCACCTTCGGCAGATGAGATGTCCGCGGCAGAACCCCCGCACACCGGAAGCTAGTGTCCCGGTCTTGAGTTGTAACGGCACCACGTGAGGCGTTCTTCGTCTCGGTGATTCCTGGTCTGGGAACTGGGGTTCCGTTGGGCCACGTCGCGCGTTCTGCTGGCGGTATGGCTGATAACAGGCTGGAGCCGCTGGTGCTGTCTCATGACGAGCGGCGGACGCTGGAGAACTGGGCGAAGCGGCGGAAGACGGCACAGGGTCTGGCGCTGCGGGCGCGGATCGTCCTGGCCTGCGCGGACGGCGGCAGCAACCTGGCCGTCGCCGCGCGGCTGGGCCTCAACCGGGGCACCGTGACCAAGTGGCGGGCCCGATTCCTGGCCTGGCGCCTGGACGGGCTCGGCGACGAGCCCCGGCCGGGAGTGCCGCGCACCATCACCGACACCGAGGACTTCAAGATCTCCCCCGACCCGCTGCTGATCGAGAAGATCCGCGACGTCGCCGGCCTGTACCTCGCGCCGCCGGTGAACAGCGCCTGCTCAAGGCCGAGCAGGCGGCGGACGATCATCGTCCTCTTCGCCCATGGCAGCTGCGGGCGACGACGAGGCGGTACCTGTCAGGCTGCACCGGCCAGCCATCCCTGGCGTCCGTCGTGATCCGCCCATCGAGGTATCTGGTGTCCACTTGAACTCGCCGCTTGTGCTCATGCCTTCGAACTTAAGCGCTCGCCCGGAGGGATTCCAGGCAGGCCGCGGTCTTGGCGGGGGCGGTGCGGAAATCGTGGCGAGTGGCGGGTTTTCTTTCCCTTTTCTTCGTTCGCCGAGATCGCGGAAGGGAAGCGTCCGGGATGGGTCATAGCGAGACGGTGCAACCGGGCATTCGGTCAAGAAGGGGAGACCTATGACGCTGGCGGCGACCGAACTCGAGGCCGAGCGGAGCGACCTGATCGCGATGCTCGACAAGAACCGGTATTTCCTGCGGCACACCACCCGCGACCTGACCGATGAGCAGGCGCGAGCGCGGACGACCGTGAGCGAGCTGACGAGGAGCCCTCGGAGAACAGGAAAGAGGACGTGGCCCCGGTGGCAGGAGCACTTCCGCCTGCTCGACGACGAGACCCTGGCGGGCGCGCTCGCCGAGTACGACCAGGCGGCGGCGGCGACCGACGAGTTCGTCGCGGTGCTGCCCGACCTGAACGCGGCACAGCCGCTGCCGAGCGCGCCCTGGTTTCCGCCGGGGGAACACTGGTCGGCGCGGCGAGTGCTGATGCACATCATCGCGAAGACGGCGCAGCACGTCGGCCACGCCGACATCATCCGCGAGTCGATCGACGGCGCGAAATCCATGGGCTGACGCGACCTCGCGCCGTTGGTCAGGGCCTCGCGGGCGGGTCCTCGGGTGCTCCGGGGCGGGGCCTTAACGGCCGTTGACGGCTTCGGCGAGGCGGCCGACGATCTCGGTGAGGACCGGGCGCGGCGTCGCGAAAGTGAGCCTGGCGTGGCCCTTTCCCGCGTCGCCGCAGGCCGCCCCGTCGGTGAGCATGACCTGGGCCTTGGCGAGGAAGAACTCGGCGGGGCTCGCGTCGATGCCGCGGTCGGCGAACAGGTCACGGCAGTCGAGCCAGCCGAGATAGGTGCCCGCTGGCACCTGATAGCGGACCTCGGGCAGCTGCTCGGCAAGGAGGTCGGCGAGCAGCTTCCTGCTGCCGTCCAGATAGGCGAGGACATCGGCGAGCCAGGGGCCGCCGCCTCGGTAGGCGGCGGCGGTCGCCCAGACGCCGGGGGTGGAGGCGCCGTGCTCGAACATGACCCCCTCCGCTGCCCAGGTCGCCGCGTCCGCGTCGTTGGAGAGGATGAGCTGTGCGCACTTGAGACCGGGGAGGTTCCAGCCCTTCGAGGCGGCCGTGGCGGTCACGGTGTGCCCGGCGGCCTGCTCGCTGATCGACGCGTAGGGGACGTGGGTGCCGCCCGCGTAGACGAGCGGAGCGTGGATCTCGTCGGCGAAGACGCGGCCGTTGTTGGCCTCGACGACCCCGGCGAAGGCGGCGAGCTCGTCGGCGGTGTAGACCCGGCCGAGCGGGTTACATGGGTTACAGAGTATGACCAGGTTCCCGCCGCGCTTGAAGGCGGCGTCGATGCCGTCAAGGTCGAGGACGGCACGCCCGGTATCCGTGGCCATCGGGACCTGGATGATCTCCCGCCGCAGGCCCTTCGGCACGGTCAGGAACGGCATGTAAGCGGGGGTCGGCACGATGACGGGGCTGTCCGGCTTGGAAAAGACCGTGATCGCGGCCTCAAGGGCCTTGATCACGTCGGGCAGCGGGCGGATGCGGGCCTGGTCCACCGCCCAGCCGTATCGGTCGCGCTGCCACTGGGCGCACGCGCTCGCCATCTCGGTCGCCGCGCCGACGCTGAGGTAGCCGAAGTCCGCGCGCCTGACGACATCGAGCAGCGCCGCCTCGATCGGTGGTGCCGCGCCGAAGTCCATCTCGGCGACGAACGCGCCGATGACGTCGGGGCCGCCCCTGGTCCACTTCACGCTGCCGCGGGCGCGCAAGTCGTGGATGCTGATCTGGTCGGCGATCTCGGCGAACGTCGGCATGGCACCTGTCTTCCCTGTTACCCGAGCGTCTGCGGTTACAACGGTAACGTCGTCGTCTTAGAAACGTGCTAATTCGCAGGTCCCGTCCGACAGGATGGCTGTTCTTCGCCAGTGATCCCAAGCCACTCAGGTTTCTGGTGATGTGTCGGTATGCGGGAGTGCCTCGCGGTGATGCCGACGTTTCCGAGTCATCCGGCTACTCTTTGTTATTAAATGGAGACGTGTCTCGTTGAGGGCGGTTTTCCCGCTGGAGTGACTGATGAGCGTGCTGGCGGTGGACAGCATGCCGGTCCCGGCTTCCGCGGGTTTCGGCGTGTCGTTCGTGGACGTTGGCGGAAGCCGGCGGCGTGAGCCGCTGTCGTCGTGCTGGATGGTGCAGCACGCTATGCGGGATTAGGAGCTGCTCGTGGGCAGGCCGGGTGGGTTGATCCTTGCGGTGGGAACGGCCTCGTTGGATAGGTTGTAGGCCGCGAGCCACTTGGCGTACTGGCCGTTCTTGATCAGGTAGTTGATCGCGTCGGCGAGAGGCTTGACGAGGCCGTTGCCCTTCAGGGTCGTGGCCGCGTTGAAGCTCTGGAGGGACGTGCCGGAACCGGACAGCGTGCCCGCGTTCCGGGTCGGGTAGGGCGACGCGGCGTCCTGGGCGACGTGGTACTGGACCTCGGGGTTCACGCTGAAGAAGATATCGATCCTGCCCGATTCCAGCGCGAGGTAGGTGCCCGTGACGTCAGGGAGGTACTCCACATTGATTGTCTTTCCTTTCTTCTGGAGCTCGCTGCGCCAGTGCAGGAGAATCGCTTCGTTGCTCGTTCCGGATCCGACCGATACGGTCATGCCCGCCAGGTTCTCGTAGTTGCCCTTGAAGTTCCATTTACTGGACTTCATCACCTCGAAGGCGAGCTCGTCGGTCCGGTAGGAGGCGAAGTCGTACTTCTCCTGGCGCTGCTCGGTGTTGGCGATGTTGCAGATTGCCACGTTCGTGCGGCCGCTGTCGATCCCGACGAACATGTTGTCCCAGGTCGAGTTCACGATCTCGGGCTGCAGCCCGAACACGGCCGCTATCAGGCGCCCCAGGTCGGGCTCGGAGCCGGTGAGAGTCTTCTGATCCGTGCCGATGTAGACCAGCGGGGGAGCACCGGCCGGAAGCGCTCCGACGCCGACCACCAGCTTGCCGGTGCTGCGGATCGACGCGGGCACCTCGGCGCGGATCGAGGCTACCTCGGGAACGGGGATTTGGATGGGGTGGTAGGGCGCACTGGTATCACCTGCGACCGTGACGAGCGTCGTGCCGCCTTTGGCCGATGGCGAGCTGCTGCCGGCTGATGCAGCGGTGGTGCCGCTGGAACAGGCAGCCAGCGCTGCGGCAAGAGAGAGCGCTCCGCCTCCGAATATGACCTCGCGGCGGGACGGGATTCTGGCTGTGGGCATGGTTTTCCCCCTAATGACCGGGCTGGATGGAGAAGGCTGCAGCGTCGGCGCTGCAGTGGCACCGCGGTGCCTATAGCACCTTGGCTAGGAACTCCCGGGTGCGCGCGTGCTTGGGGTTGGTGAGCATGTGCCCGGGCGGGCCTTGCTCTATGACGGTCCCGTTGTCGATGAACACGACCGTGTCGGCGACCTCGCGGGCGAAGCCGATCTCGTGGGTGACGACGATGAGCGTCGCGCCGTCCTTGGCGAGCTGCTTGATGGCGGACAGCACTTCCCCGACGAGCTCGGGGTCGAGCGCGGAGGTCGGCTCGTCGAACAGGAGCAGGGCCGGCTCAAGTGCGAGTGCCCGGGCGATCGCGGCACGCTGCTGCTGCCCGCCGGAGAGCTGGCGCGGATAGGAAGACGCCTTGTCTTCCAGCTCAACCCGGCGCAGCAGCTCGCGGGCGCGCGCTCGCGCGGGATCTCTGGCCAGGCGCTTGTGCGCGAGCAGCGGCTCGGCGACGTTGTCCAGGACTGTGAGGTTGGGGAAGAGGTTGAAGTTCTGCGCGACGAAGCCGATCTGGGCGCGCTGCCGCCAGATCGCCCGCTGGGGCAGCTCGTGGAGCCTGCCGTCCTGCTCCCGGACGCCGATCAGCTCTCCGAAGACGCTGACGTAGCCGAGATCCAGCCGGTCCAGGTGGTTGATGGCCCGCAGGAGCGTCGACTTTCCCGAGCCGGACGGACCCAGGATCGCCGTGACCGTGCCGGCCGGGAGCGTGAGATCGATGCCGTCCAGCACGGTCACCGGCCCGTAGGCCTTGCGGGCACCGCAGATCTCGACCGCGGGGGCCGCCGAACGTGCCGACGGGGCAGGCGGTCTCCCGGTACCGCCCCTCGAGGAAAAGATACGGGTCATGATCGTGTCCACGCGTTCGCGGCCTGGTTCCGCAGACCGGACAAGGAATCGCGCAGCCGCTGCAGCGGCGTGGGCGGCAGGGTGCGCACCGCGCCGCGGGCGAAGAAGCGCTCGATATAATACTGGATCACCGACAGGATGGTCGTGAGGATCAGGTAGTACAGCGCTGCGACCTCCAGCGTGGGGATGATGTCGCTCGGGTAGGTGCTGCCCATCTGCTGCACGGCACCGAACAGGTCGGTCAGGGAGACGTAGTACAGCAGGGCGCTGGCCTTGATCAGCCCGATGAGCTGGTTGACATAGCCCGGCACGATCGTGCGCAGCGCCTGCGGCAGCACGACGCGGCGCAACTGACGGAACCTGGGCAGGCCCAGGGCGTTCGCCGCCTCGATCTGTCCCTGGTCGACGGCCAGGATCCCGCCGCGCACGAGTTCCGCGGCGTAGGCGGCCTCGTTCACGCTCAGGCCGACGATGCCGATCACCTCGTAACTGAGCAAGGTGACGGTATTGAAGTGCGCTACTTCATAGCCGAACGGGATGCCCAGGCTGAGCGTCTTGTAGACGGCCGAGAAGTTGAACAGGAATAGCAGCACGACGATCAGGGGGACCGACCGGAAAAACCAGATGTACGCCCATGCGACAACCCGGAGCAGTGGGCTGCGCGACAGCCGGCACAGAGCCAGGACCACGCCGCCCGCAAAGCCGAACAGCGCGCTCCACGCGGTTGTCACGAGCGTGACCCGCAACCCCGAGAGGATGACCGGACGCGTGAACCAGTAGCCAACCCGGGGCCACTCGTAGAACGGGTTGGTGGCCAGGCCATGTATGTACTGGGCCAGCAGGACCAGCGCGATGGCGGTCACGATCCAGCGGCCGGGATGACGGAGCGGGATGACCGGGCGGGATGACAGACCGGGCGACCGAGGCTCAGGGGTGCCGGGAGGGTCTCCCTCGCCGTCCGCCTGCACCGGCAGCGCAGTGGTATTCATCGCGGCGGTTCCTGACTGCGGGAAGAACGCGACCGCCTGCTCCTAGCCGACATGGCCCGCCCGGCCGAACTGCCCGGCCTGGGTCATGGCGCCCAGGAGGTTCAGGATGAGGTGGGAGGCGAGCAGCGAGGTGCGCCCGTGCAGGTCGCTGGCGGGATCAATCTCGACGATATCGAACCCGACGATCTTCCCCAGCCCAGCGATGCCGCGGAGCAGATCCGAGATCTGCCAGTAGTCCAGGCCCCCGAACGACGGGCTGTTGACTCCCGGTGCCATTGCCGGATCAAGACTGTCGGTGTCGAGGCTGATGTAGTACTGCTCGGCACGCGGCACGCGCGCCAGCGCCGCCTCCACGCCCTGCCGGTGGACGTCGGTGGCCAGAACCCGCACGCTTCCCCACGCCTCCGCGTCGTCGACCTCCTTCTTCCGCGCACTCCCGATGCCGCGCAGCCCGATCTGCGCCATCCCGGTTACCCACGGCAGTTCCGAGGCCCGCCGCATCGGGCTGCTCAGGCCGTCATGCACGCCGTTCACCTCGTCCCGCCAGTCCAGGTGGGCATCGATGTGGATCGCGCACAAGGAACCCGCCTCCTCGTACGCCCGCATGACCGGGATGGTCGCGGCGTGATCGCCTCCGAGGATCACCGGCACTGCACCCCGTTGCAGCAGTGCTCGCACCGCGGCAGTGGCGGCCGCGCTGTTCTCCGCATACGCCCCCGGGCGTTCCAGGACATCGCCGGCATCGACGATGCGCACGTCGTGCCCGTCGAAGATGTCGGTCCCGAAATCGAAGTTATAGTTTTTGGCCGCATGGGGAAAGAACCTGGAGCTGGCAGCCCGAACGGCGGCGGGGGCGGCGCTCGATGGCTGCCGCGACCATTCGATGGTGTAAGGCGTCGTGTAGGGAAGACCCAAGATAGCGACGTCCGCATCGATCTCATCCAGTGACGCGGCGCGGGTCGCCGACAGAAAGCTGGGCTTTCCTACCGGCACCGGGTTTACGGGGAATTGCACGTGATCTCCTTTCATTGGCACGCTGGCGCGGGTCAACGCGCGCCAGCCAGCTGACGGGCGGACCGGGCCGGATGAGCGAGTGGCTCGCCGTGATTCTCCAGATCTTTCCGGAGCGCCGCTCCCAGCAGATTCGACGTGAGGCGTATTGCAAGGCGGCTGGTCAAGAAATTGTGGTCCCGTTCCGGTGATATGCCGAAGACCCCGATGCCGATGACCCGCGCACGCGCTGCCAGCCCGGTCAGGAGATCTGTCACCTGCCAGTAATCCAGCCCGCCGAAGCTGGGCTCCTCGACCGCCGGGGCAATCGCGGGGTCCAGGGCCGCCACGTCAAGGCTGACGAACCAGTCGGTGCCCGCGGCGATAGCGCGCAGCACCGGTTCCGTCCCTTCCGCGATCAGCTGACGGGCGGGAAGCAGCGACGCGCGGGACCGGGCAAGACCGACCCCGCCGGCCCCGCAGCCGGCCGGCCCGCGAAGGCCCGCGATCACCATCTTGCCTACGCCGTCCAGGGCGGCGACCTCGCGCAGCACTCCGGAGGGGCCTCCGTCAGCGCCACGGCCCCACAGCGGCCTCGGCCCGAGATGAAGCACGTTGACCTGGCCCAGCCTGCTCAGGCCCCGGACCGAGTACAGGCACGCGGCCACGTCTCCGCCCAGGATCACGGAAACCCTGCTGCGCGCGGCGACGCCCGCCACTGCTTCCGTGGCATTCGCGGCGTTCAGTGCGTACTCGCCGGGGACAGCATGGCTGTCACCAAAGTCGGTCATGAGAGCTGGCCCTATCTGGGATGGCTCATCACCGGGACGGGCCGGCGCCAAGTCAAAGTCGTACTCGTCAGTGCCCGGCCGCGTCCGGACCGACTGTGCGCGAATGACCCCCGGTGCCCTGCTGCAAGGCTGCCTTGAGCCCTCAAGGGAGTCCGGCGTCGTGAACGGAATCCCCACGATGCCGACGTCGACGGTTGCAGCCCTAGCATCCCCCCATCCCGCAGAGAGAAAGCTAGGAGTGTCTGGCTGGTTACACACGAGCATAGTCGAGGTATCCCTTCTTCATGGGTCGGAAGAATAGAAAACGGTAGCCAGAAACCTGCGCTTAGCCGACCGTCGCGTGCACGATGAATTTCACCTAATAAAGCGGCTTCGGACTGCGGTGTTAACTTTCACGTAATTAAGTAAATTTAAGATACGGCGGTAACTTTCACCTAGTGAAGTAAACCTAGGATGAGATGGTAAGTCTGTCAAGTGAAAGGTGCTTCTGTCCCTGTTGTTACTTACGTCACGCGCTGGCCTGACCGCGTAAGCATTCACGTCCTCTGCTTATGGGCGCTTTGGAGTGACAGTAGGTCACCTGTTCAGAGGTCACGGTTGCGCTGCGGGCGGGGTGTCGTGGCGGCAGCCGGGGCTGGCTTCGGGGATGATTTCGTGGCGTGACCGAGTCGCTGCCGCCGGAGGATCCGCGTGGTGCGCTGATCCTCGAGCAGGCAGGCAGATCGCGGCGCTGACGGCACTGACGGCGCTGACGGCGCTGGTCGCGGCCCTGCGCGCCTCCAGGAACTCGGGGAACTCCTCGATGCCGCCGGGCACCGATGACCTGCCGGGGCGCAGGCCGCCGGCCCGGAAAGAGCGGCGTGCCTCTGAGCGGGCGGAGAAGAAGCGGAAGCCGGGGCAAGCAGCCCGGGTCGCCGGGCGGGGCGATGCGATGCGCTGGGCGCGGCCGGACAAGGTCGTCGATCACTTCCCGCAGGGAGACTGCGAGTGCGGCGTTGACCTGGCCAGCGCCGCTGACCTGGGCGTCGCCAGGGTCCTACCAGCAGCAGGATGTCCCGGAGTCCCGCCCCGCGGTCCGCTACCAGCACGACCTGCACAAGGCCCGGTGCGCCTGCGGGAAAGTCCACGTCGCGGCCCGGCCGGCCGGAATGCCGGACGCGCCGCTGTCGGTCGGCCCCCGCCTGTCGGCGATGGCCGTCTACCTGTCGGTCTTGCAGCACGCCCCGGTCGAGCGGGCGCAGGCCCTGATCGCCGCCCTGACCGGCGGCGTGCTGTCGGCCGGGTTCGTCCACTCCTGCCCCGGGGAGGCCGCCGGGCTGGTCACCGACGCGATGCGGCTGATCCGCACCCTGATCGCCGCGTCGCCCGTGGCCGGGTTCGACGAGACCACGCTGCGGTCCGGGTCGGCCGGGGACAAGAAGGACGTCCACGGCGCCTTCACCGAGCTGTACTCCGCGTTCTGGCTCGGCGCCCGCGGCCTCGAGACCATGCGCGAGGCCGGCATCCTGCCGTCGTTCGCCGGGATCGTGGTCTCCGACCGCTACCAGGGCTAGTGCAGCGAGACCTGGCAGAACTTCGCCGGGCACCAGGCCTGCGCCGCCCATTATGCCGACCTCCCGGTTATGCCGACCTCGCGGCAGGAGCTGCAGGTGGCGGCCTGATGGCTGGCTGAAGGGTCGGCATAATCAGAGGCTTTCGAGGAAGGCGAGGAGCTGGTCCGGGGCTTGTAGCGTCCGGGCTTGGTGTTCGCCGGGGTGGTCCTGGCCAGTGCTTTCTCCTTGAGCGCGAGGTCGGCGTGGAGGTAGATCTGGGTTGTGCCTGCGGGTAAGCCGGTTGAGGGGAAACTGCCAGCCGCGGACCGTCACCGGCAGGATCCGCCGGGCCGGCTTGCCCAGCGGGGAGGCATCCGGCTGCGGGTCGCGCAGGAGGCAGGCCGCGGTCTCGTCCAGCCGCCGGGCCTTCTTCACGAACAGCTTCTCGATGTCCGCGGCGTACGCGGTGACGCTGGCGCTCTCCCGGGTCGCGAGAGAGGCCTGGCCCGTGACCACCTCAGCCAGCAGGGTCAGCTCGCCGAAGTCGATCCCGGCGTCGCTGTTCTTGCTGCGCGGGAACGCGGCTTGCAGGTCCTCCTCGTTGAAGAGCGTGCTGCCACCGCCGAGCAGGGCGGGGCCAGCCGGCGCAGCTGGTCCTCGGCCCGCCGCTCCATCATGTTCGCGAAGGCGCCCTTCCACCGCTTCCACCCGCGCTCGCCGTCCAGGCCGTGCTCGTGCTCGTGCACGAACCAGTACAGCCCCTGGGTGGCGCGCTCGATCAGGTACTGCTCGTCAAGCACGAGGATCACCTCGCCGATCCGCAGCAGGGCCGTTCCTGGATCGGCAGCATCTGTCATGAACCCGGGCAGGCATCGAGCCTGACTGCCAGCTCATCGGGCCTGATGGCGAACGAGGCGAGGTAGGTCTCGACGGTGCCGCGGCCGATCTGGATACCGGCAAACGCGTTCACGCCGGGCAGCCCGCCGGGTTGCAGGGCGCGGGTGTACCCCGTAGTAGGCGAGGGTCAGCGCGGCGATGTCCTCGAAATCCAGGCCGGTCGCCTCCGCAGCAGGTCCAGCGGCCGGGCGCGCAGCTTGAGCCTGCCCAGGTCGATTTGGGCGCCGTAGGTGTTCCACAGCATCCGGGTCCGGGCCAGCAGCACGTCGGGCGGTCGTGGCCGTGAAACAGGCCGTTGGCGACCATCTCCATGGCCAGTTTCGACCGGTACGTGAAGGCGTACGTGACACAGTCCCAACCATGGGGAGACTTCGAAGCTCACAGGTGAACCGTACGCCCCGGCGCGGCGCCGTGCCCACGCGATATCCGCAGCTTCCCACGACCCCGGGACGTGAATGTCGTTCAGCCCCTGGCGGTGGCGGACGCCGGTGTTGCGGCCCGTCGCGCGCCCCAGCGCCCGCCGTGGCGGCCAAGCACGCCGGGGTGCCCGGTCATTGCCCACCCGGGGGACGCGGCCCGGCTGTGGCCGATCTCGTACGGTCCGTGCCCGCTGACGGGACGCCGCGCGCCAGCGGATTCGGCGCTCGGCCCGCTCGCGACGACGGTGGCGCTGCGGGCACGCGCCCGGCCGCCATCCGCGCATCCGAGGCAGACACCCTGCTGCCCGATCAGTACCGCCACTGACATTTCACTGCACGAGTGCCGGTTACCAGCAGGTCTCACGTTGCGTGACGACATCGGAATAGGTGCTCGAGGCCCGATCCCGCCTTCGCCAAAGAAGGTCTAGACCAATGGTCTAGCGAAGACATGTCCGTGTCGGGCGGAGGCAGCGGGCCAATCCTCGGGGCGCCTGTCCCCGGATCCGGCGCCGGACGGGCCGTTTTTGACAAGCCCCCGATTGCTGGGCCCGTGCGCCCGAGCAAATATGGAGCAAACATGGGGACAAAACGGACATCAAAAGAAAGACCTGGAGTCGTAAAACCCCAGGTCAGTACGGGTGCGCCGCCAGGGACTTGAACCCCGAACCCGCGGATTAAGAGTCC
>Ga0302325_10008247_pt1 | contig 22934 bp, 11 predicted proteins | sample Palsa_T0_2_FD_201948 | JGI IMG/M metagenome (GOLD analysis project Ga0302325, IMG submission 201948) | Peat permafrost microbial communities from Stordalen Mire near Abisko, Sweden - Palsa_T0_2 | ecosystem: Environmental > Terrestrial > Soil > Palsa > Peat permafrost | place: Sweden: Abisko... | reverse complement strand
TGTTCATCATCTGGAAATCTCCTGAAACAGCATATTCCATCGGTGCCGCGAACGTCCGAGCATGGAACTCGTGAGTCGGTTTCAACGCTTTGGCCGGTTGCACCTGCCCTTGCGGGCAGCAGAGAAGAAGCGGGTCGGTATTTTATCAATATCGGGAGCGGACGACAATCCTGTCGCAGCGAACGATCCTGACTGGGTCGGACTATATCCGAACGAATAGCCCCGGAGTCGGCTCGCAATTCGTCCTTGCTCGGGCCTGGAATTTTCATGTGCTGCCTCGCTAACCTTCGTCAGGTGGATTGGCGTCGGCGAAGGAGTCCCTTTGCCGAGGCCTCCGAGCCAGGTGGTTCACGGAACGGTTCCACAGAAATGCGCTCGTAACGCACGTCCAGCACGGTCAGGTATTCTGTACCGCGCGGCGCTTGGAGAACTACGCTGTCGCCCGCTGCCGACTTCATCAACGCGCGCCCCAGAGGCGACACCCAACTGATGTGGTTGCGGTTGAGATCGACCTCATCGGTGCCCACGATGCTCACCACTCGCTCTGCTCCCGCGCCATTGGCATAGCGCACGGTCGCTCCGAAGAATGCCCTCGTCGCCGCCTGCCCCGTTCTCGGAGTTTCCGGGTCAACCACTTCCGCGGCTTCGATTCGCTTCGTGAGAAAGCGAATCCGCCCATCGATCTGCCGCAGCCGCCGCTTGCCGTACTGATAGTCGGCGTTGTCACTGCGATCGCCGTTACTAGCAGCCCACGCCACCACCTCCGTCACGGCGGGGCGTTCCCTGGTGAGCAGAAACCTGTGCTCATCTTTGAGGCGCTGTAGCCCGCTCGGCGTTATGTAGTTCTTGGGTGGTGTCGCGGGCTCGTCCTCTTGTGGTCTTCTCGTAAACCCTTTTCGCATCTCGCAAGTCCTTCCAGCGCGAATCCAGTGGGTGCCACAAGGCTCTTAGGAAATGGACGGCCATGCTCCATACGCTGTCGAATCGATTCTGGCCTAAAATTGGCGCTGAGGCACCAAAAGAGCTTGCTGACCACGCGCAAATTTCCTGTGAATGATCTCCGTTTCCCCGCGACTGGATCTTCCCACGCAGGGCCCCCACCCTTTGCTTTGAATTAAAGGTTGTGCCCTGCTAGTGGCTCTTCGCATCGGGGTCAGGGGCCGGGGTTGGGATGCGTGGGAGCATCTCTTCCCGGGTGGCTGCATTGTAGGCAAACCACGCTTCGATCATGGAACTCTGCATCACATCGGCCTTCTGCACGCGGTCATAGGTGTCCGCGTTGGAGTGGTGGGTACGGGTACCGTACTCCAACCCATCCTGCCGGAAACCGATGCCGTTCAGGCCAATCCACGAAAAGGCGGAGGAGTCCGTGCCACCAGGGCTCGCGGTTGGTCTGAACTGATCCCCGCCAAAAACAGCAACCATATGCTGGTCCTTGATTGGCTCAATCCAGGACTTGAAGATGGCCGCCATCTGCGGACTACCCCCCGCCGAGACTCCGCGGAAGCGGCCGGAGCCGCCGTCGTCGTTAAAGTACACATCCAGCTTGTCGTACTCGGGGGTCTTCACCATGGTGGTGCGTTGAGCGAAGTGCTGCTGCACATAGGCGGTTGAGCCGTAGACGCCCTCCTCTTCGCCGCCCCACAGGGCAACGCGAACCGTACGCGCCATGGGCTTGTGCAAAGTAGCCAAAATGCGCATCGCCTCCATCGCCACTGAGGATCCCGTGCCGTTATCGGTGGCGCCGGTGCCGCCCTGCCAGCTGTCAAAGTGACCGCCGAGCATGACGACTTCGTCCGGTTTGGTGGTACCCGGAATCTCGCCGATGACATTGAATGCGTTCTGATCTTCCCTCTGATAATCGACAGCGATATCGAAGTTCAGCTTCGGCGTGATACCGTGCTGCACCAGCCGGACGAGGCGGTTATACTGCTCTGCCCCAATGGCGACGATGGGAGGGGGAATTGGATCCTTGGGATTCTCCGACCCCCCATAGGTGGAAAAGATCGTACCGCCGTCTCCGTTGTAACCCGGCGTGATGGAAATGGCCACACCCTCCTCCTTCAGGAAAGCGTTGACCTCGTTGCGCAGGACCCCGTTCTTCGCATTGGCCAGGGCAAGCGAAGTGGGCGTGTACTCCCATTCGCCTTCGCCGGGGCGACCCCGCCCGCTGGGGTCGCGATTGAGTGCAGCGCCAGCTGCTGCTCCATCTCCTGCTCGGGCCCCGCCGCCACCGCCCGGGCGCGCGCCTCCGCGTGCCAGAATTTCTTCATCCGTTGGGGAGGGCTGCGCGTCCGGCCGCGTGTGGAGCGTAAGTGGAGCCGGATCAAACATCAGCAGCGCCTTGCCCTGGAGCTTGCCATGGTATTTCGCGAAATCTGCTTTCGAGTGGATGGGCGCCCACACGGGCTCGACCGTGATCGGGCCGTTGGTTCCAGGCGTCCATGCCAGCGGGAACCCGGTAAACGCAGCATAGACCGGCGTCTCCATCGCGGCGTAGAAATGCTTGATCTGCCACCCGTAGCCGAAGGGCCACTTTTCCAGGTGGACGTTCTTAAGTCCCCACTCTTGCATCTGCTTCATAGCCCATTCGGCGGCGAGTTTGTGATTGCGGCTATTGGTGACGCGTGGACCATACACCTCGGACATCCAAAAGAGGTTTTCCATCACTTGCGAGTGCTCAAAAGCCTCGGTCTTGATCTGGGCCAGGGCGTCCAGATCGACGTTGTCGCCTCCTGGTGTCTGCGCGAAGGAAGCCGGGATGAGGAAGAGGGCTGTGACCATCGGGGCAGCCTGCCTGAAGCGGAGTAGATTCATGGAGATTCTCGCTTTCTCCGGTACTTGGCCTCCCCATGGCGTGCGAAGGAGCGTGCCCGGATTAGGAACAAGAAGTCATTTTCGCACGCTAATTGCACAGGAGTCCGCTTGTGGCAAGTTTCAATCGCGTGCGCCGGTGAACCACGAGATGGCGTGGGTGAACGGCGTTAAGGGCAAATATCGGGAGCTACTTTCGCTTGTTCGCTCGCGCGCAGCTTTGATCGCCCAAGCTTCCCACAACCCGACATATGGACAACGTCGACCACTTCCACAGGTGGGGCGTCGGCCAATCAGGAGTTTTGTCCCGCAATTGGTAAGTTTCGCATCACTTCCGGAAGGCCCGTAAATAAAGAGGTGGGTTGCGCCTGCCCTTGCGGGCAACAGAGAAGAAGCGGCTCGATATTCGCCAATGTCACTAGCTATCCTGAAGCGCCGTTTGTAGTCCTGGAGACCATCTATGGCCGGTCTTCAGCAAGGACGTAAATCCAAGCGCTTCGTTCGCCTGCTTCTGTGTTCACCGCTGTAACCACACGCCGGTAGCCACTTCCTTCAAACTCGTCAAGACGAGCCCAATGCTCGGGAAGGTCGGTCGACTCGAAAAGGAGTACGTCTATTGACGGACCGAGCGGATCCAAGATCAATCCAGGAAAGCCCAGTGCCGCTCCCCATCCGGAAGAGAACAGCTTGCCCTTCACCGTCCCACGTTGCCATTTCCCCGCTAACGCCGAGATCTGGTGATGGTTGACTCGGCCCGGCGCCAACGTTCCGTAAACGGCGAGCCTCGTATCGGGCGCCTCGCTGGGATCGGCTATTTCGTCCACGGCTTGATTGTAGTGCCTTGGCTGTGCGGTCTGGCCGCGTGGCGAACGGCTGCGCGAGCGCCACGTGATCGAAATTCAGCGCGCACACTGTCGGCATACCGTCGTCAGTGGTCAAGACTACTTCTGTCGTCAATCCTCGAATTGTTCGCGTAGCCGCATGGCTTGCGATTCGAGCTGACCCACTAAGCGATTTCCGCCCTCTCGAACGATACCTGATAGACTCATGACACGCGACCTCTCGCCCGTACTTCAACGTTAACTTTGTTGAATTCATCAGGGCGGCAGCGAGACGCCGGCACTTAAAGGAATCATGGGTAACACACGGCCTGCGCTTTTGGCTTCGTTCTCCGCACTCCTGTTTGCACTGCTTGCCTCTTCCGCCGCTACGGCCCCACCTTCCGCCACAACACCCGCGACACCCGTAACTGGCGCCGCCGGACCCGACTTCCAGCGGCAAGTCCGGCCCATTCTGTCCGATAATTGCTTCCGCTGCCACGGTCCCGACAAAGGGAACCGGATGGCCAATCTCAGGCTCGACACTCGCGAGGGCGCGTTCGCTGAGCGCAAGAACGGGACCGTCATTGTTCCCGGCAAGCCGGACGACAGCCTCATCATCAAGCGCATCATTTCGGACGATCCGGCCTTCCGGATGCCGCCGCTCATGGCCCACAAGACGCTGACGCCCGAGCAGAAAGACATCATCCGCCGCTGGATCGAAGCCGGCGCGCCGTGGAAGGAACATTGGGCCTTCATTTTGCCCACACTGCCAACGGTTCCGCCCGTCGACATTCCCGCGTGGGACAAGAACCCCATCGATCACTTCATCCTGGCGCGTCTCGAAGCCGCCGGATTGAAGCCGAATCCCGAAGCCGATCGCCGGACACTGATCCGCCGCGTAACCCTGGATCTGACGGGTTTGCCGCCAACGCCCGCCGAGGTCGAAGCCTTCGTGAACGACAAGACGCCCAAAGCCTACGAGAAGGTAGTCGATCGCCTGCTGGCATCGCCCCGCTACGGCGAACATCGCGGCCGGTACTGGCTGGATGCGGCGCGATACGCCGACTCGCAGGGCATCCATATTGATAACTATCGCGAGATGTGGCCCTACCGCGACTGGGTGATTGCCGCTTTCAATCGAAACATGCCGTTCGATGAGTTCACCATCGAGCAACTGGGGGGCGACCTGATGCCTAACGCCACGCTCGATCAGAAAATCGCTTCCGGCTTCCAACGCTGCAACGTCACCAGCAACGAAGGCGGCCTGATTCCCGCCGAGTACGAAGCCATTTATGCAAAAGACCGGGCCGACACCACGGGGATTGTCTGGCTGGGCCTCACCGTTGGCTGCGCTACTTGCCACGACCACAAGTTCGATCCCATCTCGCAGAAGGACTTCTATTCGCTCACGGCCTTCTACCGCAACACCACGCAGAACGCTATGGACGGCAATATTCCCGACACTCCGCCCACCGTGGTGGTGCCGCGCGTGGAAGATCGCCCGCGCTGGGCGCAATTGAACAGCCGCCGTGCCGCTTTGCTCGAAACACTTTCGAATGCCGCGGCTAATCCGAATTCGGCTTTTGACGCATGGCTCGCGTCGCCCCGGCACACGACAGTTTCCCTTTCCTTCGCTCCGGCGTCTCGATTAGTGGAACCCGACATCGCCACGCTCACACTGCCGGCGGGCGTCACCATCGGCGCCGGTCCAGTCGACGCTGCTGCCCCTGCCACCGGCTTGCACTTCGCCAAGGAATCGGCGTTGACGCTTCCCACCGAGCTCGATAGCGATAAAGCTTTCACGGTTGCCGCCTGGGTCTACCTGCCGAAAGCGAAGGAAGGCTTCGCTGTGGCGAGCCAGTACGAGAGGGTGCCTAAGAAGGATGCAGTTTCCCAGAAGGCGGCGGCATCTCCGGCTCCTGAGAACCCGCCGGCCGCCGCCGTTCCTAAGAAGGAGGCGGCAGCGGTTACTCCTGAGAACGCATCCGCCACTGCCGTTACCAAGAAAGATGCTCCCAAGCCCGATGACAATACCATCCGCCGCGGCTGGTCCGTCTCTATCAGCGACGATGGCCCCTCGTTCCGCTTGTCGGACGATCAAGGGAAATATCTCTACGCTTCGCCCGGCGTCGGTTTTGCATGGAAGCCCGAAACCTGGTATCACATCGCCTACACTTACGACGGCAGCCGCAGCCGCAAGGGCATCAGCCTGTACGTCAACGGACACTTCGTTCCCACTTACGGCAACGGCGAAGATCTTCAGCCGCTCGCCGGATCCACCCACGCCGCCGCACCTGTGAAGGTGGCGAACAACGACAAGACTTATTTCGAGAACGGCGCGATTGCCGACTTCCGCATCCTTAACCGTCACATTGATGCGGAAGACGCCGCGGCGCTCGACAACTGGCTCGCCGTTTCCGCGGGCGCTTCCGCTAGCGATCCAAAACAACTCACGGCCGCCGAGCGCCAGGCGCTGGCTGATTACTTCGTCTCGACGGTGGACCCCTCCACTCGCAGCGTGGTTGCCCAACTTCACGCCATCGATAAGGAACGCGATGCCATCGCTCGCGCGGGCGCGGTCACGTTCGTGATGCAGGAACGGGCCGGCTCGGAGCCCACCGCGCATGTTCTTTACCGCGGCCAGTACGATCAAATGCGCGATGAGGTCCATCCCAAGACGCTCGGCGTGCTGCCGCCCATGCCGGAATCCGCGCCGCGCAATCGTCTCGGCCTGGCGGAATGGCTGGTCATGCCAACCAACCCGCTCACCGCCCGCGTCACCGTAAACCGATTTTGGCAAGAGATCTTCGGCACCGGCATCGTCAAGACCACCGAAGACTTCGGCTCGCAGGGCGAACCTCCCACACACCCCGAGCTGCTCGATTGGCTCGCTATCGACTTCCGCGATTCCGGGTGGGACGTGAAGAAGCTCTTTCGCCTGATGGTGACTTCCGCGGCCTACCGCCAGTCGGCCTTAGCTACCGAAGACAAGCTGCAGCGCGATCCCGACAATCGCCTGCTGTCGCGCGGCCCGCGCTATCGGATGGATGCCGAGATGGTTCGCGACTACGCCCTGGCCGCCAGCGGCCTGCTCAATCCAACCATCGGCGGCCCCAGCGTGAAGCCCTATCAGCCCGAAAAAATCTGGGAAACCGTCGCCATGGAGCAAAGCAACACCCGCTTCTACAAGCGCGACACAGGCGACAAGCTGTATCGCCGCAGCCTCTACACCTTCTGGAAGCGTAGCGCTCCACCGCCTTCCATGGATATCTTCAACGCGCCGTCGCGCGAAAACTGCACCGTGCGCCGCGAGCGCACCGACACACCCCTGCAGGCTCTAGTCACCATGAACGATCCGCAGTTTGTCGAAGCCGCCCGTGTGCTGGCGCAAAGGGCCCTCCTATCCAGCACTGCCAGCGTCGATGCTGAAGTCGACTACATGGCTGAGCGCTTGCTCGCGCGCAGTTTTGACCCGCAAGAGAAGCAGATCGTCACAAGCTCTTATCAGGACTATCTCACCTATTACCAGTCGCAGCCCGCTGACGCCGACAAGCTGCTCGCGACCGGTGAAGCGCCCGTCGATCCGCGCGTCTCTAAACCCAAGCTTGCGGCCATGACCATGGTCGCCAACGAACTCCTGAACCTTGACGAGGTACTCAACAAATGAGCCGCCGCCCCACAGATCCGTTGCATCCGATTCCCGATTCCGTCGTCGCCGAAACGCGGCGTCAATTCTTCGCCCGCAGTGCCGGCGGCATTGGCTCCATCGCGCTTGCCTCCATGCTGAAGGCCGAGCAGACGCGCGCGCACAAAGCCGCCGTGGGTGGTCTGCCGGATCTGCCTCACTTCGCGCCGAAGGCCAAGCGCGCCATTTATCTCCACATGCTGGGCGCGCCGCCGCAACTGGAGACCTTCGACTACAAGCCCGGCCTCGCCGCGTGGTTCGACAAAGACCTGCCCGAGTCCATCCGTAACGGCCAGCGCCTCACGACCATGACTTCCGGCCAAGCCCGCTTCCCGATCGCTCCCTCTATCTTCAAGTTCCAGCAATACGGCCAAGGCGGCGCTTGGATTTCCGAGCTTCTCCCTTACACCGCGAAGATGGCTGACGACATCGCCATCATCCGCACCATGTACACCGAGGCCATTAACCACGAGCCCGCCATTACGTTCCTGCAAACCGGCTTCATGATCGCGGGCAAGCCTTGCATTGGCTCGTGGATCTCTTATGGCCTGGGCAGCATGAATCAGGATTTGCCCACGTTTGTCGTGCTGAACGCCACGCACTCGAATCCCAAAGCCAACGTGCAAGCCATTTCCGCGCGCCTCTGGAGCGCCGGTTTCCTCTCCGGCAAATATTCGGGTGTCGCTTTGCGCTCGGGCGGCGATCCCGTCCTCTATATCAACAATCCCGATGGAGTCCCGCCCCAAATGCGCCGCCGCATGCTCGACGCCCTTGGTGAGCTCAACCAGCGCGAGAACGAGAAGCTCGCCGACCCTGAAACCTTGGTTCGGATCGCCCAGTATGAGATGGCGTTCCGCATGCAGTCTTCGGTGCCCGACCTCACCGATATTTCGAAGGAACCCGAGAGCACGTTCAAGCTCTATGGCGAAGACGCGCGCAAAGGCGGAACCTTCGCCAACTGTTGCCTGATGGCTCGCCGCATGATGGAGCGGGACGTGCGCTTTGTCCAGGTCTACCATCGCGGATGGGACGTGCACGGCGACCTCCCCGAGGTTTTGCCCAGCCAGTGCCGCGATGTGGACCAGGGCTCCTGGGCGCTGGTGCAGGATCTGAAAGCCCGCGGCTTGCTCGACGAGACGCTGGTCCTTTGGGGCGGAGAATTTGGCCGGACCGTTTACTCGCAAGGCAAACTCACCGCGACCGACTATGGCCGCGACCACCATCCTCGCTGCTTTTCCTTGTGGGTGGCCGGCGGCGGCGTGAAAGGCGGCGTGGTCCACGGCGAGACTGACGAGTTCTCCTATAACATCACCAAAGACCCCGTCCACCTTCGCGACCTGCAGGCAACTCTGCTGCATCAATTCGGCATCGACGATCAGCGCTTCACTTTCAAGTACCAGGGCCTGGATCAAAAGCTCACCGGTACCGAAAAGAGAGCGAACGTAATCAAAGCGATTCTGGCGTAACTACCCACAGGCTCAAGCCTGTGCCACGGTCTAAATCTCGCGCCACGCGCACAAGGACTCGGTATACGCCGCGCTGCCATCGCGCAGCCAGGCGTCGAGTTGGCTGGGCTCTTTCAGTTGCTGGCCGCGCTCGCGGGGAACGGCCACGAAGCGGCAGTCCAGCTCGGGCAGGGCCGTCATATCGCCCCAGAGTTTCTCGAACTGAGCCACCGGGAAGATATCTTCCTGTCCTTTGCCCCAGCGCTTCTTGACGTCCTTGAGGGTGATGTAAGCCGGCATGCGAGCAGCTACGGCGCGCACCGCTTCATTCACGCGCCCCGCGTCGGGCAGAGCATCGCGGGTGAGGCCGAACACCGCGAGCAGCCGGTCGATATCGATCCAGTAGGTCGCGCTGTTGTAGTAGCGGAGGCGGCTTTCCAGTTCGTCGCTCGGGAGCGCCAGGCCTTCGATCAAACGCGCGCGGCCATCCACGCGGGCGAGGCCGCCGCCGCGGTCCTCGAGGTGCCGGACAATCACTTCCGTAGTCAGCGCCGCCCCACTATGGATGTGCTGCCCCAGAATGGCCGGGTTGGCATCGGCGGCCGCCGTGTCGATATTGTGCGCCATCAGATACTTCAGGCGCGGGCGCATCTCGAGCAGGCGCAGCAGCGTGCCGTTGCGCAGCAGGTTGGGAATCTCATACCAGTGACCCACCGGATGCAGACATTGCATGGGCAGGTTGCCGGTATAGTCTCGCCCTTCACCTTCGCTTTCGGCCCACTGAATCAGCGCCGCATGCAGGCCCTCACGCACTTTCTGCGCCTGAGCGTCCAGCAACTGCTGGGGCATCTCTTCCCAGGCAAAGCGGAGGTCGCGCGCCATCGGAATCATGCGCAGGCCAATGCTGCGCCCGGGTGAAAGCAGCAGCGGGCCTGGATAGTCGTAGTTGCTCTCCGCGGCAAGGTGCCCGGCGATGGCTTCGTGCGTGAGATAGCTGGTGGTAATGACGTGCGGCAACGACATGCCGCACTCGCGGCTCACCCGAAGGCTCTTGGCAAGGTGGACCTCGATGAAGTTGCGATACAGTCCGCCGAGTTTGCAAAATGGGCTCAGCGCCTTCACAACTCCGGCGCCACGGGTCCAGCGTGTGCCGACCCCGCCGGCGAGCGACACCACAGCGACGCGGCCTTCGGCAAGGGCCTCGAGGCCGGCGGCGCGATGGCGATCGTCGACGCGATCCGCCTCGCAATCCTCAATCAGACTCGTAACCGGGAGGCGGTTCTGCGCCAGACCGATGCGGCCCGCACGGAGATCCTGCTGGATCTGTTCGTGCTGAAGGCGGTCAAAGCCGTAGCTCTCCAGAAGTGCCTTGAGAGATCCGCTCTGGCCGTCCGCGGAAGCGTGAGCGGCCGGCAGCAAATGGTCAAACAGCGTGTGGATCATCCCCGCGTAATCCGCATTGGAACGGCACGCCGCGGTGAAGCGTTCCAGCTCAGCGCGGCGAACAGGCGACAGTTTAGACGCTTCCATGCGGATCAGCGGCGGCACCTGAAGCGTGTAATAACCGGCGGGCATCAGGGCGTCGGCGCCGCGAAACAACGCAGCCTGCGTGCCGTGTTCATTAATGGCGAAGTCGTACACCACCGGCTCCATCGCGAATGCGACGCTGCGCTCCATGTGGCGCCTGGTTTCGCTCATGATGCCTTGTATGCGGACCTGGGCCTCGGCTTTGCGCCCCGGGTTGAAGAGGAATCCCATGCCGCCGCCGCTCATGCCCCCGAGCATCCAGAAGCCCCAGAAATCGCCGCCGAATTCCTGGCGAACGCGCTGGATCAGCGTGTGCGTGTAGAGATTGCCCGCCCACGGAATGATGGTCTGGATGGGACCCTCGAAGTTACGCTCGAGGCAAGCGCCCAGGGCGTGGATGTCGCCGCTCTCGAGATGGCCGGCGATCTCATCGAGAATCCTGATCGCCTGGCGGCGCGCGAGCCATTCGGTTTCACAGCGCAGCAGGTACTTTTCGGTGACCATTTCGAGAATGGGTCCCACATCCTGCGCCATGCCGCCGTGAACCAGCACCAGGCTTTGCTGGAGCTTCTCGCGGGTTGCGCGCGGCACTTCGGCCTCGGTGAAAATCTTGTGGTCAGGAAGCAGGCGGCCGCGGCTGATGCCGAACTCGGGATCGCCCTCCGCCGCGCGAACGCCGTGAATCAGCTTGATGCCCGGCCAGACGCCGCCTGAATCCTGCCAGCCCCCGCCGCTTCCACCCAGCCACTCGCCGAGAATGGCGCGCGCGGCAACCAACCGGCGGTCGTGTTCTTGCATGCCTCCGGTAAGCGAATGAATCTGGCCGGTGGCGCGCATGCACACGGCAACGATCGAGGCCAGCAGGCTGGTGGAGACAGCCAATCGCGAGCCTTTGGGGATGTCGTTCACCTTGCTGACAATCTCAATTCCGTAGCCCGGCATCCCGGTGAGGCGCGCGAGCAGAGCGCCCAGCGGCTGTGTGGCCCCTTCGAGCCCGGGCGGCACGATGCCGCTGGCGATAACACCCGCCTTCAGCAGCCCGAGGTAATCGCGGGGAAAATCGAAGATCTCGGCGATTGAAGCAACGTCGGCCGAGGCGCTTAGGTCCACGCTGGTCAGACGGATGACAGGCTGGTCGATCACGCGGAACCACGCTTCCACAGGCGGCTTGGGCCCGGTGGATCGCTGGCCCGCGCCGCATACCGCCAGGTCGATCGAAATATTGAGGACGCGCGCGCCTTCGGGGAAATCCATGCCCAAAAAGAAAATGTCGCTCCAGCCGCTGTGCGTAAGATCCATTCGGACAGGCGTGGCCTCGCGCAGAATGGGGAAGATCGGATCGCCGGCAAGAAGTTCGCGGCGCAGGCGCAGCGGATAGTCTCCGGTGTGGCCGGCGCGGAACATCCACTGGTTGCCGCGGACGCTGCGCACACTGCGCCGGACCTGGTCGGCGAGGGTCTGGAAGCCGAGCGCGCTGTAGCTGGCGGCCAGGGCGCTCGAGATAGCGGCACTGGCGCCCCCGGCAGCTTCCGCGGCGAGAAAACTTTCGATGGCTTCCTCGAAGCGGCGATTGAGTAGGTTGTCGAAGCCGGCGTAGGGGATCAGCGCGGGCGCAGCGGCTGAGGAAAGCCTGGGAATGTGAAAGCGATGGATGGCGTAAAGGAAGAACAGCGCCCGGACCCGCTGGTAGAGGTTATCGCAGGTCCGGCGGAAGTCATCGAGCGCGCGGCATTCGGCAAGCAGTGTCTCGATCGTGGCGCCCTGGCACAAAGCATCCAGCGAGGAGTCGCGCTCGCTGCCGCGGGCTGTGATGACGCTGATGAAGCGGCTCACGGCCGCGCGCCTCCGCCGGCCGCGGCGATGTCGCGATCAGCAACCAGCTCAAGCATCTGCGACAACACCGCGGCGCGATCAGGTCCGTTCAGGGCGAGCGCGAACTGAGCGATCCAGAGACCGTAGGGGGAACCCAGATCGTAGCGCCGGCCATCGTCCTCAACCGCGAGGTATTGTTCCTGGCGCGCCAACTCGGCGAGCGCATCCGTAAGCGTCACGGGGGCGCCGGAGGAAGCTGCCAGCATGCGGCCGAGGATCTCCATCACAGTTGGGGTGAGCACGTGGATGCCAAAAAAGCAGAGATAGTAGCCCGCGCGAACACCGGGGACGAGCAGGCGCTGTTCCGCTTCGGTGGGTGTGGGCTTTTCGATCACCGTATCGACACGATACAAGTCGCTGCGGGGCGGGACGCGGCGGCCGCCGACGGCTCCGTAGTTCGGCAACATGCTCTCGCGCGTGGCTTGCACGCCGCTCACCGAGCAGCGCTCCTTCCGGGCGAGCTCGACGAGGCGTTGAGCCGAGGGCTGCGGGGTGGTGCTGACATAGAGGTGGTCGCCCACCATGTGCAGGAAGGGGTCGGCGCCCGTGAAGGAATGCGCGCAATGGATGGCGTGGCCGTAGCCGCGGGGCTCGGACTGAGGTATGAATCGGACCATCGACGCGTACGCTCCGGCAGCCTGCGCATAACGGGATTCATCGCCCGGCCACACTACGACCGCGATCTCCTCGGCGCCGGCCGCAAGCGACTGCTCGATCAGAATCGAGAGCACCGCCTTCCCGGCGCCGTCGCGGTCAATCAGCGTCTGAAGAGGCAGCGCGCGCTGAAGCCGGGCGGCGGCGGTAATGACAGCCTTTTTGACGAACAAGAGGACTCCTCAGGGTGAGTGTATCTTGTCGGCGCGCGCTCCGACTGAATCGGGCAGCGCGCCAGGCCTAGGGAACAGGGATTTTCACGCACAGCAAAAACACCCGGGCTCAGTGCCAAGCTGCGGAAGTTGGCGTCCGCTCCCTGGCGCTTCGCGAACCACGGTCGCGGTTCAGTGCGAGCCACTGCCAGCACTGAACCTCGTGCGTCAAGAAGCGGACAGATGTTGACCTCCGCAGGCCAAAGCGTGAGTTCCGCCAGATTCGTGTTTCGCCAAATGCCTGACCTGGAACCCATCGTCTGCACGGAACGTCGTAACATGGAGTACGAGAGTCTGACCGCTGAGCCGGTGAGCATTGGCTGTTCGTCGTTCAACCGCTGATTGCTTGCGCGGACGTGCTCGGATGCATCACTCGGCTTTGCGAACGACGTGCCGGCGCGGTCAGTCCCCAGTGCGGGGACGGGATGAACCGGCGGGTCAGAGCGCCAGGCGCCAGCAGGAAGGCCCTCATGTCAGGAAACTGGAAATCAGCCGTAACTTTACGAATTGCAACAAATCTCGCCGCGGTCATTGCGCTGCCATTGCTGTTTGGCCCGGCATTCTCTCAAATACAAATCAGCCATCAGCCGGCTCGCCAGTTAATTACCGGCCGTATTGACGAGAGCAGGCTCGTAACCCTCCACGGAAACGTGCGCTCCGCCGCAAATGCGCAGAACGACCGGGGCCGCGTGGAAGACAGTCTTCCGCTTGATCACATGCTGCTTGCGTTGCAGCGCTCGCCGGAACAGGAGCGCGCCCTCGAACAGTTCATCGACGAGCTGCATGACCCGAGTTCGCCGAATTACCATCATTGGGTGACTGCGGCGCAGCTCGGCGAGCAATTTGGCCCGTCGGATCAGGATGTTGCCGCCATCACCGGGTGGCTGGGATCGCATGGCTTCGCCGTGAATGTGCTCTATCCGGATCGGATGACGATCGATTTTTCGGGAAACGCCGGCACAATTCGCGGGGCCTTCCACACCGAGATTCACCGGCTCAGCGTGAAGGGCGAAACCCATATTGCCAACATGACCGATCCGCAGATTCCCGCCGCGCTGGCGCCCGCGGTGAGGGGGGTGGTTTCTCTGCATGACTTCAAGCCCCATGCCATGCACCGGCCGCGTCACGACTATACCTTTAATTACGGGGGCTACCCGTATCAAGCGGTGGTCCCGGCCGATCTTGCCACCATCTACAACTTGAACCCGCTCTTCACTGCCGGCATTACCGGAGCAGGCCAGACTATTGTGGTGATTGAGGACACAGACCTATATAACAATAATGGCGACTGGAACACGTTTCGCAGCACGTTCGGGCTCTCCAAATACCCGGGGTCACTGACTACGGTTCACCCGGCGCCTTCCTCCGGCCCCAACAACTGCACGGATCCCGGCGTCACGGCAGCACCTTATTATGATGATTTCGAAGCTGCCGTGGATGTCGAGTGGTCCACCGCCGCAGCTCCGGGCGCCGCTATCGAGTTAGCGTCCTGCAATGACACCACCACCACTTTTGGTGGTTTGTTCGCTCTCCAGAATCTGTTGACCCTTGCCCACCCTCCTTCCATTGTCAGCATCAGTTACGGCGAATGCGAATCTCAGAATGGCGCGGCCGCGAACGCCGCGTACAACTCCACCTACCAGACTGCGGTCGCCGCGGGTGTTTCCGTCTTCGTGTCGGCGGGCGACGAAGGCGCGGCTAGTTGTGACGCGGGCGATTACTATTCGACGCAGGGAATTGCTGTCAGCGGGTTTGCCTCTACGCCTTACAACGTCGCCGTAGGCGGAACGGATTTTGGCGACAATTATGCCGGCACGGCCAGTACTTATTGGAGTTCCAACAATACGTCTACCTGGGGTTCTGCGCTGTCTTATGTGCCGGAGATTCCATGGAACGACTCTTGCGCGAGTTACCTCTGGTACTCTACCTACGGATACAGCGCCGCATACGGAACCGACGGATTCTGCAACTCAGGCTATGCCGCGAACCCGATAACCTACTTCCTGACAACTGCTGCCGGGAGCGGCGGCCCCAGCAACTGCGCTACGTCGGCCTGCGCCGGCTGGCCCAAACCTTCCTTCCAGTCGGGCGTGGTAGGCATCGCTCCGGATGGCGTTCGCGATATACCCGATGTGTCTATGTTCGCCGCGGACGGCGCATGGGGTCACTATTGTGTTCTGTGTTACTCCGACCCCGGCACCGAAGAATACCCAAGCGGAGGCTATCCCTGCACCGGCGCGCCGCTCAATTGGGCCGGCGCCGGCGGGACTTCGTTCGGCGCGCCCATATTGGCGGGCATCCAGGCGCTTGTGAACCAGAAGACGGGTGACCGCTGGGGAAACCCGAACACGGTCTATTACAAGCTCGCCGCCACTCAATCGCTCGACACCAGTCGCGTTTGCGACGCGTCCCAGGGAAACAAGACCAGCTCGAAGTGCATTTTCCATAACGTCATGGAAGGAGACATCGACCTTCCTTGTGCCGGGACGATCAATTGTTACGGCTCCTCAACAGCGCCGGGTCTCGACCCGAATTTGCCTCCCCGCACCATTTACGGGGTCCTGTCGGTCTCCAGTACTTCTTTATCTCCGGCGTATGGCGCCGCGGTCGGATGGAACTTTGCAACCGGATTGGGATCAGTCAATGCCGCGAACCTGGTAAATGAGTGGTCCGATACAACCACAGCGAAGAAGCCTCCCCGTTAAGTCGAGTTAGGCCGCGTTCTAAGAAGGCACATTTTCCTGCATGGTCCGTGGAGGCGCGGGCTAACACCGCTCGAATCCGACCAGAGCAAGGTCCCCGTTCGCATGTGCTAAGTTGTGAGCAGAAATGCGACTTTCCCCGGCACGCAACATAGGAATTTTGGGAGGAATTCTGGGCGCGGCCCTGTGCCTGGGCGCACACGGGCAAACTGCCGAAAGCAAGGACGCGCAGGGCCTTGAAGCAAAGGGTGATGCGAAGGGTGACGCGAAGGCCGAAGCGCAACGCATGCCGCCGCGAGCGACTCCGGGCGATTATCAGGCCCAGGCTCAGGCGGGCACTGTGACGATCGCGGCTGAATTCATGGGACACGCGGTCCCACGGCCGGAAGGGCCACTCGCAACCGAGGACTATGTGGTGGTGGAAACGGGGTTGTTCGGCCCGCCCGGGGGCCGGATCAAGCTATCCGCGGCCGACTTTTCTCTCCACATCACGGGAAAGAGTGGGAAGCAAACGGTCTTGCCCAGCAAGTCTTACGTGTTGGTGCTCCATAGCCTCAAAGATCCCGAATGGGCGCCGCCTGAGCAGGCGGAGGAAAAGAAGAAATCATCCACCAGCTTCGGCACCGGTGGGCAGAGCGGCGATGGTGGGACGCCGGCTCCCGTGCATGTCCCCATAGAATTGCAGCGCGCGATGGCGCAGTACGCTCAAAGGTCGTCGCTGCCGGAAGGGGACCGCGCCCTTCCCGAAGCGGGACTGATGTTCTTCGAATATCGGGGAAAGACCCAGAACATCCATTCGCTCGAACTGGTTTACGATGGTCCCGCCGGAAAAGCGACGTTGAAGCTCCAGCCATAGGGGGCGTTTGAGAGCTCGAAAGGTGGGGCGGACCCCCTGGTCCGCCCCACAAACTTTGCGGGCGCGAATGCTTCAGTTCGCGCTCAGCCACGTCCACCACACTGTATCCACCATAGCGTGTGTGAGCGCCGAGGCTAGAATCCCGCCGTGTTGGAACGCCGAGCCGTAGAACCAGCCGGCCACCGACGCCAAGGCAACATAACGCCAATTCGGAAATGGCGCGTGGAGAATGTGAAACAGCCCGAACAGGCAGGCTACGATCAGTTGCCCGCGCCAAACCGATTCCAGTGAGCTGGAAATCAGGCTCTGCAGAAACCCGCGAAAGAACAACTCCTCGAGCAGCGCGATAAAGAGGAAGATCTCGGCATACGCAAACAGAAAATCGATAGGTCCCTTCCAACGCGGATTCCATTGGATGAAATGCAGAGCCAAACCGGCCGGCAGGGCAATCACCGCAAAATAAGCGAAATTGAGCGCAGCGGCTGGCAAGACTTCCCGGGAAATCGCCAGCTCATAACGCAACCCGGGCACGCCTCGCACGAAAGCAAAGCTCCATCCGGCGACCGTGATCACGAACAGGCGCGCCATGAAGTCCAGGTTCAAGGGAACATTCCATACGCCCTTTAGCTCACCGGACAGTACGGCGGCAATCAGGAACAGGGCGACCACCGCGTCCTGCCAGCAGAATTTCGACAGGCTCTTCACTGGCAGCCATTTATAAATGGCGAGCGGCGGTACGGCGAAAACGACAAGCCGCAAGACGGCCATCCAGCGGAAGTCCCCGGTACCGGCGGCGTAAAGCAGGTACGGCACACACCACACAGCCGGCAGAGCTATTACCGGGATCGCGGCAACGCACATCGCCAGCGGTTCGCGGATCGACGGCACTCCCGGCGCCAGAGCGAAGGACAGCAAGAGCAGGAAACAGCCAAACAGCGCGGCCATCGGCGCCGGCCCGAGTGCGTAGGCATGCAGATGATGCTGGGCCAGCAGTGCGGAAATCGCCGCCAGCACCACCAGAAAAGCAAGTAACCGCCACCAGGAAGGTAGTTTCGATCTCGCGATCATTTGTTTCCTCTCCCAACTTCGCATGCTTGCCGCGCGACGCGCGCGCTGGCGAGTAGATCAACAAAGGCCGCATACTGTTTTGAGGAGGCGAAGTTGCTTTTTATTTCCGAAGAGCAGGTGGGCGAATTGCTGCGGCTCGAGGAGCTGATTCCCGCTCTCGAGCAGGCGCTGGTCTCGTTCTCGAGTGGGCTGGTTCGGCAGCCGCTGCGCACGATCATCCCGATCGAAGAACATCAGGCCTTTCTCGGAGTCATGCCGGCAGTCTATGGCGACGTCATGGGCGCCAAGCTGGTCTGCGTCTACCCGGGTAACGGCGCTCGCGGCCTCCACACCCATCTCGCCATGATCCAGCTCTTTCGCAGCGACACGGGCGAGCCGCTGGCCACGATCGACGGGCGCCTGATCACCGAACTGCGCACGGCCGCTGTTTCAGCCATCGCCACAAAGACGCTCGCGCCCGCCTCTACTCCGGTGCTGGCCATCTTGGGCAGCGGCGTCCAAGCACGCGCTCACATCCGCGCGCTCCGCCTCATCCGGCAATTCGAAGAAATCCGCATTTGGAGCCGCACGCCCGCGCACGCCAAACAACTCGCCGAGGAGGTGGGTGGAGAGGCGGTTGCGCTCGATGCCGCCGTACGCGATGCGGATGTCGTGATTACCGTGACCAATTCTCCGGAGCCGATCGTGCGCGGCGAGTGGCTGAAGGCCGGCGCATATGTCAACGCGGTCGGCGCGGTTGGACCCACTCGCCGTGAACTGGATGCCGAGGTGATGCGGAGCGGCCCGGTAATCGTTGAATCGCGGGAAGCAGCCTTACGGGAATCCGGAGAGATCGTGATTTCCCAAGTGCCGGTCTACGCCGAGTTAGGCGAGATTCTGGCCGGCAAGAAAGCTACTCCCACAGGCCGCAACATCATTTTCAAATCGACCGGCATCGCAGTGGAAGATCTCGCTTCCGCGAAACTTGTTTATGAGGCTTTCGTTGAATCCGGTTACAGCGACTAGGCGAGTAAGCTGGTTAGATAAGCCGGCTGGAATCATGGCGCATTTGCGAAAGCACGCCGAGACGAATCTCGGCGCTGCAGGCACGAGTGCCCGCGCCACATCGCGGCCTGGCGGCAGTCCTTGGTGAGCGACTCCCCTAGAAGCTGAACCGCACGCCGATCTGGGCCGCAAATGGAATTCCCACCGTGGTTCCCGGACCAAAGAAATCGCCCAGCGCGCCGGCCGGCACGCGCAGTTGATTCAAGCTGGTGATGGGCTGCGTCTGGCTGCAACTGGCATTCAGGCAAAAGGCGGTCGCGTTATATAGGCTATTCACGGGAACCGGCAGAGCCGCTAAGTTGGTCACGTAGTTGGCTCCGGGGTTGTTCCGATTGAACAAATTGAAAAATTCGACAAAGGGCAATAGTGTGTACCGGTCGCGCCAGCGGAAGCTGCGGCTCACGCGAAGGTCAGTCTGCAGATAGGGCGTTCCGCGGAATCCGTCCAGCGGAGTCTGGACTCCGTTGACAACCGCGCGGTCGTCTATCGAATCGCCCGTCCCGTTCACATCCACCGGCGTCGTGATCGTGAACGGCCGCGCGCTCTCGGCCTGGCTTAGCACCGTAAGGTCGAAACCGAACGGAGCATGATACGTTCCGGCGATCACCAACCGGCTGGTCACATCTTCTCCCGACGGCCCGTAGTCGCCCTTGGCGAACGCGTTCAGCGGATTGCAGACGCCATTCACATAGTCAAACAACTCGCCGAGCACACAGCCCCAGGTCTCCGCGCTCGAAAGAGTGTAGTTCACCACCAGGCTTATATGATGTTCCAGATTGCCCTGTAAGTGCAGCATCAGGCCGTCGTAACGAGAGCGATTATCCGTTCGAAACACACTGACATCGGGAACAGCCTGTTGCTGCGCCTGGACGTTATCGGGTAACAGCGGAGACAATAATGTGTAACCCGCTTGATAGTCATACCGCCGGTAGGCGTGTACGCCTTCTTCGTGAACCCAGTCCGCACTGAGGCTCCAACGTTCGTTGAAGCTGTGCTGCGCTCCCGCGCTGGCATGCAGGGCGTAGGGCGTCTTATACGCCGGATCGATCAAGGCCCCTGCGCCACCAGCGGCCGAGCCAGGCAGGCATCCCGGGTCTCCAGGGGCGGCGCACGTTCCCGCGGGCGAATTGACCGCCTGGAACGCCGTCACCCAGCCGTTCTGCGCCAGATCGTTGTAGAAAAGGCCGAAGCCTGCGCGCAGGACGGTGTTCCTCGATTGGCCCGGAGCATAGGCCAGGCCCAGCCGTGGCCCAAACTGCAAGCGATAATCGTGGGGCGCACCCCAATCCTTGAAAAACGGCACATCCAGCGCCTTCAACGTCGCCAGCGCGGGATTGTCGAGCTGCGATGCCCCGGATGCGGTAAAGAGTCCGAAGGTCGTGTCGTAGCGCAGTCCGTAGTTCATCGTTAATCTCGGCGTGATGCGCCAACTGTCTTCGACGAACAGACCCATCCTCTGCACGTTTTGCGAGAAGCTTCCATTGGAAGCCGGCACGTTCGTGCACGTGGTGCCAGGGGTAACGCTGAGGGAGGCTGAGGGCGTGCAAGTGAGGTCGACACTGAACTGAGCCGGGTCATTCAGGTAGTAGACCGGATCCTGGGTGAACACGGTAAGATTCTCAGCGTTGCCGGACAAAGCGCCGCTCATTACCGGCTCATGGATCACATCTACGCCCCAGCTTAGTAAGTGGTTGCCGGGAGCGTAGGTCATCTGGTAACGTGCTTGATATTTCTCCTGATTCCGCAGCACCGGAAAAGCTGTAATGGGTGTCACAAACTGGTTGTCGCCGAACGTTTCATATCCCGAAATGGTCTGGGAAGTCGATGTAAAGGGAAACGCCAGCGCGAAGCCATAATCCGAGTTCCTGGATTCCGTCATATGGAGACCGCTGCCGCCGAGCGTCAACGAGCCAGTCAATCGCGGGTTGAACACAGTCTGCTGCCCGATAGCCAGGTTCAGGTAATTGGAATGCCACTCCGCCCCTGTCGAGGGCAAAGCGCCTTGTTGTACGAAAGCGTTGTGAGTCAGGTAGCTATCGGCGGCGGCTCGCAGAAACCAGGTCGAGGTGGACGACTGTGCCCAGTCGAGCCGGGTCATTCCCAAAGTGTCGCGAAATGGGATGCGCACATTCTGAGGAACGCCGATCGAAGGGGCCCCGGGTATCAGCCCTTGCGCTGCGAGCGTGGCAAGCGCCTGAAACTGCGCTTGGCTGGCCGGGCTGTAGGCAATACTCGCGTTTTCCGGCACGTATTCGAAAGATGAGAAAAACCAGAGCTTGTCCTTCACAATCGGTCCGCCCAACGTGGTCACATAGTTCTGCCTCGAAAACGGCTGCTTCGGCTGCGGCGCGGGATTCTCGATCGGATACCGGGCGTCCAGCGCGGCCGCGCGCTCATAGAACGCCAGGTTGCTATGCCAGTCATTTGACCCGCGCTTGGTGGTGATCACCACAGATCCTCCCACCGTTCGCCCGACGTCGGCATTCTGCTGGGACGTCTCGACCGCGAACTCCTGGATCGCATCCGGCGAGAAGTTCTGCAGGAAGCCGCCGATATAGTCGTCGGAGTTATCGGCGCCATCCACGGAGAGGACGTCATTCAGGCCCGAGCTGCCGCCGAAGGAAACCGCGGTAATTCTGGCCTTGGTCGGATCGGAGGGTTCAACGGGCTCGGTCCCCGGCACCAGGTAGGCGATGTTGGCGAAACTGCGCATTGCCAGCGGAATCGTCGCCAAATCGTGGGCAGTAACAACGCCGCCATGGCTGGTGCTGGTGGTGTCTAAGGGCTCGAGAGTGATTGAGGACGCGGAACCCTCGACCACGACGCTTTGACGCACTGCTGCCACCTGCATGGTGATCCGGATCTCTCGAGTCGAACTGATCGCCACCGTCACGGTTGCCTGCGCGTCGGTGAATCCCGCTGCCTTCACATGCACTTCGTAATCGCCCGGCAGCAGCCCGGCAAAGCGGAAAGCGCCGTGGGTGTCGCTGGTGGCTACGCGCTCCACGTCGGAACCCACGCTTTTGAGCGAGAGCTCAGCCGAAGCGATTTCCCCGCCGCTTCCATCACTGACCGTGCCAATCAAGGTGCCCCGAAAATCCTGTGCATGCGCATCGAAACTGCCTGCCCAGATCACCAGCGTGATCGAAAGCACGAAAGCCGATTTGGCTCTGCGGTCCACGGTTTGCCCTCCTCACCAAGCGATTATCGCAATCCAGCGTTACAGAAGATTACCATGGGAGTTTATGGCCAGCGTCCATGTAGAACAGTCCCGGGAAGCGCGAAATCCTTCGGCGCCCCTCAGCGGCAACCAGCATCTGCTGCGCTGGGTGGAGAAGATGGCGGCTCTCACCAAGCCCGCGGCTATCCACTGGGTGGATGGCTCGCAGGCGGAAAACGAGGCCCTCTGCGCGCAGCTTGTCGCCGCGGGTACTTTCGTCAAATTGAACCAGGACGCGTGGCCGGGCTGCTACTACGCCCGCTCGGACCCGAGTGATGTCGCCCGTGTCGAGGAGCGCACCTTCATTTGCTCGCTTTCCAAGGATTCCGCCGGCCCCACCAACAATTGGGTTGACCCGTACCAGATGCGGCGCACGTTGAAGGGCCTGTTCAACGGCTGCATGCGGGGACGCACGATGTATGTGCTGCCCTACAGCATGGGCCCGGTGAACGGCCCGTTGTCGAAGATTGGCGTTCAACTGACCGATTCGGCCTACGTGGTGGTCAGCATGCGCATCATGGCGCGGATCGGCGAGGCGGTCTTCAAGGAAATCGACAAGGACTACAAACGCGTCGTCCCGTGCATGCACAGCCTGGGAATGCCGCTCGCGCACGGCCAGAAGGATGTGCCCTGGCCATGCAACCCGGAGAAATACATTGTCCACTTCCCGGAAACGCGGGAAATCTGGTCCTACGGCTCCGGTTATGGAGGCAACGCCCTGCTCGGCAAGAAGTGTTTTGCCTTGCGAATTGCCTCGAACATCGCTCGCGACGAGGGTTGGATGGCGGAGCACATGCTCATCGTCGGCATCGAGGATCCGCATGGAGAGAAGACTTACGTTGCCGCCGCATTCCCCAGCTCCTGCGGCAAGACAAACCTCGCCATGCTCATCCCGCCCAAAGGTTTCGAAGGCTGGAAAGTCTGGACGGTGGGCGATGACATCGCCTGGATTCGTCCGGATGCGACCGGCCGTTTGCGGGCTATTAACCCCGAAGCCGGCTTCTTCGGGGTGGC
>Ga0302325_10008245_pt1 | contig 22936 bp, 19 predicted proteins | sample Palsa_T0_2_FD_201948 | JGI IMG/M metagenome (GOLD analysis project Ga0302325, IMG submission 201948) | Peat permafrost microbial communities from Stordalen Mire near Abisko, Sweden - Palsa_T0_2 | ecosystem: Environmental > Terrestrial > Soil > Palsa > Peat permafrost | place: Sweden: Abisko... | reverse complement strand
ACCCGGAAGATCGATGTGGAATCCCGAAGCCGCGTGCGGATGCGCGCGTCGCTGAACGCCTCCATCATCGCGCCCTGCACCCAGGCCATATCGAGCCCAAATTCTTCATAGAGCGCGCGCTTCTGTTCGGGACTGCCGAGATTGCGCAGCAGACCCACGAACACTTCCGCTGCCCAATCCTCGACCTTGTTGCGCTCTTCCTGGGAGAGATGCGGGATCGTGCGGTCCGCCCATATCTTCCCGAATTTGTGGTGGAACGCCTCGTCCGTCATCACGAGTTGGCAGAGCCGCACGAGTACAGGATCCTGCGCAAAGGTGTAGAAGCTTGCAAAGGCGCCCATCGCGAGGCCTTCGACCAGCATCTGCATGCCGACGAGTTTCTTCCAAACGTCGGGGGAGCCGACCATCTCGATCAGAAGATTGCCCAGCGCGGGCCCGACACCGACGGGCTTGCCCCAGCGGGCCTGGATATACATCGAGAACGCCGTCACGTGCCGCGCCTCTTCGCGCGTCTGATTCGCGGCATACTCCTGGGCGCCCGGATCGCGCAGGATATGGCACAGCGATGCCGACAATGCGAGCGCGCCCTGTTCGCCATGCAGGATCGACGAGATGCCGAACTGCGCGCTGCGGTTGACGAGTTTGATCTTCTGCCGTTCGTCGAGCCGCTCGCCGATGGCCGTCTGCAGCTCCATGTTCATTTTCGGCGGCACGAGATATTCGTTTTCGAGATCGAAGGGCTCGGAGAAATCGATGTATTTCTTGTCGAGCGGATCCCAGAAATGATCGTGGGTCGCTGAGATGATTTTATCGAATGCCATGGAGCGGTGGCCGTAACGTTCGACGTCGAGCATCGCCGGGAAATCCTGCGGGTCGACTGCGTCGTATGCCGGATCCTTGGTGATGTTCGTCATCGATACCTCCTCACTCGGCCGCGATGGACGCCGGCGAGACGAATCTGTTGCCGCCGTTCAGCTGGATCAGATACTTGATCCCTTCCTCGGCGATGTCGTCGCCGATCATGCGGTCGCTTTCGGCATAGAGCTCGGCCATGTCGATATAGGCCGCATAATTGCCCCGCGTACGGTCGGTGATGATGCCGGCCTTGAGCAGAGTCTTGATCAAAACACGAAAGATGTTCGTGGTTTCCTGCAATTCTTCGCGGATGTCGGCGTCCGTGAGCGCCTCCATGAATGCCTGCTGGCACCACAGGGGATCGAGGCCAACCGCCTGGTAGATCCAGGATTTCTGATCGGGCGAGCCCAGATTGTACAAGAGAACCTGGAACACGTTCCATGCCCAATCTTCGATCAATTCGTGTTCGACTTTCGACAGTTTCGGAATTGTGCGGTCGGCCCAGATTTTTCCGAATTTGTGGTGAAACGCTTCGTCGGTCATCACCAATTGGCAAACCTGCCGCATCAGCGGATCGCGCGCTTCCTTGTAGAAGGTTGCAAACGCACCCATTGCGAGGCCTTCGACGAGCAGCTGCATGCCGACAAGCTTTTTCCAGACGAGTGGCGAGGCGACGAGTTCGTTGAGCAGATTGCCGAGGGCCGGGCCGACCTGCACCGGCTTGCCCCAGCGTGCGTGGATGTAACGCGAAAAGGCCGTGACGTGCCGCGCCTCTTCGCGCGTCTGATTGGCTGCATATTCCTGGGCACCCGGATCGCGCAGGATGTGGCACAGCGAAGCTGACAGGGACAGCGCGCCCTGCTCGCCGTGAAGAATTGAGGAGAACGACCAGCACACGTCGAGATTGACGAGCTTGATCTTCTGCTTCTCGTCCAGCTTGTCGCCGATCGCGGTTCTCAGATCGGTATTTGCCCCCGGATTGACCAGATACTCGTTCTCGATGTCGAAGGGTGCGGAGAAGTCGATATATTTCTTGTCGAGCGGATCCCAGAAGTGATCGTGGGTCGCGGAAATGATCTTGTCGAACGCATTGGAGCGTTCGCCGTAACGATTGACATCCAGCATCGCGGGAAAATCGTTCGGATCGACGGCGTTATAGGCGGGATCCTTGGTGATATTTTCCATGAAGGCCTCCGGAGCGGGGATGACAAGCTGTCAAAAGACTATGCCTGCTCGAACGCCTCCGCAAGAATAAATGACGGTAGCGTCATGTAATTGTTGCGCAGGCGTGGGGTGGCGATCTTTCCGGCAATTTTATAACAATCGAACTCTTCCTATGGACGATCCATGCAATCACTCCTGATCATGACCGTCGCGTTCGGTACCTTTCTGGCGACGCTTGCCGGGGGCGCATTGGCGCTGCGCTTTCGCGACCAGCTGCATCTCATCCTGGGATTTAGCGCCGGTGCGATCATCGGACTTGCTTTTTTTGACCTGCTGCCCGAGGCCCTCAAAATCGGTTCCGGCGATCCTTCGAAAACCCTGAGCATCACTGCGCTGGGCTTTTTCGGATACGCCACGCTCGACAGACTGATTCTTCTCCATACCCATCACGACGATGGCAACCATACCCACGATATGGCCGCCGTGAAGCGCGGTTGGGCGGGCGCGGGCAGCCTGTCCGCCCACAGCCTGATTGACGGACTTGCGATCGGCATCGCCTTTCGCGCGTCCTCCTCGGTCGGCATCGTGGTCGCCGCTGCCGTTCTTGCACATGACTGCTCGGATGGGATGAACACCGTCAATCTCGTTCTGCGAAATGCGGGCTCGAGACGGCAGGCATTCCAATGGCTGATTGTCGACGCGGCCGCTCCCGTGTTGGGCGCGGCTCTCAGCCTGTTCTTCACACTGCCGGCCGGGGCCTTGTCGCTTGTTCTTGCGTTGTTCGGAGGATTCTTTCTCTACATCGGCGCGAGCGACCTGCTGCCCGAAAGCTTTCACGCCCACCCCAAAGCTCTCACCACGATGATCACGCTTCTGGGCGCCGCCATGCTTTACATCGTCGTAAGGCTCGCGGGCTGACGTCGGCGATCGGATGAAGATTTGCTCCCGCTGCAGACGATTCGCGAATCCGCCTTCCATTCCAGACCCTTCCGGGTGATAGGATGACTGTCACGGCGAAGGCGGACGGGACGTTACAGGGTGACCATGAAGTCGGGGGGTAAGCCGGTCAAAATCTGGGTGCTGCCGCTCGTCCTGCTGGCGGGCGCCTTTGGGTTGATCGCGACCGATCTGGGCGGCGTCGCCACCCGCATCCGCGGCATCGAGTTCGACACCTATCAGCACATACATCCGCGTGCCTACCAAGATACGGGCGCAAGAAGCGGCTATGCCGTGCGCGTTCTCGACATCGACGCGGCAAGCGTCGCGCATTTCGGTGCGTGGCCGTGGTCGCGTACGGTTCTCGCCCGCCTTGTGACCGATCTGAAAGCACAAGGTGCATCCATTGTCGTACTCGCGATGCCGATCGATACGCCGGATCCGGCAACACCGTCTCTTCTTGCGAGTCTCCTTCCTGACAATGCCCAAACCGCGTCTGCGCGAACTGCCCTGGCCGGAATTCAAGCACCGGACGACGCACTCGCCGCAGCCTTGGCCGGTATCAAGACCGTTACCGGGTTTACGCTCGGCGAAGCCGGAACGGGCGTTCCCGTGCTCAAGGCTCCCATCGACGCCCCGGACGATTTGTTCGCACACACGCACCAATTCGCGCTGGCCGCGCCGGCCCTGCCGCGCATTGAAGCGGCGAGCGCGGGGGTCGGTGCGCTCAATCTGAAGCCCGATTCCGACGGCAAGCTCAGGAGCATGCCGCTGTTCTTCCGGCTCGGTAGCAAGCCGGTGCCGTCGCTCGACGCCGAAGTGATGCGGGTGGCGAGCGGCAAGCTCGAATTTGCGTTCCGCGGCCAGGAAAGCGGGGCGCTGGGGCTTGGCAATGCGACGATGATCGGGGACGCGAGCGCAGGAGCCTATGACGTGCCGTTGCGCGCCGATGGCTCACTGCAAATCTACTATTCCGGTCCGCATGCGGAGCGTCATGTGTCCGCCGCCGCACTGGAAGCCGGACAGCCATCGCCCGAACTCAAGAACGCGATCGTCTATGTCGCGCCACCGGGCCAGATCGTCGAAACGCCCGATGGTATGCGCAATATCGCCGAAGTGCGCGCCGAAGTCATGGAGAATATCCTTCTCGGAACGCCGCTCAAACCCGTGTCGTCGACTTATGCCGAGTTGGTGTTCCTTGCGATCGTCGGGATCGGACTGGTCGTTCTGTTCGCACGCGCAAGCATCTGGTGGGCGGGTGGCGCAACATTACTTGCAATCGCGGGCGCACAGATATTTACCTGGTTCCTGTTCACCAATGTTCACATCCTGCTCGATTCCGCCAATCCGTCCTGGGGATTGGCGCTGGCATTCCTCGCCGGCATTTCCGCCCGCAGCTACGATGTGGCACACGCCCGCACGCGCCTCAGAGGCTCTTTCGCAGACACCTTGCCGCCGTCGACGATCGACGCAATTGCGCGCATGCCGCAACTCCTGAAGCTCGAGGGCGAATCGCGGGTGGTCACATGCCTGTCCTGCGGCCTACGGCGCTACGGCGCGCTCGCGCAATCCTTCTCCGACGATCCCGTAGGTCTTACGCGATTGATCAACACCGCGATGGCGCCCCTGATCGAAGACGCTGTCGGCCATGGCGGCATGATCGGACGCTTCGACGGCGAGAGTTTCACGGCCTATTGGAACGCACCGCTCGACGATTCCGAACATGCAATCCGCGCCTGCGAAGCCGCCAACCGCATGACGGTGACGCTCGCCGAAGTGAACGAGCAATTGGGTCATGAACGGCGTTTCGACGGTACGGCGTTCGAGGCGATCGAAATCGGTATCGGAATCTCGACCGGATCGGCCGTCGCGGGCGGCTTCACCGCACTTGGCCGTACAACGTACACCATCAACGGCGACAGCACACTATTCGCCGACCGCATCCGCGCGCTGTCCGCACAATACGGACCGGCCGTGGTCGTGAGCGAAGAAACCCGCAAGACGGCGCAGCGCGGCTTCGCGTTCCTGGAAGTCGATTTCATCGCAGGGGGCCCCAAGGACGAACCCGTCAGGCTTTATGCGATGCTCGGCAATCCGCTGGTGCGTGCGAGCCCGAAATTCCGCGCCCTCGAAACCTTCCACGATCATATCTTTCAATCGATTCAGACCCAGCAATGGGAAAAGGCGCGCGGACTGATCGAACAATGCCGCAAGCTCTCCGGCGCAAGCCCGAAAATGTACGATCTGCATGCGGCGCGCATCGCCTATTACGAAACGCACCCGCCCGGCGCGGAATGGGACGGCGCGTTCCGGCAGATCGTAAAATAGAACTCAGCCGCGGTCGTCCTTCGGTTCGATCAGGCTATAGAACGCGGGGCCCGCGCCCGTCAGCGCGGACCACAATTGATCGCCCCAGGAAAAGTGCCACCACTCCTCGGGATGACCGGCGAAGCCTTCCTCCGTCATGACCCAATGCAGAAGCCTGCGATTGGCACGTGCCTCCTCATCGGAAAAACACAAGATCGATCTACCCACGAATTCGAAACGATCGCGATGGGCGATTTCCGCGGCGTCGTCGAAAATAGACCCCATCCACAACGGCTCGCCGTGGCGCCAGCGCAAGGTGAGATCGACGGCCGCCCCCGTGGCATGGGGCGCGGGCGACGCGTCGTCGTGCGTAGGCGCGGCCCAATAGCGCTCGACTTCACGCGTGAGTGCCTCGCCAGACAATTCCGGCCGGCGGCGTTCTAATTCGCGCGGCATCCAGATATCGTGGAAATAGACTTGGACGGCACGCGGTCGCCACGCGTCGTAGACATAAAGCTCAAGACCGGCATCCCGCAGCTGTTGGTTCACCTGCGCAAGCTTCGCCGCCACCGACCGGCGAAGATAGAGTCCGGGAATAGACCCATCGATCCGGCTCCAATAAGGCGGGTTGCGCGTCGAATAGTAGTAGTTCTCGCCTGCGATCTCTTTGGCGGTGATTTCGACGAGAGGCTCGCGAGCGAGGGTATGAGCAGAATCGATTGGCAGCGCGCGAAACCACTGGCGGGCTGCGCGTGCGGAGTCCTGGTTTGGAATGGGTTTCGCACGCAGCGTCTCCAGCGGACCGAACGGGCTCATCTAATCTTGCGCCAATGCATGCGCCTTCGAGTATAACGAAATTCCCGCAACCTCACCTGCCCCGCCATGACAAAAGCACCTGAAGCCTATTTCCCCGCCGATTACCGCTCCGGCCGCGCGGCCTTTATCGAAGCCTGCGAAGAGGCCGAATTGGGTGTTACCGCCCGGGTGCATCCCTCCGCGAAGGGGGCGGACGGCAAGCCGTTGTTCATCGACGTGGCAACCATCGGGGCGCGGGAATCGAAGTGCGCGCTGCTCCTGATCTCGGGCACGCATGGCGTGGAGGGTTATTTCGGCTCTGGCGCGGAGACGGGCCTGTTGCGCGAGGGGCTCGCCCGGCGCGCACCCAAAGGCGCCAAGATCATCGTGCTGCACGCGCTGAACCCTTATGGATTCGCCTGGAACCGGCGCGTCAACGAAGACAATGCCGACATCAATCGCAACTTCGTCGATCACGCGCATCCTCCCGCCAACGCGGCCTACGAGTCGCTGGCCGAATTCATCGCGCCCGAGAGCATCTCGCCGGCCTCGATGAAGAAGGCGAATGCGCGGCTCCGGCAATATGCGCGCGAACATGGCGATTTCGCACTGCAAGAAGCGATCAGCGCCGGACAATACAACCACGCCGACGGCCTCTATTTCGGCGGGGCGCATATGGCCTGGTCGGCCGCGATGCTGAAGGATGTGTTCGTCGAAGAACTCGCCCATGTGGAGCGCCTGATCGTGATCGATTTCCACACCGGCCTCGGCGAATCGGGCGCGGCAGAAATGATCACAGAAGACCTGCCGGGTTCAAAAGCCTATGCGCGCGCGAAGGCGATGTGGGGCGGGCTCGTGCGTTCGAGCGAGGCGGGCGAATCGCTGTCCGCACCGCTCACCGGCACCATCGATAAGGCCGTCGCGCAATGGATGAAGGGCAAGGAACTCACTTTCGCTGCGCTCGAAGTGGGCGCCGCGCCGATGCGCGACGTGTTCGCCGCGTTGCGCAAGGACAACTGGCTGCACACGCGCGCCAAGTCGGGTTACGGCGGTGCGAAGGCAATCAAGAGCCAAATCCGCGCCGCGTTCTATCCCGACACCGCCGAATGGAAACGGGCGGTGTGGGCGCATGCCGACGAGGCCGTCGACGCGGCCTGCGCGGCACTGGCCTGAGGCAATCGCTCCTTACTGCGCGGGCAAACCGCGGTGTTCGAGCATGGGGCCGATCTCGGGATCCTTGCCGTAGAACGCACGGAACATCGGGCCGTAATCTTCCGTGTGACCGCGCGACAGGATCATGTCGCGGAAACGCTGACCGTTCTCACGCGTCAGGCCGCCATGCGTGGTGAACCAGTAATACGCGTCGTCATCCAGCATTTCCGTCCACGAATAGGCGTAGTAGCCGGCCGCATAGCCGTTGGCCCAGATGTGATTGAAATAGCTCGAGCGGTAGCGCGGCGGCACATCCGCCATGTCCAGATGCACATTCTTGAGCGCCTGAATTTCGAACTTGTCGACGTCCTGCTTGGGCGCACTCGCCGGCAATGTATGCCATTGCATGTCCAGTTCGGCAGCCGCGACAAGCTCGCCCAGCTCGTAGCCCTGGTCGAACTTGGCAGCTTTCTGGATCTTGTCCACCAACGCCTGCGGCATGGGCTGATGGGTCTGGTAGTGCACCGCGTAGTGCTGGAACACCTGCGGATAAAGTGCCCAATGCTCGTTGAACTGCGACGGGAATTCGACGAAGTCGCGCGCCACATTGGTGCCGGACAATGTCGGATAGACCTCATTGGCGAATAACCCGTGCAGCGCGTGGCCGAATTCGTGGAACATTGTCGTCACGTCATCAAACGAGATCAACGCCGGCTGGCCGGGCGCAGGCTTGGTGAAATTGGCGACGTTGTAGATGACAGGTTTCGTGCCCAGCAATTTTGACTGCCCCACGAAATTGCTCATCCAGGCGCCGCCCTGTTTGTTGTCGCGCTTGAAGTAGTCGAAATACATCAGCCCCAGCTGCGAGCCGTCCTTGTCGTCCACTTCGAATGCGCGCACGTCCGGCTGATAAACCGGAAGATCCTTTCGCTCCTTGAAAGTAATTCCGTAAAGCTGGTTGGCCGCATAGAACACGCCGTTCTGCAGCACATTGTCGAGCTCGAAATAGGGTTTGATCTCGCTTTCGTCGAGATCGTATTTCGCCTTGCGCACCTGCTCGGAATAGAATTCCCAATCCCAGGGCTTGAGCTCGAAATGTTGGCCGCTCTTGTCGATGACGGCCTGGATATCCTTTGCCTCGATGGCCGCTTCCGCAACAGTCGCCGGCCCGAGCTGCGCCATGAACTTTTCGACCTTGTCGGGCGTGTTCGCCATCTGGTCTTCGAGCACATAGGCGGCATAGTTGGGGAAGCCGAGCAATTGCGCCTTCTGCGCGCGCAGCTCGGCGAGCGTGGCGATGGTGTCGCGCGTGTCGTTGGCGTCGCCCTTCTCGGCGCGCGTCCAGGAATTGTCGAACAGCTGTTCGCGCGTGGCGCGGTCGTTCAGCGATGCGAGCGTCGGCTGCTGCGTCGTGTTTTGCAGCGGAATGACCCACTTGCCTTTGAGTCCGCGCCCTTCGGCGGCCTGCGCCGCGGCGGCGATCGCGCTGTCGCTCAGGCCTGCGAGCTTTGCCTTGTCGTCGACGACCAGCGCGCCGGCCTTTGTTGACGCGAGCAGTTTCTTTTCGAACACGGTCTCGAGCGTGGAAAGCTGCTCGTTGAGCGCGCGCAGCTTCGTCTTGTCGGGATCTGAGAGATTGGCGCCGGCATGGACGAATTGCTGATAATAGATTGTCACGAGCTGCAGCGCTTCGGGATCGAGATGCAGCGACTCGCGCCGGTCGTAAATCGCCTTGACCCTCGCAAAGAGCTTCGGATTGAGAAAGATTGCGTCCAGATGCGCAGCGAGCTTGGGCGCTTCGGTCGCTTCCACCGCCTGCATCGTATCGTCCGTGTTGGCGCCGGTCAGGTTGGAAAAAGTTTGCTGTACGCGATCGAGCATGCGCCCCGATTTTTCCATCGCGACGATGGTGTTGTCGAATGTCGCGGGCGCGGGATCGTTGGCGATCTTGTCCATTTCGGCGATCTGCTGCGCCATTCCCTTTTCGAACGCAGGCTGGAAATCCGAATCCTTGATGCGGTCGAAAGGCGGCGCCTGGAACGGCAAGGTGCTGGGCGCGTCGAATGGATTTCCGGTGTCGGGCGCGGCGGCAGCGGCCCAACTCGCGGACAAGGAACAAATGGCGAGTGCGGCCACGGCGCCAAGCAAAATCGTTCGATTTCCGAGCATTACATTCCCCACGCTTTTTCGAAGGCGCGAACATGGCGTGAAGTCGCGCCCATTGCCAGCCTCGGTGACGAAGATTTTACCTGGAGCTGCCCGCTTGAATTTTGTGCAGTGCAGCGGGTCAGATTAACCGTGTTATCTGGAACGTCAGGATAAAAAGGAAGGCGACCGTGGTCATGAGCGCATGCGCCGTGAATTCGATCCAGACCGCAACTTGCGGCACGCGCACGCGAAAGAGGACGAGAAGCGACGTGACCAGCACCACGAGCTCGAACGCGACGAAAGCCCAGACCATCTCGATATAGTCCGGGAGTTCGGCGACATGCAGGCCCCAATAGATCGCAACACTGCCGCTCATGATCAGATTGAGCGCAAGAACCGGCCCAAGCCCCTTTCGCAGCCATCCCGACCACACGAGCGCGCCGATATGGGCGAGCAACAGGGCCAATGCGATGATCCCGAAATAGTGATCCCATGAGAGTGAGAAGTCGATCATGACGAAGCACGCCCTGCGCCACCTTGCCCTCCAACAATTTGGAGGCCTCCGCAGAGACCCGTGGCGCCGCGACGACGCTAGGTGCGGCGGGACCCGTCTGCAACCGGGCGCGCGGGCGCGCCGGACGGCCGATTGCCCCCATCATGCCCGCCGCGCTATAGAGCCCGACACGCGCCCGTAGCTCAGCTGGATAGAGTGCTGCCCTCCGAAGGCAGAGGTCACAGGTTCGAATCCTGTCGGGCGCGCCAGTGTTTTCAATGGGTTATCGGATTCCAGGATTCCGTAAACTTCCACTAGCAAACACATAGCAAACGCCAACAGCGGAATTTAGGGCAGGCAGATAAGTGTGGACGCCCCCAGCTTGGCCTCGCGCCCTCAAGAGCGCCCGACAAGGAGTAAATGAAATGGCATTCAAGAAAGCCGGTCGGAATAAAGCTGCCGTGCAGGCGCAGACAGAGAGGGCGGCGCAATGATCAGCTACAGACTCGTGAATTTCGTGCCGCCAGGGGCGGCCCAAACGCTGAAACTGAATACGCCATGTGGGGTTTGGACATTTGAGAAAGACGCGAATTTCAATGATGCACAGAAGGCGATGGCAAAGGGGCAATGTGCTGAAACTTACATAGTTGACCATCCGGTCTCGATGAGGGATGGGGCTACTGCATGCGACGAAGCGGTAAATGAGATGACGCCAATCTTGTTGGCGGCGTCGTATTTCCTCGGATTGAGCGTGACTGCAAAGCGTTCGACGCCGTTCAGCGAAATGATGATCCTCCGTCCTTCGGATCATTGGCCGCGTGAGCGGGCGATGGGGGAAGGAACTCCCTTGGTTGACAGCGACTCTGCATTGATCGGGCAGATGGAACTATTTGTACGCGCTTGGAAAAGCGCTGGTCAGGCAGAAAAGGCGCTGCTGTTGGTGCATCATTGGCTTGATGCCCTCGCGTGCTGGTCATTCGAGGATATGTATTTGAGCGCCACGACTCTCCTTCAAGTCGTGGCCGCCACCGAGGAAACTCGTCAAGGCAAGAGTCTCTCTTTTTTACAAGGCGTGACTGGCGCTTCAAATCGCTTCGGTGTGACTCCTTTGAGCGCGGATTTTAAGAACATGCGTAATGATCTCGTGCATGACGGCACGTTACCCCAGGGTGTCGTTTTGCAGACGGCTCGCCCAAACCGAATGACGTTTTGCTGGACTAGGTGCGCGATCGGCGACAAAGTGTGTGTTCGGTCCGTGAAGCGGCATTTTGGTTTGCCTCGCGATTTTTTCGACCCGTTTCAAGAAGCCGGATCCACATATCGTTGACCGAGAAATCCAAAACTAGCATGCGTGACGTTTTGATCGTTCGAACACACAAGGCGGATGCCGCGTCGATTGCGGCCTTCGACGAGCATTCGGCTTCGGATTGTTTCGACGTTACTTTCTGTTGCGACGAGCGCGAGCAGAGTGTCGAGGTTGGGGCCCGAAATAAAATCGGATTCAATGACGATACGTTGAATAGGCTGGGATTGTTTCCCCATCCTGCGGCCGGATGGCGATGTGGCGACTACTTCTATTACGTGACGCGCCAGGAGAAGCCGGAACACGATTTCTATTGGATGATCGAACCCGACGTCCTGATCAATTGGGCGGATAAGCGTCGTTTTTTCAGCCTGTTTACTGGCAGGGACACAGACTTCCTCGCCGCCAAATTCGGCCCGCGCAATTTCGGCTGGGGTTGGTACGGCACGGTGAAAGATACGCATCGCGAGGTCTACGGCTGCTATTTTCCGATAACCCGCATCTCCGGGCGGGCCATTGATCATTGTCTCAATGCCCGGCGCGTCGCCGCAACCAAGTCAACGCGCGCCAACTCCAATGTCTGGCCGAATGATGAGGCGTTTGTTTCAAGTGAACTTTTTAACAGCGGGTTCAGCTGCTCCGACCTCAATGCATTCGGTCAAATAACCTATTCGCAGGACAGCTTTCGCCACACTGTGCCGCACGATACGGCGGCGCTCCTTGAAAGCCCTCGAGACAATCTCCTTTATCACCCGGTTCGCGATTTCGGCCATTGGTTGACGAAGCTCGATACAAACCTGCAAACGAGGTTCCTGTCGCGCAAACGACTATCTTCAACATCGATACTGCCGCAGATCAGCAGAACGGGCGCCGCGCAGTTGCGCAGCGTTGCAGAAGCACTTCTCGAAACTGCCGGGTCCGAGGACGATGCGCTTGTTCCCCTAATGCTCAGCAGGCACGCTTGGAGCGCGCGATCATGGTCGCAGACGCTCCGGCATATCCCCGAGGAAGCCGACGATCAGAGAGCCAAAGAATGCACACGACTGATCGAACGTCACTTTGGCGCGAAGGATCGCAACGCGATCGCGACGGTGCAGGTGGGAGCCACAAATTCCAAACTTGGAACGCTCAGCGTCTCATCTGCAGGCGACTTTGCCGTTGGCCCCGTGCAGCCGCTCCGCCGGTTCCCTCGTGCGTCAGCTTTGCCCTATGCATTCGATTTCGACGAGCGCCAACTTTTGTTCACGCTGCATTTGAGACCCCGGGACTTGCTCGATCAGCCGTTTTTATACGCCGCGCAACGTCAGAAAACTGTTGTGGTCGGTCGAGTGCCCTGGAGTCATTTGGACGAATTATACGGCGCCCCGAGACAGGATATTTCTCCGGTTTTCATTTTCTCCATCGGCCGAACCGGATCCACCTTATTGGAGGCAATTATTCGCAGCTTTACTTCGAGAACGGTCTCGGAGCCCGACACTGTTACGCAGCTAGCCGTGAATGGGCGCCGTCTCAAATCTATGTCCGAAGAGATGCGGCGCCAACTCTATTGGCACGCGCTCTCGCCGTTCCTCTATTCTGCCTTCGACGGGAATTCAGGGTTGCCTTGGACAATCAAGTTTAGATCGCAGGCGAACATGGCGATCGCTGATATTGTACGAACCTTTCCGCGCGCCAAGTACGTCTTCATGTTGCGGAAACGATTGCCTTGGGCAAGATCGACCTACAGGGCCTTCCGGCTCTCGCCAGAGGTTGCGGCGGGGCGTCTTCGCAACGGCATGATGGCCCTGCATACGCTTTCAAGAGCCGCTGTCGATTCGATCATGGTAGATTATGCAGATGTGGTATCCGATCCGCTTACGATCGTAGGAAAACTCATAAATCTCCCCGACGCAAATGAGGCAGCAGCCCAGATCGCATCGACAATGGCAACGGACTCACAAGCCAACACGGCCGTATCGCGCGAAAAAACGTCTCGAATTGATCCCGACGAGAATTGGCTAGAAGCATTCGAGAGTGCCTGGCAACGCGTCCGTCCGGGCAAAATTATCGATTCGCTGGGCGTTGAAATCGAGTAGGAGCTTTCGTGGTTGGCGCGACACAATGATTGGGTAGTCCGATACTTCCTCGACAATGTCATTCGAGCCGGACGCCGTAGATGTGACAGCCTCGCTGACGTTTGTCTTCGGGTGTGCCCTCGATCTGATTCAGCGTTGCAATAGTGAGTTCGAAGGTTGTTCGCGCCAGATCCAGCGGAATATTGAACGAGAACAATTCGCCGGGCGTCAAGGTCGTGCTCTGATATGACAGGTTTTGAACGCGAATCAGTACGCGATTGTTAGCGAATTCCGGTATCTTGGGATTCCAACCCCTGACATGCAGCGCCGAAGGCGGATTGGCGGCATTGAGGGCATCGACGGCATAACCGAGAACCGGAGTAATCCAATGATCATCCCACCATCTGCCCGCCAATCGTTCGATGTTCAGCCCACGCACCGACGCCGCCGCTATTGCGAGCTCGCGCCCAGCATCGGCGACAGCCACTCCGCCGGTTCGGCCCTGCTGTGCTCGCGGATCCAAATGAGTGTTCAAACGGCACCTGTGACGGCGCGTGAAGCGCGCTCTTGAGAATGAACAATCCGCAGAGCACGCAATCGAATTTCAACATCCCTGTTCAGGGGGCGGCTCGCGACAAGCGAGACCTCAAGCATGAGATTTTCGGCCGCCGGCAATGCATAATCGATTTCCCCGCCTTGTGTGGCTGCGAGGTCGAAGACCCTCGCGTCCAGCTCGATGTCGCCGTGCATCAAACGCATCCGAAAAAATAACCTGCCGCAATATCGCTCTTCGCGCGTGACGACGGCCAAAATGCGGTCGCCGGTCCGCACATCTCCCATCGCCACCCGACCCGCGGCGTCCACCTGGAGCGCGGGAAGCCTGAGGAGGACGGCGTCACCCTTTGTCTCAAAGCCGGATAAATTGCGCGTATGCGCCAGCATGATGGAGGGAGCGTCCGTTGCGTGATAGGTTTCGTCGTAGTCATAATCGTATGCTCCCATCGCAGGCGCAGACTGCCGGCGAATTCGCAATGCATCGTCCGGGGGGATGTCGAGATCTTCCCAACGCACCGGCGACGAGCTCTGCGAACAATCATGATCGCCATTGGCCAGGTCCGCTGCCGTCTTGGCAGCCGCATCGCTGTCGAGACCAAGGAAAAGCCTGAGCCGGTCGATCGTGCGATAGGGATGGAAATGCAGGTCGCGCTGATCGATTTCGACCATGCGGCCCCGCAATAGCTTTTTGTGCGCGCTCCACTCATCAAAGCATTGAATCCAGGTTTCGGCGATGTCCGGATACGAAACGGTACTTCCTGAATGAGACGCGAGCGTTTCGTTGAGGCGCCGATGCATATAAATGAATTTTGCTTCGGGAAATGCCTGCGCGATGACCGGAAGGCACTGAAGAGCCGCGACGCCATGCGCTTTTTCCAGCCACGGCGACCCGCCTTTCCCCGCGAAAGCACTACGCAATCGCAAGGAATACTCCCGGCGCGTCGCGTCTTCGTCCGGCCTTCCGTCCACGTTCGAAGCAGTTCGGGTTTGAGCCGCCTCGGTCGTCGAAATGGCACTCTTTTGCTTTCGACGCTCGGTCAGCAATGTAGCAAAGTCGAGCAGGGCGGGTGTCATGGCTCCCTTAGAACCAAAACCAAAGCCGGCATTCCTCTGCAGCGCGCCGCTGACCGTTGACGCGCCCGATCTTGGACAACCGAGGACAAACACAACCGGCGTCAAGTCAGTTCACCCCCAAATTGGCATAGAGTTTCTTGTGCTGCCGTGCGCCCTCTCTCGCCGAAAATACAGGCTTGATCCCTGCGACGAGTTTCGGATAAAGCTGCTCGTCCTCGACAGCAAACTGCATTGTGTCGGCCAAGGCGTACGGGTCTCGCACGTTGAAGTGCAGCCCGTCGACCATATGGCTCACTTTTTCTGCCATGCCCCCGATATTGCTGCAGATGACCGGCTTGCGATGCATGAAGGCCTCTTGAATGACCATCGGTGCGTTTTCCCACCAGATCGAAGGAACCAGCACCCAGTCCAGTGTTTTCATCACTTGACCGATCTGGCTCCCGCTATAGGAACCCTTGAAGGTCAGGTTTTTGTGAATCTCATCGTCGGGATTTTCAATTCGCTTGCGAAATGCTTCCGGCGCCATCGCAAGATTGGCGCCGTAAATGTAAACGCAAAAATTCTCGAAGCCGCGTCGACGCAGGACGTCGACAGCTTCGAGCACTACCATCCCACCCTTTGCTTCGATGAGCTGTCCGGTGAAACCGAAGCGATTATGATGATTTCTCGTCTGCCCCGGCTCATCCGGCAATGGGTCATTGGCGGCGGTCCGTCCATTATCGATGAACGTGATTTTGCTGTCGGGAAGACCCCAGGCTTTGAATCGATCGCCAAGGAAATGGCTGGGCACCACGAAATGGTCGACCTGCGAAAGAATATCTTGCGTGTAAACCTGGCGGCGAGCGAAAATTGCCGGTGCGATATGAGGATAGCAATCGCTGCAACGGAATGGAGAAGGAGATTGGCACAGTTCCCGTGAAGCCTGCTTGATCATGTGGCCGTCGGAGAGACATATCGCTGCGAACTCATGCAGAGTCATGACGATCTTGGCGTGAGGCAGTACCTTGCGCGTGATTAGTATGGTTTCGATGCCGGCGAACAGGAAATGCTGGAAGTGGACGACATCGGGCTTCAACGCCGTCAGAAAATGTTCGAAATTCTGGAGTTCGTTTAAATCTTGGTTGCTGTGCCACACAGTGTCGTACCGACGGGTCAGGAACAGAAACTCGTCGGGCCGGTCGTAGCCAACGATCGGGTCGCGGTGAACGAACAGGCTGTCCTTCGCCCATTTGGGTACGCAGGCGAGCAGCGTTGGCTCATAGCCGGGCTCCGTGCGGAACTGGTCGAAAAGTTCATAGCACGCTTGCTGACCGCCGCCCCGGACATGGTCGGGGTGAAGATGGGAAATGAACAAGACCTTGGTCACGCGCCACCCCCGAACCTGTCGCAAGAAGCCCTGGCCGGCGCACCACCCAGCCGCACGGCGAGTCGCACCAAATCCCGTTCCATCCGCGCTTCCTCCAGAGCGGTCGGAATAGTGTTGGCGGACACATCGTAGAACCTGAGATCGCGCTCAACTTTGACCGGGCCGGTGAACGGCGCCATGCGTTGAGCCATATCCGCAAACGCGAACCAGCGTGTCTCGTAGCGTGCGTCGAATCCGCCAAGGTCACGTGCGAGCTCTGTGGAGACTCCGAAACAAAGCCCGCCTGGAGCCGACGCATTGATGCATGGGGTGACGATGAGTTCGGCTCGCGATCGCGCCCATTCACTCGCAAACGCATTAAACGAGTCCGCTTCGATCATGATCGCTAGCTCCGTACCGCTCTCAAAGATCGTGCCGTTTAATTCCTGCACTATTCCCGAGAGCGGCGAGTGCAGAGGGTTAATCCGATCCGCGCCCTTATCTTTGAGAAAATCGTCAGGTACCCAATCAAAGTGGCAACGTTGATTCACAAAAATCGCGAAATCGCCGGCGGCGGCTTCTAGTGCAATATTGAGTTGCGCAGACTTGGACGCTCCCTCGGAGCAGGCCAAAACGCCAATCTGAAGCGGGCGGCTAAATGTCAGAATGCAAAGCATCGTCTTCGCGGCATCGATGACACTCTGGGTTCCCACCAACAATATTTCGTCTTCGCTCAAATCCCGTCGGCTGAAGCTGCAAATCCAGGCCATGAATATCGGCGAAACTTCGTCCAGAAGAAGAATCCAGCTTGCGCGCCGGTGCTCGTTCCCGCGCTTTGAAATCACTCCATTGCGATAGGTCGATGCTATCGCCTCCGGCAAAGCTGGAAGCCGGGACGCTGACAGGGCGTTGCCCAGGCTTGCCATTGCACGATTGTCGACGGCGCAAAGCGCTTTGAGCCCGTTTGCAAGTCGCATTGCCGAGACGATCTCCATTGCGCTGTCGCAGGCTTCTTCCGCCGAAATAAGCTTCGCTTCGATACTCAACCATTCGCGTTCGCCGTTTTCGCAAGTGATCTCAACGCGAAAGTTAACGCCGTAATGGCCGCCTTGCGGTAGGAGGAAGACAGCGGCAAAGCCAAGTCGCTTGCTTCCTTCTGAGCGTCCCTCGGACCCCTCCCGGTCGCCGGTCGCTTCAGCGATGAACGTCGGGGTCAATTCATCTGCACCGATGATCGCCTGCGACGGCCCGGAGCGAAGCGTGAGATGCGCAAGTGGTGCGGGCAAGCCTCCGATCCAACCCCTGACGACGCCAAACCCGCCCTCGGGAGAAATCCCTAAGAAGTCCACGAAATGCAGAAACCGAGGCGATCGTGCCACACCGCTCGCGGAAGACGTGCCCCTTTGGCGGCTCAACCGGAAGGAGATGTCCTCGGGTGCCTCGCGCAAATACCATTCAAGCGGCGCGACGCTTTTTTCGACCGCAGAAACTCGCGCTTCCGGAAAAGCGAACAGCACTTCCGTTTCGGTTAGTATGAGCGGCTTGAGGGTCAGGGCATGGCTCCTATTCGAACGCGAGGGCAACGATGACGATAGGAAGTCATTGTCTTTTAGGAAAGTGGATTCCCCAAAGCCATCGCATGAACACCAAGAATGTGTGTCTTCCTAAACGCGACAGGGTTTCGGCACATCGAAGGAATCGACTGACATTTCGCAGGCGAATTTCAGATATGCTGGAAAAGCTCCCTGCCACCCGATCCCAGGCCGCGCTTTTTTTGTCACAAGGGGCTGAAAGTTTAGTCTCGAAGCGAGGTGCCGCCTCTCGACGCCTCTACTCACGGTTGATCGAGGTGGATCGTTGAGATTTGCGAAGGGCGACCCATTCGGCGCGACGATTAACCAAGCGCGCCCGGACAAACTTGTAAAGAGCAATGTCTCCAGTGTTGGTCTCTCTGATCCGTGCCATGAGAGCCGGCGACTCGACGACCAAATTGTCCTCTGTAGTGTTCGTTTTGTTCCTGCGAATTTTCGGAAATTCGTTGAGGCCGACCAGCCGAAAAATGATGTTGAAGCACATCGGATACATTTCCACCAAGCCTATGAACGACATGGTGCTGTCGAGATAGTCGATCAATTCGGAAATATTCATATCGCGCTGCGGCGACAGAAACTTACACATCTTGTTCTGGCTGCTGGAAGACTCGATATAGGATTCAATTGTGGGGAATTCAGCGATAAACTCTCTGTGGGGCGGATGCGCGGGTGTGCGCGCATATCTAAAGTCCGATATCACGCGAGCGACCGGATGCCGCAAAAACGTGATCGTGCGGGCGGACGGAACGGCGTTCTTGATCGATAAGACGTCCGGCATGTTCATGTGTCCGGAGCATGACTTGAACGCCGTCGTTTGGAAGTCGGAAACGAATTGAGCGACTGCCATTTGCATCTTGACACGATGCGGCGTCGCCGTATCGCTATAGTCGACGTGGATGTTTCGATAGGGCCGCCTCTTTTGCGACAACTCCGTCGCGAAGGACGACCCTGCAGTCTTGGGGATATGCACGAATATCCAAAGTCTGTCCGGAGCGGATTCCGACTGTATAAACTCTTCGATGTCGCACGTTCCGAATGATGCGAAGCTCATCGCGCTTCCGAATTGTAGGTCATCGTTCAAGAATCCCTCAGTATTCTATCGGCCGAGTTAAGCTCGCCCCACCAAAGAGTGTGAAATCGCATCCCGCAATGACCCCGCCTCTGAAGTCGCTTATCTCATTGATCTTGTTACAGACAATCGAAAATTTCGTCATCACCTTTCGCGTCCAACGATGAACCCTCTGTATTCAAGCATTGCGCAACGAATGCAATACGTTGTGCGCCGTGAAGGGCTGGGGTCATTGTTGGACGCCATTTCACAACGAAACCAAAAAACAAAATGACTTCAACTGGCAGCTTAGTTGCGATGCGCCGGATACCGACTTCGGAAGGAGCTCACATCAGAGAATGAGACTCTCGCAAGGGCCCAATTGTCGCTCTCGACCGAAGCCGACAGCGAGTGACAGAAGGCGCACGGTCCCAACCAGAACCGCTCCTGGCCCGCCGTATGGCGAGCGCGTTCACAGGAGAAGCCCCACAGCTTTTCGATCGCTTGGTCGAGGGGCGCGGCAGATTGAGGCGCGAGAGAAGATCACCAAGGGTAGCCGTGAGGCTGGCGCTTACCGCTTAGTCGCCCGCCTCAAGGCTCGAAGCGCGGCGGACAATTTGACGATGGTGAGATAGCGACACCGGGTCGGACCGGGTCCGCCAGACGAACCGCCGCGTAAACGGGCCGTGGACAGGTCCGACCTGAAGCTGAGCCGGCCTATGTCTAAGCGTGTCGGTGTGGCTCTGCGCCTTCAGCCGGATGCCACGCGGGTCAAAGACTTGCCGGGCCGGGGTATTACCATCTCTCGGAAATCGTGCGATATCCTGACATTCGTCGGGCCATCCGACATGAGCAACGCTTGCCAGCCGGGGTTCCCGGAGCGCCTCCGAGCCGGTAACGTTGCCTTTACCGTCATGCTATTGTGTATACGTAGGAGCTTGGCGGCGTTGATTCGCAGGCTGTGGAGGATTGATGAGGCCGGGCACTCTGGGCCAGCATCTCCGAACTCGTACGGGTTCAACATGAGCCGCGAAGATTTGGTTCTTGCCATATTGGCTAGTGCCTCGGGTCGCTCGTATTCCCCCGCGCAACTTCAGAAAACGGCATTCTTAATCACAACCAATCTTCCGAACGTCGTCAACGAAGGCCCTGGATTCCATTTTGTTCCCTACGATTACGGCCCGTTTGATAAGAACGTGTATATCGCCGCCACGGCATTGCAGGCGCGCGGCGACGCTGAAATTGTCCCTTCGCCCTGGGGCCGCTGGGTCAATTACGCCGCTTCGAATGCTGGCATTGAGCGCGGGCAAGAATTGCTCAAGGGACTCCCCGACAACGTTCGCGCGTATATCGCAAGCGTTTCGTCCTGGGCGCTGTCGCAGTCCTTCAGCAGTTTGGTCAAGGCGATTTACGACGCCTATCCCGCGATGCGTGCAAACAGTATCTTCCGGGACCCGACGTGACTGTAATTGTTGGCGTCCGATGTACGGACGGGATAGTCGTCGGCTCCGATAGTGTTGCCTCATCGGCGATGGGTGCAAGTCCGCTAATCAGCCTTCCGTCAAATAGCAAAATCCAAATCTTCCCCGGCAATGTGATCGTCGCCACTACTGGGTCGGTCGGCTACACGCAGCGCCTTCATGCACAAATCGAACTCGCCATCAAAGGCAACGTGTTCAAGAATTTGCCCGTTCATGAATGCACCGCAAACATTGCAAAACGCATGTTAAGCGATTTGCAGAGCAGTATGGCGCAACGGCACGCGCAGCAAGGACTTCAATTTGGGGCACTGATCGCGGCACCGATTAGGGACGAGGCCTATCTGGTCGAATATGGAACGATGGACTTTCAACCGGAGATCAAAAAAGACAAACTGTTTTTTGTCTCGATGGGCTCCGGACAACTTTTGGCAGATCCATTCTTGGCATTTGTGAAGCGTATGCTCTGGAAGGATGAGCCTCCGACAGTCGATGTAGGAAAGTTCGGTGTTTATTGGGTTCTTGATCACACCATACGGCTGGCCCCGGGCGGCGTCGGCGGTCCCATCAAACTCGCGACTTTGCGACAGGTCGGCGGGGCATGGACTGCGGAAGGCCTGGAAGATACGCAGGAGCAGGCGGAATACGTCGGAGAACTTGAGACCCACGTAGGAAATTTTGCGCGCCACACCATAGAGCAGGCCCCGACAACTCCCCCGCCTGCTCCACCCGATCCCGCAGACATTGCGATCATGCAGGATTTGGGATCGATTGCCGAGGGCTAGGCGCGGCGCGTTACTGTCCTTGCGATGCTTCATTGACGCCGATGGTATCCCAGCGGCCTCTCCAATTAACGTCCATTTTAATTGAAGTAGTTACGCCAGCGGCAACAACGGCAATCGTAAAGCGATAGATAGCAATATCATTGAAGGCATCGCGTAGGTGAAAGGGCCAGTACCCCACGACAACGAGTTTGTTGTCATGCGAACTTGACTTAACAAAATCAAGCATGTGGGGGAGTTCTGGATAAACGCTAAATGGCTCAATTTTTCCAATGGCATTAGAAACGCCAAGTGCAATACGGTGCGGAAGCGGAATTTCTGTTATAGGTCCGCCCCCCGGAGCCCGCTTTTCGATCTTGTCTTTAAGAAATGCGACACAATCGGTAACGGCTGTCTTTGCAACGGTGTCCACCAATACGCGAACATATGATGCTTGCACTTCGGTAAGCCGCAATAGATTACCGTGCCCATCGAATTCATTTATCTGGTCAAGCGCCCCCTGTATTCCAATCCCGCCTTGATCGAACGAGAGGCTAAGCTTTGGAGTAATCAATCTTCTAAGTTTTACCGCATGCCAAATAGCGGTTGCTGCTGACCACACCGACAATATGATTATCGCGACGACCCAGTCGGGAATCCCGATTAGTTCGCTCATGCCGCGACTCGCGAGTTTGTGAGCGACCCAGTCGAAGCGGGAAACAAATCCTGCAAGCAGGAGCCCAAGCACCGACCATTTCGTGCCAAAAGCTGCTTTGAGTTCTGTGTAGATATCGCGGGCCGTTCGCATTTCGGTCTGGACTCCCCGAATCGCCTGCTTAACGCCGAGCCATGATAGACCATGTCGGACTGAACACGCCTACATTGTCCAAGTGGTCGTGCCGTGCCGAACATAGGCCGGAATCGTTGCACACGTGACTTTACAGTCGCGTTTCAAAATTGCCGCCAGCCTGGTTCCGAACCGTTGTGCATTCCGCAAACGGCCGAAATCGGCAGATTCGCGCGGGCCATGGTCCGTGCTATGTTCCCGGGCAGAGCGGCCCATAGGCCGTTCCGGGGTGTCAGAACCTCTCAGATAGGCGGCGCAAGTGCCGCCGCAAACGCACTCCTCGACCTCCATGGTCGGGGAGGCACGCGTGTATGTCCAAGGCGAAAGCCTAAAGACGCGTGCAACCTTGCCTATCTGAGGTTTCTGAACTCCCCGATCGCCAGGCGAAGGGGGAAGCCATGAGATTCTTGGTTTTGACCGCGTGTCTCGGTCTCTGTGCTTGCGCCGGCATGATGCCGCCCGCGCCGATCTACTACCGGCAGAACGCCACGGATGAGGAACTTCAGCGCGATCTCGCGGGTTGCCGGATGCAAATGGCAATGGTGCCGCAGCAACCAACCGACGACTCCGATTCAACTGGCCCGGACGCCGTGTTCCGCGCGGCCGAAGACGCTGCGACCACGCAGATCAACCGCCTTAACAAAGAGGCGTTCTTTGCGGACTGCATGCGTTCCAAAGGCTGGGTCAGGCCGAATTGAGGGCACCCATCGATGCCGTCGACGCCCGAGCAAGTCTTGATTGAGCGCACCATCGAATTGGAACAAGCGCGCCTTCAGCCCGTCAGAGTCGCGACGGTTGCCGCTTGCGTGGGGATACTTTGCGCCATCGGAACCTACGAAAGAGATTTGTTTATCGGCTCTGCGACAGCGGCAACTTTCTTCGGTTTCTGGTGGTGGGCGATCAGTGGCGAAATTCGCGCATCTCGAAAACGGCTTGTAGAATTGTTGTGCCGGTGATTTTATCTCGGCATGACGCATTTGCCGCCTACGCCCTTCCTCCATCGGGCTTTCGATGTGACGACGCTGCCTT
>Ga0302325_10008243_pt1 | contig 22943 bp, 23 predicted proteins | sample Palsa_T0_2_FD_201948 | JGI IMG/M metagenome (GOLD analysis project Ga0302325, IMG submission 201948) | Peat permafrost microbial communities from Stordalen Mire near Abisko, Sweden - Palsa_T0_2 | ecosystem: Environmental > Terrestrial > Soil > Palsa > Peat permafrost | place: Sweden: Abisko... | reverse complement strand
CCCGTCGTTTTTGATCTTGCAGAACAGGATTCGGTCCGCGCCCTCTTCGACACCGCGACCACCACCTACGGTGGCGTGGATCTGCTGTTCAACGTCGGCGCGGACATGAGCACACTGCGTGGCGACACCGACGTGGTCGACATCGACCTCGCCGTCTGGGACCGAACAATGACGGTGAACCTGCGTGGATACGTGCTCACCATGAAGCACGCCATCCCGCACATGCTCGCCCGCGGTGGCGGCGTTATCGTCAACATGTCTTCGGCCGCAGCCTTTCAGGGCGAGCCTGCCCGACCTGCCTACGCGACAGCTAAAGCCGGAATCGGTGCGCTCACAAGGCATGTCGCGTCACGATGGGGCAAAGAAGGTATTCGCTGTAATGCTGTTGCGCCGGGGTTCACTGCGACCGAAGCGATCCGGTCTGTGCCGCAGTGGCCGGACCTGCAGGCCTCCGCACTCAAGCGGATACGCGGCACCAGAGTCGGGGAAACGACGGATATCGCTGCACTCGTAGCGTTCCTGATGTCTGATAACGGCGGATGGATCAACGGCCAGGTGCTCAACATCGACGGCGGGACGATACTGCGCTGAGCCGTCCATCTTCAGGTCGAACTGCGCCGCACCAACTGTGCGATGGAATGGTTCTTCGACTCCTCTTCTGTCGGGAGACTAAGGGCGTCCAGTATTGCGGCCACCGCGGCATCGACGATCGTTTGAGGATCGAACGCTATTGATGTCAACGGTGGTTCGCTGACATAGCCGGACGGGTTTGCATCAGCCCCGATGACCGCGAGGTCCTGCGGGCAGCGCAACCCGGCACGCCTCACACCGTGTAGCACGATGAACGCTGTGGGATCGGTCTGGGCGCATACCGCGGTCACACCGTCGCCGACCCACCGTTTCACGACATCGGCCGCGTCGGAGCCATCGGTGGCCACCGTCGCATCCAACACGTCGGGAAGGCCGCGCTTGGCTGCGGCGGCGCGCACCCCGTCCAAGTAGTACTCGCCCAACGGGCGCAATGCCGCGGCATCGGAGAACGCAAAGGCCAGCCGTTGATGCCCAAGAGAGGTCAAATGATCGATCTGCAACTCGCCGACGGCCGAGTTCAGCTCCGCTAACTCACCCAAATGTCCATCGCCGAGGCTGATTTGGGGTATGCCCGCGGCCGCCACCGCGGCCGCCACATCGCCACTGAGGGGGAACGTGCTTGCGATCGCGATCGGATCGAGGTCGGCGATCGCCTCAATCACATTCGAACCGTCATCTGTCTCGAACTGCATCGAGAGCACGATGCCATGTCGCGCAAGGATTTTCGTTACCTGGCCGCCCGCCTCTAGCGGCCACTCACCGAGCCCCATGCGCGGGAAGACGAACAACACCACGCCGCCACGGCCGGCTTTAAGATTCCGGGCCGCAAGATTAGGGCGATACCCCAACTCGCGAGCAGCCTTCCAGACGGCGGCCTGAGTCTTCTCAGAGATCTTCTGGCCCGCTGCGCCGTTCAGCACGTAGCTGACGGTCGCCTGCGATACGTTTGCCAGCCGCGCGACGTCGGACGACGTCGGCCGGCTGCCTTTCTGCACCATGACCTCGGCTCCCCACTCAAGCGAACACCCTCATCCTGGCACGTAGACCGTCGTGGAGCCGGTACGGCAGCGCCAGGGTCAGTCGGCTTGCTCGAAGCCGCCGGTCCGGAGTGCGGCGATGACACCGCCGTCGACGAGGAGATCGATTCCGGTGATGAACGCAGCCAGTGGGCCGAGTAGCAGTTCGGCGGCTGCCCCGATGTCGTCGGGAGTTCCGAGTCGTCCGCTACCGGAGCTCTTGACCATGGAGCGCATCATCTGGCCGTTCTCACTGTCCAGTTCGAGGCGTCCCATGGCGGTGGAGATGATGCCCGGGCTGATCGAGTTGATCCGCGCACCCCGCCGTCCCCACGATTTCGCGGCGGCGGCCACTCGAATCACGTTGGCTCGCTTCGCAAAAGGATACGCAAGTTGACCGGTGGCGAGGGCGTTGATGCATGCGGGCAAGCTGAGCAGCTCATCGGTGAGCGTCGTGGCCAATTGTGTCTCGATGGCGGCGTCCGGTGGAGGAATGATGTACGCGGACATACTGGCAATCACCACTCCGGACCCGCCGGATGCGATGACCTGCTCGAACTCGTCGAGCACCAGCGCGACGCCGAGCAAGTCGACGGCAAGGATGGCTTCCGCCGAGGCCTGGCTGGGAGATAGACCCGCAGTGTGCACGACGTGTAGAACGCGGCCAGCATCGGCGGCGAAGGCGGCCAGACCGGCGACCGACTCGCGCGAGGTTACGTCCACCTTCTTCGTCAATACCCGGTGACCGTCGGTGATAAGGGCCTCTGCCACGTCCGTGAGGAGTTGTTCGTCGACGTCGGCCAACACGATCACGCGTCCGGCGCCCATTCTGCGAGCGACTGACATCCCCATCGCTCCGGTGCCGATGATGACCAGCACGTCGGCGACGACCGCATGTTCGGCTGACATAAGAACTCCTTAGGTCGCAAGCGAGGAGGCTTGGAAGCGCGCGGTAACCGACCTGTGTTCAGGTCGCCCTTAAATCACTTAAACGTATAAGTTACGTCTGCGGTGACCGGCGAGACAAATAGGGAGAACTCCGGGCGGACGGGCCGCTATCGGCAACGTCATACTCAGCGGTTGAGCGCGATGTGCCGGTAGCGAGTAACTGGACACATCGACGCCAGCGATGTCCGTTCAGACGACTTGCGAGTGCAGATTAGCGATATGGTTCCGACGGACTGTCTTCAGGAATGTGCTGGTCGCTTCGATGGTGGCTTGTGTGCTCCAACGATCGGTCAGGTCGAAGCCGTGACCCACGCCGGGGATTTCGAGGTAATGGACCGCCGAGGTGGACACCGCCTGTAGCTGGGTGACGAACTCTCGAGCCTCCTGCACCGGGATGACACGATCAGAGTCACCATGAATGACCAGAAATGGTGGCGCGTCGGCATGGATGCGTGTGATGGGCGAGGCGTTGTCGAAGACGTCGCGGTGGCGTTCCATGCTCTTACGGACCACGACGTTTTCGAGGAATCCGACAAATTCGTCGCGGTCACGGGTGCTCCGGTCGGTCCAGTCGTAGCGGCCATAAAGGCTCACCACGGCATCCACTGACGGGTCAGCACCCGAAGCGAGTTCGACGTTGAAATCGGCATCGTGGGGGGCGAGACCCGTCAACGCCGCCAGATGGCCACCGGCCGAGCAGCCGGCCGCTGCCACAAACTGCGGGTCGCCGCCGAAATCACTGATATGGGCTCGCGTCCATGCCACGGCAGCCCGCACATCACGGATATGACGTGGCCACCTGTGCCGCGGGGCAACCCGGTACTGAACCGATACGCACACCCATCCTTGCTCAGCCATATGCGACATCAGGCTGTAGCCCTGAAGCTGGCGCCCGCCGTGCAGCCACCCGCCGCCCGGGACAAACACCAGCACTGGCGCGGGGCCGTCGAGATCGCGACGTCGCCATACATCCAGTACCTGCTGGGGCGCGTCACCGTAGCGCACCGAACTGCGATGCAGGTAGCGGCCGCGCAATCCGCGGGCGCGCAGGAACGGGGCGTGGCGATCGGGTGCCGGCCATGCCGACGTGGGCAGATCAGATGCGACCAAACCGGTCAGCGCGACATCGGCGAGGGCCTGAAGCTCACCGGCCTTGGGTGGGATGCGCCTGCGGCCGCTGATCTGCTGAGCGGCACCGTTCAGCCAGGCCGCCGAGCCGGGCGCGTTGCGCTGTACCCATCCCGCGGCAGCCACGAGAGTGCCCAGCGGTTCGAGATGACGGCCGATCAACGGCATGTTGGCCGCGAGGTCGGTGCACGCCAGCGCGTAGTCGATAGGCATGCGATGCCCGCTCAGGATCGGAGCGCCCCGAAACTGACGCCTGAGCGTCGACATCGACATTCGTTGAAAAGTACTTACCGAAACGTCAACTGTAAAGCACCTCATTCGCAGCTTGCGTCGCCCTACTGAAGTGATGACGCTTCGTGTGTGCGGTCTTATGTGTGCTGGGCGCCGACCTTAGGCTGACCCGGAAGACCGCCGGATCCGTCAAATACCCATGACCGTTATCGGCCAAACCAACAGACTCTTTATAGCTCGTCGTGCGGCGACAGTCATGAGCATCGGCGCGTCTGATGACCAACGGTATTTAATGGCCTCTAGCCCAGTATCGGGAACCGGCGTTGGCCGGCTAGGCGGTCCAGCGCCGCCTGCATGACTGCGCGCACATGCTCGTCGACCTTGTCTACGTCGGGTTCGTCACCGAATCGTGCAGCGACGTCGATGGGTTCCGATACTTCCATGATGATCTTCGCTGGCAGAGGCAGATTGGGCGGCAGCACGGTGGTCAGGCCAAACGGCAGACCAAATGTCAGCGGCAGCGCCTTGAACCGGATCCGGTGCAGCCCAAGCCGTTTGGCCAGCGCGTCGCCACGGGCGAGGAAGAACTGGGTTTCCTGCCCGCCGATCGACACGGTCGGGACGATCGGCGCACCGGTCTCAAGGGCGGTTCGCACATAGCCGGTGCGGCCTTGGAAGTCGATCGTGTTGGCCGTTCGGGTGGGTCGGAATGCGTCGTAGTCTCCGCCAGGAAACACCAGCACCACGCCGCCGGATCGTAGAGCCTGGGCAGCGTTGTCCCGGGAGGCCTCGATGCCTCCTAGGCGCGAGAATAAGGTCCCCAGCGGGCCGAGGAGCACGCCAGTATGCGCCAGGATGTAGAGCGGGCGGTCGTATCCGAAGGCGTCGTAGAACGCCGGCGCGAAGATCAGCACGTCAGGGGTCAGCTACCCCGCCGGAGTGCATGGACACCACCAGCGCGCCTCCGCTGGCCGGCAGCGATTCCAGACCGTTTACCTCGGCCCGGAAATACCGCTTGACGACCGGCCCCACGGCATTCTTGACCTGCCTGGTAAATACCGGATCCCACTTCGCGGTGTCCGCGTCGTCGGTGCCGCTCATGGCGCCCCTTTGCGCTAGGCACTTAACCGTAATGAACTCTCTGTCGAATCTCTAGAAGCGAGGCAGACCCACTCCGACAAGACTATTCGCCTGAATCTCCAGACCCGGGGTCATCATCATCCACACCACCGTCCCCCAGTGCTTCTGCTCCCGGGGTCGCGGGAGCCAGCACGTCGTCGCCGGATTCGCCAGCTCGTACGTGCCCTGATTGGAGCCCTTCTTGTGGTCCTGGCATTATCACGGGCGTGGCCTTCCTGGTGTCCTCTGGGCAATGCGGTCATCTAATACCCCACATGGGTCCTCGGGAACCCAGGCCAGGACGGAACGGCGCGGGCAGAGCAGATTCACGTGAGACAAGAAGTGATCCGTACACGCCGTGTCCTTCCAACGAGGCAGATGATTTGCTGACTAAAAGTCGCTCCACCGCTATCCGCCCTGGCCGGGGGCGACGGCGATCGACTTCGTGTTGAGGTAGCTATCGAGGCCTTCGGGTCCCAGTTCGCGTCCGTAGCCGCTGGCTTTGACGCCGCCGAAAGGGGCGAAGGGGTCCATGGTGTAGCCCTGGTTGATCCCGAAGGTGCCGGTGCGGATTCGCCCGGCGATGGACAGCCCGCGGTCGGTGTCGGCGGTCCACACCGACCCGGCGAGCCCGTAGTCGGAATCGTTGGCGATGGCCACGGCATCGTCTTCGTCGCGGTAGGGGATGACGGTGATCACCGGCCCGAAGATCTCTTCTCGCGCAATACGCATGGTGTTGTCGGCGCGCGCGAACAGGGTGGGCTGGACGTACCAGCCGCGGTCGAGTCCTGTCGGCATATCGCTGCCGCCGATGACCAGTCGCGCGCCTTCGTCCTGACCAGTCTGGATGTAGCCGCGAACCCGATGCTGTTGGCGCTGGGAAACCAGCGGGCCGACTTGGGTGTCGGGATTGCTGGGGTCGCCCACCCGAAGGGCGACCATTTCGGAGGCGAGTGCGGCGACGTACTCGTCGTGGCGCCGCTCGGGCACCAGAACACGAGTCAGCGCGTTGCAGATCTGCCCACTGTTGGACAAGCTGGCCGAGCGCACTCCGGCGGCGACGGCCTCAGGAGCGGCGTCATCGAGGACAATGGCTGCGGACTTGCCGCCGAGTTCGAGACTGACCTTGGTGAGATTGGGCGCGCACGCCGCCGCGACGGCCCTACCGGCGGCGGTCGAACCGGTGAACGACACTTTGTCTACGCCGCGGTGGCTTGCCAGTAATTCACCGACGGTGCCATCACCCGGCAGTACGCTGACCACGCCGGAAGGCAAGTCGATCTGGTCGATCATGTCGGCCAAAAGCAGTGCGTTCAGCGGCGATTCGGCGGCGGGCTTGAGCACGACTGTGCAGCCGGCCAGCAGTGCGGGCACCAGTTTGGTGACGATCAGGAATTGCGGCATGTTCCACGGCACGATCGCGGCGACCACCCCGACCGGTTCTTTGCGGACGTGCACATCCGTTCCGAAGAAACCGGTCCGGGTCTCCTGCCACTGGTGGCGTTCAGCCAGTCCGCAAAAGGCGCGCATCATCATCGCGGGCAGGCCGACCTGTGCGCGTTGGGCGAAGGTGATGGGAGCGCCGATCTCTGCGCTGATGGTTGCGGCCATCTCCGAACGGCGCTGGCCGTAGACCTCGGTAAGGCGACGGATCGCCGCGACGCGATCCAGGGGTTCGCTCCGGCCCCAGGGCCCAGAGTCGAAGGCCGCGCGTGCAGCGTTGACGGCTGCCTCGACGTCGGCCGGCGCGGCGGCGGTGACTTCGGCGATGGATTCCTCGGTGTGCGGTGAGATGACGTCGAAGACTTCTCCGTGGGCCTGCACCGTGCGGCCCGCGATTCCGACCCCGCGATTCTGATCCATTAGGGCCTCCCGAAAGGCAATATCAACTACTTGTGATTAGCTCACCGACCATATACCGTCGGCTCGACGGAGTCCTACGGATCACTGAAAACGGTGGCTGCAGCGCCATTCCCCATCGGAATGACTGCCCGCCGAGGGGTCCGCGCGGGATCGGAACGGACAGGAGCGATCGTGGCTCGATTTCCCAAGCCGCCGGAAGGCAGCTGGACGCAGCACTACCCGGAACTGGGCACTGAGCCGGTGTCCTACGAGGATTCCATCAGCCCGGAGATCTACGAGCTGGAGCGCGAAGCGATCTTTAAACGCGCCTGGCTCAATGTTGGCCGCGTCGAACAGCTTCCGCGCAAGGGTAGCTACTTCACCAAGGAGCTCAAGGCCGTCAACACCTCGATCATCCTGGTGCGCACGGCATCCGGAGAGATCAAGGCGTATCACAACGTCTGCCGTCACCGAGGCAACAAGCTGGTGTGGAACGACATGCCGCTCGAGGAGACCAGTGGCGTGTGTCGCCAGTTCACCTGCAAGTACCACGCTTGGCGGTACGACCTGGACGGCAACCTGACTTTCGTGCAGCAGGAGGAAGAGTTCTTCGATCTGGACAAGAGCCGCTACGGGCTGGTGTCGGTGCACTGCGATGTCTGGGAAGGCTTTGTTTTCGTCAACTTTGCGAAGCAGCCGCAACAGTCGTTGCGTGAGTTTCTCGGGCCGATGATCGCCGGCTTGGAGGGTTACCCATTCGGCAAGATGACCTCGCGCTGGTGCTATCGGTCGGAGGTGAAGGCGAATTGGAAGCTCTACATGGACGCCTTCCAGGAGTTTTATCACGCCCCGGTATTGCACGCGAACCAGTCGCCGACCGCCTACTCGAAGGCGGCCGCGCAGGCGGGTTTCGAGGCGCCGCATTACCGCCTGGAGGGCCCGCACCGGCTGGTCAGTACGTCGGGTGTGCGCGCCTGGGAGATGGCGGATGAGATGCGCAAGCCGATCGAGGACATCTGCCAGAGTGGACTGTTCGGGCCTTGGGACAAGCCAGAATTGGGGGAGATGCCAGCCGGGCTGAATCCTGCGAAATGTGATCCGTGGGGACTGGATTCATTCCAGCTGTTCCCCAACTTCGTCATCCTGTTCTGGGGTCAGGGCTGGTATCTGACCTACCATTACTGGCCGACCTCGTACAACACCCACGTCTTCGAGGGCACGCTCTACTTCCCGCAGCCACGCACCCCTCGCGAACGTGTCGCCCAGGAACTCGCGGCGGTGTCCTTCAAGGAATACGGGCTGCAGGACGCCAATACGCTCGAGGCGACCCAGACGATGATCGAATCGCGCGTCATCGACCGGTTTGTGCTCAACGACCAGGAGATCCTGCTCCGTCACCTGCATAAGGAAACCGCGGCCTGGATCGACGAGTACCGGCGCACGTTGACAGCGGGAGTGTGAAAACGTGGTGTCCGCTGTGCTGCCAACCGAATTCGCCGACCTGGAACGCTTCGCGCAGTGGTGCCTGCCCAGCGAACCGGAGCGCTACGCCAAAAGGCTGGCGAGTTCGATGACCGAGATGAAGGCCTTTTACGACGCGATCACGCCGCGCGCCGAGGAGGCGCTGGCCTACTGCGACAAGTTCCCCCTCGACGACTTGCCCGACGACGTCGAGAATCTCATGCACCTGCTGTATTCGATGATCATGGTGTCGTTTCCGGTGGAGTGTTGGAAGCAGCCGCGGGTGCCCGACTCCGGTGCGTCCACCCTGGACTGCGTGTCCGAGCCCGTTCCGTGACCGCTGCGACGGTCCTGCGGGCCGCGCGGTGGGCCGATGTCGACTCCGGCCAAGTCCGCTCGCCGGCAGTGCTGGTTGTCGACGGCGAGCGCATCACCGCGGTCAATCCGCAAGGGCCATTACCGGATTCAGCCACGGTCGTCGACCTCGGAGACGTCACGCTCCTGCCGGGCCTGATGGACATGGAACTCAACCTGCTGATCGGTGGCCCCGGTGGGCCCGAGGGCCTGCCCGCGCCGATGCACGGCGTTCAAGACGATCCGGCGTATCGCACCCTGCGCGGGGCGGTCAACGCGCGCACCACATTGGACGCCGGCTTCACCACCGTGCGCAACCTCGGGCTCATGGTCAAGACTGGCGGCTACCTACTCGATGTCGCGCTGCAACGCGCCATCGATCAGGGCTGGCACACCGGACCACGCATCTATCCTGCGGGCCACGCTGTCACCCCTTACGGCGGACATTTGGACCCAACGGTGTTCCAGCGGCTTGCGCCCGGGATCATGCCGCTCTCTGTCGCCGAGGGCATCGCCAACGGTGTGCCCGACGTGATCGCCTGCGTCAGGTATCAGATTCGCCACGGCGCCAAGCTGATCAAGGTGTCGGCGTCGGGCGGCGTCATGTCGCACAGCACGGGCCCAGGTGCCCAGCAATACTCCGACGCCGAGTTCGCCGCGATCGCCGATGAAGCCCACCGTGCCGGGGTGCGGGTGGCCGCGCACGCCGTCGGCGACTCCGCGATCCGGGCCTGTATCCGCGCCGGGATCGACTGCATCGAACACGGCTTCCTAGCGACCGACGACACGATCCAAATGATGGCCGATCACGGCACCTTCCTGGTCTCCACCACATATTTGACCGAGGCGATGGCGACCGACCGCATCGCACCCGAATTGCGGAAGAAAGCAGAAGAGGTCTTCCCGCGCGCCAAAGCCATGCTGCCCAAGGCGATTGCTGCCGGGGTGCGCATCGCGTGCGGCACCGACGCGCCGGCGATTCCGCACGGGCAGAACGCCAAGGAGCTGGGCGCGCTGGTGGCACGTGGCATGACTCCGATGCAGGCGATCCGGGCCGCGACCGTGGTGGCCGCCGAGCTCGTCGAGGCCGACGACGAGCTGGGCCGCCTCGCGCCTGGCTACCTCGCCGACATCATCGCCGTGCCTGGGGATCCCTCCCACGACATCGGCACCACGCTCGACGTGTCTTTCGTTATGAAGGGCGGACAGATTTACAAGACGCCCGTCGTTGCCACGTGCGATAACGTCGCATAACCGAGAATCGACCGTTGGCAGGGGAGGCGGGCATGGAACTCACCGACAACATTCTGTGGCTGCTCAAGCAGGCCTTCTACTTCTCGCTGACCACCGTTAACGAAGCGGTCAGCAGCCACGGCGTCAGCACGGCCCAGATCGGCGTGCTGCGTCAACTCGCCAACGAACCGGGTCTTTCCGGCGCCGAGCTGGCCCGACGCTTGCTGATCAGCCCGCAAGGGGTGCAGCTCGCTCTCACCGCGCTGGAACGCCGCGGTCTGGTGGAACGGAAACAGGACCCCCAACACGGGCGCATTCTGCAGGCCTACCTCACCGGTGAAGGCCGCAACGTCGCGGGCACGGTCGTCAACGATGCAATTGCCGCACACGACAAAGTGTTTGGCGTACTCAGTGCCGACGAGCAGCAGACCCTGCGCGAGCTACTAGGCCGCGTGGTCGAAAAAGGCACGGGCCATGAGCTGTTCAACGACCACGTCGACACCTGACCCTGGCCGGCTCAGCCATGCGTTACGGGTATCCAGTACTTGATACTAATCGCAAGTAGTTGATACTCTGCTTGAGATGCAAGAATCCCGCGCCTTGTCAGACGTCAGCGCAGCAATGGCGACTGGCGGTTACGCGGCCGGTGTCGACACAGCTGCGCTGCCAGATGGCTTTGTGTCGTTACGCGTCAAACATGTGGTCCGCGAAACCCACGACGCCATATCGATCGTTCTTGACGTCCCCGAATCGAGTTCGCGGCACTTCGGTTATCAGGCCGGGCAATTCCTGACGCTGCTGGTCTGCGTCGACGGCCGACAGCATCGACGGTGTTATTCGATGTCGTCCTCACCGAGCACGGGCGAAGACCTGCGCATCACCGTCAAACGTGACCGCGACGGGGTGGTGTCCAACTGGCTCAACGACACCGCGGCGCCCGGCAACGAGATTCACGCCTTGCCGCCCGAGGGACGCTTCGTCCTGAAGAACACCGACCGCGACGTGGTCGCTTTCGCAGGCGGAAGCGGTATCACACCGGTCTTCTCGTTGCTGCGGTCAGCGCTGATATCCGGTACGCGCAACGCCCGGCTGTTTTACGCCAACCGCGGCCGAGACTCGGTGATCTTCGACGACGCGTTGGCGTCCTTGGATGACTCCCACTCGGGCCGTTTCGTTCTACATCATCATCTCGACGACGAGAGCGGCTTCGTGACGCCTGCGCATGTCGACGCATTCGTTGCGTTTGCCGAAAACGTTGCCGCCGCCGACTATTACATCTGCGGACCAGGCCCTTTCATGGACATCGTGCAGACCGCACTGCGCGCAGCAGGGGTGCCGGCTGATCACTTGCACCTGGAGCACTTCGAGGTCGCCGAGATGCCTGTCGACCCGGCTGCCGGCGGCAATATGGTCACTGAGGAGGTGACCATCGAGCTACACAGGCGCACGATCACGGTGCCCTATTCGCGCGGCGACACCTTGCTGCAGACCGCCCGCATGGCCGGCTTGCAGGCGCCGTCGTCATGCGAAGTCGGTTCCTGCGGAACGTGTATGGCCCGTCTGACGCAGGGCAGCGCTCGGATGATCAACAACGACGCACTCGAGGACGACGAGGTGGAGGACGGCTGGGTGCTGACCTGCCAGTCGCTCCCGACCAGCCGCACCGTGCGGGTGATCTACGAATGAACGCCACGGAGGACGACTCGATGAAGCGCAGCCGATGAGCAGGGTAGCGGTCGTGACCGGCGGCGCTTCGGGCATGGGTGAGGCGACCTGCCACGAACTGGGTCGACGCGGCCTCAAAGTCGCGGTTCTCGACCTCGATGAGGAAGCAGCGCAACGGGTCACCAGTGATCTTCGCTCCGAGGGCGTCACCGCTGTCGGGGTGGGCGCTGACGTCACCGATCGACCCGGCGTGGAGCACGCGTTCGCCAAGGTCCGCAGCGAGCTGGGCCCGACCACAGTCCTGGTGACCAGTGCGGGGCTGTTCGGCTTCTCGGCCTTCACGGAGATCACCATCGAATCCTGGGCGCGGATCATCGACGTCAACCTGACGGGCACCTTTCATTGCTGCCAAGTTGCGCTGCCCGATATGTTGGACGCGAATTGGGGCAGGATCGTCATGATCTCGTCGTCGAGCGCCCAGCGTGGCTCGCCGTTCGCGGCCCACTACGCGGCATCCAAGGGTGGCGTGATGACTTTGACCAAGTCACTGGCCCGCGAATACGCCCCGCACGGGATCACGGTCAACAACATCCCGCCGTCGGGCATCGAGACCCCGATGCAGCACCAGGGGCAAGCCGCTGGATTCTTGGGTTCCAACGAACAGCTCGCCAGCAACATCCCAGTGGGCCATCTGGGTACCGGCGCCGACATCGCTGCAGCGGTCGGGTTCCTCTGCTCGGAGGAAGCCGCATTCATCACTGGCCAGGTACTGGGCGTCAACGGTGGAGCGGTGATGTGACACCGCATAGCGCACAACGGTTTTCGAACTGGCTTCGCCGACGGAGAGGTACACATGACGCGATCGGGTAGGCCCGCAGAGGGTTCCTGGACCGAGCACTACCCCGAATTGGGAACCGGGCCCGTCTCGTTCAGAGATTCGACGTCTCGGGAATTTTACGAACTCGAGCGTGAAGCGGTCTTCAAACGTGCCTGGCTCAATATCGCCCGCGTGGAGGAACTGCCTCGCACCGGCAGCTACCTGACCAAAGAAATCGAAGTCGTCGGCGCTTCGGTGATTCTGGTCAAAGGCCGCGACGATCAGATCCGCGCGTTTTACAACGTCTGCCGCCACCGGGGAAACAAGCTCGTCTGGAACGACTTTCCCGCCGAGGAGACCCGCGGGATGTGCCGGCAGTTCACCTGCAAGTACCACGGTTGGCGCTATGACCTCGACGGTGCCCTGAAATTCGTGCAGCAGAAATCGGAGTTCTTCGACCTCGACACCGCCGACTACGGATTGCGACCAGTGCACTGCGATGTGTGGAACGGCTTCATCTTCATCAACTTCGACGACGAGCCGCATCAAAGCCTGCGCGAATTTCTGGGTCCGATGATCACCGGTCTGGACGACTACCCGTTCGGCAAACTGACGGAACGCTACGAGTGGGTCGCTCACAACAACAGCAACTGGAAAATCTTCGCCGACGCGTTCCAGGAGTACTACCACGTCCCCTCGCTGCACTCACAGCAAGTGCCGTCCGAGGTACGCGTACCCAACGCCGGATTCACCTGCGGGCACTTCCAACTCGACGGTCCGCATCGGCTGGTGTCCACCGCCGGACGACGCCGGTGGCTGCTTCCCCCCGAGTACATGTATCCGATCGAACGAGCAACCAGAAGCGGGCTTGTCGGACCGTGGCGCACTCCCGACATCGGTGAACTGCCAGCCGCCGGGCTCAATCCGGGCGGTATCGAGCCATGGGGGATCAGCAACTTCCAGATCTTCCCCAACACCGAAATCCTGATCTACGGCGGCTGGTACCTCGTCTACCGGTACTGGCCCACCTCCTACAACACCCACCGCTTCGAGGCCTACACCTACTTCCACCCCGCCGGCAGTGTGCGCGAGCGCATCGAACACGAAGTCGCCGCAGTCGTGCTCAAAGAGTTCGCGCTACAAGACGCAGGCATGCTCGGCGGCACTCAGGCGGCACTGGAATACGGCATTGTCGATGATTTCCCACTCAACGACCAAGAGATCCTGGTGCGCCATCTGCACAAGGTCGCCGTCGACTGGGTTAGCGCATACCAGCGCGACACTGCTCCGGCGGGAGTGTGACGATGCCAGAAGCCCTGCTGCCCAGCGCGTTCGCCGAACTGGAGGAATACGCCCAAACCTGGTGTTTGGCTACCGAGACCGAGCGCTGGGACGCCCGCGTCAATGCGTCGATGCCGGAGCTGCACGACTTCTACGACGCGTTCTTCCCCCGTCTCGAAGAGGCGATCGAGTACTGCGACAAGTTCAGCCTCGACAGCCTGCCCGACGACGTGCTCAACCTGCTGCACATGATCTATTCGGTGATCATGGTCGCGATGGCGGTCGAGATCATGCACCAGCCTGCACCGGTCGACGCCGCCGATGCAGTCATGATCCGCACCGGCGAACCATTTCCCTGACCACAGCACGAAATAACGGAAGGGAGCAACCATGAGTCTGCTCACCATCACCAAACTCACCGACTCCGTCGGCGCTGAGGTCGCTGGCCTCGACCCGGCTTCATTGGCGTCCCACGATCCGGTCGGTGAGGCCGTCTTGGATGCGTTGGAAGACAACGGAGTTCTGGTCTTCCGGGGTCTGCAACTCGATCCGCAGGCCCAAGTCGCCTTCTGCCGCCGACTCGGCGAGATCGATCACTCCTCTGATGGTCACCACCCCGTCGCCGGGATCTACCCGATTACTTTGGACAAGTCCAAGAATTCGTCGGCCGCATACTTGAAGGCCACGTTCGACTGGCACATCGACGGCTGCACACCCCTCGGGGAGGAATGCCCGCAGAAAGCGACGGTTCTCTCCGCGGTGCAGGTCGCCGAGTGGGGCGGTGAAACCGAATTCGCCAATTCCTATGCTGCCCACGATGCCCTCACCAACGAAGAAAAAGACCGCTTCGGCTCCCTACGCGTCGTGCACTCCCTAGAGGCCTCTCAGCGGCGGGTCAACCCTGACCCCACGCCAGAGCAATTGGCGCGCTGGAGATCCCGGCGTACCCACGAACACCCACTGGTGTGGACGCATCGCACGGGTCGCAAGTCACTAGTGTTGGGCGCCTCCGCCGATTACGTGGTCGGCATGGATCTCGATGAGGGTCGCGCACTGCTGGCCGAGCTGCTGGGGCGCGCAACCCTGCCTACCAAGGTTTACAGCCACAGCTGGTCGGTCGGCGACACCGTCATCTGGGACAACCGCGGTGTCCTCCACCGTGCGGCCCGCTACGACGCCGGCTCAGCACGCGAAATGCTGCGCACCACTGTGCTCGGCGACGAGCCGATCCAATAGCCCTGTCCTGCAGTTCATTCAGAGCATCAATCAAGAGGGATAAGAAGCCATGGCCAAAGCACTGCTGCTAGTCGAAAGCAGACCCGCCTCACCTGAGCAAGTCGATGATTACCATGCCTGGCACGAGAGAACACATATCCCCGAGATGCTGAGCGTCGGCGGATTCGTCTCGGCGCGACGCTGGCAGGCCGACGACGGTGAATCCTTCGTCACACTCTATGAGATCGATACCGACGTCGACACCGCACGCGCCAATTTGAAAGCCGCCCTGCAAGCCGGTCAGATATCCAGACCCATTGTGGTGGAGATGGCGCCGCCGCCCGTCCAGCGCTACTTGACCTTTGTGGGTGAAGCCACCGCGTGACCAAGCCCGAGCACCCGCTGCGCCTCACACCGTTGCCGGATGCTGACTGGGATGACCGCTGCCGCAGCGCGTTAGCGTCGTTGATCCCCGCAGAGCGAGCCAACGCGCACGGCGCAGGCAATGTCTTGGCGACGCTACTGCACCACCCTGACCTGACCGGGGCCTACCTGCCCTTCAACACGTACCTGCTGCGGGATTCGACGCTTTCACCGCGGGTCCGAGAAGTTGCGTTGCTGCGCGTAGTGCAGCACGGCAACTGTGAGTATCTGTGGTCGCACCACATACCCATCGCTGCCCGGGCCGGCTTGAGTCCAGACGACATCGATGCCATCCGTTCCGGGAACTGTCTTGATCGTTATGACCAGATGGTGATCCAGGCCGTCGATGACCTGACTGCCGAGAGCACGATCGCGCAAACTACCTGGGAAGAATTAGGCCACGTCTTTACTGACCAACAACGCATGGATCTGGTCTTCACGATCGGTGGATATCTTCTGCTCGCTATGGCTGTCAACACTTTTGGTGTTCAGGACGAAAACACGTAATCAGGAAGGTTATGCAATGGAGCACACTCACCCTGACTTGGCACGTCCGTTCGCGCCGCGCCGCCTGAAAATCTACGTCGTCCTGTTCTCGTTTGTGGGCTTCGTATTTGCCTTCATGACGATCGCCGAGGGCACCGGACTGGTAGCGCCAAGTCGGGCGGTGGATGTGGCTGCGAATCTGATCTTCGGCACCCCGGTCTTCGTGTTGCCGTTCATATTGTTGTGGAAAGCGCCGGGAGAGAAACGGTCTCGGCTGGCACTCTGCGCCGAGCTGATACTTGTCTACATCCCGCTGACTGCAGGAAGTCAGCTCACTTATGAACTGCCTTTTCTCCTCGGCCATCCGTTCAACCTGTGGAGAACTACGTCGGATCCCGGCTGGCGTTGGCTGTGGTGGCAGTACGGGTTGGCTGACACGCGATACCGGAGCGACAACATGTTCATTTTCGGCCTGGAGTTCGGGGCCGTCTTGGTCGGAATCCTGCTGTTTGTTCTGTGGATGAAGATGCTGCGCCGTGACCTGCCCGACGAATCACGGATCCGCCGCCTGTGGATGAGCTTCTTCAGCATCGCCGTCCTCGATGCCGGCACAACCATCTACTACGTCGCTGAAATCCGCGCGGGTTTCGCCGACATCGGGCAAGGCGCATACGGGTTGTGGTTCAAGTTTATTGGGGAGAATGTGCCGTATCTGATCCTCCCGTACTTCGTGCTGTACGCCATCTATTACCTGACCGATCATTTGACCCGCCTCGCCGGGCCCGTCGCGGCTCCGGCCGCGGCGCCTTCCGAATCCCCATCACAGGACGTGGTCCGAGCAGAACGGACCACCCGATGACCGCATCGTTAGCCGGGAAAGTTGCCATCGTCAGCGGCGGTGCATCGGGCCTCGGTCGTGGAATAGTCGAAAGATTCGTGGATGCCGGCGCAGAGGTGGTCATCGCGGATCTCAACGACCACGACGGCGAGCAAGTTGCCAGCGAATGCGGGTCACGGGCTTGGTTTCGGCACGTTGATGTCGCGCTCGCCGAGGACGTCCGCGGCGTCGTGCAAGCGGCTGCTGACCGTTTCGGAGGACTCGATGTGATGGTCAACAACGCTGGGATTTCCAGCACAATGCACAGGAGCTTCTTGGACGATGACCTCGCTGACTTCTCGAAAGTGATGTCGATCAACTTATTGGGGGTCATGCTGGGTACCCGGGAGGCCGCACGCTATATGGCTGCCAACGACGGTGGCAGCATCATCAACGTCGCGTCGATCGGTGGGCTGCAAGCCGGTGGCGGCGTCATGACTTACCGCGCCTCCAAGGCCGCCGTCATACATTTCAGCAAAAGCGTGGCCGCAGAACTGGCGCCTCTGGGCGTCAGCGTGAATTGCCTAGCACCGGGCGGCATTCCGACACCCATCCTTGCATCCTCGGTCGCCGGGCTCAGCGCCGAGGCTGTCGACAAATTCGTCGAGAAGACGCGCATCAAGATGCGCAACGATCGGCCCCTTCCGAGGGACGGAACCCCTGCGGATGTGGCCGAAGCCGCGCTCTACTTCGCGGCGTTTACCAGCGCGACCGGTACTGTCCTCACCGTTGATGGTGGGACTTCGGTCAGCAGCTCCTGACAGGGCGTTGCATTGTTGAGTCTTCGGCGTCATTTCTGTTGGCGCTAAGTAGTTTCAGAGTTCCGGGCACAGCGAGGCGATAAAGTGCTGGGTCCGAGTTCGTGATGCCGTGCGGCTGCTGGCACTGGCTCCCAGTGGGACGATGCGAGCTGCGAGGTCGGTGGCCCCGGCGTCGCGGTAGCGAAGAAGTCGGGCAAGGACGGTTTGCTCGTCCCCGACGGCCATGGTGTCTCCGATGTCGGCCGCGTCGCCGTGTTCTAGCAAGCGCTCGTAGTTTGGTGAGAGGTGGGCGTGGCCAAGCACTTCACTCGCGTACACCCGTGCGTCGTCGACCTCGCCGTTCGAGCACACCGCGACCGGAACGCCGGCAACGACGCGGGGTGCCGGCCGTCCGGCGTCCATTGCCGCCGCGGTGATCCGGGGCGCGATGAACTCGCCGATCGCCCGTTCATCGGCCATCCACAGGATTGTGCCGCTCGTCTGCTCGCCGGCGATCCGCAACATGGCCGGGCCGAGCGCAGCCAGCAGAACGGGCATCGGCATGGGTTCGGCGACATCTATCGGGCTATGCACGCGGTAGGTATCGTTTTCGACGTCAACGGATCCCGGCCCGCTGAAGGCGGCGTTGAGCACCTGCAGGTAATCGCGCACCAAGCCAGCCGGACGCTCGTACGAGAGGCCCAATTGGCCTGCCACGATCCAATCGTGTGATGGACCCATCCCCAGCGCGAATCGGCCGCCGGATGCCAACTGAGTGGTCAACGCCTGCTGCGCCATCGGGACAGGATGTCGCGTTTGAATTGGTACTACGGCGCTGCCGACTTCGATGCGGTCGGTCGCTCGGCCCAAGAGGGCGATCGCGGTCATGGCGTCGAGGTAGCCGGGAATCTGCGGGATCCAGAATGAGGTGAAGCCCGCCTTCTCGGCGCTCTGGCCGTCGGCGAGCAATCCGGCCAGGCGTTCGGCGCGTGGGCGTTCCTTGTCGGAGCCGACCATCAGACCTATCCGCACGAGCGCCTGCGGTTACGGGACATAGCGGCCCCACTCGTGGGGTACGACCGGGTGAAACGGCGCGGCGAAGAGTGGATCGATGTCCGTTGCGTTCCAACGCTTCTCGAGGATGGGCCGTAACCGGGCAGCGGTGGCGACCGGATCGTCGTCAAGGAAGCAATAGGTGAGTTGCTGCCCTGCTGGTGCGCTCGCCAGCGTTGGACCGACGTCGAGTGCAGCCATGGACCATATTCCTGCCACGCCCTCGACCTCGAGGAGTTCTGCCGAGGGTGTCGCGTGGGTCTCCAGTAGTAGGTACGCGCCGCGGGCCGGCCACCACGGCAGCACGTCGGCGCCGACTTTGACGCGCGCCGCGGCTATTCTTCTCTGCACCCCGTAGACCCCACGTTCAACAGGCGGCAAGAGTGGCAGTTTGCGACCGGCGCCGCCCAGAGCCGTCGACAGCGTGAGAAATCCGTCCAGACCCGCGATGTCGCTGAAGAAGTAAGCCATCACGTGATCGACGGGGTCGAAACGTTCGTGCTTCACGGCCCGTGCGGCGCGGCAGGCGGGCGTCGACACGAGCCGCAGCGACGCCCGGACAGCGCCGAGGCGGTGCTGTTCGGGCCGGTGATCGAGGGTGTGCCACTGCAGGTACTCAGCGTCGGTGCCCTCGGGGTGTCGCGTCGCCATGGACACGAACGTCGTGGTGATGTCGCCGCTGCCGGTCGCGAGAACATCGGCGACCTCGTCGGAGGGCCTGCCCGGCAACAACATCAGCGCTGAACCTGGCGTGTGGCCGACTGGACCGCGGCGAGGTCGAGTTCGGGGTGGCGTGCCTGGATCATCCGCCGGAACCCTTCGCGCCAGCCGACTTTGGTCCGTCCGAGCACCTGATGCATGTAGGTGACATCCGGCCACAGCGGGGTGTGCGCTTCTGGCGTGTAGTCGAACGAGGGCTCGATACCGACCAGTTGGCCCATGTACGTGCAGTAGTCCTCAACGCTCACTGTCTCGCTACCCGCCCAGTTCACGACGATCGGCGGCGAAGCGGCAACTTCCATGGCGCGGATCCCGAGTTCAACGTAGTCGTCCTCGTAGATCGGGTTGTAGTTGTTCGGCGCGTCGGTGTAGAGCCGAATCGGCTTGCCCGCCAACATCATATCGAATCGGTCGGCCGGTGCTCCGCCTCGCGGGCCGTACGTAGAACAGATCCGGATGATGGTCAGCGGGATTCCGAAGTGCTCCGAGATCCAGGCGCACACCGACTCCGCGGCAATCTTGGAGAAGCTGTAGTTCGCCCGCAGTGGCACGCCGGGACCGTCCGCCTCGGTCAGCGGGCGGCGGCCGGGATATCCGTAAACCGACCCGGTAGAGCACAGCACGAAACCCTTTGCGCTGCGACAGTGATGGAGTAGCTCGCCGGAGTTGTGTGCATTCGTCGTCAGGCAGCGTTGCCAATCGTCGGTGCCGGGATCCACCGCGGCGTGGAAGACATAAGTGAAGTCGCCCGGCAGAGTTGAGAAGTCACCGGTGGACATGTCGAGGGGCAGAGGTCTTATCCCGGCGCCGGTGAGGTTGTCGCTGTCCTGAGGATTGCGCAGCCGTGCCGCGCCCCACACTTCGTTGCGTGCGGCCAGCGTCGCAGCGATCGGGAAGGCGATTTTGCCCGTGACGCCGGTGACGAGGATCTTCTCTCCGTCGAGCAAATGGCCCTCCTGCGGTGGATCGGTCTTCGTACCATCTCCGGTCTGCTTGATGATTGTCAACCACTTCATATCGGCACGCGGCGCCGATATGAAGTACTTGATATCTTGGACGAAGGTGTCGATCGCGAGGAGCGCCGTGGAGCTGTCCTTTGACGCGAATGTGGAGGCCTTCCGGGCGGAGTTCGTCACCTTCCTGGACGCACACCTGCCCCCTGAGGCAGAAGCGACCGAACGGTCCCGGTCCACGTCGCACATACCGGAATGGTCGCGACGTTGGCAGCGGCTGCAGTTCGACCATGGATGGCTGTTGCCCGGCAATCCACCGGAGTTCGGTGGCCGCGATGCCACGCTTCTGCAGCAGTTCGTGCACCGCGAGGAACTGTCACGCAGGCGGGTCACGCAATCCTGCAATCCGCAGGGCGTGGGGATCATCGCGGCATCGCTGCTGACGTTCGGCTCTCCCGAGCAGAAACAGCGATGGGCAGCGCCGATCTTGCGCGGGGAAATGACAGCATCGCTCGGGATGAGCGAACCGGGCGCGGGCTCTGATCTGGCCAGTCTGCGAACCGCGGCGGTCCGGGACGGTGACGACTTCGTGATCAACGGACAGAAAGTGTGGACCTCGGGCGCCCAGGATTCCGATGTCCTCCTTACATTCGTGCGCACCAACCCCGAAGCGCCCAAACATAAGGGCATCAGCGTCCTGCTCATCCCCACCGACACCCCCGGCGTCGAGTGCCGTCCATTCGCCTACGTTTACGATCGAGACCATCTCGACTTCAACGAGGTGTTCTTCACCGACGTGCGGGTTCCTGCCGACAACCTTGTCGGAGACCTTCACGGCGGCTGGCGCGTGGCCAACGGATCGCTCGGTCACGAACGCAACCTGCTGTGGATGAGTTTCGCCGACCGGTTGCACTACCTGGTCCAAGATTTCCATCCGGTCAGTGCGCTGGATCGCGACCATTACGCCACCTTGGTGATGGACGCCCAGGCGCTGCGTCTGCTCGGATCGGCGGCGCTGGCGCGTGCGTCGCGGGGCGAGGAGGATGTCGCCGCGTTGTCAGTCCTGAAGGTGTTGGGGTCAGAGGCCGCGCAGACCGCGGCTGAGCACGCTTTGGCCGCGGCGGGCGCGGATGGCCTCGTAGGTCCCGCAGCCACCTCCAGATACAACGCACATGGTCTTGATCAATCCACCGGAAGCTGGTTCGCGCGCTACGCGGCGAGCTTTGCGGGCACCATCTCCGGCGGCACCTCGGAAATCCAGCGCAACATCATTGCCCAGCGAGTGTTGCGCCTTCCCCGGGGCTGAGTGGTTGTCTAAGTCCTCAAATCCCTCCGCCGCGGGATCTAGCACTAGTGGGACGCTGACGCCTAAAATCCTTGACCTGCTTTCTTTTTCATCACGATCGGTCGTTTGAGCTCACACCACGGCGTCGCTTCGAGGCTCTCAAAGGCTCTGCGCCGGAATCACTGTGGAGGCCGACGGACCATCGTGGAGTGTGCGAGCGCCTATCCTTGATCGCGATATGGATAAGCGCGCAGAGCGCGACGGGACGATCTCGGGATTCCTGACGGCGGCCGGCTGGGACAGCTCCGCGCGTACGGCCTTGGCTGGCGATGCTTCGTTCCGTCGCTACTGGCGCCTGACAGACGGCGCGCGGTGCGCGGTGTTGATGGACGCGCCGCCCGACAAGCTCGACATCCGCACGTTCCTGGCGATCGACGCCCATCTGCGCGGCCTGGGTTCTTCCGCTCCCGAGATTCTCGCCGCCGATCCGGTGACGGGGCTGATGCTCTTGGAGGATCTGGGCGACGCGACTCTGGCGCAGCGGCTCGAGGCCGGCGACGATCCGGATCGGATTTTCGGCCTGGCGGTTGACTGGGTGATCGATTTGCACCGGCGCGGCGCGGCGGCAATTCCGGCTGACCTTCCCGCGTATGACGATGCGCGCATGCTGGAAGAGGTCGAGCGGTTCCTGTTGTGGTACGTCCCTGCGGTGCGCGGAACGCCCGTCGACGAGGACGCGCGGCAGCGCTTCGAGGCGATCTGGCGGGCTCTGTTGCCCAAGGCCCGCACGGTGCCCGACGCGATGGTCCATCGCGATTTCTTCGTCGAGAATCTGCTTCTGTTGCCGCGCCCGGGTCTGACGGCGTTGGGGCTGCTGGACTTTCAGGACGCGGTGGTGGGGCCGATCACCTATGACCTTGCCTCGCTGCTGGAGGATGCGCGCCGCGACCTGCCCGCGCCCCTGATCGACGCCATGCGCGCGCGTTATCGGGCGGCATTCCCGCAGCTATCCGGTGCGGATTTCGATGCCTCGTGGGCGGTGATGGCCGCGCATCGCCATGTGAAATGCCTGGGCCTGTTCGTGCGCCTGGCCACGCGCGACGGCAAGCCTGGCTATCTGCGCCATATCCCGCGGCTCTGGCGCCTGCTGGGCGAGGCCCTGACGCATCCTGCGCTGCATGAGCTGGCGCGCTGGCTGGAGCGGGAAGTGCCTGCCGCGCGCCGCGTGGTGCCGGACCTATGAGCGCGGCTCGATGACCATGCCGGGCCATGCCATGGTGCTGGCGGCGGGCCTCGGGCTACGCATGCGCCCCCTGACCAAGCGCACGCCCAAGCCGCTGATTCCGGTGGCGGGCCGCTCGATGCTGGACCGCGTTTTCGACCGGTTGGACGACGCGGGCGTGCCTAACCGCGTGGTCAATACGCATTGGCTGGCGGACCAGATCGCCCGGCATCTGGCCAACCATTCCGGCGTGATCCTGTCGCACGAGGACGTGCTGCTCGAG